>Ga0307474_10000138_pt1 | contig 53580 bp, 39 predicted proteins | sample atmos_gasesECM1C_2_FD_203312 | JGI IMG/M metagenome (GOLD analysis project Ga0307474, IMG submission 203312) | Hardwood forest soil microbial communities from Morgan-Monroe State Forest, Indiana, United States - atmos_gasesECM1C_05 | ecosystem: Environmental > Terrestrial > Soil > Temperate... | reverse complement strand
GAGATCGTGCTGGAATCCTTGCATGCTCTTTTTCCAGGCGGCTTCCTCCGGCGGTACGGGCGTTTTCGGCCAGTAGCCTTCGGGAAAGCCGGGCGAAACGTGCTTTGCGTCGCGGCTAAACTCCAAAATGTCCCATTGCGCAATGCGCACGTGTTCCATCAACTGCCATCCCGTATGGGGCAGGCCTTCGATGAACGTGCCCCGTTTCGCTTCGGGGAAACCGTCAATGGCATCCATAAAGTGCACGTGTGCTCCGCCACCTTTCAAGAGAGCGACGAGCTGTTCACGCAACGCCCCATCGTGATTTACAGCCTTCTTTTTCTTCGTTTTGGCCGGTTTCTTTTTTTTCTTCACGGGAATCCCCTATTTTTCCGAAAGAGGCAGTCTTCGATACCACGAATAATATACGCGCAAACTCAGGAAAAAAACGTGTCTCCGTCGGGCAAACGGATTGCCCGGAACCCGCCCGGCTGGCATACTCTGTTTTCCCCGCAACAACCAAGAGGCAATCGATGAAACGCGAATATCACCGCTGGCACTCCGACCGGCTCGGCATCGAGTTGGGCGTCGTCGTTTACGGTCATTGGGGCCCGCCGCTGCTAGGTTTCCCGACCAGCGCCGGCGACGAGTGGGAACTCGAAGGCCAGAGCATGGTCGGCGCGCTCGCCGATTTCATCGACGCCGGGAGAATCAAATTCTTCACCGTGAATTCGATCAATGGGGAGAGCTTCTACAATAGCGGCGCGCACCCGTTTCACCGCAGCTACGTGCAATCCGTTTTCGATTCGTATCTGCGGGAGGAGGTCGTGCCCTTTATTTGGAACAATTGCCAGACGCCAGGTATAGCGATCTCCACGATGGGTGCTTCCTTTGGCGCCTACCACGCTGCCAACAGCCTCTTCAAGCATCCGGACATCATCAAGCGCTGCTTTGCCATGTCCGGAGTCTACGACCTGCGGAACTTTATGGACGGCATGTACGACAACAATTTTTATTTCAACAATCCGGTCGACTACCTTTCAAGCGCCAGCGACCCCTGGTTCTACGAACAGATTGCAAGTTGCGACATCCACCTGACCACCGGTACCGGCCCTTGGGAAAATAGCGGGCCGACTTATCGCCTCTCGGAAATTCTCTCCAGCAAGGGGATACGCCACTCCCTGGACAACTGGGGCCCGCAGGGCGGCCACGACTGGCCCTACTGGAAACACCAAATGCGCGAATATATCTCGCGGTTATTTTGAGGGACATGGCCATAGGGAGAACAAGGTGATCGCAGTTCCGGCGGGCGAGCGAAAGGACGAACTCAACGCGCTGAATTCCAATTCTCCCGTTCGATTCCCAAGGGCGATTCTCGCGCTAACTTCTTAGTCCGAATCCAGGATGGAACCAACGATTCCTCCCACGACGCTCGTTTGGGAGGTTCTCGCGGCGTGCTCCGTGGGCATGTACTCCATAAGCTTGTGGGCCAGTTTGGCGATTGGCAGGGTCTGCAGCCAAATGCGGCCCGGCCCCCGCAGGGAAGCCAGAAAAATTCCGTCGCCGCCAAAGATCAAGTTCTTGATTCCGGGAACCGTAGTGATTTCAAAATTCACGCCGGACTGAAACGCGCCGACGTGCCCGGGGTGAACGCGAATCGTCTCGCCGGGCTGCAAATCCTTGACAATCAGTTCCCCGGACAACTCGATCCAGGCCGTTCCCTGGCCGCTGACACGCTGCAGCACGAACCCGCTTCCTCCAAAAATTCCCGCGCCAAGGGATTGCTGTAAACCGACGCCAATCTGCACATTCGGCGTGGCACACAAAAAGCCGTGACGGTGAATCATGTATTCACGGCCGGGCCCGACCTCCATGGGAACAATATGTCCGGGGAGTTTTGTGGCGAAGGCCAGTTCGCCGGGAGTGCCCACGGCGCGATATTCGGTCATGAAAAGTGTTCCGCCGCCCACAACGCGCTTGAGCGCGCCCAGAATGCCGCCGCCCCCGCCCAATTGGGTGTGCGTGGTCATTTGTATCGAGCTGCCCATCCAGGAAAGCTCGCCGGCCTCCGAAATGATGGAATCATTGGGGTCGAGGACAAACTCGAGGACCGGCATGGTGGTGCCGACAATCTGATTGCGCATGGATGACTCCCTTACAAGAAATGCTGCTAGTTCTTAAAAAGAACAGTGTCTTGCCCAGGTTTTCCTGAAAGTCTGGTTAAGGATACATGGGATCAGACGGCGGGGGAATATTTTCGGGGGTTGCGCTAGATTATTCGAGGCCGAGATGTTCGAGCTGGTAGTGGCCTTTTTCGATGACTTGGTCGTCGTCGATCCACACGTCGCAGTTGCGGGTGAGCACGTCGACATGCGTCTTGGATTTCCAGTCGGCATGGGTCTGGCTACCGTAAGGATCGCCGAAGGCGATGTGCACGCCGGGAAATTTTTCATCCTGCAGCAGAATCCCGATCATTTCTGACAGCCCCAGGTTGGTGCCAAACGCTAACTCGCCGACACGGTTGCTGTTTTCGTCGGTGTGGCAATAGTCCCAGAACTCTTGCTGCAAATCCTTGCGTGCACAATCAACTCCCACTAGCCGCGCACCCTTAATCTCCAGCGTCAGTGGTGTGGCCTGCAGGTCGCCGTATTTCCCGTTGAAGTGATCGCCGGCCGTGGCATCGCAAACGAAAGTGCCGTCAACTGTCGCGGGCGTGGTGAAGACTTCTCCGGCCGGAAGGTTTGACCAGTAACGAGGGCTGATCAGGCCGCTGGTCTTTACCCAGTCGAGGCCGCGGTCAAAATGCGCCGCTATCTTTGTGCCGGCCTCGGTTCTCACGGTGAGCGTTTCGGCGCGCAACATGCGTTCGCGCAAACTTTCGCTCAAGCGATCCACCATGCGGTAGTCCGCGCGCATGCCTTGCTGCATGATCTCTGGCGTCACGCCGACCATGTGTGCGTAGCGAATCTGCCGGCGCTCGACCACTTTCACGATGGCCATGCGCGCGCCCAGTTCCCCCGGCTGCGGCGTCATGCACATCACGCCAACATCCGCGGTTTCCAAAGCGTCGAGCACATCCCGAGGCGCGGCCGCCATCGGCCGCGGTCCAAAATCTTCTAGCAGCAATCCTGTGTACGGGGCGCGCCGGTCGTCCAAAGCGGCGGCGATACTGGCTGCTACTGCTCGGCTGGCTCGATCCGCAATCAACGCCACAAGCTCGCCGGGACGCACACCGAGACACGTTTCCACGGCGTTCCGCGCGCCGGGCATCAATTCCGCTTGTGGGGAACCAAAGCTCATCCTAATAATTCTACTTGAATTGACCGGATATTCTAGCGCCGTTCATCTCGGAGTCTTCTTTCCTCCACTGGCCCTTCGGGCCGGGTGGGGGCCTGCCTCGAGGGACAAGGGTGGGGTGCACGCGATCGAATTGCCGTTGTCATCCTGATGCGGCATGGTGAGATTTTCGGGCTAGTGGGCAGCCGAGGCACGCGGGGAGACGCGGAAGGCGGGAACCTGCCCTCCACCGCTCGTCACATTGGCGAGACCGGTGGCGCTAAGGCGCGTGAGAAAGCCGCAGAGTTTTCCGCGAAACAAATACGGCGCGAAGTCTACAAGCATGTCACGGTAAGCGACCTTGCCGACGTCCGCGATGTAGGGAAAAACCTCGCGGCGAATGGGAATGCGTTCTTGCACGATCCACACACCGTTCTTCGCCGAAAGCGCTCGCTCGATGGCCATGTCCCAGTTGGCTTCATTGGTTTCCCAGCCGAGGGTCACGCCCGAGCCGCCATACTCATCGCTGGGCTTCAAGACCAGGTTCTCGCGTTCTTGGCGGATAAAGGCCAGCAATTCGATGCGCTTGCCGTAATGCGCCGTCCCGACATCCGCCACCACGCGCGTCCACGGAATATGCTTTCGAATCAGTTCGCGCTGGCTGTGGGAAAAAAGCGAGCCGTTTTGTTCATCGGTGAGTACCGCGAAAAATGCCTTAACATGCGGAATCTTGCAACGAAAGTTATTGGCCACGCACACGGCATTCGCCGAATAGGCTTTGACCAGCGCTCGACACTCCGCGGGTTTGGCCACGATGTCGTTAATGAGCACGCGGCGATAAACGAGATCGATCTTGGTGTCCCGCGCGACGAGCGATTTGCCATCCCACTCGAGCTCACGGGGATCCGCGAGCAGCGTCGGGATGCCCATCTTTTCGAAGCGTTCTTGGAGGATCTTGAATTCGCTCACCGTCGGCACGTCTTGCCAATCCACGATGGCAATCTGCGGCTTCGTGGACGATCCGCCCCAGTCCAGATAGCTCATCACCAGAGCATCGAGGAGTTTCGCGCTGAGTGGATAACTGTGGACTTCATACATCTGGGCAAATTTGTCCATCACCGGGAGTTCGCTGAAAATTTCCGCGAGCGTTTCCGCGTAACCCGCTCCCGCCGGTGATTCGCCGTTATACTCGGCAAATTTCAGAGAGTCCGGAAGCAAAAACGCATCCAGCCGCGAGGCCGTGCTCGCCCGCCCATATCCCGTGGGAATGCGTGCTAGACGCTCTTCTTCCTCCCGGAGGTGCAATTGTGCAAACAGATTCTTGTCGTCAAGCGCCGCGAGGGCAATGCGTTCGCCAAGATCCGCGATCGTTTCCGCGACGGTTCGCACGCGAGCTTCGTCTTCTGGAGATAGAAAAAACGGGCGCAGGAAAGGGCAGTGCACGCGGTCGCCGAAAGTCAGCTTGGCTCTCTTAAGGCGCTTGAACAAATCTTCCGGGAGCGCCGGCAGACGCAGCAGCGTGCTTTGCAATATGGCATTCCACTCCTCCACAGGGGACGGAGGCAGCGCCGAAGGTATGGGAGCGCTGTTCATTCCATTACCGTCCCGGTGCTGACCCAGAAGCCGGAGCGGCCGCTGATTTTTGTCCGGCAGCAGCGCTCTTCGGAGCTCCGGTAAATCCGCCGGCTCCGCCAATGCCCAGCATCTCTTCCCAACGCGGCCACGGACTAGAAGCCTTGCCATGGAGCGCCCGGTCAATCACCAGCCGCGCCATTTTCTCCACCACCTGCTCGAAATAGAATTCCGTGATGCGGTCGCGCTCGAAATCCGGCGCCGGATTCAAGAAGTCGATGGCGTAAGGCACTCCGTCCTTGATGGCGAACTCGATCGTGTTCATTTCGTAGCCCAATGCTTGATTGATGGTCTGCGCATCTCTCACCACGCGCGTGCCGAGTTCCGCCGTCAGGTATTGATGGTCGACGAGGTACTTGCGTTCTTGGGGGTCGTAATGAACGGGGATAATGTCGGTCTTGCCAAACGTGAAGCACCGCACGTACTGATTAAAATCGATGAATTCTTGCAGCGTCATGCAGTACGGTGAAGTTTTGTCAAACGCTCGGAGCAGCTCCTCTTTGTTTTGCACTTTGTAGACGTGCTTCCAACCGCCACCTGAAAAAGGCTTCAGGATCGCGGGACGGCCCACATAGTCGAGTAACCCATCCCAGTCCACCGGATACTCCAGGTTGCGGAGCGATTCGCTGGTGATATCCACATCGCTCGGATAGCCCTTCTGCGGGAGGAGCACGGTCTTGGGAATGGCGATTCCCAGTTTAGCGGCCACCGAGTAGTTGAAATACTTATCGTCGGCCGTCCACCAGAACGGATTGTTGATGACGTAGGTTCCCTCGAGAACGGCGTGCTTCAAGTAGCCGCGGTAGTACTCGACTTCGTGAGAGATGCGATCGACGATGACACTGTAGTGTGCCGGCTCGCCCATCCGCGTGCCACTCAGCTTCACAAACTCCGCGGTCACTCCGTCCTTGGCGCCCAGCTTCTTGACGCGCTCGATAAACGCCGGAGGAAAGCTGTATTCCCGCCCGCAGAGAAGGCCAACGGTTTTCATTTTCGTGCTCCTGTTGAGAGGTCCTGTGGAATTACCTCTGTTCCCGAATGGCCGTCAATTCACGGCTCGTGCGGAACTAGTGCGTGGCTCGGTGACGCCCCCGCGCGTTTCGGCTACCAGGTGCTTGACTACTGCTTTCAAATCACCCGTCTCCTGGAACACGCGCAACTGCCGGTCCGCGCTGGTGCCTTCGTTCAAGATCGTGTGCACGTATTCGACGGCACTGCGGCTTCCCAAGTCATCGACGACGTCATCTACCAATTCCAGCAGTTCAGGAATCAGCTGGCGCATCGGCACTTCGGTTTCCTTACCGAAATCGATCATTTTTCCGTCGATACCGTAACGCGCCGCGCGCCATTTATTCTCTTCGATGAGCGCGCGCCGGTAGAGCCGCCAGCTCACATTGCCCTGGTACAGGCGGTGCAGCTTCACGATGATGGCTTGCGTGAGGGCGGCAATGGCTACCGCTTCTTCCACTCGTGTCGACACATCGAACATGCGGAATTCCAACGTGCCAAACATCGGGTGCGGCCGCACGTCCCACCAGATCTTTTTCCCGTTGTCGATCGAGTTCAACTTCACCAGCAGGTTCACGAAATTTTCGTAAGCGCTCCAGGATTCGAATTGTTCCGGTATTCCGGTTCGCGGAAAACGGCGGAACACAGTGGTGCGGAAAGACTTCAACCCGGTATTTCTGCCCATCCAAAAAGGCGAGCTGGTAGAAAGTGCGAGCAGGTGCGGCAAGAAGTACCGCACCCCGTTCATCAAGTCGATGGTTGTTTGCCTGTCCGGCATGGCCACGTGCACGTGCATGCCGAAGATAAGCAGCGATCGCGCCAACTGGCCCATCTCTTCGATGATGTGCTGGTAGCGCTCACCGGGAGAGATGACCTGGTCGATCCAACTTGAAAAGGGATGTGTCCCGGCGGCTGCTACCTGAAGACCGGCGCGTTCGGCGGCGGCCACCAGTTCGCCCCGAGTACGATGCATTTCGATCCGCAAATCGCTGATGTTCTCGCAGATGCGTGTGCCCGTCTCCACGATGGACTGGTGCAGTTCCGGCTTCACCTGATCGGCGATGTCCGGAGAAGCGGCGGAGACGATCTGGCTGACGTGCGAACGCAATTCACATGTCGCGGGATCAATAATTTGGAATTCTTCTTCTACGCCGATGGTGAAGCGGTGAGCCATGGAGTGGCCCTCCGGGTCTCGTATTCTCGCCGGGGACTTGGTGCCTCGTATCATACCCCGCCATGACGCAAAATTGCACCTCTCCGCCGGGGCCCCCGGGGCCCGCGCTGGCTTGGGCTTTTGATGGGAGGGGCAGGCACAAAAAAAGGGACGGATAGGACATTCCGCCCCAAGCGAAAATTTTGCCGTCCGAGCCGGGTCTTTGGAGGGACTTCTCGGTTCCTAATTCCAAATTTCTGTTTTACGCCGCGCCCATCGTTCTGCGCTGCTGGAAGCATTCCCGGCAAAACACCGGTCGCCCTTGTGTGGGACGGAAGGGAACCGTGGTTTCCTTCCCGCATTGCGAGCAGTTGGTCTTTGTTTCCGAGCGCATCGGTGAGGCATGACCACCGCCGCCCCCGCCGCCCTCGGCCCGTTTCGCCTTGCAAGCCTTGCAGCGCTTTGGTTCGTTTTTGAAGCCCTTGTCGGCGAAGAACATCTGTTCGCCGGCGGTAAATACGAATTCAGCGCCACACTCCGAACACTTCAGTACCCGATCGTGGTATTCCATGAGCCGCTCTCCCCTGGTCCCGTGCTGGGCTGGAACTCGGGTGTACTTTGTACCTGAGAGCCTAGATGCTTCTGGAGACCAGTTTCCGGGGATGCCGGGCGCGGATCCCTTCGGCTTGCGGGCACGAAGCGTAACACTTACCCAAACTTCCCTGCCTTACGGGGGCCTGATTCTCGGAAGTGCGGCGCCGAGCCGCGACGTTAACGGATGAGCGGCCCCGACCTTGCCGGAGCCGCCCTCTGAACTTAATCCGCTTCCCGCCGCTGCTTCTTGCGCAGTCGCTTCCGCGAAAGTGCTTCTTTCGCCCGGCGCTTCTCGCCGGGTTTCATATAGAAGCTATGCTTCTTGATTTCCTTGATGATGTCTTCCTGTTGCACCTTGCGCTTAAAACGCCGCAGGGCATTCTCCAGGGATTCACTCTCTTGGATGATGACTTCAGCCACTTTTTTAATTCACCCCCAATCCGGTTCGGATTGGTATCATGCGGCGCCTCTCGCCGGCCAAGCTTCGTCCGGTTGTGTCCTGCTGTGGGCACCGCCCCTAGTATTGATTATCGCATGTATTCTCGGCTTCGTGGATGCACCCTGAAAGGTCGCTGGCATCTTCTAATCAATTCCCGCCGCCCAAGTCAAGGAATCTTTCGAATTTCTAGCGAGTTCGAGTGGTACTGAACCCACCTAATAACCATGCGGGTACTCCATTGCTTCTGTGATTAACAAGGGTAGCGCTTCTCGATGCGCGCCGGAATGCTCTTCGCGAAGCCTCCGCGGCGCTCCGGTGGCCAGCTCCCGCCTTCACTTGTCTTTTTCCATGCTTCTCTTGTTAGAATGAGCCGCTTCGTTAATCCACGGCGCGGGGGCAACCTATGTCCGATATGCGGGATGCCATCGTAGTACTCCTTGCAGGAGGCCAAGGCGAGCGTCTGTGGCCGCTAACGCGCGATCGCGCCAAACCGGCCGTTCCTTTCGGCGCCCTCTACCGCATCATCGACATCACGCTTTCGAACTGCATCAATTCCAACCTCCGCCGCATTTTCATCCTTACGCAATACAAGGCGCTCAGCTTGAACCGCCACATCCGCGCCGGCTGGTCGCCGCTGGCCGGTCTAGGCGATTACATCGAAGTCCTTCCGCCGCAAATGCGCGTCTCGCAGCAGTGGTATCAAGGCACCGCCGACGCCGTCTATCAGAACATCTACTCCATCGGCAGTGAGCGCTCGAAATTCGTCTTTATCCTCTCCGGCGATCACATTTACAAAATGAATTACAGCCGCATGCTCAAGCAGCACGGTGACTCCGGCGCCGAAGTCACCGTCGGCACTATCGAGATTCCTGCTTTTCAGGCCGCCAAACAGTTTGGTGTGATCGAGACGGACAAGGATTGGCGCATCGTCGGCTTCGAGGAAAAGCCTGCCGTTCCCAAGGAGTCGCCGCATCACCCCGGGCACTGCAATGCTTCGATGGGCATCTACATCTTCAGCACTCAGCTGCTGATTCCTATCCTCCTCGCGGACTCCGAGGATCCCAAATCCAGCCATGACTTTGGCAAGGACATTCTCCCGCGCATCATTTCGAAGCACCGCGTCTTCGCCTACAATTTCGTCGATGAGAACGCCAAGGACGCTCTCTACTGGCGCGATGTCGGCACCCTCGATGCCTACTACGAAGCGAACATGGACCTCGTCAGCGTGTCCCCGGTTTTCAACCTTTACGACACTTCCTGGCCGCTGCGCACCTGGCAGCACCAGTATCCCCCGGCGAAATTTGTTTTCGCTGATCCCGAACGCATGGGCAGCGCCCTGGATTCCATTGTTGGCGGTGGCTCGATCATCTCCGGCGGACGCGTCCAGAAATCCATCATCGGCAACGATGTCCGCGTGAACAGCTATTCCGAAGTCGCAGAATCCATCATCTATAACCACGTGAATGTGGGCCGCCACTCGCGCATCCGCCGGGCCATCATTGACCGCCACGTCAGCCTCCCGGAGCGCACCGAGATCGGCTACGACCTCGAAGCCGATCGGCGCCGCTTCCATGTCACCGATTCCGGCATCGTCATCGTCGTCCGCCAGGAATCCTTAATCGAAGAGCCCGAATCGGCTTAGATCGTTCCGTCCCGTTATTTCTGGAGTGCCTCTCTGTGACTCTCCTGGCATTCTTCTGTAAGATCATTGGTTCGCAGCCACCGAGGAGAGTTGACCAGCATGTCCACGAAAATCGCCAAAGTCCACGCCCGCCAAGTCATCGATTCCCGCGGCAATCCCACGGTCGAAGCCGACGTCATCTTGGGTGGCGGAGCGCTTGGCCGCGCCGCCGTTCCGTCCGGCGCTTCCACCGGCGAGCACGAAGCTCTCGAACTGCGCGATGGTGACAAATCCAAATATCTCGCGAAGGGCGTTCTAAAAGCCGTTGCCAACGCCAACACTGAAATCGCCAAGTCCATCGCCGGCCTGGACGCCGCCGACCAGCGCGCCCTCGACCACAAAATGATTTCGCTCGATGGCACGCCCACGAAGTCCCGCCTCGGCGCCAACGCCATCCTCGCCGTCTCTATGGCCGCCGCACGGGCTGCTGCCGTTGCCCTCAAGCAGCCGCTCTACAAATATCTTTCGCGTTATTCCACGGACACTTCCGCCAACCTTCTCCCCTGTCCCATGATGAACATTCTCAACGGCGGCGCGCACGCCGACAGCTCGGTGGACTTCCAGGAATTCATGGTCATGCCCGTCGGCGCTCCCAACTTTTCTGAAGGTTTGCGCTGGGGCGTCGAAATCTTTCACGCTCTGAAGACCGCCCTGAAAAAACACGGCTACTCCACCGCCGTTGGCGACGAAGGCGGCTTCGCCCCCAGCTGCAAATCGAACGAGGAAGCTATCCAGATCGTGCTCGAAGCCATCGCCGCCGCCGGTTACAAACCCGGCGAGCAAGTAAGTATCGCTCTGGACCCCGCCGCCAGCGAATTCTACGACCAAGCCTCGCGTAAGTACGTCTTCAAGAAGTCAGATAAGTCCGCGCACACCTCCGAAGAGATGGTTACCTACTGGACAAATTGGGTCGAGAAGTATCCCATCGTGTCGATCGAGGACGGCATGGGAGAAGAAGACTGGCCCGGCTGGAAAAAGCTCACGGAAAAAATCGGCTCGAAATCCTCTCGGAAGCGAATTCAGCTTGTCGGTGACGATATCTTTGTCACCAATACGGAAATTTTTTCACGCGGCATCCACGAAGGCATCGCCAACGCTATCCTTATCAAGCTCAACCAAATCGGCACGGTCACCGAAACCATCGACGCCATCGAGCTGGCTAAGAAGGCTGGCTACCGGTCCATCATTTCCCACCGCTCCGGCGAAACCGAAGACACCTTCATCGCCGACCTGGCCGTCGCCACCGCCGCCGGCCAGATCAAGACCGGCTCCGCCAGCCGCACCGACCGCATCGCCAAGTACAACCAGCTCCTGCGCATCGAAGAAGAGCTCGGCCCCGCTGCGCGCTTCAATGGCAAATCCGCCCTTTCCTAAGCGACGGCTTCGAACTTGTCCACGATTCGAAGGACAAGAACTTCTCTGGAAAGGCAGGAGGGAATCTCTAGATGAACGCCAAACGGTTTGCGCTCGCAATCACCGTGCTTTGGTTTCTATGCGCTCAGAATCTGTCCGCGCAGGTGGATGAGTCTCCCAACCCTGCCGCCTCGCCGCCCAACATGCTGGTCCTCGTTCACCAGGAATTCAGGTTTGGCAAAGAGGGCGAACGTCAAAAGCTGGCGGCTTTGATGGCGCGCGCTTGCGATCCCCTGAACGTTCCCAACGACTGGATTGACCTGGAAGCGATTTCTGGTTCGCCGGAATCTCTTTCCTTCGATCCTTTCGATTCCTTCGAGCAAGTAGACGCCGCTTTCGCGGGCTGGCCGCGGATTTTTGCGGCCCATCCTGAGCTTGCCCGCACCCAGGAGGAATACAACGCGCTCCTCGTGGGTGAACGCACCATTATCGCTGTTCGCCGCGACGACCTCGGCTTCCGCCCGCAGGCAATCGACTTTTCCAAAGCCCGCTTCCTGCGCGTTCTCGAAGTTCGCTTGAATCCCGGCCACGAAAGGGATTTTGTTGAAGCTTTTAGAATTCTGGGCGGGGCCTACGAGAGGATCAAAGCCACTACTCCTTGGGTCGTCTACCAGGTCAACGTAGGCATACCCTCCCCCAGTTTTCTTGTTTTCATGCCCCTCCACGATCTAAGACAAAACGATGACCTTCTCAATTGGAGGAAAGACATCCGCGAAGCCGAAGGAGAAGACGCCGCCAGCCAGATGGAACAAATTGCCCGCGAAGCTTATGCCGCCACCGAAAGCAACCTTTACGCCATCAATCCCGGAGCGTCCCGCGTCTCCAAAGACTTCGCCGATGGCGATCCCGCTTTCTGGTCGCCAAAGCCATCAGCTTCAAAGCCCGCGCCCCGCAAAGAAGCGGAAGCCAAGCCGAAGCCATAGCCGAGCCATGTCTCCCTCTTGTCACCATCGCGTATTGCCGTTCATCCGAGGCTTGCTCCTTCTTCTCCTCTTTTTCCCCGTGACCGCACTTGCGCAATCTCCGCCCGCTCCCGTCGAGGTCTCTTTTCCGAGCGGTAGCCTCGTTCTTCACGGCTTCCTTTACAAGCCAGAGGGCAACGGCCCCTTTCCCGCCGTTCTCTGGAACCACGGCAGCGAGCGGCGTCCCGGCTGGCTTCCCGAACTGGCGCCGATCTTTTTGAACCACGGCTACGTCTTTTTTATCCCGCATCGTCGCGGTCAAGGCCGCTCGCCGGGCGAATACGTCATGGACCTTCTCGAACGTGCCAATCAATCGGGAGGCGCTCACGCGCGTAGCCGAATGCTTGTCGAATTGATGGAGCAGCACCTTCAAGACCAAATGGCGGCACTCGCCTATCTGAAAGGATTGCCCAATGTCGACCCGCTTCGCGTTGCCGTGGCGGGCTGTTCTTTCGGTGGAATTCAAACGGTTTTGCTGGCGGAGAAAGGTCTCGGCGTGCGAGCCGCCGTGGATTTTGCGGGCGCCGCGCAAAATTGGCAACAAGCACCCGATCTGCGGGCGCGCATGATCGAAGCCGTCCAGCATTCGCAGATGCCCATCTTCTTCATCCAAGCCAAGAATGACTACGATCTTTCGCCTAGCCGCGACCTTGCCGCCGCCATGGAAAAATCAGGCAAGGCGCACGCCCTCCAAATCTTTCCATCTTTCGGCAAGTCTAACCAGGACGCCCACGAATTCTGCACCCACGGCGGCGAAGTCTGGGAGTCCCAAGTATTTTCTTTCCTCACACAGTCCATCGAATAGCATCGCCCCCTACTCGAATCTCAACCCATGGGACCGCCGTCCCAGCCAACAAGTCTGCCCGCTTGTCAGAAGCTTTCCGGCCCAAAATACCGGTAGTGCCCCGTGACTTTCCAGTTGAACAAGACATCTTCAATCTTCGGCCCACGCCCGATGTTATGCAGGATCATCGAGCGACCGCTGGCCGGCGATTTCTGATCCACCACAATTCCAATGTGCGGCACATTTCCGCCCAGGTCCCACGTCACCAGGTCGCCCGGTGCATAATCTTGTCCGCGGTCCGTAATCGCCAGCTTCTCTCCCTTCCGGCTGAAAAATACCATCAGGTTCGGCACCCGCCGGTGATCGATATTCGCGTCTGGACGTCCCGAAAACCATCGCCATTTGCGCGGATACGCGGAAAAATTCTGCTCCATGTCCTCGTGCACTTCTTTCTGCAGATCGACACCCACCGCCCGATACGCGCGAATGATTTCATCCGTGCAAACCCCGGTATCGGCCGGCACATCGCCCCCAGGATACGGGATTCGTACATAAGCAGGGTCATAGCGCGCTGGGTGGTGCGATCTCTCCACCGCCGCTGCAACCAGTTTCTTCAGAAATTCCTGCCGCGCCGCTCTCTCTCGTGGCTGTACTTGCGGCACGGATGCGGCGCTACCAATTACCGTGATGGCCGAAAACGCGGCTCCTAGCATGAACCATTGTTTTCGTTTCATAAACCTTCCCATTGCTGAATTCTAGCAGCAGAATCTCTTCGCCAGGGAACAGGCCGCAAGCAACGAGCGATCTGGAGCGTCTAATTCAAACGATGCGGATTCTATAGTACGAAATGCGCGTTAAAATGCTCGAGCGCACATGAAGGAAGCTGCAAAATCGCTCTCGCAAACGGACGCGTTACGCTTCCGGTTGGCGGAACTTGCCGACGTAAACGGCCTAGTCCGCCTTATCAACTCCGCCTTCCGCGTCGAACTACCCTACATCGAAGGCGACCGCATCGACGCCGCGGGTGTTCGCTCCTACATGACCAAGGGCAAATTCCTTGTTGCCGAAGCGCCCCCGAGCCTGGCCGGTTGCGTCTATGTCGAAGTTCGCCGCGACCGCGGCTACTTAGGCCTGCTCGGCGTTGACCCTCCGCGCCAGGGAACCGGCCTCGGCCGCAAACTGATGGACGCCGCCGAGCACTACTTCCGCGAAGCGGGTTGCCGTGCCATTGACCTCCGTGTCATCAGCGCCCGCACGCCGCTCCCCGCCTTCTATCGCCACCTCGGCTACCTCGAAACCGGCACCGCCCCATTTTCCCCCGATATCCCCGTAAAGGTTCCCTGCCACTACATCCTCATGACCAAAACCATCGGCTGAAGCTAGCAAAACATCCTGGACAAGTTCACCAGGATTCCCTCATTTTCAATTTTCCCGTCTTCAGGCAGAATACCCCCTCACTCTGGGGGAACAATGAACCGCACCGTCGCAATTGCATCCATTCTCTTTGTGGGCCTTTCGCTTGCTCCTGTCGGCAGTCAGGTCACCGCCGACGAGCAGCCTCTATTCGGCTACTCGGCCGAATCTTCACGCGCCGAACGGCAGTGGGAAGGGAAGCTCCGCGCCATTCCCAGCCCGGACAACCTGCGCGCTTACATGAAGCGCCTCACCGCGCACCCGCACCATGTCGGCTCTCTGGCCGACAAGGAAAATGCCGAATGGATTGCCGCGAAATTCAAGGAGTTCGGCCTCGACACGCACATCGAACAATTCGACGTTCTTTTTCCAACCCCCAAGGAACGCCTCGTCGAGCTTACGGAAGGTGGCCCGAAATTTGTTGCTAAACTCCAGGAACCCGCCCTTCCTCAGGATCCCACCTCCAATCAGCAAGCCGAGCAGCTTCCTACGTACAACGCCTACTCCATCGACGGCGACGTCACTGCTCCTCTCGTCTACGTCAACTACGGGATCCCCGAGGACTACGAGGAACTCGAGCGTATGGGCGTTTCCGTAAAGGGCAAGATTGTCATCGCTCGCTACTACCACTCCTGGCGCGGTATCAAACCCAAAGTTGCCGCCGAGCACGGCGCCATTGGCTGTCTGATTTATTCCGACCCGCATGAAGACGGATTTGTGCAGGGAGACACGTTTCCAGCTGGGCCCTATCGCTCGTCCGATGGCGTCCAGCGCGGCAGCGTCGCGGACATGCCGCTTTATCCCGGTGACCCTCTCACGCCAGGCGTCGGGGCGACCAAAGACGCCCAGCGCCTCAAAATCGAAGACGCCCCGACGATCACGAAAATTCCTGTGTTGCCAATTTCCTATGGGGATGCGCAGCCTCTTCTGGCGGCGTTGACTGGCCGTGTCGCTCCGGAAGGTTGGCGCGGAGGTCTCGGTATTACCTACCACGTTGGTCCGGGCCCCGCCAAAGTTCACCTGAAAGTGAAATCGAATTGGGAGATCAAGCCTATTTACGATGTCATCGGTAAAATCGAGGGCGCGACTTTTCCCGATGAGTGGGTGATTCGCGGCAATCATCATGACGGCTGGGTGAACGGCGCGGAAGATCCCATCGCCGGCCAGGTTGCGCTGATAGAAGAAGCGCGAGCCTTCGGTGAGCTGTTCAAGTCCGGCTGGAAGCCCAAGCGCACCATCATTTATTGCGCTTGGGACGGAGAAGAGCCGGGGCTGCTGGGTTCGACCGAATGGGCCGAGCAACACTACGACGAATTGCGCGCGCACGGCGTCGCCTACATCAATTCAGACACCAACAGCCGCGGCTATCTCCAAATCGAAGGTTCCCACACGCTTGAAAAATTTGGCAATGATATCGCGCGCGAAATTTCCGATCCGGAAACGAAATTAAGTGTGTGGAAGCGCCAGCAGCTTCACGAAATCGCCAATGCCAAAACGGCGGAGCAGCGCCAGGAAATTCGCAAGCGCGCCGATCTGCACATTCCCGCGCTCGGTTCGGGTTCCGATTACACCGCCTTCCTCCAACACGATGGCGTGGCTTCCATGAACATCGGGTTCGGCGGCGAAGATGGCGGTGGCATCTACCATTCCATCTACGACGATTTTTACTGGTACACAACCTTTAGCGACAAGGATTTTGTTTACGGCCGGGCCCTCGCCGAGACCGGCGGCACGGCCATGATGCGCCTGGCCGATGCGGACTTGCTTCCTTTTGAGTTCGGAGATTTTGCCGATACTGTCGAGACCTACCTAAAGGAACTGAAATCTCTTGCGCAGAAAACGCAAGATGAAATTCGCGAACGCAACCGGGAAATCGACGAAGGCGTTTTCAAAGCCACCAACGATCCCAAGCGGCCACTGGAACCGCCTTCGGTCGAAGTTGTTCCCCCGCATTTGAATTTCGCGCCCATGGAAAATGCCGTCGATATGCTCAACCGCAGCGCTGCGGAGTATCGCAAAGCCCTCGAGCAAGCGAGCGCCAATGGCGGCGCGCCACTGGCTTCCGCTTCGCTCGCCGAAGTCAACAAGATGCTCATCGACAGCGAGCGCAAGCTCACCAATGCCGCGGGCCTTCCCAATCGCCCGTGGTTTAAGCATCAACTCTACGCCCCCGGCTTTTACACCGGTTACGCGGTCAAGACCGTTCCCGCTGTCCGCGAAGCCATCGAGCTAAAAAAATGGCCGCAGGCCGACGAAGCGATCGTCGTTGTCGCCCACATCCTCGAAGATGAGTCCGCGCTAATCTCATCCGCCGCCGCAAAACTTGCGGCGGCAACAGCGCACTGATTCGGAAAGAGCGAAGCCATTCCTGCTTATAACCTCGCGATCATTGGCTTCGGCAACGTCGGCCGCGAATTGTTGCGTTTGCTCGTCTCCAAGGAAACCGAACTGCGCCGCCGCTACGACGTGCGCTGGCGGCTGACGGGTATCGCCACGCGCCGCTCAGGCTGGGTCGCCGACCCCGATGGTCTTAGTCCGCTCTCCGTCCTCAATGGTCACTGGCCCCCTCCTCCGCACCAGCCCTGCCGCGACGTTCGCGAGTGGCTCGAAAAAACGCGCGCTGACGTTTTGTTTGAAGCCAGTTCGCTCGATGCGCAAACGGGCCAGCCCGCCATCGACCACCTGAAAGCCGCGCTCGAACTCGGTGCCCATGCCATCACTGCGAACAAAGGCCCGATCGTGCATGCTTTCCCTGAGCTCACCGCGCTCGCCCACGAAAAAAAGAAAAAGTTCTTTTACGAAGCAACGGTCATGGACGGCGTCCCGATTTTTTCCTTGTTTCCATCGGGCTTGCCCGCCACGGTTCTCGAAGGGTTTTCCGGCGTGCTCAATTCCACGACCAATGTAGTTCTCACCGAAATTGAAAAAGGCCGCTCGTTCGACGAAGCCGTGAAGCGCGCGCAGATCCTGGGTGTGGCGGAAACGGATCCCGCCGCCGACCTCGACGGCTGGGATGCGGCAGTGAAAGTGGCAACACTGGCCATTGTGCTCATGGGCGTGCCCGTGAAACTCGAGCAAGTGCACCGCACCGGCATCCGCGAGCTCAGCGAAGAAAAGATCCGCTCCGTGCGCGCTTCGGGAATGCGTTACAAACTGGTTTGCCGCGCGGAACGCCGCGGCGAAGGCGTGGTTTCGACCGTGCAGCCGGAACTCTTGCTGGCTTCGGATCCGCTCGCCAACCTTGAAGGTACGAGTTCGGCGATCCGCTTTGACCTGGATGTATTCAGCTTATCGATTGTGGAACACAATCCCGGCGTGGTAGCCACCGCTTACGGCTTGCTGGCCGATTTTTTGCGCGCCGTCGATGCTTAGCCTCATCCGGCGCGAGTGCCGTTCGGAACGGGACGCTCCGGAACGGAAAGAGCCGGCTTGAGGCCGTCCGCATATCCGATGTCGAAGAGCATACCTTCGGAAATTTCGCCGGCCATTTTGCGCGGTTCCAGATTTAGGACGAAGAGCGCTTGTCGCCCCGCGATCTCGCCTGGATTTTCGCGCTCTTTTTTAATCCCCGCGAGAATCGTTCGCGAATGGTCGCCAAAATTCACGGTCAGCTTCATGAGTTTGTCCGAACGCGGAACATCCTCCACACGGTCGATCGTGCCCACACGAATATCCAGCGCTTCAAGCGCGGCAATTGCGGCGCGAGGTTTGATGGCTGCGGGAGTGAAGTCTGCCATGGTTCACCGCCGGTACTCGGCCGCGTAGGCGGGCGTGGCAATCGCCGGATCGCAGCGCTCGTCGCGGATGGGTGCGCCCGGCGTCAGCGAAAGTGGAATCACCCCGGCCCACACCGGCAGCGCGTAGTCCGCGGCGTCGTCTTCCACCGGGCCGCTTCGCATCTTGGCGGACACTTCCGTGAGCGGCAAGCGCAGAATGCTGGTGGCCTTCAACTCTTTTTCATTCGGCTGGCGCGCATCGTTCCAGCGGCCACGGATTATTTTTTCCGTGAAGGCCCGCAGCGCTTGGAGTTTTTCCTCCGGCGCGCCGACGAGGCTAGCTTTGCCGAGAACCACCACGGAGCGGTAATTCATGGAGTGATTGAATACGGAACGCGCAAGCACGAAGCCATCCGTAAGTGTCACCGTGACGCACACGGAAATTCCGTCGCTGATGTTGCGCAACATGCGGCTAGCGGCCGAACCGTGAAAATAAATCGCGTCGCCGATGCGCGCGTACAGGGTAGGGATGACGTACGGCTGGCCGTCAAGAGAGAATCCGACGTGGCACACGTAACCTTCGTCCAGAATTTTATCGATGGTTTCTCGATCGTAAGCGCCACGATGCGCTTCACGCAAAACGCGCGTGCGCTCGCTCGGCGGAGACATTTCAGGCACGATTCACCTCAATGTGAAACGTGGCGCGAAGCCGGCCATGCTAGGCCGCTCATTTGATTTTTAGCCGGCGCCAAAGCGGCATGAGTGGGAGCAACTCTAGATATGCTAACACGCCACCCGGAGGCAGGGCGCTTTGTGGGTTCTAATCTTGCCCGTAGGGGCCCGAGCTTGCCGCGCCCCTACAACCTAAACGCCACGTGTGAGAAACTAACGGACTTGAGATCGCCACAATTCGCAGCCGGGAAAGAGGCCATGAGCACACCAGTTATGCGCGGCGCCGATACAAGATCATTCGACATTGCCTGGGTGAGGGAACAATTTCCCTCCCTGAGTTTGCACTACCAACGCCACGGCTCCGCGTTCCTGGATGGCCCGGCGGGCACGCAAGTCGCGAAGCAGGTGATGGACGCGGTGCAATATTATCTCTTAGGCGCTAATGCCAATACCTACGGAGCGTTTCTCACCAGCCAGCGAACCAACGAAATGATTGTAGCCGCCCGCGCCGCGATGGCCGATTTTTTCAATTGTGATGCGAATGAAGTGGTCTTCGGCCAGAACATGACGACGATCACCTTCGCGCTGGCGCGTTCGATCGGAAGGGAACTCGAAAGCGGTGACGAGATTGTGGTCACCACGCTCGATCACGACGCGAACGTGGCGCCGTGGCGCGCGCTGGAAGAAAAGGGCGTGGTTATCCGGCAAGTGGATATTCGCGAAGCCGATTGCACCCTGGATATGGATGATTTGAAGCGCAAGATTTCCGGAAGGACCAAGCTGGTGGCCGTTGGCTATGCCTCAAACATGGTGGGAACGATTAACCCCGTCGCCGAAATCAGCAAACTGGCCCACGCTGCCGGCGCGCTAATGTTCATCGATGCGGTCCACTACGCGCCTCACGGCTTGATTGACGTCCAAGCTCTCGATTGCGATTTCCTGGTCTGCTCGCCATACAAATTCTTCGGACCCCACATGGGTACGCTTTACGGCAAGCGCCAGCACCTGGAGAAGTTCAAGCCATATAAAGTGCGCCCGGCGACGGATGCCTCACCAGAATGCTGGGAAACCGGCACCCAAGTGCACGAGCTCATCGCCGGGATTGCCGCCGCCGTCGATTACCTTGCCGACCTGGGACGGCATTGCGACCCGAGCGCGAAGAGCCGCCGCGAAGCGCTCCGAGCGGCGTACCGCGCGACGCACCACTACGAAACCGGACTGCTCACCAGATTGCTCGACGGATTACAAGCCATTCCGGAGTTGCGCATCTTCGGCATCACCGACAAAAATCGATTTGAGGAGCGCTGCTCGACTTTGTCATTCCGTCTGGGCCATCACCATCCAACTAAAATTGCTTCGTTTCTCGGTGAACGCGGAATCTTCACCTGGGATGGCAATTTCTATGCGCTCAATCTCTCCGAACGCCTCGGGGTCGAGCAACACGGCGGCGTCTTGCGTGTCGGCCTGGTGCACTACAACACCGTCGAAGAAGTGGATCGCCTTCTGGGAGCCCTCGGCGAGTTCGCCCAGCAATGACGAAATGTCTTCGCCGCTCTACGCGAAGAACCAACTTGCATTCATGATTGAAGGACTATGACCAAAAGACCGAAACCTATTGTGCTGACCGTGCTGGATGGTTGGGGATACCGCGCGGAGGCCAAGGGCAACGCGATTGCTCTTGCGCGCAAGCCGGCCTATAGCGAACTGATCAAAAAGTTCCCCAACACTTTGATCCACACGTCCGGGCCCAGCGTGGGATTGCCCGAAGGACAAATGGGCAACAGTGAAGTGGGGCACATGAACATGGGCGCGGGGCGCATCGTGCACATGGACATCACGCGTATCGATCTGCTGATCGCCAACCAGCAATTACGGAACGTGCCGCTCTTTTTGCAAGCGATGGAGCGCGGGCGGGCGCGGCAACTCCATTTTGCGGGATTGCTGAGCGACGGCGGCGTGCACTCGCACATTCAGCATCTGTTTGCGCTGCTCGAAATGGCCAAGCAGCAAAAAGTGGAAAAAGTGTTTGTGCATTGTTTCATGGACGGGCGCGATACGCCTCCGAACAGTGGGCGCGACTACGTACGGCAGTTGCAGCAGAAAATGCGCGAATTAGGCGCCGGCGAGATCGCCACGCTGGTGGGGCGCTACTACGCGATGGACCGCGACAACCGCTGGGAGCGCGTCGAGCTGGCTTATCGCGCGCTGGTTCATGGTCGAGCCGAGACGCGCACCGATGCTCCGCTAGCGGCGCTCGAGCGGAGTTATGAAGCGGACGTGACGGATGAATTTATCAAACCCATTGTGGTGACCAAGGGGAACGGCGCTTCCGCCACGCCCGTCGGATCGATTCGCGACGATGACGCGGTGATTTTCTTTAACTTCCGCGCCGACCGCGCGCGGCAAATGACCTACGCGCTGGCGGCGCCGGACTTCGACAAATTCGCCGATGCCCAGCGGCCGAAGAATCTTTTCTACGTGGGCATGACCCAGTACGACAAAAACTGGCCGTGGCTGAAGTACGTGATTGCGCCAGAGAAACTAGAACACATCCTGGCGCAAGTCTTTGCCGAGTTGCAGTACAAGAATCTGCGCACCGCGGAGACGGAAAAATACGCGCACGTGACTTATTTCTTCAATGGCGGTGTCGAGAAGCCGTTCGCCGGCGAAGAGCGAATTCTGGTGCCATCTCCAAAAGTAGCAACCTATGACTTGAAACCCGAGATGTCTGCGGCCGGAATTACGGACACGGTAGTGAAAGCGATCGCGAAGGGCGAATTCGACGCCATCATCATGAATTACGCGAATGCGGATATGGTGGGACATTCGGGAAAGCTGCAAGCCGCGATCAAAGCAGTCGAAGCCGTGGACGCCGGACTCGGGAAGATTTATCAAGCCCTAAAGCCTTGCGGAGGAGTCTGGATCATCACCGCGGACCACGGGAACGCCGAGACCATGATCGATCCGGCAACCGGCGGGCCGCACACGTACCACACCACGAATCCCGTGCCCCTGATTCTCGTCAGCGACAATGACAAGCTGCGCTTGAAGCCCGGCGGATCGCTCCGCGACATCGCACCAACCATGCTTAGCGCCTTGGGGCAGCCGCGGCCCGCCGACATGACCGGCACCGACTTGCGCACGCCTTCTTAATCCGACCATGAGCCGCACAACACCAGCGGAAACAAAACTTGTGATTTGCGTGTGGCACCTGTTTACGGAGTGGCGGCCAAAACCAGCGATGGCCGAGACCATTCGAAAGCGGTGGCCGGAGATGCGCGTCGTGCATTTGCCGAATTACGACCGCTTGCCGGAAGAACTCCCGGACACGGATATTTTTGTCGGGTATTCGCTGCGCGCCGAGCAACTGAAGAACGCAAAAAAGCTGAAGTGGATTCACTCGACGGCGGCGGGGGTAGCGCAACTGATGTATCCGGAATTGCGGGATTCGGGAATCCTGGTGACGAATCCCAGTGGAATTTTTTCCGTGCCGATGGCAGAGCACACCATGGGTCTGCTGCTGGCGCTGGCCAGAAATTTCCCGGATTCCGTGCGGGGTCAGGACCGGCAGCGATGGGCGCAACAAGAGATTTGGGACCAGCCGCAGCATTTGACGGAACTGAATGGCAAGGTTCTCCTAATCGTCGGGTATGGCTCGATTGGGAGAGAAGTAGCGAAACGAGCGAAAGCGTTCGAAATGAAAGTTTGGGGCGTGACGCGGTCGGGCGGGGGCGAACGGGCGCACGTCGAGAAGATCTTTCCCGCCACGCAACTCCACGCAGCGTTGCCGGATGCGGATTATGTGCTTATTTGCGCGCCCGAGACTGCGGAAACGAAACAGCTTATGGGCGCGGCTGAAATCGCCAGCATGAAACGCGGGGCGCGGCTGATCAATATAGGGCGCGGGTCGCTCCTGGATGAGCAAGCGCTAGTGCAAGCACTCCGACGCGGCACGCTGGGCGGTGCCGCGCTGGATGTGGCCGAGAAGGAGCCGCTTCCGGCTGAAAGTCCTTTGTGGAAAGCGCCAAGTTTGTTTATCACGCCGCATACGAGCGGCGTGAGCGACCGGCTATGGGACCGCCAAGCCGCGATTTTGCTCGCATTGCTGGAGAGATGGTTTGCAGGCCGGGAATTGTTCAACCAGGTTGATTTTTCCCGCGGCTACTGAAATTGAAAATGGAGATTGGAAAATCGAAAATGGCAATGCGCAACCGGCATTGAGTACAAGATTCCTCTCATTTCAAATTGCCGTTTTCTATTTTCCAGTTTGTTCAATCGCCGACGCCGCCTTTGGGCGCTTGATATCCTTCGCGGGCGTAAACCTGGTATTTCTGTTTCTTGCCTTTTTGGTCTTGCACGGTGAGGGGAGCGCCATCGGGCGCCACCAATTCCACCTTAATCTTGTGAAACTTGCCGTCTTTTGCCCCGCTGGTGGGTGAATACGAGAGGCTGTATTGATGGCGAAGAAAAGCGGCGACACTTTGGAAAACTTCCGGCATCTCACCGGTGAATTGCGGGAACCAGGCGAAACCGCCGGTTTCCTGGGAAAAAGTCTTCAGCTGATTTTCCGCTTGAAGATAGTTCAATTCCCGAATGCTGCCCATGCCACCGTTCATATCCGCGAAATTGCGATAGGCCCGGCCCAATCCGATGCAAAAGATGGTGACGTCGCTTTGGCGAAGCTGCTTCATGGTCTGATCGAGGGTGTGCTTGGAAAACGTGTCTATGCCGCTGGCCAACAAAACGATGGATTTCTTGCCCTTTACGTCTTTCAAGCGATCCACAGTTTCCAGCAAGGCGTCGAACACGTTCGATTCGCTGAACCCTGGAAAATAGAGATGATTGATCCCTTGCATGACTTCGTCTTTGTTCTGCGTGAAGTCCACTTCAATGCGGGTCCTCATGTCAAAAGTCTCGAGTGCGACCCAATCTTTTTGCTGCAAAGTGGGGAAAAGTGCGGTGGACCAAAACCTGCCCAGATACGCAAAAAAACCGCCGTAGCCGCGGCTGCTGAATTCCAGCAGCAGGACCATGGTGATGGGGGCATCGGTGGGAGAAAAGTTCGTGATGGTTTGCGGTACGCCCTCGTCGAGAACGCGGAAGTTCTCTTTCTTGAGGCCTGGGATGATGTCGCCATGCTGGGTGGTGGCGACCACCTCAAGCGTGACGATGGGCACTTCGACGGCGATGGTGACGTCGGCTTGGGGAGGCTTTTGAGCGGTGGTCGGCGGTTTTTGCGAATCCGGGTTTTGTTGCTGTTGAGCCGGAGGCGGCGCGCCGCCTTGCGGGCCGGTGGGAGCCTGGGCCAAGGCGGAATTCTCAGCCAGCGGCAAAGCCAGCGCGGCAGCCAGAACGGCAAGCGGTACTCTCGAAAGAATAGCCTTCATCATTCACCCCTTGATCGCAGCAAACCAGTTAAAATTAGCAGTGGCTCTCGTTTTGCGGGCGCCGCCGCGGCCACGATGTGTTTGAATTTACGCGCCGCAAAAGCTAAGCCCAGCCAAGCGCCGACATCTGCATGTTAGTATGAAGCACTTCTGGAACAAAACGTTTACTCGGACGGCCGGGAAGTGGCCGACCTTACCAGGGAGGATGAATTCGTGAGCTGGAATGGCATGGTCCAGATGTTGGCTCTAGGAGCGGCGTTGTTGCTAGCCGCCAGTCTTCCGGTCGCGGCGCAGGTAACGCCGGGGGAGCGGCCGGGGATTCCCGGGAATTCGCCAAGCCTGCCGGCGGTTGGGGATACATCGGCCATTGCCAAGGAAGCCCGAGGCTGGCTGTCGGACCTGATCAAAATCAACACCTCGAATCCGCCGGGAAACGAGCAGATTGCGGCACTCTACATCGCGGGAATCCTGGCGAAGGATGGGATCAAAGCGGAAATGATTGATATGGCGCCGGGACGAAGCGCAGTCGTAGCGCGGCTGCGAAGCGCGGCGGTGGCCAATCCGGCAAAGGCCCTGCTTTTGGTGGCGCACCTGGACACCGTGCCGGTGGACAAGTCACGGTGGAGCGTAGACCCGTTCGGTGCGGTGATCAAAGACGGATATTTGTATGGACGCGGAGCGATTGACGACAAGGGCATGGTGGCGGCCAACCTGGCAGTGTTTCTTTCGCTTAAGCGTTCGATGGTGCATCCGAACCGCGACGTGATTTTTCTGGCGACCGCGGACGAGGAAACCAGCGGGGATGCCAGCATCCGCATGCTGATCGCCAAGCACTGGGATAAGTTTGCGGCCGGATATGCGATCAACGAAGGCGGAAACGTCTTCGTGAAGAACGGAAAAGTGCAGTACGCCGGCGTACAAGCGGATGAGAAGTTGGCGTTCAATGTTGCCGTAATCGCCCGGGGAACTTCGGGGCATGCTTCGCAGCCGACGAAAGACAATCCCGTGGTGCACCTGGCGGCAGCCGTCGAGAAAATCGGGAATTATGCGGCGCCGGTGCGGTTCACGTCGATTGTGCGGAGATACTTCGAGGGACTCGCGTCTTTAGAGGATGACGAGATTGGAAAGTGGATGCGTTCCATGGAAGCGTCGGACCGCGGTGAACATGCGCAACGCGTGATTTCCGATGCCAGTCCGTTGTGGAACGCGATGTTGCGGGACACGTTTGCGCCCACGGTGCTGACCGCGGGCGTGGCGAACAACGTGATTCCGGCGGAGGCGCGCGCAAACTTGAATGTGCGGCTTCTGCCCGGAGACACGATTGATAAAGTGTTGAACGATTTGAACAAGCTGGTCAATGATCCGCTGGTGAAGCTGGAGCTGCAGCCCAATGCGGGATTGGCCGCTCCATCCTCGTCGCTGGAATCGGATTTTTACGGTTTGATTTCGAAAGTGATTCCCCTGGAATTCGGGGGCGCGCCGGCGCTGCCGTTTCAATCGACGTGGCTGACGGATTCGGCGCAGTTGCGGCTGCACCAAGTGCAAGCATACGGGCTGGTGCCGTTTCCGCTGGCGCAAGAGGATTTGAAACGGATGCACGGCGACGACGAGCGAATTCCGCTCGCGGCATTCGACAAGGGCGTGGAAGTGCTGGCGAAGATCGTTTCGGAATTTGCCGTGGGGCACTAGCGAAGAAGAGCAGCCATCGCGAGCAGCAAAAAAACCGTCGCAATTTCATACCCTTCCCGTAAAGAATGAAAGAAGTCTAGAATCGATGCCGTCAGAGGACGCATGAGCTTCCGTCACTCCAAAATTGTGTGCACCATCGGGCCGGCGAGCTGTTCCCCCAAGATGATCGACCGGCTGTTGCTGGCGGGGATGGACGTGGCGCGGCTGAATTTTTCGCATGGCACGCACGAAGAGCATGCCAAGAACTTCGCGACGCTCCGCGCCGCCGCCGTGGAGCACGAAAAGCCCATCGCGATTCTTGCCGACCTGCAGGGACCCAAAATTCGGACCGGGCCCCTGGCGGGCGGCGGGCAAGTCCTGCTGCGTACCGGGCAGCGTTTCGTGATCACCACGGCGAAAGTACTGGGAGATTCGACGCGCGTCAACACCGTGTTCACGCCGCTGCCGCGCGAAGTTCACCGCGGTGATCGTATCTTGCTGTCGGATGGATTGATCGAGTTGCGCGTGGAAAAGGTCAGCGGCCGCGCAGTGATTTGCGAAGTCGTGAACGGCGGGGCCCTCGGCGAACACAAAGGGATCAACCTGCCCGGTGTAAAGCTGCGCGTGCCCGCCCTGACTGTGAAAGACCGCGCGGATCTAGCGTTTGCGCTGAAACAAGGCGCGGATTACATCGCGGTGAGTTTCGTGCGGCGCCCGGAGGACGTGCTGCTGGCAAAAAAATTGATTGGCCGCGCCGGGAAAGACACTCCGGTGATTGCGAAGCTGGAGAAGCCGGAGGCGATTGAAAACCTCGACGCCATTCTGCGGGCCGCCGACGGCGTGATGGTGGCGCGCGGCGACCTGGGCGTGGAGATGAATCCGGAGCGCGTCCCAGTGGTTCAGAAAACGATTATTTCGCGAGCGCGGGAATTCCGGCGGCCGGTGATTACCGCGACGCAGATGCTGGAATCGATGACCGAAAACCCGCGGCCGACGCGCGCGGAAGCTTCCGACGTGGCCAACGCGATTTTCGACGGCTCGGATGCGGTGATGCTTTCGGCAGAAACCGCGTCCGGGAAATATCCCGTCGAGGCTGTCACGATCATGGCGCGTATCATCGAAGAAGCGGAAGCCAGCATCCGGGAATTTCCGAGGCCGGGGACGCAAGAAAAACTGAAAGTGGCGGAAACCGTGGCGGAGCTGGTGTGCCATGCTTCGCGCGAGCTGCACATGAAATTGATCGCGGTGTTCACGCACAGCGGATTCACGGCGCGGCTGGTGTCGCGCTACCGGCCGCTGGTTCCGATCGTGGCGTTTTCGCCGGTGGCGGAGACGCGGCGGCGCATGGCGCTGATTTGGGGCGCGCTGCCCAGGATGATCTTGGACGTGCAAAAAGTGGATGGGCTGGCCAAAGTCGCGGAGAAGCGCTTGCTGGAAGAGCGGCTGGTGCGAAAGGGCGACGTGATCGGGATCGTGGCGGGCACGCCCATGGGGATTCGCGGAACGACGAACTTCATGAAGTTTCACGTTATTGGAGGGCCGGCTTGAGGCCGCGTGATTAGTTCCGGTGACCCGTGATCCGTAGTAACGGAGCCCGGCAAGCTGCCTTCGGTCGTTCCAATTTCGGAAGAATACCCATACCCCCCGGCACTTTTCCTAAGAGCCGCAAGCAAAGGTACAACATACGGAACTTGGAATCGCGGCAAAACGAAAAGGAATGGCGGAATGAGGAACGGGCGTTGTCGCTCGTGCCTCAAGAAATGTCGGAGAGAAAAAAGATTCCTTAGTAGTTGCCTCGCAAGCAGAAAACCAAGGGTTCGAAAGGGGTTTGATTCTAATTGACCCAGTTGTCGGGGCGGGAGGGCGGTTCTTTCTTTTGTTTGTTGATGTAGACCTCGAAGCGTTTGCGGTTTCGCCGATATTGCCAGTCGGTGACCGTGTTGCGGACGTTGTACAAGAACGATCCGCGCCGGAGATAGAGATAGCCAACCAGCATGCCGCCGAGATGACAGACATGACTGACGTTGTCACCACCAGAGCCGAGCGTGGAGAAGAACTCGATGGCTCCCATCACGGCCACATAAGGACGCATGGGAATTGTGACGGGAAGGGGAATCAGCCAGATACGACGGTCAGGGAAGAGGACTGCGTTGGCCATGAGAATGCCGAAAATTGCGCCCGAGGCACCGATGGTTGGAATTAGCGAGGGTAAGCCTCCAAAGAAAACCGGAATGGTCTTGACGAGAACCTCGATGAGCCCTGCGCCCACGCCGCAGATGCAGAAATAATTCAGAAACTTGCGCTTCCCCCAAACAAGTTCCAACTCCCGCCCGAACATCCACAGCATGAGCATGTTGATCAGCAAGTGGAAAAGGCCGCCATGCAGAAAAATGTATGTAAAGGGCTGCCAAATGCGGGGAGGGATGTGATGCGTTATGGCGTCGGGAATCAGCGCGAACCATTTGAGCAGCCAGATGGTCGCCACCGGAGGAGCGAGCAGGCCGAGAAGCGTCTGCAAGAGAAAAACGCCGGAGCAGACCAACACCAGCAATTTCACGCCTGGGGTAATAAAACTACGCCAGTCGAAGTTATAACGCCGCCCGCCGAACGTAGTCCCCATAATGCCAGTGTACGGCGGCAGGAGCGTGTCCGTCAAAGGACCGTCGTGGCGGCTAATCGAGTTTCTTGCGGGCGAAATAGAAGAGCGAAACCGCTAGAAGCGCGAACATGAAAATGCCGAAGAGGTTGTTGGTGGCGAGCGGTCCCATGAGTCTGGGGCCAAAGGCGAAGAGATCGGCGCGCCAGGGCAGGCCAAGGACGGCGGTGAGCCAATGCGGGACGCGATTGGAGATTTCCGGGTCTTGCAAAAGGGCGATGATGATGCCGAGGAGGCCGAAGACGCCGCCAGCAGCGATCAAGCCGCTGGAATAAAGAGCGCCGGGGCTGGCTTCGCTCTCGTCCTTTTTCTTGGTGGTGGCTTCCACCAACGCGCGGACGAGGCCTCCGGCAAACATGGCTCCCGTGGTGGCGATGGAAAGATAAGAGCCGGTGGCAAAAGCCAGCGAGCGAACGCCGAGAACTTCGACAGCGATCACTAAAGCCACGCCCATAAGCACTAAGCGCCAGGGCAAGCGCTGATTGAGGATGCCATTAATGACCGTGGCCATCAGGCGCGCTTGCGGCGCGGGGGCTTTGTCACTGCCGATGCCTTGCGCCCATTGCAACTCGATCCGGCCGGTGCTCGCGTCGTAAAGATATTCGCCGTCAGGGATTTCATGTGAACCCAGCGAGTTGATGAGAACGTAGCTCTTGTTTTGATAGCTGAACGAATCGCGCTCGATTTTGACGCCCGATGGCAAAGCCTGGATGCTGACGGGAATCGGCGTGGGGATGTATTTCTCCAAGCCTTTGTTCATCAGATTCAGAGTGGCGCCGATGGCGACGGTGGAGACGGTGACGCCCACGAGCAGCCCCATCTGCTGCCAGAAAGGAGTCGCGCCGACCAGATAGCCGGTCTTCAAATCCTGCGAAGTGGCGCCGGCGATGGCGGCGGCAATGCAAACGACGCCTCCAATCATGAGCGAAAGCACGGCGTAGTTCGGCGCGGTCCAACCGGCTAAGAAGAAAACCGCGCAAGTAGCCATCAACGTTGCGATGCTCATGCCGCTGATGGGATTGGAGGAATTGCCGAGCAATCCGCTGATGCGTCCGGCTACGGTCACAAACAGAAATCCGAACACCACCACGAAAATACCGGCAAAAAGATTTTGCCACCAGTAGGTGCTGGCGTCTTTCATCGGATGAAACGTCAGCAAGACCCACATCATGGCCACGATGACGATCGAACCGAGGATGACCCAGCGCATGGGGACATCCCGGTCAATTCGCGAAGAAGAACTGGATTGGCCGGCGCCTTCGGCGCGTACGTCTTTCAATCCGGCACGCAACGCGGAAATGATGGTCGGCAGAGTGCGCAGCAAGGTGATCAACCCGGCGGCGGCCACCGCGCCCGCGCCCATCGGACGGATGTAACTGCGCCAGATGTCATCCGGCGTCATCAGAGGAATGGGAATGGTCGATGGATAGATTGGCGTGTTGCCGGCAAGCTGCCCGTAAAATTTGATGGCGGGCATCATCACCAGCCAGGAAACGATGCCGCCGGCGAAGAGTATTCCTGAGACGCGCGGGCCGATGATGTAGCCGACGCCCAGATATTCAGAAGTGATGGCGGCGCGAAAACTCGCTCCGGGGAACCAACTGGGACGGGCTTCCGGTTGCGAAGTCCAGGCTTGGACGGTGTTCATGAGGAAGGTGTAAACACCGCCGAGGCCGAGTCCCCAGAAAACACGGCCCGCGAAGGAGCCGCCGCGTTCGCCCGCGACGAGCACGTCGGCGCAAGCGGTGCCTTCGGGAAATGCCAGGTTGCCATGCTCCTTGACGATGAGTTGGCGCCGCAGCGGCACCATGAAGAGCACGCCGAGCCATCCGCCGAGAAGCGCCAGCGGGAAAATCCGCCAAAAAGTGAATTCAGAGCCGAAGCCGAGAAAAATCAGAGCCGGGATCGTGAACATGACGCCGGCGGCTAGCGATTCGCCCGCAGAGCCGGTGGTCTGGACGATGTTGTTTTCGAGAATCGTCGGCCGGCCGAATGGCGGCAGGTAGACTCCCAGCTTGCGCAAAATGCTGATAGACAAAACGGAAATGGGGATCGAAGCGGAAACGGTGAGCCCGGCGCGCAACCCGACGTAGACGGTGACGGCACCGAAGAGCAGCCCAAAGAGCGCACCAAGAATGACGGCGCGAATCGTGAATTCCTTTTGGGTTTCTTCGGCCGATATGTAGGAGCGGAATTCCCCCGGCGGCGCCGTGGAACTCCAGGCCTTTTCGCGCGTTCCCGTTTGTTCGCTCAATGAATCCCCCTGTGACGGAATCGGATGCCCAAGCGGTCTGTGCGGGGGATTATGCCGCAGGTGGGGCAGGCGGGGAAGAGAATCCTCGCCACCCAAGGGGTCAGATAAGTCAGGTATCAACTCTATTGACACGGGAACGACGCCCCTGTAATGTCCGACAGTATACGTTGCTCAGTTCAGCAACACAGCCCATGGGACGGGACGCTCCGAGAGCGCGGGAAACCGCGAATCCGTCAATACGACCAGTCGGCGGTGAGGGGTCCGTTCACCGAGGCGCGGGCTCCCCGGTAGTTCCTCGAAGTCCCTCCAGTTCTGCTTACCTACCGATTCAATATGGGAGAACAACGGTGAGCTACCGCCGCTTGATCATGCTTATCTTGCTCGTCTTGGCCCTCTCGATTGTCCGGCAAGCAAAAACCGTAAGTGCCGGGGACGAGTGGCAGCCTGTTACCCCCGAAGAGTTAAAGATGACTGGCGAGCCCAAAGCCCCTGGCGCGCCGGCGATCATTCTTTTTCGGCAAGTGGACCGCGACGATAGCAATCCGCGAAATCCCCACGAATACAACTATGTTCGCGAAAAAGTATTCACTGAAGAAGGCCGCAAGTACGCCGATGTAGAAATTCCTGTCGTCAAGGGCCAATGGGAAATTGTGAACATCAGGGCCCGCACGATCCGTCCCGATGGTTCCATCGCCAACTTTGACGGCAGAGTCTATGAAAAAGAAATTGTGAAAGCCCGCGGCCTTAAATATCTCGCCAAGACTTTTACGCTCTCCGATGTGCAGCCAGGAAGCATCATTGAATACCACTACATGATCGACTTCGCGGAAAACTACGTCTTCAATTCGAACTGGGTCTTGAGTGACGAATTATTTATTAAGAGCGCGAAATTCACTCTCAAGCCTTATAGCGAGTGGGCCCTCCAATGGACCTGGCCCAATGGCTTGCCGCAAGGCACCAAGCCACCGGCGAATGAAACGAAATTGATTCACATGGAGGCCCAAGACATTCCCGCGTTTCAGGTCGAGGACGACATGCCGCCGGAAGCCACCATGAGGTTTCGCGTGGACTTCATCTACAGCGAAGACGGGTTCGAAAAAGAACCGGAAAAATTCTGGAAAAAACAGGGCAAGAAAATGAACGATCAAGTGGAAGGCTTTGTCAACAAACGCAAGGCCATGGAGCAAGCCGTCGCGGAAATTGTTTCTCCGGGCGATTCACCCGATGTCAAATTGCAGAAGATCTACGCCCGCGTCCAGAAAATCCGCAACACTTCCTACGAGATTGAAAGAACGGAGCAGGAGCAGAAGCGCGCTAAGGAAAAGGAAATCAATAACGTGGAGGATCTCTGGAAACGAGGATACGGAAACGGCTATCAGCTGACCTGGTTATTTTTGGGACTCGCTCGAGCGGCCGGATTTGACGCTTCTCCAGTCAGGATCGCCACGCGTGACGATCATTTCTTTAAACCGAATGTGATGAAAACCAGCGACCTCAACACCAACGTGGTCCTGGTAAAGCTGAACGGCAAGGATGTGTACTTCGATCCGGGCGCGGAGTTCACCCCATTCGGCTTGTTGCCCTGGTCGGAATCAGGCACCACGGGCTTGAAGCTGGAAAAGGATGGCGGCATGTGGGTGACCACGACCATGCCGGAAAGCTCTCTGTCGCAAGTTATCCGCAAAGGCGATTTGCATCTGACCATGGATGGATCGCTCGAAGGCCAGCTCACCTTCACTTTTACGGGTCTCGAAGCGCAATCGCGGAGACTAGAAGAGCGCAACGAGGATGAAGCGCACCGCAAGAAGTTCCTGGAAGATTACGTGAAGGAAATCATCCCCGCGGGGATCGAAGTCGAACTTACCAATAAGCCGGATTGGGCAAGTTCTTCGGCCACCATGGTCGCCGAGTATTCCTTGAAGGTTCCCGGCTGGGTAGCTGGGGCGGGAAAGCGCGCGCTGCTTCCCGTGGGTTTGTTCAGCGGTTCTGAAAAGCACATGTTTGAACATTCCACCAGGGTCCACCCGCTCTATTTTCCCTACCTGTTTGAGAAGATCGATGACTTGCGCATTGAGCTGCCGCTGGGCTGGCAGGTAAGCAGCTTGCCGCCACCACAAACTACCGATGCAAAAGTCATCGCTTATACCCTTAAAGTCGAAAATGAAAAGGGCGCGCTTCATTTGGAAAGGCATCTGCGAAGTGATCTGACCTTCCTAGAGCAAAAATATTACCCCGCGCTGCGCAATTTTTATCAGACCGTGAGGACAGGAGATGAGCAGCAAATCGTTTTGCAGCCCGGAGCGACGGCGGCGAGCAACTAGGATGCGACGGGTTGCGCCATTTATTTTTCTCTTGATGATCGGCGGTCTTGCGGGAGCGCTTCTGGCGTATGCCGGAGATGCGCCAGCCTGGATGCACGCGCTTGTGACCGTAGCGCTGCCGGCGCACGACGAAAAAACAGACGCGGTACTTCTATACGCCGAAGACATTCTCAACGTCCAGGGAAATGGAAAGATCAAGAGCATTAACCGGCGCGCCTACAAGATATTGAGGCCCACGGGGCGCGAATACGGGGTCATCAGCGCTTCCTATGACGCGGAAACGAAAATCACGGGAATTCGCGGCTGGTGCATTCCCGCGCAGGGGAAAGATTACGAAGTAAAAGATAAGGACGTGGTGGAGACAGCCCTGCGGGGGGTGGAGAATGGCGAGCTGGCGACGGATTTGCGCACCAAACTTCTCCGGATTCCAGCCGCCGATCCCGGCAACATCGTTGGCTACGAAATCGAGCACGAAGACCGGCCCTACGTTCTCGAGGACGAGTGGTCTTTTCAAGAGCCGGTGCCGGTTCGCGAGGCGCGCTATACACTTCAATTGCCCCCGGGGTGGGAATACAAGACCGCTTGGATGAATCACAAGCCGGTTGAGCCGACTCCCGCCGGGAACAATTCCTGGCAATGGGTAGCGACAGATGTCGAAGCTGTGAAGCACGAAAACGATATGCCGCCTTGGCGAGGCGTGGCCGCGAGGATGGTGGTAACCTTGTTTCCGGCAGGGGGCGGAGCTCAGAACAGAGGTTTTGAAACTTGGAAAGAAGAAGGGACCTGGGAGGCCGGGCTGGAGCGCGGAAGACGCGAGCCTTCGCCGGACATCAAGCAGAAAGTGGCGCAGTTGACGGCTTCCGCGTCTACCCCTCTTGAAAAGATGCGGGCGCTTGCGCAGTTCGTGCAGCGCGACATTCGCTACGTGGCCATCGAATTGGGCATCGGAGGCTGGCAACCGCATCCGGCGCCGGATATCTTCACCCACAAGTACGGCGACTGCAAAGACAAGGTCACGCTGTTGAGCTCCATGCTGGGCGAGATCGGCGTGGAGTCCTACTACGTTTCCATTAACACCAACCGGGGCGCAGTGACGCCCGAAACTCCGGCATCCATGGGCTTGTTCAATCATGAAATCATAGCGATTCATTTGCCGGATGGGATCAAAGAGGACAGCTCGATGGCCACCATGGCCCACCCCAAGCTTGGCAAAATTTTATTTTTTGATCCTACCGACGAATACACTCCCCTGGGACAGCTGCGCGGCGAGTTGCAAGCGAATAGCGGGCTACTCGTGACTCCCGAAGGGGGTGAGCTGGTGAATCTTCCTCAGTTACCCGCCGCGATGAATGGAGTGGAACGCAACGCAAAATTAACCTTGAGCCCGAGCGGAACTTTGCAGGGGGACGTCTTCGAGACCCGGCGGGGAGACTTCGGCTGGTGGCAACGGGCAGCGCTAAAGACCGTCACAAAATCCGCCGACCAGATCAAGCCGATTGAGAACCTTGTTTCCCACTCTCTGGCTACCTTTCAGCTTACCAAGGCGACCATCCTGAATCTCAATCAGACGGACCAGCCCTTTGGCTACCAGTATTCATTTGTGGCGGAGAACTACGCAAAGACAGCCGGCAATCTGATGCTGGTGCGTCCGCGAGTCTTGGGAAGCAAGTCGAGCGACATCCTGGAGACCAAAGAACCAAGGAAATTCCCGGTGGAAATGCCGAGTCCGGAGCGGGACGTCGACACTTTTGAAATTACCTTACCGCCCGGCTATGAGGTGGATGACTTGCCACCGCCAGTGAACGCGGATTATAGCTTCGCGAGCTATCACAGCAAGACGGAGATGAACGGGAACACTTTGAAATATACGCGCACGTTCGAGGTGAAAGAGCTGAGCGTGCCGCTCAGCAAAGTCGAGGACCTGAAGAAGCTTTACCGCATCATCGCCGGCGACGAACGGAATACCGCGGTGCTGAAGCCAGCTGCTCACTGATACTAATTTTCGCTGGCGCTCGTGCGATTTGCACGTACAACTTTAACCGACCAGACGGAGTCGGCGCGTGCAATCAAGAACGCGGCGAAGCTGAGCGCAAATACCGAGTGGCTGAGGCTTGCGCCGAAGTATTGCCAGAAGGGCGCTCCCGCGCCGGGATAATCTGAGGAGAAGAGCAGGGTGAGCATCAGAATCAAGCCGCAGAAGCTCGCCGAACGCACCATCACTCCAAGAGTAAGCCCGAGTCCGATCGCGAATTCGCCATAAGCTACCAGGAAGGCGATGGGCGTGGCATGCAGGAGGACAAAGCCACGGAGAATGGGCGCCATGAACGGGTAAGCTCCCCCTGCAAGGAATTTGTTGATCCAAAATTGAAAGCCGCCATCGAGCGTGAACGCGGTGCCGAAAACTTTGTATTGGCCAAAGATCAAGAAAAGTATACCGATGCCAATACGCAGGAAGGCGAGTGCGTAAGCGTTTCTAGGGCCGGGATCTCCAGATATTGTCATCGCGAGTCCTCTTCTAAGGCCGGGTTGCCGCCCCGGAAGATTTCGTTCGAGGGATGAATAATAAAATGGCGGCAGGAGGTTCGAGCGCCGTCAATCTCTTTCGCAGGCCACGCCGCGAAGCTGTCGCTGCTTGCTTCAAGAGCGCGGCGGCCGCCTCGAAAGAGATCTGCACCCGATAAACATCGGCGCGTTCCGCATGAGAATACCTCTCATAGCGCGGAGCTGAATCCCTTGCCGCGGTAAGCAAAATTTCCCACGCGCTCCCCTTGCGGAAAAGCCTCTTAGCCTTAGCTTCTTCGCGAGCAACGCGAATCAATGAGAGCTGCGTGCCGCCGCCGATTTCCAGGGAGAGAGAGGTTACCTGGGCGGGATCAAAAGGAAGCGCCGGGTCGTCATCTGGGAAGGCGGTGAGGAGGCCCGAGATTTCTTCTTCGTTGGCAACGAACCCCTGCCACCAGTAGCGATACCCGTTGTAGACAACTGTGCCGGCGCCAAAAATTTGCCGCACGCGCGCGACATTCTTGCCCGTTACGCTCACGACCATGCCCGCGAGTTCCGCAAGCCGAAATGTTTGCTTCACGACCGGGCGGACCGTCACGTAGCCCGCGTCTTCTTCCGTGAAGCGCATCGCAATGGTTTCCGGGAGCGGCATACCGAAAGAAGAATGCGTCTCAACCCAGTTTCGAAAGCCGGTCGCGCACACGGTCGCTGAGCGCCTTGCCGTCAACGGTTTTGCCTTCCAGTCCGCCCTTGGCTGCTTTCACAACCGCGCCCATCTGCTTGATGGAATTCGCGCCAGTTTCGGAGATGGCCTTGGCGATCGCGGCATCCATTTCCGCCTCGCTCGCGCCAGCAGGCAAATACGATTCGATGATGGCGAGTTCTTTGGTTTCCTTTTCGGCGAGTTCCGGGCGTTTGCCCTTGGTGAACTGCTCGATCGATTCCTTGCGCTGCTTCACGAGCGTTTGCAAAATCTGGATGGCCTCGGCCTCGTCCATGGCGCGCATCTTTTCCACTTCTTTGTGCTTGATGGCCGCTTTGATTCCCCGCAACACGCTGAGGCGCAATTCTTCTTTGGCGCGCATCGCGTCGACCAGGTCTTTCTGAATTTTTTCCGCAAGACTCATCTTGGGTTCCTCGCGTCATTGAATATAGCAGACCAGCAAATTCGCCGCGAAGGAATGGTTGGCAACGGCATGGCGCGGTAGGCGCGGCGCTTATTTGACACCGCGCGAGGGGCTCGCTACTTTTGAATGCTTACACGGCGCGGGCCAAACCCGCTCCGAGACGACGGGGCTCATGAAAGTCATCGTAGCGGACAAGATCAGCGATCGCGGCGTGCAACTGCTAAAGGAGCAGCCAGGCTGGAACATCGTGCAAGCCACGAAAGACACGCTGAACTCGGAGATCGCCGATGCGGACGCCCTAATCGTGCGCAGCGCCACGAAAGTCACCGCCGATTTGCTGGACCGCGCTAAAAAATTGCGCGCCGTGGGCCGCGCCGGCGTCGGCGTGGACAATATCGACCTGGACGAAGCCACCAAGCGCGGCATTCTGGTCATGAGCACGCCCGGCGGAAGTTCCGTCAGCGTTGCCGAACATACTTTTGCGCTGTTGCTCGCGCTCGTTCGCCAGCTTCCAAAATTTGACGCCGCCATGCGCGAAGGCCGCTGGGAAAAATCTTCTTCCGGCGCCGAAGTGCGCGGCAAGACCCTGGGCCTCGTCGGGCTCGGCCGCATCGGCAGCGAAGTGGCGTCCCGCGCCGAAGCGTTCGACATGCGCGTCGTCGCGTTCGATCCCTTCATCAGCGAAGCCGCCGCGCGCGAACTTTCCGTCGAACTCGTGCCGCTCGATCAGCTTCTCGCCGAATGCGACTTTATCTCCTTGCACACCGCCGTAAGTCCGGAGACGCGGGACATGATCAACGCCGAGTCCATCGCGAAAATGAAGAAGGGCGTTCGCATCATCAACGCGGCCCGCGGCGAGCTTATCAACGAGGCGGACTTGGCGGCAGCCATTCAGAGCGGCCACGTCGGCGGAGCCGCTCTCGACGTCTTTGCTGAGGAGCCGCCGAAGAATTCCCCGCTGATCGGTCTTCCCAACGTGATCACCACGCCGCACGTCGCCGGTTCCACGGCGGAGGCCCAGGAGGAGCTGGGCACCCAGGTTGCTCTCCAGATCCGCGATTATCTCGTCGAAGGCGTTATTCGCAACGCCGTGAATCTCCCGGCGCTCTCGCCGGACCAATACCGGCGCGTTCGGCCGTACCTCGAACTTGCCGAGCGCCTTGGTTCGCTGGTTTCTCAGGCGGCAGAGTCGCGCCCGGCGCGAATTCGCATTCGCTACGCAGGCGAAGTGGCCGAGGTGGGAACGCATCTGCTGCGCAGCGCCGTGCTTGCCGGAGCGCTGAACGCGGTCCTGGATGAAAAGGTGAACGTTGTTAACGCACCAGCGGTTGCCGCGGCGAGAGGTTTGACGGTTGAAGAAGAAACGCGCAGGCGCGAACACGGTTTTCCCAACACACTCGAAGTTTCCGCTCTCCCTGAAAAAACCGGATCCGCCGCAGGGTTTACGGCCGAAGGCACGGTCCTCCATGACGGCTCGCCCCGCGTTTTGCAGATCGAAGGCATTCCCCTCGAGGCTCAGCTCGAAGGTACGATTCTCTATTTAAGAAACCGGGACGAACCCGGCGTCATCGGCCAGATCGGTATGACACTTGGCAAGCTCGGCGTCAACATCGCCACGTTCGCCCTGGGACGCCGCGAAGCCCAGCGCGGCGCCGACGCCGTTTCGCTCGTTCGCGTCGATGGCCAAGTGTCCGCCTCCATACTCGGGCCCATCCGGGCTATATCTGCTATTACCGAAGCCAAGCTTGTGCGGCTCGGCTAAAGCTTACGCCTTCATTTGGGTAGCACTGACAAATTGATGGGTTAAGCTGACCTGCGAATCACACCCGATTCGATGATCGAATCGAAATAACTTGACTTGACTTCTTTCCTCAATTTGGCCTAAAAGCTATCTCAACGTTAGCTGACTCGAGTGGGGTCTTGGTTGCCCGGCGAAAAGCTCTATTCCGATTCATGTCCTCGACTCGGCCTATTGCCGGGGTTCTCCAATACCCGTCTGGCATCCTCGCCAGAAATCTTATCCCCCCAAAGGTGCGCGAAAGGAACAGCATATGAGGCGTTTATTTTCGGCTCGCAATTTGGTGGTATTGGTTTGCACTTTGCTGGCAAGTTTTGCGCTCCGTGCTCAGAATGTAGGCAGCTTGCAGGGGCAAGTCACGGACCCTGCTGGGGCCTCGGTGATCGGCGCCAAGGTCACGCTTACGGACATCGCGAGCGGCGCTACGCACGCAACGCAAACCGATAAGAGCGGCGAATATGACTTCCCACAACTCGCACCTGGGACGTATCGACTCGAAGTGGCCATGAAGGGTTTTAGAGGATTTGTTGCCTCCAAGGTCACAATCCTGGTGGCAACGCCGACGAGTTTGGAAGTGCACTTGGAATTGGGTCCTTTGTCTGAGCAGGTCGTCGTGGAATCCGCAGCCCCGTCGCTGAACACTCAGGACGCCACGGTTGGCAACGCGATCGGGGAGGAGGAAGTGAAAAGCCTGCCCTTTCTAGCTCGCAACGTGGTCAACTTGCTGACCCTTCAGCCGGGTGTGGTTTTTACGGGGATTTCCGACACAGACCGCTTGTCGATGGGTTCGATTGAGACACTCGATCCCCGGGAAGGTGCCGTCAACGGCGTTCGTGGAAACCAGTCCAACGTGACTCTGGACGGCGTGGACTCGAATGACTGGCAGAATCAGGCGGCATTTACAAGCGCCCTTCCCGTGACTCTCGACTCGGTGCAAGAGTTTCGCGTCACAACGACCAATTCCAATGCCACCAATGGCTTGGTTGGCGGGGCCGAGGTTCAATTGGTAACCAAGAGCGGTACAAACGAGTTCCACGGCAACGCACGCTGGTACTACCGCACCTCGGGCACTTCTGCCAATTCATTCTTCAACAACGCATCTAACGTGCCGCGGCCAGAACTCCAGCGCAATATTGGGGGCGGATCCCTTGGCGGCCCGATTAAGAAGGATCGCCTTTATTTCTTCGTGGACAATGAGGAGCGCCGGGATGCTACCGGCGCTGTCGAGAGCCGCATTGTGCCGTCCGATACGTTGCGGAACGGAGTTTTAGAGTATGCCTGCAAAACGCCCTCCCAATGTCCAGGTGGACTGGTCTCAGGCACTACAGTCACCGTTCCCGCGGGCTACTTCGGTCTGGGGCCCGCTACGCTCAAGCAATTAGACCCGGCAGGGACAGGAATCAACCCTGCCATGACGACGTATATGGCGCTATTCCCTCATGGAAATGACCCAACGCAAGGGCTGGACGCACCGGGGAACGGCACCGTGCTGAACTTCGAAGGGTTTCGCTTCAACGCACCCGAACTCACCTTCCTCAACACTTACATCGCACGTGTGGACTACAACCTCACAAAGGACGGAAAGCATTCCATTTTCTGGCGTGGCAATTTGGAGGGACTTAAGACCGACATCGCGGGAGCGCAATTCCCGGGAGAAGCCGCAGCTTCCGAGTTGTTGAACAATAGCCGCGGGTTTGCCGTTCAATACCAGGGCCAATTGAGTTCTCATCTAACTAACATAGCGCGCTATGGCTTCACACGCCAGGGAGTGGCCCAATCAGGGACCATCGGGCCGGAGTTTTCCGTGCGGTCTTTCGATAATATTTTGAACTTCGTGGAGCGGCCGGTCGGGCGCAAAGTCCCGGTGCATGAGATAAACGACGACGTAAGCTGGATCAAAGACAAGCACACCATCCAGTTTGGTGGCGTTGCTCGACTCATCACCAACCACCGCATTGATGAAGCCAATTCGTTTCCTCAATTCTTTGCCAACAATGGTTTTTGCGTTGCTCTGTGCAACGATGTGGCTAATGAAGTGAATGCCTCGACTAGCGGTTTCCCGATGTCGAGCAACCCGACGGCTATTACGCGTGCGTTCATGATGCTGAGCGGTTCGATCACGCAGGTGAACGCTACGGTTTTTGGCAACCCGAGTACAGGAACTGTCGATCCTCCTGGGACGCCAGACCGACGGAATTTTGCGGAACGCTCCTATGAGACATACGTTCAAGACAGTTGGCGCTTGCGCCCAAACGTGACTGTGACCTTCGGCCTGCGATACGGCTACGAAACGCCAGTTTGGGAGACCAATGGTTTCGAGGTCCGGCCGACCGTTGACATCATGCAGTGGTTTCTCCAGCGCGAACAGAACATGAATGCCGGAATCCCATCGAGCGCTTCACCACTCTTAAGCTGGGCACCGGCAGGAAAAGGCAATAAGGGAGCAAACTCGTGGTACGACCCGTATTACAAAGACCTCGGCCCGAGGGTGTCTCTTGCCTATGCCCCAGGATTTAAGAGCGGTCTCCTGGGCTCTCTCTTTGGCGGTCCCGGAAAGACTTCCATCCGCATGGGGGCTGGGATCTATTACGACAACATGGGGCAGGTCATTGCCTTGGACAGTGATTCGCAGGGCTCACCAGGAACTTCCACGGCACTGATCAACAACTCCACCCAATTTACGCTCGCGACCGCCCCACGCTTCTCCGGGTCTTGCTCCACGACGGGTTGCACTGGCTTGCCGAACGCCGGGCCGCCGTTTTTTACCCCTCCCACTTCAGCACAATTTCCGTACACTCCACCGGCCACGGCTTCCTTTACAGGATTTGCGGTAGATCCGCATTTGCGCACGCCGCAATCCTTCCACATGACCCTCTCCGTGCAGCGCGAATTGGCGCACGGGGTAGTTCTGGACGTTGCCTATGTGGGCGTACTTGGGAGGCGATTGCTCGGGAAGACGGACTTTGCGCAGTATGAAGACATCCGTGATCCCAAAAGTGGCATGGACCTTTGGACAGCCTACCGGCAACTAGTGAAGATTGCGCACATCACCCCAACAAACGGCACGCCTGCCATTGACCCGGGAAATAACTCCGGTATCTTCACGCCACTGCAGAGTATTCAGTCCATCCCGTTTTTCCAAAACATGCTTCCCAATATGCCCGCGTTCACGGCAGGCTGGTTGGGCAACAATGCGTACGCGAGTATGACGCCGACACAAGCGTTTTACGCTTTTGTATTCGGAACCAGTTACGCGCCCTCTTGGTCTTGCGCGCTGTATCCCATGGATACTGTTTCGATCCCGGGGTCAGCTGGCTTTGGACTTCCCAGTCCGTGGAATTCCGCGGTTGATCCAAATGGCAAAGGGCTTGTTCTGTTCCAACCACAGTTCCAAACATTGCCGGGCTGGACGAACTTTGGCAATTCCAACTATCACAGCCTTCAGGTTTCGGTTCGCAAAAACGTAGGTATTGCTCTCCTTGGAGCTAACTATGTTTTCTCCAAGAGCTTGGACAACACCTCCACCGGAGAGAACGGCGACATAGCCGCCGGCGGTGGTACTTTGAGCGGACTCATTCAGAACCCATACGACCTGCGCGATGGCCGGGCATTATCCGACTTCAACCTCAGGCACAACTTCAACGGCTACTGGGTTGTGGATCTGCCTTTTGGCAGAAGTCGCAAGTACCTCGGTAGCGCCAATCGCTTTACAGACGCCGTGGTCGGAGGTTGGGAGGTCACGGGCGCCGTGCGGTGGCACTCGGGATTCCCCTTTGGACCGGCTGACGGCTTCAACTTCGCAACCAACTTCTTCCTGACGTCGTCCGGCGTCTGGACGGGGCCCGCCACTACTGCTCTCACTCGCGACGCAAGACGCTCCGATGGCTCCTACTCCGGCCCAAACATTTTTACCAACCCGGATTCGGCCTTTAACAATTTCGTGAATTTCGCCGCGCCGGGACAAGCCGGCTCTCGAAACATCATGGCCGGTCCAGCGTATTTCGTGACGGACATGGGACTCTACAAGACCTTTAAGATGCCTTGGAGCGAAAGGCAGCGCATGCAGTTCCGCGTCTCAGCCTACAACCTCTTCAATACAGTCAACTTTGATGACACCACGCTCTCCGTGGATCCCACAGCTCCCACAACTTTCGGTAATATCACAGGAACCGCTGGCGCCCGTGGAGGCGCGCGCGAAATGGAGTTCGCCGTCCGCTATGAATTCTAGGCTCTGATCATTTCCTTTTCGAGAAGGCCTCTGGAGTTCCCGGAGGCCCTTTTGTTTCTGACCTCGGAAAACGGATTACGTATACTCTCTGGAAGACTCCAGAATGCCGGTTTTGGATGAGATGAAATGAAGAGAGTCGACCGCAACAAAAAAGGGACGCGTGCGGCGAGCTGTGTCGCTTGGTTGGCGCTGTGCGCTCTTTCTTGTTTCGATGTGATGGTTGTATCTGCATATCCCCAACACGAAGCCCATGAAATCACCGGTCAGGTGCCCCGCGAGATTCTGGAGCGTCCCGTTCCTCTGCGGCAAGGTATTGGAAAAGCTCACGAAGCGGTGGCAACCTCGTCGCCCGAGGCCCAGGCGTTCTACGATCAAGGGCTGGCGTACTTGCATTCGTTTGTTTGGATCGAGGCAGCGCGTTCGTTTCACCAGGCTTTGCGGCTGGATCCTTCGCTGGCCATGGCTTATTTGGGTTTAAGTGATGCCAATATTGGTTTGCAAGATTTTCAGGCGGCGCGGGGCGCATTTGAAAAAGCACAAGCGCTCGCCGTGAACGCGAACGGCCAGGTTCAAGAACGTATAAAAATCCGCGCAAAGCAATTCGACTATCTGGAGGACAGCGGCAATCTTCAGAAGTATTTCGCTTACCGGCTAGCGATCACGGACGCGCTGGCGGCTCGTCCCGGCGACCCATGGTTGTGGATCCTGCGCGGCTTTGCCGACGAAGGCACGCCTTTGGCGCACGGGCAGGGCGGCGGCGTGGACACTATCGCGTTTTATCAAACAGCGCTCGCGTTTTCTCCCGAGAACTTTGCCGCGCATCATTACCTTGCACACACTCTGGAGAATCACGGGCCGCCTGACCAAGCGCTGGTGCAGAGCGAAGAATACCTGCGGCTTGCTCCCGCGATTCCTCATGCGCACCATATGCGCGGACATAATCTTCGGCGGCTGGGCCGCACCGAGGAAGCCATCCGGGAATTCCTTAAAGCGGAAGAATTGGAGAACACTTACTATCGAACGGAAAATATACCGGCTCAGTATGACTGGCACCACGCGCATAACCTGCAGCTCCTAGCCATGAGCTACCAGGCCCTGGGGCAGATGACGGCGGCGGAAGCAGTGTTCCGCGAAGCTTTTTCGCTGCCTGCTAATGTCGATTTCGCAGAGTTCAACCGCCGGGCTTGGCCGGAGTTCTTATTGGAGCGCGGCAGGGTGCAGGAAGCGCTTTCCGCCTCGCAAGAATTGCAGAAAGGCCGCTGGGCGATGGGCAGGTTTGCCGGCCATGCTTTGGCTGGGCGCGCCCTGCTGGCGATGAATCGCGTCGAAGACGCTAGGAGCGAGCTAGCGCTTGCAGAGCAAGAGATGGAGCAGCTGCCGGCCTCGGTAATAAAGTCGTTGCAGGATACCGTGCTGCTCCGTGCCGAGATCATGTTAAGTGAAAAGAAGTGGGACAAAGGCAACCCCTTACTAGAGCAAGTCGAGGAACAGCTTGTCGCCGTGCCTGGACCGGACGCCTGGAGTGAGGCTATTTTTGAACTCGATTCCATTGCACGGCTGGCGCGAGACATGGGGGATTGGGAACTTGCTGAATTCACGGCGCAGAAGATGATCGAGCATGACCCCAGCTTTGCCGGCGGACATTTCGCCCGCGCCCTCGTGGCCGAACACCAAGGCGATACTCTCACGGAACATCGGGAGCTCGCCGCAGGGGAAAAACTCTGGAGCAAAGCTGACCCAGATCTCCAACGACCGCAGATTCAAAGGCAATGACGCCAACCGGCACTCGCGCCTAGAATGCGGGGGGCGGACATCCCGCGATCTGGCCACCATTACAGAGGTGAAGCTGGCTTAGTTCTAACCATTGGTCTCCAATTTCATTGTGACGGCATCGTGCCTAATCGATTTAAACCTTCAATAAATCAGATTTGATAAATGATTTAGAATAAGTTTCCTTGACATCCCTCCTCGTTCTGGCCTAAAAGTTATCTCAACATTTGCTACATGATGTGGTGGCTGGGTTTGCCCGGGGAAGTTCTCATTTCGCTTTTAAGATGTCGCTCCGGCCTGTTGCCGGCGCTCCCCCCACCAGGTTGGCATCCCCGCATGAATGATTCATACCCCATGAAGGTGCGCGAAAGGAGCAGTTTATGAGGTTTTCTAATTTCCGCAAGGTGATCTTCGCAATCCTGGCAATTTGTTTGTCCTTCACAATCATCGCGTACGCACAGACAGGCACGAGTTCTGTAAGGGGTGCAGTCACCGACAAAACGGGCGCGGCAATCGTCGGCGCCAAAGTGACCGTCATCAATGCGGCGCAAGGATTGCACCGCGAGGGCGCCACGGACGGCTCCGGCGCGTACGAGTTTCTGGCGCTCCCTCCCGGCAGCTATGTGCTGACGATTGAATCCAAGGGGTTCCGGAAATTCGAGGAGAAAAACCTGCAATTGCAGGTCAACTCGCCCGCCACTGTCAACGCCACACTGGCGGTGGGCTCGGCAGCGGAGATTATTGAAGTTTCGGCGCAGGCCGTAACGCTCAACACGACGGACGCCTCCCTGGGCAGTGCGTTTAGCGAAAACCAAGTTAAGGAATTGCCGTTGGAGGCTGGCAACGTTCCGGAATTGCTTTCTCTGCAAGCTGGGGTAGCTTACACGGGGAATCGGCCCGATATCAATAAAGACACGGATACGCGTAGTGGCGCCGTGAACGGTGCCCGCAGCGACCAGAGCAACATCACGTTGGACGGCGTGGACGTCAACTCCGACACGAAAGGGTACGCTTTTACGTCCGTCTTGCCCATCACCCAGGACTCCGTGCAGGAATTCCGGGTCACGACATCGAACTACAACGCGGACGAGGGGCGCTCTTCGGGAGCCCAAGTTTCCCTGGTGACCAAGAGCGGCACAAACGATTTTCACGGCTCGCTATTCGAATCGCATCGAGGCACGGGAACTAGCGCCAACGATTACTTCATTAAGCTCTCCGAATTACAAAGCGGCCAGCCCAACGAGCCGCCTAAGCTGCTACGGAATAATTTCGGCGGGTCCTTGGGTGGGCCGATTAAGAAGGAGCGCTTGTTCTTCTTTGTAAATTACGAGGGCCACCGCCAGCGGGAGGCGCAGAGCGTCGTCCGCATCGTGCCCAGCGCCGCGCTGCAGGATGGCGTGGTGCAGTACGAATGCCAGACTCTTCCCGATGGAAGTCTCGATACCACGACCTGCCCCGGAGGAACAGTCCAGGGGCTTAACGGCTCACATACAGTCCAACCCGGTTATTTTGGGCTGACTCCTACTCAGATAAAGAACATGGATCCCTTGTTTACGAATCCACCCCCGGGTTACACGGGTTCCGTAGGGCCAAGTCCGATCATGTTGAAGTATTTTCAGTCCTTTGCTCCGTTTCCTGCAAATGACAACTCCGTCGGCGATGGTGTCAACTTTGTGGGCTATCGGTTCAAAGGACCCGTTGCGATCAACACCAACTGGTACATCGCGCGAGCAGATTACAAGATCACCAGCAATGGCAACCATACAATATTCTGGCGTGGGGCGTTGCGAAACGACACGAACGACGGTGTACCGTATCTTCCGGGCGGGGCTCCCGAGCAAACCCAGGTGGATTACAGCAAAGGCTATTCCATCGGGTATTCAGCAGTGTTGCGATCAAATCTCGTCAACAACTTGAGATATGGCTATACGCGACAAAGCGTCGGGGAGAATGGAAACCAATCGCAGGACATCATTTTCTTTCGCGGCCTGAACGACAACAGCTCGCCGAACAATGCCAGCTTGGTTTACACGAACAATTCCAATTTCCAGGTACCCGTTCACAACATTGTGGATGATGTGTCTTGGATCAAAGGAAGGCACACTCTGCAGTTCGGCGGAAACATCAACATCCTGCGTACTCCGCAATCGAACAATACCAACTCGTTCTCATCGGCCTCGGATAATCCTTCCTGGCTCGACACGGCGGCAATGGCGAACAGCGGTGCGCCGGGCCACTTTGACCCAGGTTTCGAGGGCTACCCCGCCGTCGACAGCGGGTTCGGCAACAATTACGATTACCCGATGGGTGCACTTATAGGAATGGTCGCTCAAGTGAATGCGCAATATAATTTTACAAAAAGTGGGAGCGCGCTTGCAGATGGCGCACCGGTCTCGCGCCGCTTTGCTGCCGACACTTGGGAAATGTATGCCCAGGATTCGTGGAAGGTTAAACCGAGCTTGACGGTAACTTTCGGACTGCGTTACTCACTTTTTTCACCTCCGTGGGAAACGAACGGGCTGCAGGTAACACCCACCACCAGCTTGAGCGATTATTTCCAGGAGCGGGCCTCGGGTATGCTGAAGGGCGTTCCTTCAAGCGCGGCCTGCTGCCTCAGCTTCAACCTCGGCGGTCCGGCGAACGGAAAGCCTGGATTCTACAACTGGGACAAGAAAGACCTTGGTCCTCGGTTGGCAGTCGCTTGGTCACCCAACGCCAAGGAAGGACTGTTCAAGAGTCTATTCGGCAGCCCCGGCCAGACCACCATTCGCGCAGGAGCCGGCATTGTATATGACCGACTTGGGCCTGCTTTGTTGGCGACCTTTGACGCAAATGGATCTTTTGGTCTTTCCACCGGCCTGACCAATACCGGTGGTGTTGAGACCCCGGGAACGGCACCTCGAGTGACTGGTCTTTCGGGGCTAAGCAATATCCCAACGATGGATCTGACGGGCTCGCAAATGTATGCAAGTAACCCGGGTGGGTCATTTCCACAAACCTTTCCAAACGGGTTAAACGGAGACGTCGGATCGTACGCCGTCTACTGGGGCATGGACAACAAAATCAAGACCCCTTATTCCTACACGTTCGATCTTTCTGCTGGGCGGGAGCTTGGCCACAACCTCACACTGGAAGTCGCCTACGTTGGGCGATTGTCTCACCGGCTCCTTTCGCAGTTCGATGTGGCCTCGCCGCTTGATCTGGTTGACCCCAAGACAGGAATGGATTACTTCACCGCGGTGCGGGCTTTAGCCAAGGTTTATCGCCAAGGTGTGCCTACTCAGTCTGTCAACGACTCTATGTTCGGGGCTGCTGCTCAGTACTGGACGGACCTCTATCCTGCCGCTCCCGCCGGGGGCTTTCGCTTACACCGGTGTACAGGCACGGATACCTCGGGCAACACCATCAACATCGGTACCCCCGACCCGGTGATCGCCGCCTACGACTTGTTCTGCGGATTCAGTTTCAACGAGACGACGGCACTTCAGGGTATTGATCAAGGGTTCGGCATCGAGGACATGAGTGGGAATTCTCTTTATCCCAAGACGGGTCCATACACTTTCGTGGATCCGCAGTTCGCGTCGCTTTATGCATGGCGTTCGACCGGTGCGGCCGCGTACAACGGGCTGCAGGTTAGTCTTCACAAGCGCGCAAGCCACGGTATGCAATTTGACTTTAACTATACCTATTCGAAGTCATTCGATGTTTCCTCGGATGCGAGCCGCATTAATGCGGAAGGTGGACTGGGCGGGCAGATCATCAATCCTTGGAGTCCAAAGGAGCTTCGCTCGGTCTCCGACTTTGATCTAACTCATCAAGTCAATGCGAACTGGATCGCGGAACTTCCCTTTGGCAAAGGCAAGTGGATAGGCAATGAGGCGCATGGTGCACTCGACGCCCTCATCGGTGGTTGGCAACTCACTGGTTTGGCACGTTGGACGGGTGGGTTTCCGATCGGTGTTGGCAACGGGGCCCAGTGGCCAACAAACTGGGAGTTGTCCGGATTTGCGACTCAAATTGGCCCGGTGCAGACGCACGGTGCGGTGAAGAATCCGGATGGCACCGTAAATATCTTCGGAAACGCTGCCGCAGCGGCTGCTGCTCTCGCCAACTTCCAACCTGACTTTCCTGGGCAGACCGGGAACCGTAATAATCTTCGGGGCGATGGGTTCGCTGGACTGGATCTAGGTCTCGACAAACGCTGGCACATGCCGTGGAAGGAATCGCACTCGCTGCAATTCCGTTGGGAGGTCTTCAACGCCTTGAACCTCACACGGTTTGATGTGCAGAGTCTGAGCCTTTCACTCACCAACTCAAGCAGCTTTGGCAACTACACTGGATTGTTGACCAACCCGCGCTCCATGCAGTTCATGTTGCGCTACGAATTCTAGCGGCACACAAATCGGTGGGGCGAAAGCCCCACCGCTACCATAGTATTTGGTATTTATAGACCGCCGGGGAGCCACATGCTCTCCGGCGGTCCTTTGTCTTGCTGGAATAACTGGAAGAAGGACGGCGACCCCGGGACGATGACGTGCTCGTTCGCGAGTCCGTTGGCCTTAAAGGAAGGTACCTTACGTTCGCCGTCAAAGCTGTGTTAATCTGGTACTCGCTTGGGCTGCCGCATGGGCTGCCGGAGCTTATCTGTCGGGGCGTAGCGCAGCCTGGCTAGCGCGCCTGGTTCGGGACCAGGAGGTCGATGGTTCAAATCCATTCGCCCCGACCAATCTTTCAGAATCAGCAACTTACAAAACGGAAAAATGGATTGAGCGCCTAGTGCAGGGCTAAGCATTCTTTTTTCAAATCGTTTGCACGCAACCAATCCTTCTCGTCTGAATTCAGTGTCTTACGGTGCGAGGTGCACCCACGCGGCGAGTCCTGGTTTGGGGAAATTAAGTACAAGATCGCGCTTCTTGGAAGAAAAATCAAACTGCAAGCCCAAGTCCGGTGCCTTGCATGGTCAAGTCACGCCCGTCGGCAGTCCTCGCGCACTCCCAGATCGCGTTTCCGGACAATGACGGGCACTTGATTACGAACGCCGAGCGTCTCTGAACTTGGCATTCTACAGGGAAACAGCGGTCATCAAAGGTAGGCAATCGAATAGCCCGCCCGCCGCTAATTTTCCGAAGGTCTCTCGACATGATCGATGACGAGAGTTTCCCCAGGGCCATTTTGCGATGCAAGGTTCAGGCCAAGCTGCTTCTGGAGCGCCGCGAAAAGCAAAGGCCTCGAAGAATCGCCCGAGGGCGTGCTGTCACTTCCTTGTTGGCCGTAAGTCGGAGCTTGGCTCACGCCTGGCGTCCACTGCAACTTGAAATCGTAATTGCCCTTAAGGCCGGTCTTATCCTCGATGATGCTGCCTCCCAATTCTCGCGATAACTCCCGCGACAATTCCCGCACCAGGAGCGAGACAGGAACCGCTTGACCTGTCAACTCGCCAACTCCAAATCTCATCATGCCTGCTCCTACGCGGCCGTCAGGACCTTTGAATCCGTTGGGGTAAGTGTCGCCAGGTATTGACTCCTGAAATTTGGGACCGTTCTGCGCGATCACCAGCTCATAGACTCGAAGATGTTGGGTTTCGTGGTGGAGCGTCAGTCTGAAACGATCCGCCAAAAACTCCTGAAGCATGCGCTTCCGCTGAAGCAGGCGCTGATCCACGCTGAGCTTCTGCAGCGCATCAAGCACAGATTTGTCCATCTTCGCTTCAATATCGTATCTTTCAGAGTTGAGCCAGTTCGGTGCTCCTGAGATTTGATGGTCTTCGACGCCGTATGCAATTCCAATGAGCGTCTGCAACGTGAGGTTTGTCGCCGTGAACCCATCGGGCCTTTCCATTAACCTCTCGCTGGTCACCCCTACGCCACCTTTGCGTGGTTTGACCGAAGCAACCGCGAACACAGGCGGAATAACTGGCGTGTTTTGAGCCTGCGGCTCGGAAGGCTTTTCGGCGTGGTCGATGACGAGAATCTGCATCGGGTCTTTTTGCGATTCCAATTTCAGCCCAAGCTGCTCCTGAATTGCCCTGAAGATCGCCGCTTGGCTCTCATCTGGCGTCCATTGCAGCGTGAAATCATAGTTGCCTGTGAGCCCAGTCTTGTCCAAAACGGTGCGATGCAGGTAATGCTCTGACAGGACCTGCACAAGGGGCGCGATAGGAACCCCTTGACCCACGAACTTGCCTGGTTGCGACCAGTCTCCCGCTCCTATGGGGGCGCCGTCAGGACGCTTGAATCCGTTTGGGTAAGTGTCGCCAGGTATCGCCCGCTGAATCTTCAGACCGTTCCCCGCGATGACCAACGCATATACTGGAACTTCTTTGGTTTCGCCGTGGAGCGACAGCCTGAAGCGGTCCGCCAGAAGCGCCTGAAGCATGCGCCTCGACTGAAGGGCGCGCTGATCTGGGCCAAGCCTCTGCAGCTCGTCAACTACAGATTTTTCCACTTTCGCATCAATGTCGTATCCCTCAGAGTTGAGCCAGTCCGGCCCTCCTACCATCTGGTCATCCTGGACATCGTAAGCCCTTTGAATGAGCTTATGCAGTGTGAAGTTCGTTGCCATGAACCGGTCGGCCTTCCACATAATCCCAGCGAAAGGTTTGCCAACGATAGAAAAGCCGGCCATGGGCGTGCCATTGTTCGGTTTGATCGAAGCGACTTCAAACGCGGGGGCAATGGCGCCTGTGCTTTGGGCCTGCGACTCAGCCCGAGCTGGTGTTGCTTGTAGCCGACCAAATAGTATTGGCAGAGCGATGGCCGCCAATGCGAGCGCGCTGAGCAACAGCTTTCTACTGAAATCCAGTTTGCGCACAAAACCTCCAGTCATGATACGGGCGATCCGTTTCTTGAGGTCGGCACCGGTAACTCCCGACACACAAGCCAGCGGAGATCCCACACAGAATTCGCAGATCTTCAAAATACTATCCGCAGAGACCCGCCGGGCGCTGCCCGATTCCAGGACTTCTTCGTCGCAGGCGCGTTCGCGCTCCTCCATCATCCGCGCCTCCAGCCACCACACCAACGGGTGGAACCAGAAGACGGCTTCCACCAGCATGTGGAGCGCGGCGGCCAGATTGTCGCGACGGCGCACGTGGCACAGTTCGTGTGCGAGAATGGCTTCCACGTGCGCATCTTCAAGGCGTTCGGAGATTCCTTCGGGCCACAGCAAAACAGGCCGGATAATGCCGAAAATTCCCGGTTCCAGAGAAGTCCGCGACAATAGTATTTCGGTCTGCTTCCGCATCTTGCCCATACGCTCCAGACGGCACAGGGCTTGCACTTCGCGTCCTTCTTGTAAGGGCACCGATTTTCGGATGGCCGCGGAAATCCGACGCCAACGGAAGTACCATTGGAAAATGACGACCAGGAATCCGAAGAGCCACACGGCTGTCAGAATCGTAGGAAGCAGATGGATCAGACCGGTCGAGGCATTGCCCTGAGGAATCGTAGACACCGTTGGCTGAGTAAAGGGCTGGCTGACCTCCTCCATTGCAAAGTAAAAGCTACTTTTCGTTCCCGCCGCATGTTGTGACCACGGTAAATAGATCTCAATGCCAACCAGCAATGAAAACGGAATTAGAAATCTCACCGAAGCTGCCAGCCAAAGCAGATAACGAACTCGCGCGTGGTTTTTCCGCAGCATCAATGTCAATAATCCGGCCATGATGGCGAATAGCGTCGACTGCCATACGTGATTCCCCAGCGCTGGGGCGAGAGCTGCCCAGGTCGCAGACAAATGGTTCGGGATCATTTCGATTTGTCCTTTCTCTCAAGCTTGCGGAGAATTTTCCCGGCTTCCTTTACATCCTCGAGCGTGAGTTTGCCGGATTCAATCAGGTGCGCCATTACAGGTTGTGTGCGCCCACCGAAGAGCGCCAGCAGGTCGTCGATCAGCTTCCGCTGCGCGGCATCGCGGGAGACCCCAGCTTCGAAGATATGAAAGTTACCGACCTTCCTGACGCGGCGCACAGCATTCTTCGCTTCCAGGCGATAAACGGTGGTCTGGATCGTTGTGTAGGCCGGTCTGTCTTTTTCGGGGAAAGTTTCCTGAATCTCGCGGATAGAGGCCTTGCCCTGACTCCACAGCGCCTCCATGATTTGAAGCTCGAGCTTGGTTAGTTTAGGTTCAGCCATCCGTCACCTACTACAAACGTGTGTTACCCTACTACATCCATATGTACTGTCAAGTCTTTTCTTGTGGGCAGAGCATCAGCAGAGTGCCTTGTTGACACGGTTAGTAAAATCGTATACTCTGATAATCAGATTTATGAAGAAAACGAGCATAACCGTCACGGAAGCTTCGCGCAATTTTGCCGACTGCATTAACCGCGCACACTATCAAAATGTTACGTTTGTGCTCTTGAAGAACGGTGAGCCGGTCGCGCGCCTTATACCGGACAACGAAAAAGTCTGTGTTGGCCGCGATTTGGCCGAGGCTCTGGCCAAAAATGACTTACCGGAGAACGAAGCCAGAGCGTGGCATCGTGATCTGGAAGCTGCCCGCAAAAGCCTCAAGGCACCGGCCGACAAATGGCGATAATCTTGGACGCGGACGTCGTCATTCGGGGCGAGAAGGGTGTTTTGGACCTGAAGAGCTGGGTGAAGTCCCGTCCGAATGATCGATTTGAGATTGCCGCGATCACTGTCGCTGAGCTATGGCATGGTGTGGAACGGGCGACCGGGACACATAAGGTCACGCGGCAGCGCTACCTGGACGCCCTTCTGGAGTCCCTGCCGATCATCCCCTACACCGAGCAGACGGCGTACGAGCACGCACGTATCTGGGCCGAATTGGAGGCCTCCGGAAAAATGATTGGTTTCTATGACCTAATTGTGGGGGCAACGGCTTTGGAGCGCGGGAGCGAGGTAGCCACGTTCAACAAACGGCACTTTGGTCAAATACGGGGACTGAGCGTCATCGAACCAAAATAGTTCCTCGCGAGATTTCTGCTTACTCTCTGTCCCGCCCTGGCGCTCGCCAAAACTCAAAACAACCGTAGAAAGCTTCGAATGGGTCCGATCTTAGCCCGTCTTTCGCAATAGCAGAGAATTTTCCGAAAAGTTGTGTACTGAATTCAGATAACCGCTTTGCTGTCAACGGAGCGAGTCGGGAAGGGGTGTGTGGTGCCGACCTACCCTCTTTTCAAGG
>Ga0307474_10000137_pt1 | contig 53756 bp, 40 predicted proteins | sample atmos_gasesECM1C_2_FD_203312 | JGI IMG/M metagenome (GOLD analysis project Ga0307474, IMG submission 203312) | Hardwood forest soil microbial communities from Morgan-Monroe State Forest, Indiana, United States - atmos_gasesECM1C_05 | ecosystem: Environmental > Terrestrial > Soil > Temperate... | reverse complement strand
CGCGATCCAGGTCGCACCCGAGCCCCAGGCGTCGATGCCGGCAAACAGGCCGAACAGCCCGGCAAAGGCAATGCCGATGCCGACCCCGGCAAAGACATGCCCCGACCATTGCTGCCTGCCGTGATGCTCAAGGATAGGCATCGCCCAGGCCGAAGTCCCGACCAGCACGAAGGCGCTGGCGACGCCGGCGAAGAAGCGCAAGCCAAGCCAGGCCGGCTGCCATTCGCAAAAGCCCATCGCGAGCGTCAGAAGCCCGACCCACAGCAAGCCCCAGCGGATCGCAGGCGCCGGCCGCGGCTGCACTGCAATGCAGACAATCGCGCCGGCGAGATAGCCTAGATAATTGGTGGTGGCGAGCCAGCTGCCGGCGGCAAGCGTCAGCCCCTTGTCCTGCTGCATCAGGGGCAGGATCGGCGTCAGGGAAAAGCGGCCTATCCCCATGGCGCTAGCAAGGGCCAGGAGCCCGACAGAGGCGGCGACGGCGGCGGAGGGTTGCAGTTTTTGCGTGCTCATACCCCTCGCTTAGCCCAGATAGGCATTCTAGAATATTGAAAACTATGATCCGATTTGTTCTCATATATCGAATGGAGTGCCCATGAACTTCGCCGACCTGCAGGTGTTCAAGAGCGTGGTCGAGGAAGGCGGCGTGATCCGCGCAGCGAGCAAGCTGCACCGCGTGCCCTCGGCGGTGACGACGCGGATCAAGCAGCTCGAGGCTTCGATAGGCGTGAAGCTGTTCCACCGCGACAAGCAGCGGCTGCATCTGTCCCCGGCGGGCGAATTGCTCAAGGATTATGCCGACCGGCTGATCCGCCTGTCGGACGAGGCGCGCGACGCCGTCTCCGGCACCAGACCGCGTGGCGTGTTCCGGTTGGGCGCGCTGGAAAGCACGACCGCGAGCCGGCTGCCGCCTGTTCTCGCCGGCTTTCACACCCGCTACAAGGATGTGCGGTTGGAGCTCGTCACCGGCACCAATGATGCGTTGTTGAAGCAGCTCGTTGAGCGGCAGATCGATGCCGCCTTCATCGCCGAGCCGCCGCCTGCAGGTGCGTTCGAGCATATTCCTGTTTTCACCGAGCGGCTGACCTTGATCTCGAGCCTCGAGCACGCACCGATCAAACGCGCCGGCGATGTCGAGGGCGATACGCTGATCGCATTCCCGGAAGGCTGCGCCTACCGCCGGGTGCTGCAGCGCTGGCTCGGCCGCGACAGCCTCGCCACGTTCCGCGTGCTGGAGCTGTCGTCGTATCACGCCATCGTCGCCTGCGTGACGGCGGGCGCCGGCATCGCGCTGATGCCGGAATCGGTGCTCGAGGTGATCCCGCAGGCCAAGGTGCGCCGGCATGTGATCCCGAAGGCGCAATCGGGCATCACGACACCTTTGGTGTGGCGCCGCGGCGAGATCTCGCCATCAGTGCTGGCGCTGCGGACACTTCTGACGGCGCTGCCGAAACGAGAGCGCGCTGCGTGAGCGGCGGCGAATGCAAAACGGCCGGACCTGCGTCCGGCCGCACGAGCCAGCTCGCCGCGCATCATCTCACATGGTGAGAGCATTCGGCCTTCGCACGGTCATCCCAATTGCCAATGTGACCTCAAGTCTCACCCGGTTGCCTGCGCCTTGAGCGCTGGCTATCGTTCCCGCCAATCCGCCGGCTAAAAGGCGGAAATGTCAGGGAGAGAAGCATGCGGAGCGTGGGCGCGCTGGCCGTCGCTATGGCCTTGTTCTTGCTGGCGACGTTTTTGCCGGCGACCTCGGGAGCCGCGCGGGCGGGTGAGCCGAAACGGGGCGGCATCCTTCGCATTTACCATCGCGACAGCCCCGCCAACGCCTCGATCCATGAGGCCGCGACCTTTTCGGTCAACGTGCCGTTCATGCCTGTGTTCAACAACCTCGTCATCTACAAGCAGGACGTGGCGCAGAACAGCATGGACTCGATTGTCCCGGACCTCGCCGAAAGCTGGGCATGGAGCGCCGACAACAAGACTTTGACTTTCAAACTGCGCCAGGGGGTCAAATGGCATGACGGCAAGCCGTTCACCGCAGCCGACGTCAAATGCACCTTCGACATGCTGATGGGCAAGTCACAACAGAAGTTTCGCCAGAACCCGCGCAGGGCCTGGTACGAGCAGGTCAATGGCGTCGCCACCAACGGTGATTTCGAGGTCTCTTTCAACCTGAAGCGGCCACAGCCTTCGCTGCTGGCGCTGCTCGCCTCCGGCTATACGCCGATCTATCCCTGCCACGTATCGCCTGCGGAAATGCGCACTCACCCCATCGGCACCGGTCCGTTCAAATTCGTGGAGTTCAAGGTCAACGAATCCATCAAGCTGACCCGCAACCCGGACTACTGGAAGAAAGGCCTGCCGCATCTCGACGGCATCGAGTTCACCATCATCCCGAACCGTTCGACAGCAATCCTCGCCTTCGTCGCCGGCAAGTTCGACATGACCTTCCCGACCGAGGTGACGATCCCGCTTCTGAAGGACGTGAAGTCGCAGGCGCCGAACGCGATTTGCGAGGTCGAGCCCAACAATGTCTCCACCAACATTATCGTCAATTCGACCAGCCCGCCCTTCGACAATCCCGACATCCGCCGCGCGCTCGCGCTCGCCATCGACCGCGAGGCGTTCATCCAGATCCTGTTCGAGGGCCAGGCCGACATCGGCGGATCGATGCTGCCGGCACCCGCCGGCCTGTGGTCGATGCCGAAGGAGATGATGCAGCAGATTCCGGGCTACGGCCCCGACGTCGACGCCAACCGCGAGGAGGCTCGCAAGCTGATGCAGAAGGCGGGCTACGGACCGGACAAGCATCTTTCCGTGAAAGTCTCCACGCGCAACATCCCGGTCTATCGCGATCCGGCGGTGATCCTGATCGACCAGCTGAAGAGCATCTATATCGACGCCGAGCTCGACGTGGTCGAGACCGCCAACTGGTTCCCGAAGGTCGCACGCAAGGATTATGCGCTGGGGCTGAACCTGACCGGCAACGCCGTCGACGACCCCGACCAGTCCCTTTACGAAAATTATTCCTGCGGCTCCGAGCGCAACTACACCAACTACTGCAACAAGGACATCGAGAAACTGTTCGACGAGCAGTCGGTCGAGACTGACGTCAACAAGCGCAAGAAGCTGGTCTGGGAGATCAACAAGAAGCTGCAAGAGGACGTTGCGCGCCCCATCATCCTCTACGCCCGCACCGGCACCTGCTGGCAGCCTTACGTCAAGGGCATCACGGTGATGGTGAACAGCTCCTATAACGGCTATCGTTACGAGGACGTGTGGCTGGATAAGTAAGACACTCTGCTCGTAGGGTGGGGTAGAGCGAGGCGAAACCCACCCTCTTTCCCCGCGGCACTGAATGGTGGGTTTCGCTGCGCTCTACCCACCCTACAATTCTTGACGACGGCTCGCGGTCCCCGTGAGATGGCGAAGTGGATTGGGAGAACGCCCGGATGTTTGCCTACGTCGTGCGACGCCTCGCTCTGATGCTGGTAACCCTGCTCGGGATCTCCATTGTCATCTTCTTCCTGTTGCGCATCGTGCCGGGCAACATCGTCGACATCCTGTTCGCTGCGGCGGGCTATGTCGATCCCGCGGACAAGGTCAATCTGGAACGCCAGCTCGGCGTCGACCAGCCGCTCATCGTGCAATATCTGCACTGGATCGGCGGGCTCCTCCGCGGTGATCTCGGCTATTCCTATGTCTCGGAAAAACCGGCGCTTGACGAGATCCTGCCGCGCATTCCGATCACCGCACGGCTCGCGGGCCTGGCGCTATTGTTCTCGGCCTCCGTCGGTATTCCGCTCGGGGTCTTGAGCGCGGTCAAGCAGGGATCAAAGCTCGACTACGCGCTGCGCGTGGTGAGTCTCAGCGGCTTGTCGCTGCCCTCCTTCTGGCTCGGGCTTTTGATCCTCACCGCATCCGTTGCCATATTCGGCGACATCCCGATCTTCAATCCGAATCCGGCAACCTGGGGCGAATTGTTCGCGACCTATTGCATTCCGGCCATGGCGGTCGGCTTCCGCAGCTCGGCCTTGACCATGCGTATCACCCGCTCCTCCATGCTGGAGGTGCTGCGGCAGGACTATATCCGCACCGCGCGCGCCAAGGGCGCCTCGGAAACATCGGTCAACTTCCATCATGCGCTGAAGAATGCGATCCTTCCAGTCATCACCGTGGTCGGCATCGAGGCTGCGTTCCTGATCGGCGGCCTCATTGTTACTGAAACCGTGTTCAACATTCCCGGCGTCGCCCGTTTCCTGGTCGAGGCGATCCGCTGGCGGGACTATCCGATCGTGCAGAATCTCGTGATGTTCATCGCCGTCGTGGTGGTGCTCGCGAACTTTACGGTCGACATGCTCTACGCCGTGTTCGATCCGCGCATCCGCTATTCGGACTGAAGGGAGTTTTGCTTGGCCGCGATCGACTTTGAAAGCGAGCTACGACGCGCAGGCGCTCTTGCGAATGGCCGATGGAGCAGGCTTGCACATCTTGCCCAGCGCCATCTGCTCGGCGCAATCGGGCTTCTTGTCATGGCGCTGTTCGTGCTGACCGCGATCTTTGCCAATCTGATCGGACGCTATGATCCGCTCACCGTCGATGCGGTGCACGCGCTGGCGCGGCCGAGCTGGCAGCACTGGATGGGCACGGATTCCTTCGGCCGCGACGTCTGGAGTCGTGTCGTCCATGGCGCGCGAATTTCGCTCGCGGTCGGTATCGGCTCGACCGCGCTGGGCGCGACCTTTGGCGTGATCATCGGGCTCGCCTCCGGCTATCTCTCCGGCTGGGTCGATCTCCTGTTCCAGCGCGTCACTGATATTCTGCAAGCGCTGCCGCTTCTGGTGCTGGCGCTGGTGATGACCGCAGCGCTCGGCCCGTCGTTGCCCAATGTCATCATTGCGATTGCCATTCCGCTGATCCCGATTGTCGCCCGCGTCATCCGAGCCAACGCGCTGGCGCTGCGCGAGCTGCCCTTCGTCGAAGCCGCCAAATCAATCGGCATGAGCGAAATGCGGATCGCACTGCGCCATGTGCTGCCCAACACGCTGGCGCCGCTGATCGTCCTGGCGACCGCGCAACTCGGCTCGACCATCCTCACTGAAGCATCGCTGTCGTTTTTAGGGCTCGGCATTCCCGAGCCCTATCCGTCCTGGGGCCGCATGCTGTCGGAATCGGCCGCCGAATATGTGCGCACCGCGCCGTGGCTCGTGATCTTTCCGGGCGTCGCAATCAGCCTTGCGGTGTTCGGCACCAATCTGTTCGGCGACGCACTGCGCGACATTCTCGATCCGAGGCAGCGCGGCTGATGAGCACGACCGGCGACGAGACGGTGCTGGAGGTGAAGAACCTGCAAACGGTGTTCTTCACGAATTCAGGCCTGTTCCGCGCCGTCGACGATCTTTCGCTCACCGTCCGCCGCGGCGAGACGCTGGCGATCGTCGGCGAATCCGGCTGCGGCAAGAGCGTAAGCGCGCTCTCGATCATGCGGCTGGTGCCCGACCCGCCCGGCCGCATCGTCGGCGGCGAGGTACGGCTCGAGGGCACCGACCTGCTGTCGCTCGATGACGAGAGGATGCGGGATATCAGGGGCAACCGCATCTCCATGATCTTCCAGGAGCCGATGACCTCGCTCAACCCGGTGATGCGGATCGGCGACCAGATCACCGAGGCCGTGCGGCTGCATCAGCCGCTGACGGCAAAGCAGGCTTGGGCGCAGGCGATCGAGATGCTGCGGCTGGTGCGAATTCCGGAAGCCGCGCGGCGCGCGCAGGAATATCCGCATCAGCTTTCGGGCGGCATGCGTCAGCGCGCGATGATCGCGATGGCGCTCGCCTGCCGTCCGGCGCTGTTGATCGCGGACGAGCCGACCACCGCGCTCGACGTCACCATTCAGGCACAGATCCTGGCGCTCATTCTCGACCTGCAGAAGGAACTCGGCACGGGATTGATCCTGATCACCCATGATCTCGGCGTGGTCGCACAGACCGCACAGCGGGTGATCGTGATGTATGCAGGCAAGAAAGTCGAGGAGGCCGACGTCGACAGCCTGTTCGCCAATCCGCGGCATCCCTATACGCGCGGGCTGATGGCCTCGATTCCGACGCTGCCGCTACCAGGCACCAAGTCGACCGCGCGGCTTGCGGAAATTCCGGGCACGGTGCCTTCGCTGGTGCGGCTGCCGCCAGGTTGCGCCTTTGCGCCGCGCTGTCCGCTCGCGGTCGAGCGCTGCCGCGCCGAATATCCGCCGCTGGAGAAGTTCGGCGGCAACCATTTTGCGGCGTGCTGGCGTGCCGCGGAGATGGCGGCCGCGTCATGAGCGAGCAAAATCCCCTGCTCGAGGTCACCGACCTCGTCAAACATTATCCGGTTCGCGCAGGCGTCCTGCGCCGCGGGGTCGGCATCGTGCATGCGGTCGACGGAGTGAGCTTCAGCCTGAGCAAGGGCGAAACACTGGGGCTGGTTGGCGAGTCCGGCTGCGGCAAATCGACGGTGGCACGCAGCGTGCTGCGGCTGGTCGAGCCGACCTCGGGTCAAATCCGCATCGACGGCAGGGACATCACCCATCTCAGCAAGAGCGAGCTACGCCCGGTCCGCCGCACCATGCAGATCGTGTTCCAGGACCCGTTCGCCTCGCTCAATCCACGCATGTCCGCGGGCGACATTGTCGGCGAGCCCCTTGCCGTACATGGGCTCGCGACCGGCGAAGAGCAGCGGCAGCGCGTGGCCACGCTGTTTCAGCAGGTTGGCCTGCGGCCCGACCAGATGACGAACTATCCGCATCAATTCTCCGGCGGGCAGCGGCAGCGCATCTGCATCGCGCGGGCGCTCGCGCTGCAGCCGCGGCTGATCGTCTGCGACGAGCCGGTGTCCGCGCTCGACGTCTCGATCCAGGCCCAGGTGATCAATCTCTTGATCGACCTGCAGCGCGAGCAGGGATTCTCCTATCTTTTCATTGCCCATGATCTCGCCGTCGTGGCCCATATCAGCCACCGCGTGGCCGTGATGTATCTCGGCCGCATTGTCGAGATCGCCGACAAGGCGGAGCTGTTCGACAATCCGCGCCATCCCTATACCCAGGCCCTGCTCGCCTCGGTGCCGCTCGCCGATCCTCGAAAGAAGCGGCTGCAGCCGCTCGTCGACGGCGATGTGCCGAGCCCGGTCAACCCGCCGTCGGGCTGCGCCTTCCACACCCGCTGCCGCTACGCCATTGACCGCTGCAAGGTCGAGCGCCCAGCCCTGCGCGACGCGGGGCCGCGCCACCAGGTGGCGTGTTTGCTGAATGACGGGACGGGACGGGCGATCTGAGGCGAAGGCCTGGCATCAAATCTGCGCGTCGCGGACAATCACTCTGACATTGGCAATCGCGATGCTTTGTTCGTCAACAAAGACAACATTTGCGGTCCCGATCTTCAGCGCATGAAGAATCACCGAACGATCGTCCTGGGCGCGAACGTCGACGACGCTGGGATCGCCAATCAGCACGGTAGCAAAAGGCCGCTCGAGCCTGAGAAGCGATCCGGCGTCGACCGCAAGCGTGATCGTGTTATCGCCAGCCCGACCGATCGATAGAGGCAAGAGCAGCAACGCCAAAGCGAGTCCGCAAGCGCGCAGCCTAACTGCGGCAAATGACTGCAGGAAAAAACGAGGCAAGAAAAAACGAGGATAGGCTTCAAACATAACATGCCTCCAAATGCCCGAAAAATGAGCGGCATGCGGTTATGAATAACGCAGCGTAAACCGGATCGAGAGCGCCGAAAAGACGCTCTTGAACTTTGGGCCATTCCAGCGGCATCGAAAGTGAGATAGTTCACACGCCGGTCTTTTTTTGTCGCCCTTCCTGCCTAGCCGTGGATTCCCGGGCCTGACCGAGGAGAGGACTACGCACAACAAAAAATCCTGGGGTTATGGGTCCCGGATAGGGCTCAGCCTGCCTCGATCTCCACCACGATCTTGCCGGTCGTGACCTGCTCGCCCTCGACGACGTCGATCGCGGCGACCACTCCGGCGATATCTGCCGTGTGCACATGCTCCATTTTCATCGCCTCCAGCGTCATCACCGGCTGTCCGGCCGCGACACTCTCGCCCGGCTTCACCAGTACTGCGACGACGCGGCCGTTCATGGTGGCGCGGACCTTGCCGTCACCGCCGCCTGCTGCGGCCGATTGCGGCGGTGCCAGAGTAAGATCGCGGATCGCGCGGGGAAGGCCTCGATACTGGAGGAAGAGACGGTCGCGATCACGGAGGAAGCTTACGCTCTCCATCGTGCCATTATGGCGGAATCGAATCAGCTCGGCGCCGCGTTCATCGATCTCGAAGCGATGCTCGGTGCCGTCAGCGACGACGTAGCCGCCGTCGCGCTCGCGCAGGACTTCGAGATCATGGATGCGGCCTTCCATCTCCAACCGATATGGAATCGGAAATGTCGCGGCAAGCGATCTGCCGCGGCGGAACGGCTTTGCGTGCTGACTGGTGACGTAGAGCAGCAGGGCTGCGAGTGCGGCATCTGAGGCACTCTCCTTGACCGCCAGCAGTGCGGCACGATCCTGCTCGATGAAGGCCGTGGTCGCGTGCCCCCTGGCAAACACGGGATGCCGCAAGCAGGCGATAAGAAACGCCTGATTGGTGGTGACCCCGAAGGCGATAGCCTGCTCCAGCGCGCAGATCAGCTTGCCGCGCGCCTCCTCGCGGGTGGCGCCATGACCGATCAGCTTGGCGATCATGGAATCATAGAACGGCGGAATCTCCGATCCCGATTCCAGCGCATGCTCCGAGCGGATGCTATCCGGCATCTGCCAACGCAGCATTCTACCGGACTGCGGCATGAAATCGTGGCCGGCATCTTCCGAGCACAGCCGCACCTCGATGGCATGACCCTTGAACTGGACGTCTTCCTGGCGGATAGGCAGCGCCTCGCCGCGCGCGATACGCAGCTGCAGCTCGACGAGGTCGAGCCCGGTGATCGCTTCCGTCACCGGATGCTCGACCTGCAGGCGCGTGTTCATCTCCATGAAGTAGAACGCGCCATTGGCATCGAGCAGAAATTCCAGCGTGCCGACGCCCTCATAACGCAGCGCCTTGACGGCGGCGACCGCCACTCCGCCCATCTTCGCACGCAGCTCCGCCGACACCGCAGGCGATGGCGCCTCCTCGATCAGCTTCTGGTGCCGCCGCTGCACCGAGCAGTCGCGCTCGCCGAGATGGATCGCATTGCCATGGCTATCGCCGAACACCTGAATCTCGATATGGCGCGGATTTTCGATGGCGCGCTCCAGGATGACGGTGGCGTCGCCGAACGCAGCATTCGCTTCCGAGCGCGCGCCGCGCAACGCATCTGCAAACGCCGTTTCGTTCGCGACCAGCCGCATGCCGCGGCCGCCACCGCCGGCGACCGCCTTGATCATCACGGGAAAGCCGATGCGCATTGCTTCGCGCAGCATCGCCGCGTCGCTCTGGTCCTCGCCTTGGTAGCCGGGCACGGTAGGAACGCCGGCCTTGGCCATGATCTCCTTGGCGCCGGCCTTGTTGCCCATCGCCTTGATCGACTCGGGCGACGGGCCGATGAACACGAGGCCCGCCTCGCGGCATGCGGCAGCAAAATCCTCGTTTTCGGCGAGGAAGCCGTAGCCGGGATGCACCGCATCGGCGCCGCTTGCCCTTGCGGCTGCGATGATCGCATCGATATTGAGATAAGACCGCGCCGGCAGCGCCTCGCCGATACGCACCGCGGCATCCGCCTCGCCCACATGGCGGGCATCGCGATCGGCATCGGAATAAACGGCGACCACGCCGAGCCCGAGCCGGCGCACCGTGCGCGCCACGCGCAGCGCGATCTCGCCGCGGTTGGCGATAAGCACTTTAAAGAATGGCCTGTGGAGCGACCTCTCGAGCTTCATGGCCGCGCCACCGAGAACTGCATACGCTGGGGTGAGCGCGCATCGGCCTCGCGGCAGATCGCGAGCACTTCGGAAAGGATGCTGCGGGTGTCGCGGGGATCGATGACGCCGTCGTCGAGCACGCGGGCGCTGGTTGCGAACACATCCATCTGGCCGTCGAACACGCCGATGATCTCAGCCTTCATCGCGTCGAGCTTCTCCCTCTCGATCGGCTTGCCACGGCGCGCCGCTGCAGCTTCCGTCACGATCGCCATGGTCTCGGCAGCCTGCTCGCCGCCCATCACCGCCGTCTTGGCGTTGGGCCAGGAGAAGCAGAAGCGCGGATGAAAGCCGCGACCGCACATGCCGTAGTTGCCGGCACCGAATGAGGCGCCGCAATAGAGCGTGATCTGCGGCACCGTCGCCGACGTCACCGCCTGGATCATCTTAGAGCCGTGCTTGATCATGCCGGCCTCTTCATAGGCGCGGCCGACCATGTAGCCGGTGGTGTTGTTGAGATAGAGCAGCGGCGTGCGCGACTGGCAGCAGGCCTGGATGAAATGGGTGGCCTTGTTGGCGCCGGGAACATCGAGCGGACCGTTGTTGGTGACGATGCCGATGGCCTGGCCCTCGATGCGGGCGTGGCCGCAGACGGTGGCGGGGCCGTAACTGGGGCCGAACTCGGTGAAATCGGAGTCGTCGATGATGCGCGCGATCACCTGGCGCATGTCCACGGGGCGCTTGTGATCCATCGGCATGATGCCGAGCAGCTCTTCCTGATCGTAGCGCGGCGGGCGGAAATCACTGTCCCTTGCGGCTGGCCGGTCCCACTCCAGCGCCGCCATGATCTCGCGCGCGATCCGCAACGCGTCGCGGTCGTCCTCGGCGAGGTAGTCGCCCAGACCGGAGATCGAGGTGTGCATTTCGGCGCCGCCGAGTTCCTCCTCGGTCGCGATCTCGCCGGTCGCAGCCTTCAGCAAGGGCGGCCCCGCAAGAAAGGCGCGGGTGCGGCCGCGCACCATGACGATGTAGTCGGAGAGGCCGGTCTGGTAGGCGCCGCCCGCGGTGGAGGAGCCGTGCGTAACCGTGACCACGGGAAGCCCCGCCGCCGAAAGCCTTGCGAGGTTGCGAAAGATGTTGCCGCCCCTGACAAAATCCTCGACCCGATAGCGCAGGAGATTGGCGCCGGCGCTTTCGACCAGCTGCACATAAGGCAGCTTGTTCTCCAACGCGAGCTCCTGCACCCGCAAGGTCTTGTCGAGGCCGTACGGCTGCAGCGCGCCGGCATCGATGCCAGCATCATTGGCGCTGACCATGCAGCGCACGCCCGCGACAAAGCCGATGCCGGCAATGACGCCACCGCCGGAAACACTCTTGTCCGGGTCAGGCACATCGAACATGTAGCCGGCGAGCGTCGACAATTCGAGAAAGGGCGTGCCTGGATCGAGCACCAGCGCCACGCGCTCACGCGGCAAGAGCTGGCCGCGCTTGTGGAAGCGGTCCTTGGCGGCGGCGGAGGCGCTACGGGTGCGCTCCTCCAGCGCGCGCATCCGCGAGATCAGCGCCAGCATGCCGTCGCGGTTGGCCTTGAAGGCCGCGCTTGCCGGGACGATGGTGTTTTCAATGATGGCCATGAATCAACCTGCTCAGTCATTGCGGAGCGGCTCGAGGAGCCGAACCCGGAATCTCGGGATTCTCAGGTGTGCAAGAGCACACCAGAGTTCGATGCTTGGCATCGCCCCGGAATGACGCCGCGTTTGGCTAGTTCCTCACCCCGAAAATCTGCCGCGCTTCCGCAGGTGTTGCGACCTCGCGCCCCGCGCTGCGGGCGCAGGTAGCGAGGGCCTCGACCAGCGGGCCGTTGGACTCCACCTTGGTACCGTCGCCGAGATAGAACGTGTCCTCCAGCCCGCTGCGCAGGTGCCCGCCAAGATCGGCGCAGCGCTGGTGCAGCGGCCAGATTTCGGCGCGGCCGATCGCGGTGACCTGCCAATGAGCCTGCGGCAGTTTCAGCTTCAACAGGATCGGCAACAGCTCGGGATCGGCCGGCATGCCGGAGGCGACGCCCATCACGAAATTATATTCGAGGGGACCTTCATACATGCCGGTCTGCCGGTACATGCCGACGCAGCGCACGATGCCGACGTCGAAACATTCGAACTCCGGAATCGTGTTTACGGCCTTCATCACGTTGAGATAGTCCTGCACCTTCTCCACCGAATTGTCGAACATCATCGGCGGCCAGGCCCAGGTGTTGTCGGCCTTCACCTTGAGATAATTCAGCGAGCCGGCGTTGCAGGCGGCAATCTCCGGCTTGGTCTCGCGGATGCAATCGAGCGCGCCGCCATAGTTGGGGCCCGAGACGCCGCTCGTGTGGTTGATGATCACGCCCGGGCAGGCCTCGCGGATCGCCTGCTGGATCTCGCTGGAGACACTGACCTCCCAGGACGGCAGATGGCCTTTGTTCGGCGACTGCTGACGCAGATGGATATGCATGATGCTGGCGCCGGCATCAAATGCGCGCTTCGCCTCGCGCGCCATCTCTTTTGGCGTCACCGGGACATGATGCTGCTTGGGATCGGTCAGCACGCCATTCAGCGCGCAGGTGATGACGGCCTTGTTGCTCATGCGGGCGACTTCAATCTCGAGGGAAATCGTTGCCTGCGATGATGCGTGCGGCCTCAACTTGCTTCTTGCGTCAACCCGCTACCCGCCGGCGTGATAGATCGCGAGATCACGCGAGCCCGAGAAAATCGCGCGCGGCATCAAGCCATAGAAGCGGCGGATCGAATGGCTGAAATGGGTGGAATCGGGATAGCCGATGTCCTGGGCCAGATGTGCGAGGTTGAGGTCCTGGTTGGCGAAATGCAGCAAATGCCGCGCGCGCTTCCAGGCCCGGAACGAGCGGAACGAGATGCCGGTCTCCTGCTTGAACAGATGCAGGAAACGCGAGGCTGACAGCCCGGCCTCCGCCGCGCAGCTTCCCGCCGTGACCGGCTCGCCGGAGAAGCGGCCGATCTGCGCGATCGCCTTGACCACGCGCGGATCGAGCTCGCGCGCGGGCAAGGCTTCGTCGAAGCACATGCGGTCGAAAGCGGTTGTCGTAATGTCGTCGCGGCGGGCGCGGCTGAGCAGCTCTTCATAAGCGGCGCGGATGCGCCGAACGAAGAGCTCGCGCTCCTCGCCCATCAGGCGCCTGATCAGCGCGTCGAGAGTGCCGGGACGCACGCTCTCCGGCTCGATGGTTACGCTGATGACCGAGCGATGGTCGCTGGTCACGGTGTGGCGAACGTTCGGCGCCACCGCCAGCAATTCGCCATAGGCCTCGCGGCCGTCGGCGGTCGAGAGCCACAACCCGTCCCGGATCGCGACATAGACATGGCACGCGCCCGAGCAGCGCGCCCGCGGCCGTCCCAAGAGGCCCGCGTAAAAGACACGCTCCGGCGTGATCAGCATCAAATGACCCGACGCCTGACCCTTCTCGTCCATCAGCATCTCCTCGTCGCGCCACCTCTTCGGGCGGCTCGCGGTCGGACCGCAAGATAGCGCAAATTCGTCCGCTGTCACCGGGGGATCAGACAAACGCATGACGTCATTCCGGGGCGTGCGCCAACGGCGCACGAACTCTGGTGTGCTGTTGCACACCCGAGAATCTGGAGCTTGTGGCGCGAGATTCCGGGTTCGCCTCTTCGAGGCGCCCCGGAATGACGGAGAGGTAACTACGCCCTCACCCGCGGTGCGACGTTCTGTTCCACACCGGCGCGGCGTTCGGCCGCAACGGCCCGCTGGTAGCCGTCGCGCTGCTGCAACCGCGTCCAATAGGCCGCCACATTCGGCCCGAAATCCCTGGCGAGCCCAATGGTATCGGCAAGCCGCAGGGCATAGCCGATCACGATATCGGCAGCGGTGAAGCGGCCGGCACACAGCGTTTCGCTGCTTGCAGTCGCAGCCTCCACCGCCCGCAGCCGTCCCAGGAACCACTTGGCATAGTCGGTCGCCACTTGCGGATTGCGGCGTTCTTCCGGCTCGAGCTGACTGTAGCGGAGCACCAGCGTCTGCGGGAAGGTCAGCGTGGCGTCGCTGAAATACATCCAGTTCAGGAAGCCGCCATAGGCCGGCTCGTCCAGGCCGACCATCAACGGCGTCGGGCCATGCCTGGTGCCGAGGTAATGGCAGATGCCGGAGGATTCCGTCATCTTCAAATCGCCGTCGATCATCAGCGGAATGGTGCCGAGCGGGTTGAGCGCGAGATAGTCCTTGGCGAACACACGCGGCGGGAACGGCAGCATTTTCAGCTCATAGGCGAGTCCCATTTCCTCCAGCATCCAGAGCGGGCGGAACGAGCGTGCGCCGTCGCAATGATAAAGCGTGATCATCTCGCCTTTCCTATTCTTGCTCTCTTTTGTCGAATCTCTAGCAATGTGCCCATCATCTTGCATAACACCATCAGCATCACCTCGTCCGGCGTGGGTACCCGGGCCTTCGCCTCGCCGAAGGGGCTTCGGCCCCGCGGACGGGTGAAGCCCGGGCATGACGGAGAGAGCGCGGAACACCAGTCACAGCCCCATCTGCCTGCTGGCGAGATCCTTCATGATCTCCTCCGTGCCGCCGCCGATCGCGTTGACCTTCACCTCGCGGTAGATGCGCTCGACTTTGATGCCGCGCATGAAGCCGGCGCCACCGAAAATCTGCACCGCTTCGGAGGCGCAGAACGCCATGGTTTGGGTGGCCTGGTTCGATCATGCAGATTTCGGCAACCGGGCTTTCGCCCTGCTCCAGCCGCCAGGCCAGCATTTCCAACATCGCTTGCGAAGCCGCGACCTTCTGCGCCATGTCCACGATCTTGTGGCGGATCACCTGGTGCTGGGCAATCGGCTTGCCAAAGGTCTTGCGCTCTTTGGCATAGGCGATGGCCTCCTCGACGCAGACCCGGGCATAGGCCGTGCAGCTTGCCGCCATGCCCATCCGCTCGCTGTTGAAATTCTGCATGATGAGACGAAAGCCATGCCCTTCCTCGCCAATCAGATTCGTGACGGGCACGCGGCAATCGTCGAAATGCAGCGTCGCCGTGTCGGAGGCCCACCAGCCCATCTTCTTCAATTTGGTGCGTGACAGGCCCGGCGTGTCGCCCTCGATCAGGAGCAGGCTGACGCCGCCTGAACCCTCCCCGCCGGTGCGCACGGCAACCGTCAGATAATCGGCCCGCACGCCGGAAGTGATGAAAGTCTTCTCGCCATTCACGATGTAATGGTCGCCATCGCGGCGGGCGCGTGTACGCAAGTTGGCAACATCCGATCCGCCGCTCGGCTCGGTGATGGCGAGCGCGGAGATTTTCCTGCCCGACAGCACCTCCGGCAGCACCCGCGCCTTGACCTCGTCGCGTGCGGCGCGCGCAATCGGCGGCGAGCCGATGGTGTGGCTCATCAGGCTAGCGGAGACGCCGCCGGCGCCGGCCCGCGCCAGCTCCTGGCTTGCGACGATCTTCAAGAACTGGTCGGCAGGAATGCCGCCATATTCTTCGGGAAAGCCAAGGCCGAGCAGCCCGATCGCTGCGGCCTTCGCATAGAGCGCGCGCGGAAATTCACCGGCCTCGTCCCATTCATGGGCATAAGGCTCGATCTCCTTCGCGACAAAGCGGCGCATGACCTGCCGGAAGGCCTCATGCTCGGCGGTATAGAACGGGCTGTTCATCGGGCGCGCGCCTCTTCAAGTCAGCGACGAATCCGGCCGCAACATGCGCCGCCGAGGGCCGGGCCAACTTGCGTCCAGTGGCTGGCATAGATCCTCGCGCATTCCGAGCCGCGGAACTCCTGCGCATCAGCCACTCAACGCAAGACAGCTTCGGGCCAAACCATCGCAACGTCGTTGACCATGCCCAAAAGTCCGGCTAGCGGGTTCTGACCGGTTTAGGCAAGGTGCATAGCCATAACGCGACGCGAGATCGCGGCATGGATCCGGAGGAGAATTTGCCCATTCGATACTATGACTGGATTGCGCATTTTGCCCGCCGGATGCCTCACAAGGTGGCGGCGGTTGATCTCGCGAGCGATCGCCGCTTCACCTATGCCGAGCTCGATGCGCGCATTTCGCGCCTCGCCGCACATCTGCGCGAGGAGCTCAAGGTCGCGCGCGGCGACCGCGTCGCGGTGCTGGCGCTCAACACCACCGACACGCTGGAAATCCAGTTCGCCTGTGGCCGGCTTGGCGCGGTCTTCGTGCCTCTGAACACGCGGCTCACCGTGCCCGAGCTGCATTTCATCGTCGGCGATTGCGCGCCGAAGGTGATGGTGCATGATGCCGATCTCGCCGAGACCGCGTTGGCGGTGGCAAGGCTGTGCAACACCGCCTCGACGCTAGGGCTCGGACCTGACGGCACCTACGAGCGCGCGATCGCCTCGGCAAAGCCGCTCGCGAACAGCGAAGCGGTCACGCTCGATGATATCTCGACCATCATGTACACCTCGGGCACCACGGGCTTGCCCAAGGGCGCCATCATCACGCATGGCATGACCTTCTGGAATTGCGTCAATCTCGGCGGGCCGGCCTATATCAGCCCGTCCTCGGTGCTGCTCACCGTGCTCCCGCTGTTTCACACCGGCGGGCTCAATTGCTACACCAATCCGGTGCTGCACGCCGGCGGCACCGTACTGATCATGCGCCAGTTCGACCCCGGCCATGCGCTGAAGCTGATCAGCGATCCCGCGCAAGGCATCAACGCGTTCTTCGGCGTGCCCTCGGTCTACCAGTTCATGGCACAGCATCCCGCCTTCGCAAGTGCCGATTTCGGCCGGCTGATCATCGGCGGCGTCGGCGGCGCGCCGATGCCGGTTCCGCTGCTAGAGGTGTGGGAAGCACGTGGCGTGGCGCTGCAGCAGGGCTATGGCATGACCGAGACCTCGCCTGCGGTGCTCGTGCTCGACCGCGAGGACGCCGCGCGCAAGGCGGGCTCCGCCGGCAAACCGGTGCTGCACACCGAGGCGCGCGTGGTGCGGCCCGACGGGACCGACTGCGCCGCCGGCGAGCTCGGCGAGCTCTGGGTAAAGGGCCCGAACATCACGCCCGGTTACTGGAACAGGCCGGACGCCAACGCGTCCTCCTTCACCGATGGCTGGCTGCACACCGGCGACGCCACGCGGGTGGATGACGAAGGCTTCTACTACATCGTGGACCGCTGGAAGGACATGTACATCTCCGGCGGCGAGAACGTGTACCCCGCCGAGGTCGAAAACGTCCTGCACCAGCTCGCGCCAATCGCGGAAGCCGCCGTGATCGGCATGCCGGATACGCAATGGGGCGAAATCGGCCTGGCCATCATCGCGGTGAAGCCGGGACAGTCGCTCACGGAGAACGAAATTTTGGCGCATTGCGCGAATAATCTTGCGCGCTTCAAATGCCCGCGCCTGATCCGCTTTGTCGATGCGCTGCCGCGCAACGCCACCGGCAAGATCCACAAGCCCACCCTGCGAAAGAATTTTTCCATTGCCTCGGCCACCGACACGGCCGGGGCTGCCTCGTGACCCGGCGGATCCCGCGGGTTTCGTTTTTAGTGCCTGTCCCAACAACGAAGAAAGTCCAAGACATGCTCTCGACGAAGAACAAGACAATTTCTTTGCTCGCCGCGGCAGCCGCTTTCATGGTGCTCGCAACTCAAAGCGCGTTTGCCCAGAAGAAATACGACACCGGCGCCAGCGACACCGAAATCAAGATCGGCAACGTGGAGGCCTATAGCGGGCCAGCTTCGGCTTACGGCGTCATCGGCAAGACCGAGGAAGCCTATTTCAAGATGATCAACGACAATGGCGGCGTAAACGGGCGAAAGATCAACTTCATCTCCTACGATGACGGCTACAGCCCGCCGAAGACGGTGGAGCAGATCCGCAAGCTGATCGAGAGCGACGAGGTGTTTCTCGTCTTCAACGCGCTCGGCACGCCGACGCAGACCGCCGTGCAGAAATATCAAAACAACAAGAAGGTGCCGCAGCTGTTCGTTGCCACCGGTGCCAGCAAGTGGGACGATCCGAAGGATTTCCCCTGGACCATGGGCTTCCAGCCGAGCTACCGGGTCGAAGCGCGGATCTTCGCCAAATATATTTTGAAAGAGAAACCGAACGCCAAGATCGCGGTGTTCTATCAGAACGACGATTTCGGCAAGGATTACGTTGCGGGCCTGAAGGAGGTGTTCGGCGACAAGGCCTCCAGCCTGATCGTGGCGGAGGAGAGCTATGAGACCACCGAGCCCTCGATCGATTCCCATATCGTCAAGCTGAAGGGCACGGGCGCCGATGTTTTCGTCAACATCGCCACGCCTAAATTCGCAGCGCAGGCGATCAAGAAGATGGCGGAGCTCGAATGGAAGCCGATGCACCTGATGACCGACGTCTCCATCTCCATCGGCGCGGTGATGAAGCCCGCCGGGCTTGAGGCGTCTGAGGGAGTGCTGTCGGCTACCTATCTGAAGGATGCCTCCGACCCCCAATGGAAGGACGACGCGGGCATGAAAAAGTTCATGGCCTTCGTCGAGAAGTACATGCCGGGCGCCAACATCTCCGACGCCAACCTGGTCTATGGCTATGCGGCCGCGCAAACCATGGTGCAGGTGTTGCAGCAGTGCGGCGACAATCTCACGCGTGAAAACGTGATGAAACAGGCGGCGAGCCTGAGGAATTTCGCGCCTGATACGCTGATCCCCGGCGTCACGATCTCGACCAGCCCGACCGATTTCGCGCCGATCAAGCAGCTCAAGATGATGCGGTTCACCAAGGGCCAATGGGATCTGTTCGGCGACATCATCAGCGCCGAGGCGGGGGGTTAGCCCTCCGACCGTGGGGCGGGATTCTGCCAACCCCGCGCGTCATGGCCGGGCTTGTCCCGGCCATCCACGTTTCACCGCGGGAGCCAAAGACGTGGATGGCCGGGCCTTCGCCTCGCCGAAGGGGCTTCGGCCCCGCAGGCGGGTCAAGCCCGGGCATGACGGAGGAGAGTCACGCGCACTATAACTACACCCTAGAGTTATGGGTCCCGTCCCCGCGCGCAATTGCGCACTGGGCCGGAACGACACCTGGGTTGTTGAGGCTCCGCCCTACTACCCTGGCAAAAACAGTGCAAACGGCTCTTCCGTCGTGCGACACAGATGGCTGCGATAGAGCGCGTAGTTCGGATCGCTTGGCGAAATCCGTCCCATCGTGGGGTTTGCAACGTTCTTGATCGGGAGGAAGGCGATGGCCGCGGCGATCGGCGTCAAGGTCGAGCCGCGCCCGGCCAGTAGCGTCGTGATGATGCCGTACATTTCACCTGTGATGGTCGGACGCGACACCGTGATCAGGCGGTGCTGTCCGTTGCGGTTGGTCACGAGATAGATGAACCCGGATTCGTTTGGCAAAGCCACTTCGCCCCATTGGGTGTAGGCAGAATCCTGTCGCTCGCCCTCGCGAAATAACAGCGAGGAGGCTGCAGCGTCCCAGACGATTTCGGTCCGATAGGCATAGACCGCTTCCTTGTCGCCAAAGGAGGGACGCAGCGTAAGGTAGACACCTTCCAGCCGGCTCGCCGCGCGGCGCGAATAGGCACCCAGGCTGTCGGGCGCGACGTCGCCACCGGTTGCCGACTTGACTGCAGCGCCGTCCGCATGCTTGTCCGCTACCTTATCTCCTGTCTTTCGCAGGGAGACGCCGAGCGCCTGCTCGAGCCGCACGGTGGTGGCAAGCGTGAAAGGGCGACGGCCGCCCAGCACCTTTTCCAGGGTGGACAGGCTGAGCTTGGCCTGTTCGGCCAGCGCCTGCCGAGACATGCGCCGCCGCGCGATCTCCTCGCGGATGGTCTCTGCGATTTTTTGGCTTTGTTCGGCGGAAAGCTGGTGGTCCGGCGCGGTCATCTTCACCCCTGCTCGATTCCCCTTACTCTAGCAGACGCACAATTTCGCACAAAACCGCACAAAGCCGCCCGGCCGTGGTGCGGCCGGACGGCAGGCGGCTGAACATTGCCGATCATTCTGCTCGCGGCGGAGAGGCTGTTCCGCAGAAACTGCGACCGGAACAACTGATTTTCCGGAGCCATCCACATGACGAGCTGCGAATACACCAAGATCGAGAGCTTTTCGATCCTGTCGAGACTGGTAACCGTCCTTCTTGTGCTGCTGGCACAAGTCGTCGTCGCGCTCCTGATCGGATCGGTGGCGCTGGCGGTAAGCCCAACGCAGGCGGCAGAACTGCAGTCTGCCCCATTCATCAAGCCAGGCGACGCGCGCTCCGGCTCGCTGCTCCTGAAGAACGGCGACAATACTTACGCTGATGCGACCCGGCTCGGCATCGATGTCGATCTCACCGTGTCAGGCCCGACCATCCGCGCCCGCGTCACCCAACTGTTCCGCAACCCGACGAAGGACTGGATGGAAGCCACTTACGTGTACCCGCTGCCGGAAGGCGGCGCGGTCGACGCGCTCAAGATGGTGGTTGGCGACCGCGTTATTGTCGGCGACATCAAGGAGCGGCAGCAGGCGCGTGTCATTTACGAGCAGGCGCGGCAGAACGGACAGAAGGCCGCACTGACCGAGCAGGAGCGGCCGAACATCTTCACCAATTCGGTCGCCAATATCGGTCCCGGCGAGACCGTGCTGGTGCAGATCGAATATCAGGAGCCGGTCCATCAATCCGGCAATGAGTTCTCGCTGCGCGTGCCGATGGTGGTCGGCCCGCGTTATAACCCCGCGCCCGTGGTGCAAAGCGTCGACCTGCGTGACGATGGCAGCGGCTCGGGCACCTCCACATCGGATCCCGTTCCGGATCGCGACCGCATCTCACCGCGGGTGCTCGATCCTGCAGAGAACGCGCCCGTCAACCCGACCAGCATCACGATTCGCCTGCAGGCAGGCTTCCCACTGGGCGAGGTGAAGAGCCAATATCATCAGGTCAAGATCGAGCGCCCAGACGATGCGACGCGCCTCATTCGCCTCGCCGATGGCCCCGTGCCGGCTGATCGTGATTTCGAGCTGACCTGGAAGCCCGCCGCCGAGAAGGCGACATCGGTCGGCCTCTTCCGCGAGCATGTCGGCGACGCGGATTACGTTCTGGCCTATGTCACGCCGCCTTCGGTCGAGCAGGCCGAGCAGAAGCCGCTCCCGCGCGAAGTGATCTTCGTGATCGACAATTCCGGTTCGATGGGCGGAACGTCCATTGAGCAGGCCAAGGCCAGCCTCGTCTATGCGCTCGGTCGGCTCAAACCCAACGACCGCTTCAACGTCATCCGTTTCGACGACACCATGGATGTCCTGTTCCCGGCCTCCGTTCCGGCCGACCCAAGGCATCTCGGCGAGGCGACCTCCTTTGTCAGCGCACTGCAGGCGCGCGGCGGCACGGAAATGGTGCCGGCGATGCGCGCGGCGCTGACGGATCCCGCCGCAAGCGAAGCGGATCATATTCGACAGGTCGTGTTCCTGACCGATGGCGCGATCGGCAATGAGCAGCAGTTGTTCGACACCATCGCTGCGATGCGCGGCCGCTCACGGGTGTTCATGATCGGCATCGGTTCTGCGCCCAACACCTACCTGATGACCCGCGCCGCCGAGCTTGGCCGCGGTGCCTTCACCCATATCGGCTCGGTCGACCAGGTCGAGGAGCGGATGCGCGAATTGTTCGCCAAGCTCGAAAATCCTGCAGTGACGGGACTTGCCGCAAGATTTTCCGACGCCACGGCCGACATGACGCCGGCGGCGCTGCCCGATCTTTATCGCGGCGAGCCACTGGTGGTCGCGGCAAAGCTCGACAAGCTCACCGGTTCGCTCGAGATCAAGGGGCGCATCGGCGACCGGCCATGGACCGTGACGCTGCCGCTTGCGAATGCCGCTGAAGGCAAGGGCCTGTCAAAACTGTGGGCACGACGCAAGATCAGCGATGCCGAGGTGGCTCGCAACATGCGACAGGTTTCGCCCGAAGAATCCGACAAGACGATCCTGAAGCTGGCGCTGGAGCACCAGCTCGTCAGCAGGCTCACCAGCCTGGTCGCAGTCGACAAGACGCCGAGCAGGCCCGCCGGCGAGCCGCTGAAGTTGACCGACTTACCGATCAATCTCCCGGCAGGCTGGGATTTTGAGAAAGTGTTCGGCGAGCGCGGACAACTGCCGGTGCCGCCGGTGGAGCGCCGGGCAGATGCCGGCAAGGCAAGGACGCATCTCGCCATGGTCAAGCAGCCGGCCATCGTCCCTGCGCCCGATACCATCACCTTGCCGAAGACTGCGACCGACGCCGAGCTGAAGATGCTCGCAGGATCGATCCTGCTCGCGCTCGGACTGGTCCTCTTTGTGTTCAACCGACGTCAGCAGTTCGCGCGTTGACGCCGGATTGGGAGGGGAGGCCCCAAGCTCCCCTCCTAAAGCGCGCGCGGCCATTCGTCCTCACCCAGGGCCGCGCGCGCAGGGGTTTTGGATCGCCGTCATTGTGACCGAAGTAGTGCGCTTCGGTGTCGTCCCGGCGAAAGCCGGGACCCATAACCACAGAGTGTGGTTGCTATGAAGGTCGTCTCCCACCGCATTCCTATCGATAGATTCCACGGTATGGGTCCCGGCTTTCGCCGGGACGACGAGAGTGTCACCATGTCTCGCTTCATCTCACTACTCACCATCCTCGCCGGCCTCGTGCTGTTCGGCCAAGGCGCCTATATCCATGCCAAGGCGCGGCTTGCGCAAATTCTGTTGGAGCGCGCCTTTGCAACGACCATCGCGACGGGGCAGCCGACAAGGCCGTGGTCATGGGCCGATACCTGGCCGGTGGCGCGGATCGATGTGAAGCGATTGCATGCGAGCGCGATTGCACTGGCGGGCAGCAGTGGTCAGGCCCTCGCTTTCGGTCCGGGTCATGTCGAGCTCACACCCGACGCAGGCGAGCGCGGCGTCGCGGTTTACTCGGCGCACCGGGACACCCACTTCCGCTTTCTGAAGAGCGTCGTCATCGGCGACGTCATCGATATTGTGAGAAGCGACGGCAGGCGATTCCGCTACCGGGTCGATGGCACGTCCGTGGTCCGCTTCGATGCCTCCGGGATCGATCCCTTGAGCGGTGGATATGAGCTCGTGCTCTCGACCTGCTGGCCGTTCGGGTCGCTGACGCCGGGGCCGGAGCGCTACCTCCTGCATGCCACGATGATCGAGGCTGGTTCCTGATCGCGCGGCGCGTCCCCATCCGTCTCTGCTATTTGTCTTGCGACCCGTCCCGTGAGATGCTTCCAAGCTGACCGGTCCTTGGACCACCAGATCAACTGACGCGTTGCGAAGATGGACTCCCAGATTCATTACCTGCCGCTGACGCCAGGCCTGTTCGCCGTCCTGGTGTTCCTGTTTGGCGTGCTGATCGTCCTGATCCAGCTCCGTATCCTGCGCTATGCCTATATGCGGCTCGGCGTCGGACCGGGCCCAGCCTTGCTCCTGTTGTTCGGTTCGCTGGTCGGCAGCTATTTCAACATCCCGATCACCGTGCTGCCGGGAAAGACGGTGCAGACCGGAGAAATCGTCGACTTCTTCGGCATGCGCTATGTCGTGCCGCTGGTGACGTCCTACCCCGGGACCGTGCTGGCGGTGAATGTCGGCGGCGCCGTCATTCCAACTTTGATGTCGATCTATCTGGTGCTGCGCTATCAGCTCTTTGGGCGCGCTGCGATCGCGGTCCTCATCATCGCGCTCGTCATCCATTCCAGCGCGACCCCGGTGCGCGGCGTTGGCATCGCCGTACCCGTCTTTGTGCCTGTTGTCGTCACCGCCATCCTGGCCTTCATCCTGTCGCGCGAATATGCTGCGCCGCTCGCCTATATCGGCGGCTCCATGGGCACGTTGATCGGCGCCGACCTGATGAATCTCGGCAAGATCAACGGCCTCGGCGCGCCGGTCGCCTCGATCGGCGGCGCCGGCACGTTCGACGGCATCTTCCTGACCGGCATTTTGGCCGTGCTGCTCGCCGGCATCGCGTCTCCACCACGACCACGATCGGCCTGGTAATTGCGGACGCGCGCGGCCATGGCTGCCATGGCATGACGTGAGTTGCCACGCCAATCGACTGACCATACAACTCGCCAAACAGCGGTGCGGCCGGCGATCTCATAATTCGCCGCGCGGAAAAAGAACACGGCCAAATAACCAAACAAAAAGGGAAGAGTTACGCCCATGGAAGCGCATGTCTCGGCCGCCTCCGGCTCATCTGAAAAATGGTCCCCTTCCCCCAGCGTGAGCCCGGTCATCTCAGGCATCCATGCGATGCTGCATCCGCGGAACATCGTGCTGGTCGGCGCCACCGACAAGCCGGGTAATTATGCCGAGCGCATCTGGAACAATCTGATCAAATATAAATACGAAGGCGGGCTTTATCCCATCAACGCCAAGCGCGACGCGGTTTGGGGCGTAACCTGCTACAAGGATTTTGCCTCGCTTCCCGAAAAGCCCGATCATGTGCTGGTGCTGGTGCCGGCGCGCTTCGCCGTCCAGGTGGTGCGCGAGGCGGCGGCCGCCGGCGCGCGCTCGGCGACCATCGTCACGTCAGGTTTTTCCGAATTGCAGGATGAAGAAAGTCAGCGGCTCGCGGCGGAGATGCAGGCCGCGGTGCGCGAGACCGGGCTTGCGGTCACGGGCCCAAACTGCTTGGGCAATTTGAGCGCGGGCGAAAAGCTCTTCACCAATATCGACGACCGCGTCGTCACCATGGAACCGGGCGCAGTCGCAATCGCCGGCCAATCCGGCGCTATTGTGATGGCGATCCGCCAGGCGTTGGAGGATCGCGGCGTCGGCGTCGGCTATATGGTGACGACAGGCAACGAGGCCGGGCTGGAGACGGCGGACCTGGTGGCCTATTTCGCCGCCGACCCCTCCATCCGGGTCATCGTCGTTTATCTCGAAGGCGTGCGCAACACCAAGGTGTTTCGCGATGCCTGCAAGGCCGCGCGCGCCGCCGGCAAGCCTGTCATCGCGCTGAAGCTCGGGGCGTCCGAAGGCGGTCGCGCCGCCGCCATGGCGCATACCGGCGCGCTGGCCGGCTCGATCGAAACTTTCGACGCGATCTCGAGCCGCGAGGGCGTGATCCGGGTGCGCGGGCTCGACGAGTTGCTCGAGACCACCGAATGCTTCGTTCATGCCGAGTTGCCCAAAGGCAACCGGCTCGCCGCGGTAAGTTTGTCGGGCGGCAAGCGCGGGCTTTTGATCGACGCCTTCTATTCGGCCGGGCTGAATTTCGCTCCACTCAGCAAGGACGCAAGCGACAAGCTTGCGGCAATGCTCGGGCCGGGCTCGATCGTCGGCAATCCGCTGGATGCCGGCTTTGCCGCGGTGGTCGATCCGTCCGTCTACATGAAATCGATCAAAGTCATGATCGACGATCCCGACACCGACATCGTCATCATCGACTCGGAATTCCCGAAGGCGCCGCATGAACTGCGCGAGCGCAACATACGTGTCGTCAACGACATGGCGGGCGCGGCGTCGAAGCCTGTGGTCTACATCAGCGCCATGTCCGTCGGCTTCACCGAGCACACCAAAGCGCTGCGGAAATCCGTGCCCAACATTGCGGTCATGCAGGGCATGGACCGCGCGGTCGGCGCGATCAAGGCGCTGATCGACTATGCCGCGCTCGACAAGAACGTGCCGGACCTCGTCTCGAGCTCCACCGCACCGGCCCGCGCGCTCCTGGAACGGACTTTGAAGAACGCCAGCAGCGCTGCGCTCGACGAGGTCGCCTCGAAGAAGCTGCTCAAGGCCTATGGCATCCCGATATCGAAGGAGGCGATCGCGCAGACGGCTGCGGAGGCCGCAGCGATCGCCAAAAAGATCGGTTTTCCGGTGGTGGCAAAAGTGGTCAGCCCCGACATCTTGCACAAATCCGACATCGGCGGCGTGGTACTCAATCTGGGCAGCGTGGCCGAGGTGAAGAAGGCCTTCAACGACATCACCGCGCGGGTCAAGAAGTTGAAAAGCAAGCCGAAGCTCGAAGGTGTTTTGATTGCGCAACAGGTCAAGGCCGATCTCGAGCTCGTGGTCGGCGCCTCGCTGGATGCGGAGATGGGCCCCGTCGTGCTGTTCGGCACCGGCGGCATCGACATCGAGCTCATGAAAGACGTGGCACTCGCCGGCGCGCCGATCGATGCGAACGAAGCAAAGAAATTGATCGGCCGCACCAAGGCGGGCGTGAAGATCAGGGGTTATCGCGGCAAGCCGGCCCTGCATGAGGTATCTGCGGTAAGGGCGCTGGTCGGGCTGTCCAACCTCATTGCCGACGCGAACGGCCGCATCGCCTCGATCGACGTCAACCCGTTCCTGATCAACGCCAAAACCGGGGTCGCGGTGGATGCGCTGGTGGTGCTTAACAATGACGCGGCCAAAGCGGCGGCCGGCCATCAAAAGGCCCCTGCCGGCCATTAATCAGCGCCGGCCGTTAACGATCACGGCCTCGTCGACTTGGCCGAAGGTTGCAAGCAAGCGCGATGGCCAAGCCAAGCGAGAAAGGTTAGCCTTGGTGCCCTAAGGCATCAGAGAATGCCGCCCAATCAAGACACAATCATCTTGCCTGGGAGGACGTTATGGATATCGCGAAACGCCAGTGCTCCGCGGATCGACGGACCACGCTCAAATGCGGCGCCTCAATTGCTGCGGCGCATTTGCATCTCCGTTCATCACTAAAGTTCTCAATCAGACACCGATACAGATCGATGCCGCCGGTCCCCTGACCGGCGCAAGCACCTCGATCGGGCGCTCACGGTCCCAATGGCAGCTGGACCGGCGTGCGAAGGATACGCCCACTGATCGAGGGCGCCTGCTACGGGGGACGGCACTACGGCATTTCGCGGCTTGCGAAATGGCTTTCTCCCCGCCGTCCGACCGAGGACTGCATCTTGCAACTTAATCATCGATCCCGCTGCAACCGCTTGACGAGCCGTATTGAAAAAAACATCCGGGAGGTTTTGAAATGCCAGGAACTCGCCTTTCGCTCAATCGTCGTACGCTGATCAAATCCGGCCTTTTGCTTGGCGCCAGTCAGGCGATCGGCGCCCCCTTTGTCGTCAAAGCGCTTGCCGACGAGCCCGTGAAGATCGGTATGGTCAATCCTCTGACCGGCGTCCTCGCCGCATTGGCGCAAAGCGAGGTCGATGGCGCGAAATATGCCGAGGCCGAAATCAACAAGAAGGGCGGGGTCCTCGGCCGCCAGGTGCAGCTTCTCGTCGAAGACTCCGCCAACGACGTCGGCACCGGCGTCCAGAAGACCCGCAAGCTGATCGACCGCGACCAGGTCGCAGTGATCCTCGGTGACGTCAATTCCGGCATCGCTTACGCAATGTCGCAGGTGACCAACGAGAAGAAGATCTTCCACATCGTGCCGGGCGGCCACACCGATCCGATCACCGGCACCAACTGCAAATGGAACGTCTTTCGCATCTGCAACACCACGACAATGGACGCCGATGCGGTCACGCCGGAGCTGGTGAAGAAGTTCGGCAAGAAGTGGTTCTTCGTCACACCGGATTATGCCTACGGCCACACGCTCCAAGACGCCTTCATCAAGGCGCTCACCAAGGTGGGCGGCACCTACCAGGGCGATATGCTGCCGATCAACGCCACCGATTTCTCTGCCACGCTGATCAAGGCCAAGGCCTACCAGCCCAACGTGCTGCTCAATAACATGGGCGGGCTGACGCAGATCAATTGCATGAAGCAATTCACCCAGTTCGGCATGCAGAAGGACATGGCGCTCGGCGGCGCACTGTTCGAGCTTGAAAGCGTGAAGGCATGCCCGCCGGATGCGCAGGCAGGCTGGTGGGCCATGGAATGGTGGTGGGATCAGCCCAACGTGCCCGAGGTCGTCAAGTTCGTGAGCGACTATCGCGCCGCAACCAAGAAGACGCCATCCGCACGGGATTGGTTCGGCTATGTGTCGATGCATACGGTCCGCCTTGCCGCGGAGCGCGCGAAATCGCTGGAGGGTCCAAAGCTCGCAAAGGCGCTGGAGGACATGGAGTTGCCGCCGGAGGTCGCCTTGCAGCCGGGCAAGGTGCGCTACCGTGCCGGCGACCACGAGCTGATGCCGAATATCTTCGTCGGCGAAGCGCATCCGCCGAAATCCGACCCAAGTAACGTCTTCACGGCCTCGACGCTTGTTTCGGGCGAGCAGGCGGCGGGCACCGTGGCGGACACCGGATGCAAGATGTCCGAGCCTGCTTAGCCGAACAACCGCCTGGCATCGTTAAGAGCGGGGTAGGGAATGACCCAGGTCATATTGTTCAATGTCACCAACGGACTCATCATTGGTGCGTTCTACGTCTTGATGGCGCTGGGTCTGTCCCTGATCCTCAATCTCAGCAACGTCATCAACTTTGCACACGGCAATTTCCTGGCGCTCGGCGGCTATCTCGCCTTCACATTGTCTCCGACGCTGGGTTACTGGGGCGCGCTGCTGGTCGCGCCCCTGATCACTGCATTGATCGGCCTCCTGGTCGAGAGGCTGATGATCCGCCGCGTCTACAATCGGGATCCGGTCTACAGCCTCTTGCTCACATTCGGATTTGCATTCGTGATGCAGGATGCCGCGCGTTATATCTGGGGCCCCAACGGCCTGCCGCTGGGATTGCCGGAGTTTCTGGCGCAGCCGATCAGCTCCAGCCTGTTCTTCATTACCTGGTATCGCGTCTTCATGGTCACGGTCGTTATCGCCGCCGTGCTCGGACTTTTTGCATTCCTGCGTTACACGCGGGTCGGCGTCCGCATCCGGGCGGGCACGCTCGACCTCGAGACCGTGGCTTCGCTCGGCGTCAACATCAGCCTGTTGCGGACGTTCAATTTCGCCCTCGGCTGCATGCTCGCCGGCCTGAGCGGTGTGCTTGCCGCCGGTCAGATCGGGCTCAATCCCAATATGGGCGACGATCTGCTGATGCCGAGTTTCATCGCCATCATAGTCGGCGGCGTCGGCAGCCTGATCGGCACGCTGTTCGGCGGGCTCCTGATCGGAGTAGCGGCGGCCCTGACCACCGTCTTCTTTCCGTCCGCAAGCGAGGCGGTGATCTATGCCATCATGATGTTGGTGCTTCTCGTTCGCCCGCGAGGTCTCATGGGTGAGGAAGGAATGATGTCATGAGCACCGACGTCGGCACAAGCGTTCCCACGGCAGCGGTCGCCGCGAAGCAGCCATCGGCCTCAGCCTCTCCGCGTTGGGTGATGCTGGCGGTCATCTGGGCGCTGCTGATCGCGGTGCCCTACTGGCTTCCCCTGCTCGGCGGCTACACGGCGCTTGCTGGGCGCGTGCTGGTGTTCGGATTGGCGGCCATGGGGCTGAACCTGTTGCTGGGGTTCACCGGCGTGCTGAGCTTCGGCCATGCCGCTTATTTCGGGCTCGGCGCATACGGCGCCGGCCTGACCTTGCGATATCTCGTACACAGCACGCCGCTCGCCATGCTCGTGGGAACGCTGCTCGGCGGCTTGGCCGGCACGCTGTTCGGCCTGCTCATCGTCCGCCGACGGGGGGTGTATTTTGCGATGTGCACCATCGCGTTCGGCCAGCTTTGGTACTATCTCGCCTACAGCTGGAACGACTTCACCGGCGGGTTCGACGGCCTGCGCGACTTTCACCGCGAACCGATCGGCTTCGGCCCGTTCACGCTCGACATCACCGACGGCGGAACGCGGTTCTACTTTTTCCTGCTGGCGATTTTCGCCGCAGCGGCTGCCTTGCTCGGCATCCTGATCCGCTCTCCGTTCGGCCACACGTTGCGGGCCATCCGGGAAAATGAACGGCGGGCGCGTTTCCTGGCCATCCCGGTCGAGCGACAGATCTGGCTCTCCTTTTCGATCTCCTGCTTCTTTACGGCGCTCGCAGGCACGCTCTATGCGCTGCTCAACAATTTCGCCGATCCCCTGGCGTTGCATTACTCCCTGTCGGGCTATTTCGTCGTGATGTGCGTCATGGGCGGCATGCGCTCGTTCTGGGGGCCGCTGGTCGGCGCCGCCGTTTTCGTAGTGCTGCAGGACTACATATCCTCGATCACCGTGAACTGGATGTCCTTTGTCGGCGCGATCTTCGTGTTGGTCGTGCTCTTCTTCCCGCGTGGCCTGCTCGGCATGCGGCGCATGCGGAGTTCGGAATGACCATGCTCGAGGTTCGTAACGTCACCAAAAAGTTCGGCAACCTGGTCGCCGTGAAGGACGTATCGATGTCGGTCAAGACCGGCGAGCTACGCGCCATCATCGGGCCGAACGGCGCGGGCAAGACCACCTTTTTCAACATGATCAGCGGATATTTTGCGCCGACCAGCGGCTCTATCCTGCTCGAAGGCAAGGACGTGACGCAGGTTCCGGCGCATCTTCGGGTCGGACTCGGCATGGGACGCACGTTCCAGATCACCGAGATCTTTCCCGAGCTGACTGTCCATGAAAACGTGCTGACCGCGGCCGAGGTGGCTGCCGCTCAGACGCTGCGCATGTGGCCGAGCAAGGCCGATGCGAAGCTTGCAAATGATGTCGCCGCCGAAACGCTGGCGCTGGTCGGGCTCTCGGCCAAGGCCGACCGGCTGGTCGGCGAATTGTCGCACGGCGATCAAAGGACCACCGAGATCGCGATGACGCTCGCGCAACTGCCGCGGCTATTGCTGCTCGACGAGCCGACCGCCGGCATGGGCGACCAGGAGACCTACGAGATCACCGCCCTGATCCGCCGCCTCCACCGCGAGAGAAACTATACGATCATCCTGATTGAACACGACATGCGCGTGGTCTTCCACCTCGCCGACACCATCACGGTGCTCGATCGGGGCAATCTGCTCGCCGACGGAACGCCTGAGGAGATCGCAGCCTCGGCAACTGTCCAGGCTGCCTATCTCGGGGAAAGCCAATGACACCGCTCAAGGCCCAGGGCTTGCAGACCTTCTACGGGAAGAGCCACATCCTTCACAACGTCGGCCTGACGGTCAATGAAGGCGAGATCGTCGTGCTGCTCGGCCGCAATGGCGCTGGCAAGACAACGACGCTCCGCAGCATCATGGGATTGACCCCGCCGCGCGAGGGCAGCGTCAGCCTGTTCGGCATCGAGGCCAGCCGGATGCCGGCCTATAAGGTGGCAGAACTTGGCGTCGGCTATGTGCCGGAAGGCCGCAAGATCTTCGCCAATCTGACGGTCGAGGACAATCTGAGGGTACCGCTGGCACGGCCCGGGGTCTGGACCACCAAGCGCGTTTTCGAGACGTTTCCGCGTCTGGCGGAACGACGGGACAATCGCGGCCGCCAGCTCTCTGGCGGCGAGCAGGAGATGCTCTCGATCGCCAGAGCCCTGCTTCTCAATCCCAAACTCCTGCTGCTCGACGAGCCGAGCCAGGGCCTCGCTCCCCTTCTGGTCAAGGAGGTTTTTAAAATCATCCAGCAAATGCGCAAGGAGGGCATTGCGGTGCTGCTGGTCGAGCAGAATGTGCGGGTTAGTCTCGCAATTGCCGACCGCGCCTATGTGCTCGACGACGGCGCCATCGTCTACGGCGGAAGTGCCGCGGAGCTTGCAAGTGACGAGGAGCGCGTCCGCTCGATGGCCGGAGCGAGTGCAAAGGAATGGGCTCACTGACGCGAGCAGGCGCGCCGGTGCGACTTCCGTCTGCCCCACTTTGCCTCTAAAACAATGTAAGCCGATTTGCCAGTGCCGTGCCGGCGAAGGCGAAACAATCACGCGGGCCAAGGATGCGCGTCACAAATCTTCTGGTGGGAACCATGACCCTTGCGGTGATCGCCGCGGGCCTTGTCGGCATGCTCACCGTTCAGAAGCTGCGCACTACGCAGGCGCGCGGACCCTTGCGCGTCGTCTTCGACGGCTCAGCCAGCGGTTTGCGCAAGGGCGGCCCAGTGAATTTCGATGGCGTGCCGGCTGGCGAGATCACCTCGATCAAGCTGGAGAGTCCGCGCAAGATCGTGGCCATGGTCCTGCTGGACAGCTCCGCCCCGATCCGCAAGGACACCGTCGTCGGCATCGAGTTCCAGGGCCTGACCGGCGTGGCGGCGATTTCGCTGGTCGGCGGCGCGTCCGGTGCTCCGCCGGTGCCGCTCGATAGGGATGGCGTTCCGGTGCTGACCGCCGACTTGAGCGAGCAGCGGTCGATCACCGATACGCTGCACAATGTCGACAAGGTCATCGTCGACAACGAAGGGACCGTCAAGGACGCGCTGTTGTCCTTTGAAACCTACACGGCGTCGCTAAAAAGCAAGGGCCAGGCGATCGACGACGTCATCGCGAAGGTCGAGAACGGCCTCGACGGCTTCAGCGGCGCGGTCGACAAGGTCGATCGGCTGGTGCCAGGGCTCGCCGACGGCAAGGCCTCCGAGCTGTTTGAGAAGGTGAAATCGATCCGCGAAATGGCGGACAGCTTCAGGCAGAAGTCGGCGACCGTGATGGAAGAGGCTCGCCAGACGCTGCTCGACGTCAGCGACACCGCCAGCAAGATGAGCCGGAAGCTCGATCCGCGGGCGACCGCGGCTCCCTCACCGGCTGCCCCGAGTCGGCAAGGCTCGAAGCCGCAATAGAGGCGCGCGGTCGCCGGCGAGTGCGCCGGAGCGCCGGCCAAACCTCCCACTATAGGCGCGAAAATCTTTGGGAGCGCGCGGGAACCAACGGCCAGGTCGTCGATTAACTTTTTTCACCTTTGGCCGGGCTACCCGCACCCGCGTTAGCGGCGGCGGCTTTTGCAACTTCCTATGGAACCGAACAGGACCTAAGTGCTTATGGCAGTTAAGCCAAATTGATCGAGTTCCGTTTATGTGATTTTCCCGTTCTTGCTTGATTTGGATTACCGCTGCAGCTTTCATGCGGACCTCGTGCGACGATGCTGAGTCGGTCCGTGCGTATTTGCTGGGGGGATATCAATGAGCGACGTCGATCCCGTGGCATCATCGGGCACCAAACGCGCACGACCGCGATCCAACGGCAATGGAGGCCGGGATCCCGAGCAGGAATTGCTGCACGCGCTGCAGGCGATGCGCAGCGGCGACTTTTCCGTGCGCATGACCGGCGACCATGAGGGCGTCGACGGCAAGATCGCCGATCTGTTCAACGAGATCGTCGCCGAGAATGAGCGCATGGCCCAGCAGCTCGAACGCGTCGGCCAATCCGTAGGTCGTGAAGGCAAGACCCGCCAGCGCGTCAAGTTCGGTCTCTCCTCCGGCTCCTGGGCCGACATGGAGGATTCCGTCAACACACTGATCGATGATCTGCTCTGGCCGACCCGCGAGGTGACGCGGGCGGTCGCCGCGGTGGCGCAGGGTGACCTCTTGCAGACCGTGCGACTCGATGTCGACGGCCGGCCGCTCGGCGGCGAGTTCCTGCAGTCGGCCAATATCGTCAACACCATGATCAAGCAACTCTCGGTGTTCACGTCCGAAGTGACGCGCGTGGCGCGCGAAGTCGGCACCGAAGGCAAGCTGGGCGGGCAGGCGCAGGTCCCCGAAGTGACCGGCGTCTGGAAGGATTTGACCGAGAGCGTCAACTCCATGGCCAACAACCTGACCAACCAGGTCCGCAACATCGCCGAGGTGACGATCGCGGTGGCCAATGGCGACCTGTCGAAAAAGATCACGGTCGACGTGCGCGGCGAGATCCTGCAGCTCAAGGAAGCCATCAACACCATGGTCGACCAGCTGCGCTCCTTCGCCTCCGAAGTGACGCGCGTCGCCCGCGAGGTCGGCACCGACGGCAAGCTCGGCGGACAGGCCATCGTGCCCGGCGTCGCCGGCACCTGGAAGGATTTGACCGACTCGGTCAACGCGATGTGCGGCAACCTGACCGCGCAGGTGCGCAACATCGCCAACGTCACCACTGCGGTGGCGCGCGGCGACCTCTCGCGCAAGATCACCGTGGACGTGCGCGGCGAAATCCTGGAGCTGAAGGACACCATCAACACCATGGTGGACCAGCTCAACGCCTTTGCAGGCGAAGTCACGCGCGTCGCGCGCGAGGTTGGCACCGAGGGCCGGCTCGGCGGCCAGGCCCAGGTGCCCGGCGTCGCCGGCACCTGGAAGGACCTGACCGACAGCGTCAACTTCATGGCGTCGAACCTGACCGCGCAGGTCCGCAACATCGCCGATGTCGCGACCGCGATCGCCGGCGGCGACTTGTCGAAGAAGATCACCGTGAACGTGTCGGGCGAAATCCTTCAGCTGAAGGAAACGCTCAACACCATGGTCGACCAGCTCAACGCCTTTGCGGGCGAAGTCACGCGCGTCGCGCGCGAGGTCGGCACCGAAGGCCGGCTCGGCGGCCAGGCCAACGTGCTCGGCGTCGCCGGCACCTGGAAGGACCTGACCGAGAGCGTCAACTCGATGGCGTCGAACTTGACCGCGCAGGTCCGCAACATCGCGGAGGTGACCACCGCGGTCGCCAATGGCGACCTCTCCAAGAAGATCACGGTCGACGTGCGCGGAGAAATCCTGGAGCTGAAGGACACCATCAACACCATGGTGGACCAGCTCAACGCCTTCGCGGGCGAAGTCACGCGGGTCGCGCGCGAGGTCGGGACCGAAGGCAAGCTCGGCGGCCAGGCGCTGGTGCGCGGCGTCGCCGGCACCTGGAAGGATTTGACCGACAGCGTCAACTCCATGGCGTCCAACCTGACAGGACAAGTCCGCAATATCGCGGAAGTCGCGACCGCCGTGGCAAAAGGCGACCTTTCGAAGAAGATCACGGTGAACGTGTCGGGCGAAATCCTTCAGCTGAAGGAAACGCTGAACACGATGGTAGACCAGCTCAACGCCTTTGCCGGCGAAGTCACGCGCGTGGCGCGCGAGGTCGGCACCGACGGCAAGCTGGGCGGCCAGGCCATCGTGCCCGGCGTCGCCGGCACCTGGAAGGACCTGACCGACAGCGTCAACTCCATGGCCGGCAACCTCACCGCACAGGTGCGCAACATCGCCGAGGTCGCGACCGCGATTGCCAACGGCGACCTGTCGCGCAAGATCACCGTCGACGTCCGCGGCGAGATCCTGCAGCTGAAGGAAACGCTCAACACCATGGTCGACCAGCTCAACCGCTTCGCGGGCGAGGTGACGCGCGTGGCGCGCGAGGTCGGCACTGAAGGCCGCCTCGGCGGCCAGGCCAACGTGCCCGGCGTTGCCGGCACCTGGAAAGACCTGACCGACGGCGTCAACTCCATGGCGGGTAACCTGACCGCGCAGGTCCGCAACATCGCCGAGGTGACGACCGCCGTGGCGCGCGGTGACCTGTCGCGCAAGATCACCGTCGACGTGAAGGGCGAGATCCTCGAGCTGAAGAACACCATCAACACCATGGTCGACCAGCTCAACGCCTTCGCCTCCGAAGTGACGCGCGTGGCGCGCGAGGTCGGCACCGAGGGCAAGCTGGGCGGCCAGGCCCAGGTGCCGGAAGTCGCGGGCACCTGGAAGGATCTGACCGACAACGTCAACTTCATGGCGTCGAACCTGACGGCGCAGGTCCGCAACATTGCCGAGGTCGCAACCGCAATCGCCGGCGGCGACCTTTCCAAGAAGATCACCGTGGACGTGCGCGGCGAGATCCTCTTGCTCAAGGACACGTTGAACACCATGGTCGAGCAGCTGCGCTCCTTCGCCGCCGAAGTCACGCGCGTCGCGCGCGAGGTCGGCACCGAAGGCCGGCTGGGCGGCCAGGCGGTGGTGCCCGGCGTCGGCGGCACCTGGAAGGATCTGACCGACAACGTCAACCTGCTGGCGGCGAACCTGACCACCCAGGTGCGCAACATCGCCGAAGTCACGACCGCCGTGGCGCGCGGCGACCTGTCGCGCAAAATCACGGTGGACGTGAAGGGCGAGATCCTCGAGCTGAAAAATACCATCAACACCATGGTGGACCAGCTCAACGCCTTCGCCGGCGAAGTCACCCGCGTGGCGCGCGAGGTCGGCACCGAGGGCAAGCTCGGCGGTCAGGCCCAGGTTCCGGGTGTCGCAGGCACCTGGAAGGACTTGACCGACACTGTGAACTTCATGGCCGCCAACTTGACCGAGCAGGTGCGCGGCATCGTCAAGGTGGTGACCGCCGTCGCCAATGGCGACCTGAAGCAGAACCTGACGGTGAAATCGAAGGGCGAGGTCGCAGCCCTTGCCGACACCATCAACAACATGACCGAGACGCTCGCGACCTTCGCCGATCAGGTGACCAGCGTCGCGCGCGAGGTCGGCGTGGAAGGCCGGCTCGGCGGCCAGGCCAACGTGCCCGGCGCCGCCGGCACCTGGAAGGACCTGACCGGCAACGTCAACCTCCTGGCGGCGAACCTGACCTCGCAGGTGCGCTCGATCGCCGAGGTCGCGACCGCCGTGACCAAGGGCGACCTCACTCGCACCATTCAGGTCGATGCGCGCGGCGAAGTCGCGGAGTTGAAAGACAACATCAACACCATGATCACCAATCTCCGGCTCACGACCGACCTCAACACCGAGCAGGATTGGCTGAAGACGAACCTCGCCCGCTTCACCAACATGCTGCAGGGCCAGCGCGACCTCACCACGGTAGGCCGGCTGCTGCTCAGCGAGCTGACTCCGCTGGTGAATGCGCATATGGGCGTGATCTACCAAGTCGAAAACGAGGACAGCCCGCGGCTGCATCTCCTCGCCTCCTACGCCGGCGACGGCGACTATCCGCATCCGCAGATGTTGCAATTCGGCCAAGGCCTGGTCGGCCAATGCGCGATGGACAAGCGCCACCGGCTGGTCGCGGACATTCCGTCGGATACCGTGCCGGTGCGCTCGGCGATATTGCAGGTGGTGCCGAAGAGCCTCGTGGTGCTTCCCGTGCTGTTCGAGAACGAGGTCAAGGCGGTGATCGAGCTCGCTTCCCTGTCGAGCTTCACCACCTCGCAGAAGACCTTCCTGGAGCAGCTCACCGATTCCATCGGCATCGTGCTCAACTCGATCGAGGCGACGATGCAGACAGAGGGCCTGCTCAAGCAATCGCAACAGCTTGCCGGCGAATTGCAGGCACAGCAGCGCGAATTGCAGCAGACCAACGAACAGCTCGAGCAGAAGGCGCAGCAGCTCGCCGAGCGCAACGTCGAAGTGGAGCGCAAGAACCAGGAAATCGAGCAGGCGCGGCGCGCGCTGGAGGAAAAGGCGACCGAGCTGGCGCTGACCTCGAAATACAAGTCCGAGTTCCTGGCCAACATGTCGCACGAGCTGCGGACGCCGCTCAACTCGATCCTCATTCTTGGCCAGCAGCTCACCGAAAATCCCGATGGCAATCTCACGGCCAAGCAGGTCGAATTCGCCCGCACCATCCACGGCGCCGGCACCGACCTCTTGAACCTGATCTCCGACATTCTCGATCTCTCCAAGATCGAGTCGGGCACCGTGACGGTGGAAGCCGAAGAAATCCTCACGGGCAATCTCCTGGAAACCGTCGGCCGGCCGTTCCGGCACGAGGCCGAAAACCGGCAATTGACCTTCACCATCGATGTCGATTCCAGTCTGCCGCGCAGCATTGTCACCGACTCCAAGCGCCTGCAGCAGGTGCTGAAGAATTTGCTCTCCAACGCCTTCAAGTTCACCGCCGACGGCGGCGTGCAGATGAAGGTAGCAGCAGTGCATTCCGGCTGGAGCAGCGACCATCCGGTGCTCAACACGGCACCTGGCGTGATCGCATTCGAAGTGTCCGACAGCGGCATCGGCATTCCCCTGGAAAAGCAGAAGCTGATCTTCGAGGCGTTCCAGCAGGCGGATGCCGGCACCAGCCGCAAATATGGCGGCACCGGCCTGGGACTAGCCATCAGCCGCGAGCTTGCGAGCCTGCTCGGAGGCGAAATTCACCTGAAGAGCGCGCCCGGCAAGGGCTCGACCTTCACGCTCTATCTGCCGCTGAAATATTCCGGCCCGACGGTGGCGCCGCGCGCGCAGGCGGCGCCGCCGGCTTATGGTCAGCCGCCGGTGTTGCAGGCGGTGAAGGACGAGCGGATCATCGAGCAGCTGCCCGATGACCGGCTCGATCTCGAGCCCGGCGATACCATCCTCCTCATCGTCGAGGACGACCCGCATTATGCCCGTGTTTTGATCGATCTTGCGCGCGATAAGGGTTTCAAGGTGCTCGTCGCGGCGCGCGGCGCCGAGGCGCTGGATCTGGCCAAGCAGTACCAGCCGGCCGCGGTGTCGCTCGACGTGTTCCTGCCTGACATGCTCGGCTGGACGGTGCTGAGCCAGCTCAAGCACAATCCGCTGACGCGCCACATCCCGGTGCAGATCGTCACGCTTGACGAGGATCGCCAGCATGCGCTGGCGCGTGGCGCTTTCTCCTTTGTCAACAAGCCGACGACCACGGAAGGCGTCGCTGCGGCGCTGGCCCAGATCAAGGAATACGCAAAACCGCGCCGCAAGCGGCTCTTGATCGTCGAGGACAATGAGGCGGAACAGCTCTCGATCCGCGAGCTCCTCCATCACGACGATATCGAGATCCTCGCCGCCGAAACCGGCGCCGGCGCCCTCTCGGTATTGCGGGAACATGTTTGCGATTGCGTGGTGCTCGATCTGCGACTCCCCGATATGAGCGGCTTTGAGGTGCTGGACCGGATCCGCAATGACGAGACGCTCTCCAATATCCCGGTCGTGGTGTTCACCGGACGCGAGCTTTCCGCGGAAGAAGATGCAGAACTTCACACCATGGCACGCAGCATCGTGGTCAAGGGCGTGGAATCGCCGGAGCGGCTGTTGGACGAGACCGCTTTGTTCCTGCACCGGGTGATCACGGAACTGCCGCTCGAAAAGCAGCGCATGCTGGAGAAGCTCAACAGTTCCGACGAGGACCTGCTCGGCAAGACCGCGCTTCTGGTCGACGACGACGCCCGCAACATTTTTGCGCTGTCGAGCGTCTTGGAACGCCGCGGAATGAAGGTGCTCACAGCGACGACGGGAAGCGAGGCGGTGGCGCTGGTGGAATCAAATCCGGAGATCGCCATCGTGCTCATGGACATCATGATGCCGCAGATGGATGGCTATCAGACTATCGGCGCGATCAGACAAAATCCGTCATTCGGACGGCTGCCGATCATTGCGCTCACCGCCAAGGCGATGAAGGGCGACCGTGAGAAATGCCTGGAGGCGGGCGCCTCTGATTATCTCGCCAAGCCTGTGAACACCGAGCAACTGCTTCTTGCCATTCGCCTGTGGCTGCACCGCTGATCTATGGCCTCCATCATGGACCATCAAAAGGTGAACATCCTCCTGGTCGACGATCAACCGGCCAAGCTGCTCGCCTACGAAGTCATCCTGAAGGAACTCGGAGAAAACCTCGCGGTCGCGACGTCGGGACGCGAGGCGTTGGAATATCTCCTGAAGAACGAAGTCGCGGTCATCCTGGTCGACGTCTGCATGCCGGAACTCGACGGCTTCGAGCTCGCCGCCATGATCCGAGAGCATCCGCGCTTCCAGAAGACGGCGATGATCTTCATCTCGGCGATCCAGGTCTCCGATATCGACCGCTTGCGTGGCTATGAAATGGGCGCGGTAGATTACGTTCCGGTGCCCGTGGTTCCGGAAGTGCTGCGAGCCAAGATCAAGGTCTTTGCCGAGCTCTATCGCAAAACGCGTCAGCTCGAGCGGCTCAACACCGAGCTCGAAGACCGCGTCCGCGCCCGCACCGCCGAGCTGGAACGTTCGACCGCGAAGCTCGTCGAGAGCGAGCAACGCCGCAGCATGGCGATCGCCGCCGGCAGGATGGGCTCATGGGACTGGGACTGGGTCAATGGCGACTGGATGTGGGACGATGGCCAGTACCGGATTTTCGGCGTCGATCCCAAAACCTTCGAGGTGACCACGGACAATATCAGGAAGCTCCTGCATCCCGATGATGCCGAACAGCTGCAGCAGGCGATAGCGGATCTCGACCGCGGAGCGCGCTCCTATGAGGCGGAGTTCAGGATCAGGCGGCCGGATGGCGAGGAGCGCTGGTGCGTCGGCACTGCGGCCGCCAGCACCAACAGAGATGGCCGCGTCGCGCGGGTGAGCGGCGTGACAGTCGACATCACTGAGCGCAAACGCGCCGAGCAACGGCAGAACCTGTTGGCGCGCGAGGTTGACCATCGGGCCAAGAACGCGCTGGCACTGGCGCAATCCATCGTGCGCCTGACCCGCGCCGGAAACTTGAAGGACTATGTACAGGCGGTGGAAGGGCGCATCAGCGCGCTGGCGCGGGTGCACACCATTCTGTCGCTGTCGAACTGGCAGGGTGCGGAGATCTGGCGGCTGGTCGAGGCGGAAATCTCGCCCTATGCCATCGGCGCGCGGATCAAGCTCGAGGGCCCCGAGCTGCAGCTCGGGCCTGCGACTGCGCAAACTTTGGCGCTCGCCGTCCACGAATTGATCACCAACTCCGCCAAATACGGCGCGCTGTCGGCGCACGCCGGTCGCCTCAGCATCGAATGGGAAGTGCAAGCCGATATCCTGCAATTCATCTGGGAGGAGCGCGACGGCCCCGAAGTCGAGCAGCCGATCGCGCGCGGCTTTGGCACGCGCAGCGTCATCGCCAGCGTCGAATCGCAACTCGGCGGCCGCGCCGATTTTGACTGGCGCACCGAAGGTCTGATCTGCCGGCTCTCGGTGCCGCTCGGCAGGGAGCTGAACGGGCGAGGAATCGATGCTCGGGCGGGCTTCAGTATCGACGACGGCGAGCCGATGCTGCGATCGGCAGGCGCGGCGGAGTAGCCGGAGCAACGGATGCTCCATCAACTATACACAAACGCCTTGTCGTCCAGATCCGTTTCCGGGATGGCATCCTTCTCCGCCCAGTAATCCTGGCTGTGCTGCCATTCCGGCTTGTCGCCGCGCTTGGGCAGCAAATGCATGTTGCGCATGACATAGCCCGGATTGAAATTCTCCGGATCGATCCAGGAGAGCAGCGGCATGTTGTGGTCTTCGGGCCGCAGCGCTACCTCTACCTTCTTTGTGCCCTTGTCTTTCATATGCGCAAGCAGCCGGCAGACGAAGTCGGCGACCAGATCGGTGCGCAATGTCCAGCTGGCGCGGAAATAGCCGAACACCCAGGCCATGTTCGGAATGCCCGTGAACATCATGCCGCGATAGGTGACGGTCTGCGAGAAATCCAGCGGCTTACCGTCGATGATAAAATCGATGTCGCCGAGCACATTGAGATGGAATCCGGTCGCGGTGACGATGATGTCGGCCTCCAGCGTCTTTCCGGATTTGAGCAGGATGCCGTCCTTGACAAAGGACACGATCTCGTCGGTGACGACGGAAGCCTTTCCGCTCCTGATGCTCTCGAACAGATCGGCATCCGGCACGAAGGCAATTCGCTGCCGCCACGGGCGGTAGCGCGGCGTGAAATGGGTGGCGACGTCATAGTCGGGCCCCACCACAGCACGGATCGCGCCGATCAGCTCTTGCTTCACCTGTTCCGGCTCCTCGAAGCAGCGCTTGGTGAAGGCGTCTTGCTCAAAGAGGATCTTGCGGCGCACGATCTCGTGGATCCACTCCTCCTTGACCTGAAGCTTTCGTAGCTCCTCGGCAAGTTCGATAGCATTGCGGCCGGTCCGGAAATAGGTCGGCGAGCGCTGCAACATGGTGACACCAGCGCAACTGTCGGCGATGTTGGGAATGAGCGTCGCAGCCGTCGCGCCGGAGCCGATTACCACGACCTTCTTGCCCGTGAGATCGACATTCTCAGGCCAGAGCTGCGGATGCACGATGCGGCCGGCAAAATCCTTCATGCCGGGCCATTCCGGCGTATAGCCCTCGGTGTGGCGATAATAGCCTTGGCACATCCAGAGGAAATTCGCAGTGAACGTCACGCGCTCGCCGCTCTCGATCTTCTCCGCCTCGATGCTCCAGAGACTGGTCTTGCTCGACCACTCCGCCGACAGGATGCGGTGCTTGTAGCGGATGTGACGGGCTAGATCGTTCTCCTCGATCACCTCGCCCATATAGGAGAGGATTTCCGCCGCGGTCGCGATCGGCGGTCCGACCCAGGGCTTGAAGCTGTAGCCGAAGGTGTGCAGGTCGGAATCGGAACGGATGCCGGGATATTTGTGCGTGAGCCAGGTGCCGCCAAAGCTTTCCTGCGTTTCCAGGATGACGAAGCTCGTGCCGGGAAGTTGCTTCGTCAGATGATAGGCGCTGCCGATGCCGGAGATGCCGGCGCCGACGATCAGGGTATCGAAATGTTCAGATAAGGTGGAAGCGGAAATCGAGCGGGCGGTTTCGACGTTCATCGCGGTTTTCCAGTCCTTGCGCTTGGCCTCTTGAAGGGCTTGGCCTCTTGAAGGGCCTGATCCTCCGCATGGTCGGCTGCCGATCATGCTTTCACAAATGACATAGATCAACCGATCACGGAATCACAGCGTAAAACCCCATTGCCGTGCGGTTTGCAGAATCCAGTCGCGGTAGAGGGTCAGGGGCGTGACGCCAGTGAGCCCGCCGCAGCCGCCGCTGCCGTTCGGCCCGGTGGACCAGCTGATCACCCCGATAATCGTGGGGCGCCCCTGATCCTCGAATACGGGACCACCGGAGTCGCCGGTGCAGGCGCCTAACCCCTCGCGCGTGCCGTTCGTTTCGGGATCGACCAGACGAATCTGCAAATTGCCGGGCTTTCCCGTCGCGACCAGATGTGCTGCGCGGACGATTCCGCCGCTCTTGCCGTCACCGCGCAACGTGACGCCGATACCGGCGATAGTGAATTTTGCGCCTGGCGAAATAGGCGATAGCGGCGCGCCAAGCTGCGCCGGCGTTTTTCCCTTCGCCGGAATTTCAAGTTGCAGCAGCGCCACATCGGCGGTCGCGCGATGCGCCAGCATCGCCTGCATCTGAAATCCGGAATGGATGGCGACGCGCTTGACGTCCTTCAGCTCGGGCTTCCGTTCGGAATCGTATTCGACGATCTTGTACTCGGCGCCCGGCTGCACGCAATGTGCGACCGTCAGCACCAGCGTCGGCGCGATCAGGCTGCCGGTGCAGAAATTACCCCGCGAGCCGACGATGGTCACCACGGCGCGGTCAATGCCATCATTGGATGGCGCCGCACCGCCGACGATGGCATAACAGGGCGAGGCAAGTAGCACGGCGCTCGCGATCAGGGTAAGACATGCGCGCATGGCTAAATGCCATAGCGGGTCGCGCGCGCCGCGCCAAGGCGGGATATGCCGGCTTGGCGCCGGCTTGTTCGTCCGTTTGAAACAGCGTTTGATGTCGCAACGGATTTGCAAGGGGATTTGCAAGGAGATTTGATGGTCGAGGCGGTGATTTTTGATTTCGGCGGGGTGCTGACCACCTCGCCTTTCGAGGCCTTTGCGCGATTCGAGCGCGAGCGCGGGCTGCCGGCAGACATCATCCGTCGCACCAATGCCGCCAATCATCTGGAAAATGCCTGGGCGAAGTTCGAGCGCGCGGAAGTCGATATCGAGGCGTTCGACCAATTGTTTGCCGATGAATCGCGCGCGCTCGGCGCCGAGGTCCGCGGCAAGGACGTGCTGCCGCTGCTCGCCGGCGATCTGCGCCCCGAAATGGTCGAAGCGTTGAAGCGCATCGGGGAAAATTTCAAGACCGGCTGCATCACCAACAATCTCCCCGCCAACGCAATCGGCAGCGCCGCCGGGCGGACGCTCTATATCGCAGAAGTAATGGCACTGTTCGACCATGTGATCGAGTCCGCCAAGATCGGCCTGCGCAAACCCGATCCGCGCATTTATGAGATGATGGTGGAGACGCTCGGGGTCAATCCGAAGAATTGCATCTATCTCGACGATCTCGGCATCAACCTGAAGCCGGCACGCGCCATGGGCATGACCACGATCAAGGTGGCGAGCGGGGCGCAGGCGATTGCGGAGCTCGAGGCGGCGACGGGATTGAAGCTGGGCTGAGCCGTCATTGCGAGGAGCAACGCGACGAAGCAATCCAGAGCCTAGCGTGAGACTCTGGATTGCTTCGCTCCGCTCGCAATGACGGAGAATGCGCCACGCGCTCAAATGCTTCCCCGTCATCCTGAGGAGCCGCGCGATGCGCGGCGTCTCGAAGGGCGACGGCCCGTGCTGCAGCAGCGGGGCCGTTCATCCTTCAAGGCTCGCTGACGCGAGCACCTCCCGCGACAAACGCAAAGCCGTTTGCGCGGGGATGACGAACCAACAGCTACTCCGCCGCGCTCGCCATCCGCTCCGGAAACGCCCCAGCCAGCGCCGCCCGTTCAGCCTTCAGCACACCGCGCTCGGTGATCAGGCCGCCGACCAGCCGGGCCGGCGTCACGTCAAAAGCGTAGTTCGCGACCGGCGAGCCCTCAGGCACGATACGCACCGTCTCGATCCGTCCCTCCGCGGTGCGGCCGGTCATGGTCGCGACCTCCTCGGCCCCGCGCTGCTCGATCGGCACCCTTCTGCCGTCGCTGACATTGAAATCGATCGTGGGCGACGGCAGCGCGACATAGAAGGGCACGCCATTGTCGAAGGCCGCGAGCGCCTTCAAATATGTGCCGATCTTGTTGCAGACATCGCCATTGGCGGCGACGCGGTCCGTGCCGACGATAACGAGATCGACCATGCCGTGCTGCATCAGGTGGCCGCCGGTGTTGTCGGGGATCACAGTATGCGGCACGCCGTGATGACCGAGCTCCCAGGCAGTCAACGAAGCGCCCTGGTTCCGCGGACGAGTCTCGTCGACCCAGACATGGATCTTGTGGCCGCGATCATGCGCGAGGTAGATCGGCGCGGTCGCAGTGCCCCAATCGACTGTGGCAAGCCAGCCGGCATTGCAGTGGGTAAGCACGTTCACGACGTCGTCCGGCCCCTTTCGCGTAGCGATCGTTTCGATCAGCGCCAGCCCGTTTTGCGCAATGCCCTGGTTGATCGCGACATCCTGCTCCAGGATCGCGTCGGCGCGGGCATAGGCCGCGTCCGCGCGCGCATCCGGAGCCAGCGGTCGCAACAGGGCGCGCATTCCGTCCAGCGCCCATTTCAAATTGATCGCGGTTGGTCGTGTAGCAATGAGAATTTTATATGCCCGCTCGATACCTGCATCGGATGCATCCTCGCGCATGGCAAGCGCCATGCCGAACGCCGCGGTGGCGCCGATCAGCGGGGCGCCGCGTACCAGCATCGAGCGGATCGCATCCGCCGCTTCGGCGCAGCTCGTCAACCTCGCCACCACGAACTCATGCGGCAGCCGCCGCTGATCGATGGCGCCGACCGACCAGGCGTCCTTTTCGAGCCAGATGCTACGGTAATGCCTGCCGTCGACCTTCATGGCACGCCTATCTCCGTGGCCGGTTTGATACCCAGCACCCGCCCCGCGACCGCATCGAGCCTCTTCAGCAGCTCCGGATCCCGCGCCTCAGGCGCTGTAATCAGCGCGGTATCGAGCGCACGATCGGAACCGATCGGGCAGGGCTCATGCTCCCTCGGAAAGTCCCGCGCAAGCCGCGCCACCAACGCCTTTGCCTTGTCGGCGTTCGAGCTCAACACGCGGATGATGTCCTGCACGGTGACGGCATCATGGTCCGGATGCCAGCAGTCGAAATCTGTCACCATCGCGACGGTAGCGTAGCAGATTTCGGCCTCGCGGGCGAGTTTTGCTTCGGGCATGTTGGTCATGCCGATCACCGAATAGCCTGATGTCTTGTAGGTCATGCTCTCGGCGTAGGTCGAGAATTGCGGGCCTTCCATGCAGACATAGGTTCCCTCGCGCGCGATCCTGATATCCTCCGCCTCGGCGGCCGCAGCAAGGTGAATCCGCAGCCGCGGCGACACTGGATGCGCCATCGAGACATGCGCCACGCAGCCTCTGCCGAAGAACGAGCTTTCGCGCTTATATGTGCGGTCAACGAACTGGTCGACCAGCACGAACGTTCCCGGCGACAATTCCGGCTTGAACGAGCCGCAGGCCGACAGCGAAATCAGGTCGGTGACGCCGGCGCGCTTCAGCACGTCGATATTGGCACGATAATTGATATCGGATGGCGACAGCCGATGGCCCTTGTCATGCCGCGGCAAAAATACGATCGGCAGCCCCGCAATGGTGCCGCGCCGCACCGAGGACGACGGCTCGCCCCAAGGGCTCTTGATCGCCTCGTCGCGCGCGTTTTCCAGACCCGGCAGGTCGTAAATGCCGGAACCGCCGATGATGCCAAGGACTGCTTTTGTCATGATCTCCCCGCTGAGTGTCGAAACCACTGTAGCGGGTTTTTGCGGTGAGAGCGACGTACTTACTCTCCGTCATTCCGGGGCGGTCCGCAGGATCGAACCCGGAATCTCGAGATTCTCAGATGTGCAATTGCACATCAGAGTTCGATCTAACGCATCGCCCCGTAATGACCGACTCAAATTCTCGCACCGCCGTCGGCTGCTGCTGGGAAGAACGATGCCGCAGCTTCGCAGCAAATACGGCTTTTGCGATTAAGACTAACGCGTATTCAGCAATTTTCTTCATTTCGAGATACCAGGAGTTAACCTTCCATGCCGATGTGGGACGACCTTCCCCGAATTTCGTCGATGAATTTAACTTAAATCCATACGCTTTCGGTTCAATCACGCCATCAACAAAATCGATAGCCGCTTCAGGCCATGCCCGAGCGCGGGTTGCAAATCGATAACAATGGAGGCGAGCATGAACGTCCAGGACTACAGGTTAGAGCATCCTGCGGCCGACCAGGGCATCGATCGCTTGCTGGTAGATCGGGGTTCGCTGTTTCTCAAGCGTACGACAGTCGTAGCAGCTGCGGCTGCGGCAGAAGCCGACGATGTCGATCGCGCGGCGCGCTTCCCCAAAGCCACCTTCGATGCAGCGCGCGAGCAGAAGCTGCTCGGCATGGTGATACCGGTCGCATTCGGCGGCTTCGGCGCCTCGATCCCTGACGTCTCCGAAATCTGCTACACGCTCGGCCGCGCCTGCGCCTCCAGCGCCATGATCTTCGCCATGCACCAGACCAAGGTCGCTTGTTTGATCCGGCACGGCACCGGCAGCGACTATCACGAGCAGCTGATGCGGCGCGTCGCGGCGGAACAGCTGCTATTGGCCTCTTCGACCACCGAAGGCCAGAATGGCGGCAATATCCGCTCAAGCGCCGCCGCAGTCGCGCGCAGTGAAGCCGAGATTTCCCTTATCCGCAACGCCGCCGTGATTTCCTACGGCGCCGAAGCCGACGGCATCGTCACCATCGCCCGCCGCGCCGACGATGCGGCCGCCTCCGATCAGGTGCTGCTCGCCGTCACCAGGGATCATTACACGCTTGCCCGGACCCAGGGCTGGGAGACGCTTGGCATGCGCGGCACCTGCAGCGCGGGTTTTGAGCTGAAGATCAATGGCCCGGCCGCGATGATCTTCCCGGAGGCCTATGACAGGATCCACGCCCAGACCATGACCCCGGTCGCGCATCTCTGCTGGTCCTCGGTCTGGGCCGGCATTGCCGCTGCCGCGGTCGAACGCGCACGGCGCTTCATCCGTAAGGCCGCGCACGGCGCGGGCGGTCAGATGCCGCCGGGCGCGGCGCACTACACCGCAGCCAAGATGGCACTAACAAAGCTGCGCGCGATGATCACCACCAATCTCGATCTCTACACCGCGCATGAATATGACGAGCGCGCGCTGTCTTCCCTGGACTTTCAGTCGGCGATCAATCTCTTGAAGGTGCAGGCCTCCGAGCTTGCAGTCGAGACCGTGATGCACGCGATGCGAGCCTGTGGCCTTTCAGGCTATCGCAATGACGGCGATTTCACCGTCGGCCGCCATCTGCGCGACGCGCTGTCGGCGCCGCTGATGATCAACAATGACCGCATCCTCGCCAATATCGCCACCGCAAGCCTGATGAGCGGCGTGCCCACAGCACTTCGTGATTGATCTGAAATTTATTTGGGAATGCCAACCATGAACATTGCCATCCAAACCGACTCGCCGACACTCGCACTGCAAACGGCCGATCCGCTTGATTATCTCTCCGACATCCTGTTCTTCAAGATGGGCAGCGACGGCGTCTATGCCCGCACCGCGCTCTATGAAGATGTGGTGGAGCGGCTTGCCGCGCTGATCTCCGGGCATCGCGAGCCCAACACCGAGGTGATGCGCTTTCCGCCCGTTATGAGCCGCGCGCAGCTGGAAAAATCCGGATATCTCAAGAGCTTTCCCAATCTGCTCGGCTGCGTCTGCGGCCTGCATGGCACCGAGCACGAGATTCATGCCGCCGTCAGCCGGTTCGACGCCGGCGGCGACTGGACGACGTCGCTGTCGCCGGCCGACCTCGTGCTGTCGCCGGCCGCCTGCTATCCAGTCTATCCGATTGCCGCAAGCCGCGGGCAGTTGCCCTTCGGCGGATTGCGCTTCGACGTCGCTGCCGATTGCTTCCGCCGCGAGCCGTCGCGGCATCTCGACCGGCTGCAGTCGTTTCGGATGCGCGAATATGTCTGCATCGGCAGCCCGGATGACGTTGCCTCTTTCCGCGAGCGCTGGATGGTGCGCGCGCAAGGCATCGCGCGCGACCTTGGCCTTTCCTTCAAGGTCGACCAGGCGAGCGATCCCTTCTTCGGCCGCGTCGGCCAGATGAAGGCAGTGAGCCAGAAACAGCAATCGCTGAAATTCGAGCTCCTTGTGCCGCTGCGCTCGGAAGAGCAGCCGACCGCCTGCATGAGCTTCAACTATCATCGCGACCATTTCGGTATCACTTGGGACATCAAGGATGCCACTGGCGAAGCTGCACATACCGGCTGCGTCGCCTTCGGCATGGATCGGCTCGCGCTCGCCATGTTCCATACCCATGGCGCCGACCTTTTGCTATGGCCGGCAAGGGTGCGCGAGGCGCTGGGCTTCTCCTCCCAGGCGCATGCCGACGGCCATGTCGAAGGCTGGCGCTAAGGACAGCCGTTCGACGGACCGGATGCCGTGGCCGACCTCAGACCCATGATCCGCTGCCGTGAGATCGGAGCAGCCGATCTCGAGGCGATCGCCGAGCTGTTGACCCTTGGCTTTGCTGGCCGCTCGCGCGATTACTGGATCTGCGGCCTCAAGCGCCAGGCCGCGCGCGAAGTTCCGGACGGCTATCCGCGCTTTGGCTATATGCTCGACCATGAGGGCCTGCCGGTCGGCGTGCTGCTTCTGCTCTATTCCGCGCGCGAGGAGGGCGGCGAGACCGTCATTCGCTGTAACCTCTCGAGCTGGTATGTGGAGCCGACGTTCCGCAATTGCGCGCCGATGCTGACCAGGATCGCGCAGCGCCACAAGGACGTAACCTACATCAACATCAGCCCTGCGAGCTGGACCTGGTGCATCATCGAAGCCCAGGGCTTTCGTACCTATTGCAGCGGCCTCTTCGTATCCTTTCCGGCGCTGTCGCGTCGAACAAGCAACATGACCGTCGAGATCGTGACGCGTTATGTGCGTGAGCTTGACGGACTGTCGACACCCGAAACTGCGCTGCTCGCGCGACACTCGGCCTTCGGTTGCCTGAGCCTGATCTGCCGCACGGTCGATGGCCGCGCTTTCCCCTTCATTCTGCAACCGATGCGCATCCGCAGTGGCCGCTTTGCGCTGCCGGCGATGCAACTGATCTATGGCCATGATATCGCGGACTACATCGCCTGCGCCGGCGCTATCGGCCGCTTCTTGCTCTTGCGTGGCAAGATCGCAGTCGTGCTCGATGCCAATCAGCGGACGGAAGATCTGACAGGCTTCTACACCGGAGCGCGCGGCCGTAAATATTTCAAGGGCCCGCACTGCCCACGGCTTGGCGATCTGTCGGATACGGAATTGGTGATTTACGGGCCGTAGCGTCACATACTCCGTCATTGCGAGGAGCCAACGGGTCCGCGCGAGGCGCGGCCCGATGACAGGCTCCGCGACGAAGCAATCCAGAGCGTCACGTGCGGCTCTGGATTGCTTGGCTTCGCTCGCAATGACGGCGGAGGGTCACGCCCCCTGCTTCACCGCATGCGCAAATTCCCAATGGAGCTTGCGTGCACGCGTATAGAACGGGCCCGGCTTCAACTCGCGCCCGTCGATCCGGATCACGGGCGCGACCTTCGCGAAATTACCCGTCGAGAAAATCTCATCAGCCTCCGCGAAATCGGCATAGCGCAACGTCGCTTCGACCACCGTGACGCCATCGCCGCGCAATAGCTCAATCACCCGCCGCCGCGTGATGCCATTCAGGAAGGTGCCGTTGGGCAGGCGTATAGACCACGCCGTCCATGCGCAAGAACATATTGGCATTGCCGAATGGCCGCGGGAGATTTAAGGATTTCCTTGCCTGTCCGGCGGCAATGGTGATCGATTTATACTTGGAAAACGATCACGACCGTCGCATTGGTTAACCGGTGCCGCCATGCCGCTCGATCCCCTCGCAAAACGTCTGCTCACCATGATGGCCGCGGCCGCCAACGCCGACCGCAAGCGGCCGACGCCGAGCGAGCGTCGGCAGGCACTCGCAAAACTGATGCAGTTTGCCCGCGCCGATCGTGCCGATGTGACGAGTGAGGACCGCGCCTTGCCGGGCCCGGCCGGCGCCATCGCCTATCGGCTCTACGCGCCGGCGGCGCCTGAGCGCGAACCCGCGCCGGGCTTTGTGTTCTTTCATGGCGGCGGTTTGGTCGCAGGCAGCATCGAGACTCATCACCCGATCGCCGCGGCGCTGGCGCAGACAACGGGCTGCCGGCTGATTTCCGTCGATTACCGGCTGGCGCCTGAGCACAAATTCCCGGCGGCGGTGGAGGATGCGATCGCGGCGACCCGATATGTGCTCGCCAATGCCGCCGCGCTTGGCATCGATCCCCGCCGCGTCGTGGTTGGTGGCGATTCGGCCGGCGCGACACTTGCGGCCGTGGTCTGCCAGCACGCGCTGCAAAATGCCTGGCCACAGATCGCCGCGCAGTGCCTGATCTGCCCGGTGCTCGACTTCGAGGAGACCTCACCGTCGCGGCGGGAATTTGCGGAAAACTATCTGATCGATCGGGTGACGCTGGAGGCGGATCTCGCCGATTATGTCTCTGACGATGCCGACGTCGCCGATGCCCGCATCTCGCCATTGCGCGCCTTCCATGTCGCGGGGCTGGCACCTGCGATCATCCACACCGCCGAATACGATCCGATGCGCGACGAGGGCAATGCCTATGCGAGAAAGCTGCTCGCTGCCGGCGTTGCCGTCGAACATGTCTGCCACGAGGGCATGATCCACAATTTCCACGCCATGGGCGCCCTGCTGCCGCAGGCGCAGCTCGTGTTGTCACAGATCGGCGAACAGGTCCGGCGCGCGGTCGAGTGAGTTTCCGACGGCACGTCATTCCGGGGCGCACGAAGTGCGAACCCGGAATCTCGAGATTCTCAGGTGTGCAATAGCACACCAGAGTTCGATGCTTCGCATCGCCCCGGGATGACGTACGCCAGCGATGGCCGGAAAAAATGATTCAAATTTTACCCATCCCGCCACCATTCATTAGGGTTATTTCATCGATCTTTTGGCGAATTATTGCTCCCTTCACCCCTCGCTCCTAATCAGGGTGGCGGCGCCAAACGCACGAGCTTTTCAGAAAAGAGCGGAGCGCCGAAATTGATTGATTGATTGTGGGGGCCGATGATGCGCAACGAGACGATTGCTATTCACGCCGGCTGCGATCCCGATCCGACCACCAAGGCCGTTGCCATTCCAATGGTCAATATCGGCGACGCCAAGTGGATCGCCTGCCACCCGGCCTCCACCACACACCGGCAGATGTCGCGCGAGCAGCAAAAGACCGCGGGCGTACTGCCGAAAACGATCAGGCTTTCCGTTAGCATCGAGCATGTCGCCGGCATCATCGAGGATATCGACCAGGCCTTGGCGAAAGCCTGCCCGAATCAAGACCGGCTCGAGGCCGCCGAATAGACGGCAGGACTGTGATGATCCTTCTGTTCGACAAAAAGCAATCAATCGCAAGCCCGACGCTCGTGCCGGGGCAGGAGGCGTTCGGGCGCGGCGAGCGAACCGAGCTCACCATCGGCCTTGTCAACAATATGCCCGACGGCGCGCTGAAGGCGACCGAGCGGCAATTCGCGCGCCTCTTGAGCGGCGCCGCAGGTCAGGCACGCATTCACCTTCACTGCTTCTCACTGCCTTCGGTCAGCCGCTCGCCGCAGGCGCGCGCGCATATCGACAAAGAGTACAGCGGTATTGCCGAGCTCGGCCGACTGAAGATCGACGGCTTGATGGTCACGGGTGCCGAGCCGAACGGCTGCGCGCTGCCGCAGGAAGCGTTGTGGCGAGAACTCACAGACATTATCGATTGGGCCAGAACGAACACGCGTTCGACGATCTGGTCATGCCTTGCCGCGCATGCAGCCGTGTTGCATCTTGACGGCATCGAGCGGCAGCGCCTGCCGGCAAAGTGCTCCGGGATCCAAACCTGCGCCAAGGTCACCGACGATTGGCTCACGCGCGGCCTGCGAGGGCCGCTCAAGGTGCCGCATTCGCGCTTCAACGAGGTGCGCGAGAGCGATCTTCTCACCCACGGCTATCAGGTGCTGACCCGGTCGAACGCGGCCGGCGTCGATATTTTCACTAAGCAATTCGACAGCCGCTTCATCTTCTTCCAGGGTCACCCCGAATATGACGCCCTGTCGCTGCAGCGGGAATATATGCGCGATCTCGCCCGGTACCTCGCCGGCGACCGCGACGATTACCCGGCGATACCGACGAATTATTTCGATGCGGCGACCGAAGCGCAGCTCACAAGCTTTGAACGGCGCGCCAAGGCCGACCGCAATCCGACGCTTGCGGCCGAGCTGCCCGGGCTGACGCTGCGCGGCGACATTGCTGCGGGCGTCGCCGCACATGTGATCTTGCGAAACTGGCTGGCTTTTCTCGGGCAATCACCCGGATAGCCGCACCGGTTTTATCCCGGACAGGGTGGCGGCCTCGCTCAAAGCCCGCTACATTGAGCGCAATTCGCGATGATCAATCGCGCCCGCCTCATTGCAAACCGTTCAATCGCGTGTCCGAGACCGACCGCCTCCACTCCACCCTCAACTCCGTATTCGGGCTCACCGCCTTCCGCGGCGCGCAGGAAGACATCATCCGGCATGTCACTGACGGCGGGAACTGCCTGGTGCTGATGCCGACCGGCGGCGGCAAATCACTCTGCTATCAGTTGCCGTCATTGTTGCGCGAAGGTTGCGGCATCGTGGTTTCGCCGCTGATCGCGCTGATGCGCGACCAGGTCGCTGGGCTCGTCGAAGCCGGCGTCAATGCCGCCGTGCTGAACTCCACGCTCTCCTACCGGGAGGCCTCGGAGGTCGAGCGTCGCCTGATCGCAGGCGATCTCGACCTGCTTTATGTCGCGCCGGAGCGGCTACTCACCTCCCGCTGCCTGTCCTTGCTCGAACAGGCGCGGATCGCGCTGTTTGCTATCGACGAAGCACACTGCGTCTCGCAATGGGGGCATGATTTCCGACCCGAATATATCGGGCTCGCGGCGCTCGCGGAACGCTTTCCCGACGTCCCGCGCATGGCATTGACGGCGACAGCCGACGAATTGACTCGGCAGGAGATCGTCGAGCGGCTTTCGCTCAGGGATGCTCCGCAATTCGTGTCGAGTTTCGACCGGCCAAACATCCGCTACGAGATCGTCGACAAGAAGAACGCAGTCGGGCAGCTGAAGAATTTCATCGCCGAACGCCACGTGGGCGATGCCGGCATCGTCTATTGCCTGTCGCGCGCCCGCGTCGAGGAAGTCGCCTTGGCACTTCAAGACGCGGGCGTTGCCGCCCTGCCCTATCATGCCGGGCTCGATGCAGGCATTCGCGCTCGGCACCAGGACCGCTTCCTCAACGAGGACGGCGTGGTAATCGTCGCCACGATCGCCTTCGGCATGGGCATCGACAAGCCCGACGTGCGCTATGTCGCCCATCTCGATCTACCCAAGAGCATCGAGGCCTATTACCAGGAGACCGGCCGCGCGGGACGCGACGGCAAGCCCTCCGCG
>Ga0307474_10000136_pt1 | contig 54177 bp, 43 predicted proteins | sample atmos_gasesECM1C_2_FD_203312 | JGI IMG/M metagenome (GOLD analysis project Ga0307474, IMG submission 203312) | Hardwood forest soil microbial communities from Morgan-Monroe State Forest, Indiana, United States - atmos_gasesECM1C_05 | ecosystem: Environmental > Terrestrial > Soil > Temperate... | reverse complement strand
TCGACATCCTACTTCGAACTGAGCGGAACCAGCATGGCGACGGGCGTAGTGAGCGGAGCCGTTGCCGACTTGCTGCAGGCGCAACCGCGTCTTACACCGGATCAGGTGAAAGCGCGACTGATGAAGACGGCCTACAAGACATTTCCGCAGTCGAGCAGTGTGTACGATCCCACGACCGGGAACACTTATACCGATCAATATGATGTGTTCACCGTGGGCGCCGGATATCTGGACATTGCGGCTGCATTGGCCAGCACCGACGTGGCAAACGGGACCGCGATGTCGCCTATCGCAAACTACAACGCGAGCACGGGGGATGTTTATTTGAGCTCTAATCCGTCGTCGGTGTGGGGCAAATCCGCGATGTGGGGCAGTTCGGCGGTTTGGGGTTCGAATCAGTTCACTGGCGCAACCTCTGCGATGTGGGGTTCGTCCGCAATGTGGGGTTCCTCTGCAATGTGGGGTAGCAGCGCGATGTGGGGTTCGTCTGCGATGTGGGGCAGCAGCGCAATGTGGGGCAGCAGTGCAATGTGGGGCTCGTCCGCGATGTGGGGCTCGTCCGCAATGTGGGGCAGCAGCGCGATGTGGGGTAGCAGCGTAGCGGGCGGAGAACAAAACTAGCATCAAGGACCGGGTCACAATCGAGACTGAGCTCGGGAAGGCGGTTTGATTATGCTCGACGCGAAGGTGAGATACTCCCCAACCGGTTCGGCCAGCAGCCAGGCGTTCGATAGCGATATGCTGCTGGAAAAGGTCCAAGATGCATCGATTGCGATGCTGAGGGCCGCGACCGCGACGATGGATATTCGGAGGCCCGAGGTGGGGGCGTGCTCGACTGACCTGGCAGGGGCTTGCGTTGCCTACAGCGGTTCCGATGTGCCGCTTACGTGCGCCATCGGAGTGGGTACATCCAGCCCAGTAAATAGCGATGACATTGCCGCGATCGAAACGTTTTATGGTTCCCTCAACTCGCCGGTACGGATTGCAATCTCCGGCCGAACTCACGTTGGGGTCAATTCCCTGTTAGCGAGCCGCGGATACAAAGCCGGAGCACCGATGGAGAATTGGTGGATGCCGCTTGGAGATATTACTGCCCAGTCCGGCCCCGATAACATTGAAGTAACGCCCGCCACCATTGACGACGCTGAAGTGTGGGTGCGGACAGTGGCGGCCGGATTCCAGGAAACCAACGGGCCGGTCGACGAGTTTAAGCTGCCGCCGGCGCTGCTCGACACCTTCTATTGTTTCGGATTCGCTGATGGTGCGCGACCGTTCTTGGCGCGACGAAACGGTGAGGTGGCGGGCGGGGGCGTTTTCCACGTCAATGGAGATACCGCCCATCTGCGCACGACCAGTTGCCGGTTTGTGCACCGGCGTAATGGAGTACAAACTGCTTTGTTGAAGGTTCGGTTGCAATGGGCGGTGAAAGCTGGATGCCGGTTTGTTTTTTCGAGCACGGCGGGCATTGGAGCGTCGGCGCGGAACTTGCAACGGTTTGGGTTACAGCCGCTCTCGATCAGCTTCTTGATGTCCAAGCCTTGTTGATGGACTTTCCTTCGGTGGGAGTGTTGAGCTGGCGGAATGCGCTGCGGAGCTTTGCTCCGCCTGGACGGACGAGGCGCCCATCCCTACACGTGCATGGATGGGCTCGGTTCCGGTCTCCTCGCTTGTAACGGGCTTAATCTTCTACCACTCTCGCGGTCATTTCTTCTGGCGGGGCGCCGGCGGTCATGCCTTGGGCTACGATTAACTGGCGGGCTTCGACGCGGATTTTGGGGAGTTGCAATCCGAATAAGGCGGCGCCGCCTATGCACGCGACTGCGCCCATGGAAACGGTTAACGGTGCGCCCAGACGATCCGCTAGCGCTCCTCCCAGAAAGGCTCCGAATGGGGCCATGCCCATGAACATCATCGAATAAACCGCCATCACTCGTCCGCGCAAATGATCGGGGACCATGGCTTGGATCAGCGTGTTCGATGACGACATTTGCAGCATCATGCCGAAACCGACGGGAAGCAGAAGTGCGGCCGAGAGCCAGAAGTTCCGGGAGAGAGAAAACAGGATCAGGCTGACGCCGAAACCTCCGCAGGAGAATGCCACCCATCTCCCCAAGCCATGGACGCCACTGCGCGACGCTAAGGTGAGCGCGCCTAACAAAGCTCCTACGCCGGTTGCGCCCATGAGGATTCCTAAGCCGCGGGCTCCGCCGTGCAGAATCTTGTCAGCGAAGATGGGCATAAGAATGGTGTAGGGCATCGCTACGAGGCTCACGAGTCCCAGCAGAAGCAGGATCGCGCGGATTGGTGCAGTATGCCTGACAAAGCGGAAGCCTTCGATGATATGCGCCCAGGGTGAAGCAGCGGATTCGCGGCGAGCCGGACGCTGCACTCGCATCATCAGCAGCCCGATGATTACAGCGATATAGCTCACGCCGTTGCCAAAGAAACACCAGCCTTCTCCAAGTTTCGCCACTAGAATTCCAGCAATGGCCGGGCCGATGATGCGGGCGCCGTTGAACATGGACGAGTTCAGGGCGATGGCATTCATGAGGTCTTCTTTGCCTACCATGTCGACCAGAAAAGCCTGGCGGCCAGGGATGTCGAAGGCATTCACCACCCCCAGCAACGCCGCGAGCACGAAGATGTGCCATACCTGTACTCTTCCCGTGAGCGTCAAGAGCGCAAGTATCAGCGCGAGGACCATGGACGCGATCTGGGTGCCGATCACCACGCGCTGGCGGTTGTGCCGGTCAGCGACGATGCCGCCGAGCGGAGCGACAAGAAACACGGGAAACTGGCTGGCGAATCCAACCGAGCCCAGTAGCAGGGAGGATCCGGTGAGGCGATAGACGAGCCATGCCTGGGCCATGCTCTGCATCCAGGTTCCAATGAGCGAGATGAGCTGCCCGCCGAAAAAGAGCTGGAAGTTGCGATGGCGTAACGCGCGCAAGGTGGCAGGCAATCCGATTCTTTGCGTGGGAGGGCCGCTCAGGGCTTGCTGTTCAGAACTTGCCGGGGTTAGCGAGTTGCTCAAACTTGAGTCTTTCAATACTTTTTTAGGATGCGGATGCGGCATGTCTCGATTCAATCCAGGAGTCGCGGTCCAGGGTCTTCGTTCCTCCAAATTTAAGACTTCCCAGACGCGGCAAGAAGCGGTAAAGTCGGAGCGTCTGCGATCAGGGCTGCCTGTCTAGTATAGAGGCACACTCGGTTCGGTTTGGTGAACAAGCTATGAACAGCGAGCAGGTTCAAGTCGAACGTCGGGCGGCGCAACGCTTTGAGTTACACCTGCCTGTTTCAGTGCGGCTTGCGGGTAGCGAGCGTGAAGGATGCGGCTTCACCCAGAATTTGAGTGCGAGGGGAGCGCTGTTTCACACCGATTTGCCGATGGCAGAAGCAAACGCCATGGAACTTACCCTGATGATGCCCGCAGAGATCACTCTGGCGGACAGCATGCGGGTGCGCTGCCGTGGTAGGGTTCTGCGCGTGATCTCCTCCGCTGTGGGCAACGGATCTGTAGTTGCGGTGCAACTCGAGGGATACGAATTTTTGCCGGAAACCGCTAACGGATCCATGGACTTTGCCCGGATCTCAGCCCTGCACCAACATCCTCATGAAGAAGCCGGACGGCGCGTGCGCGAAGCTCCGGCGCGGAATCCCTTGCGACCCTGAACGTCGACAATTGGACATCGATAGGCAGAACCAGTCCTGCGAGAACCCTCCCCCGGCGCGGCATTTGCTCTAAATATTGGCTTGCAATGGCTTGCAATCTGTCGCGTTTTGCGTAGAATAGCCGTGGACACTCCCTTACTCTGCGGTTTTCCGCTGTGTTGTCCTTTTGGCTCTTGGGGAATTTGGCGTGCCTCTTGAAGGGAAGTTCTGTGCGGAATTCCGTTACCGAAGTCACTTGGCGGGGTTCTCATCTCTTCATAACATGCGGCAGCAGGTAGATAATTGAGATTCCAGCCATGCATGGCATAGCGGTTACTCTTCTTACCGAGGACAAAGAACGGCTCACCGTGCTCCAGCAGCGGCTGGAGAGCACGCAAATGGGCCGCAATGTCTTTGGCCATGTTGGATTTCCCAGCACTGCGACCGACGCGATTCTGCGTCAAATTCAGGACGTTCGGGCCGACGTCGTTTTGGTCGACATCGATCCGCAGAATGTCCAGCGGGCCATGCACGCCATCGAGCTGATTCACTCCAACACCAGTGACATTGTGATTTTCGCGGTGGGCCCGATGAATGATCCGGGCACCATCGTCTCGGCGATGCGCGCCGGGGCTCGCGAATATGTAGAGCGCAACGCAACTCCAGAAAGCATGATCGACGCGTTCACTCGCTTCGCAGCCTCCCGCGGCCGCACTCGAACATCGTCAGGCCGCGCTCGCGTGTTCGTCATCGCCAATGCCAAAGGCGGAGCCGGTGCCACCACCGTCGCTGTGAATACTGCCGTGGCGCTCCAGGAATTGCATGGTGGAGTGCTGCTGGTCGACTTTGCGCTCTTGGGGCATGCGGCCCTTCATCTCAACGCCCGGCCTACGTTTGGACTCACTGATGCCCTGCAGAATCTGCATCGCATGGATACCTCGTTGCTGCAAGGCCTGATGACGACCTGCAAAAATGGCCTGCAATTGCTGGCGGGGCCACAGGAGCCTCATCAAACCGTCCCGACCGCTGCCGAACTGGCTCGCCTCTTCGATCTGCTGGTCTCGCAGTTTCGTTACGTTGTGGTTGACTGCTCCAACCGTACCGACCAGACGGCGCGGCTGCTTTGTGATTTGTCCAACGCCGTGCTGTTGGTGGCTCAATCCGATGTGGTCTCTCTGTGGAGCGCCGGACGCCTGCGATCGTTTCTGGAAGAGGGCGGAGGCCGCGACCGGGTGCGTCTGGTACTGAACCGGTATAAGAAGATCCCTGGCTTCGATGATGAAGATGTCGAGGCCGCGACGGGTTGCAAGCTGCTTTGGAAAATTCCCAATAATCATCAGGCGATCGCGCCCGCCATCGATAAGGGTTCTCCGGTAGCGTTCCATGACCACATCGATGTGGCACGTTCGTTTCGCACTCTAGCTGCTACCCTGGCGGACGCGTCTCCCACGGCGGAAGGTTCTCTCGACCTGGTTTATCAGCCCGACAAATCCGACTCGAAAAAGAAGTCGACGGGCCGTTTGCTGATCACCCCGCTGCGCGCCGGCCAGTAGCGTCAACCCGATCCCAAAACGAAATTACATGGTTACCTCAGTTACCTATGCCGGTAACTGGACGGGAGCTAAAATCACGCCACTGTGACCAAACGGCGATTAGTTCTAGTGCTGTTGGCATGGGTCGCGATCCTGCCGTGCGCGGTCCAGGCAAAGCAATTCGCCATCGTTGCCGACAAGGCGAATGCAACTTCGAACCTTACGGCTTCCGAGTTGGTCAAAATCTTCACTGCCCATACCCGGAATTGGCCGGACGGGAAAGGCATTACTGTCGTGATGCGCGATCCCTCTTCCGCGGACATGCAATTGGTCCTGCGCAAGCTGCTGAACATGACGGCCGAGCAGGCGCATGCGTTTGTGCTGGCCCATCGCGGCGCGATCATGGTCGCCGATTCCGATGATGCCGTTCTTCGCTTCGTGTCGACCTCGCCGGGAGCCATCGGCGTAGTGGACTTGTATTCACTCACCCAGGACGTAAACGTGGTGAAAATCGACGGCAAGTTGCCGGTCGAGCAAGGCTACTTATTGAGGGGAAACTAGGTATGCTCTGCACTGCCAAATCAACGATCTCCCAATCAACGACCGCCGAATTGACAACCCGTCGCGCCATCGCATTTCTCACCGGCATTCTCTTGCTGCTGTCGACTGCCAGCGTGGCGCAACAAACTGCGGCCCAGCAAACCAATCCGCTGACCGCGGTATTTCCGCTGACCACGAAGTCTCCGGAGGCGCGCCGCCTGGTCGAAGAAGCTTTGATCCTGTATCTCGATCGCGTGGAACAGGAACAGTCGATCGAAATTCTTCGCAAGGCAGTTCAGATCGATCCTGATTTTGCGATGGGTCACGAGTTTCTGGCGCAGATCAGCCTCGACTCTGCCGAGCAGGTAGGCGCACAGGAGAAGGCATTCGCCACCAGAAATCACGCCACGTCCTCAGAGCAACTGGTAATCGAGTGGTATCAGGATGCGGCCGACCACAAGTTAATTTCCGCCATCACGAAAATGAACGACGTGCTCAACCAATACCCGCACGATAAGTGGGTGGTTTGGATGACCACCTGGTGGCTCTTTCAGCAGGCCCAGTTCGAGCGCGCCAGCGCTATCTACGAACGTTCGGGAATCACGGATTCTCCCGGCCTGATCAATAACATGGGTTACAACTACGCTTCCGTGCGGCAGTTCGACAAGGCGTTCGCGATGATGGACAAGTACGTCGCGGCGATGCCCAACGACTCTAATCCACAGGATTCTTACGCTGAGATTCTGCGCATGGCTGGGCGATTCAATCAGTCCATCGAACACTACCGGACGTCGCTGGTGATCAATCCCGAATTTTATTCGTCGCAATTCGGCATTGCGGATACTTACTCGCTGATGGGCGATCAGGTTCGCGCCCGCAAGGAATACGAAGTCGGATTCCACAAGTTTACTTTGCCCGAGCTACAGCAGATTCTATGGAAGACGAGGGAAGCGGCTACCTATGTCCGCGAGGGCGATTATGACGGTGCCCAGCACGCGTTCCAGGCCATTGCGGATTATGCGCACTCCCGGCAGAACAGCCAGGCGGAAGCTGATACGTACCGCCAGATGGCCATGTGCGAGCAGAATCCGAAGCAGGCGCTGGTTTACTTAGGCAAAGCGGAAGCGGCCACGCAAGACGGCAAGAACTCCCTGAGAATCGCGATTAACCAGGAACTGGCGCAGATCGTGCGGGCACGAGTGGAAGTCGTTTTGAAGATGGGCAACAAGGAATTGGCGAACTCAAATCTTTCGCGTTTGGCTGACATGTCAGAAAGCGCCAACGATAAGCTGATCGAGTTGGCATATCACGGAGCCGCTGGAGCGGTTTTGTTCTCCGAACACAAATACGATCAAGCCATTTCTCATCTGGAAGAAGACACCAGCAATCCGCTGTCGCTGAAGCTTCTAGCTGCGGCGTATCAGAAGATTGGATACAGCGCGGGAGCCAAGCGAACCGCCGAAACCCTGACCAACCTGAACGATCCGACGCTGGAACAAGCATTAGTCGTGCCCGCATTCCGCAAGTGCGGCGACGCTTCGTCGTGCAACGGGAATGCGAAAAGCGCGGCACTGAAGCACTAGCCCATGTAGGCGCGGGCGCCCTCGCCCGCGTTCCCGCGACAAATCACGTAGCCCCGGACGCCTCGTCCGGGGGCATCCGCCCATCACCCAAATCCTTCTTGACTCACCGATGTTTCGCGAGTATAACTTGCAGCAGTTTCGGCTGAGCCAGCCGCTCTCAACATTTCGCAGTGTTCAAAGCGACCTTCTCCTGCTCTCCCTAAGCTGATCGGTTATTTCCCCAGGGGCGTTCCGGTGGCCCTCGCACGACCGGCGCACAGAGGCGTCACCTCGCAAGAAGTATTCACTCGCTAGGCGTTTCCCGCGCCATTGGAACCAAAACTCAGCGTCCGAGAGTTGCAGCGAAAATTTCCGGCCAGAATGCGGTGGCGCTTTCCGCGCGCAACTCTCCAAGGAGAGACTTATGAAATCCAGAGTATTGATGTGTCTTATCGCAATCGCGTTTTTGCTCACGCTGGTAATGCCACTTAGGCTCATCGCGCAGGTGCGAGGCAACGCTCGTCCCCACTACAAGTTCGTTGAGCTTGGCACATTGGGTGGCCCGCAGAGCGCTTTTGGCGGGCAGACCAAAGTGCTAACCAAGAACGGGATAGGTGTGGGGATCGCAGATACAACCACGAAAGATCCGAACTACCCCAACCAAAACCCAATTATCGGGTTGCCAGACCCGTGGATTGAGCACCCGTTTCGGTGGAAAGGGCATTTCCCACTTGAAGACATGGGGGCATTTCCAGGCACGAACAGCAGCACTGTCGCCAATATAAATGACAATGGGGTAGCCGTCGGACTGTCGGAGAATGGGACCATTGATGCTCTAACGGGCTGGCCGGCAGGGACGGCTGCTCTTTGGAGTCGTGGTAGCACGACTCCAAAGAATCTCGGGACGCTCGCAGGTGGAAATGAGAGCTTTGCCATCCTTGTGAACAACGTCGGGCTGATCGCCGGAATTTCTGCGAATGGAACTTCTGATCCTTACTCGCTGTTTGGCTGGGGGACTCAGACGCGAGCTGTTGTCTGGAAGAGCGGGAAGATTACCGATATTGGCACCTTGGGTGGCCCCGATGCGGCGACCAACGCGTCAGGTATCAACGATCACGGCCAGGTCGCGGGATTTTCATACACCAACGGTACGCCCAATTCCGTAGTGACGCCGTGCGGAACAAACATACCGACGGTGGACCCTTTTTTTTGGGATATGAAGCAGCCAAAGAAGATGATCGACATCGGCACTCTCGGCGGTACCTGCGGCCTTCCATACGCGATGAACAATAGCGGCCAGATGGTCGGCCAATCTGACTTGAAGGGCGACGGCGCCTCCAATTACCACCCTTTCTTTTGGGAAATGGTGAATAACAAAGGAAAGCTCACAGACGTCGGCACTTTCGGGGGCCAACGCGGAATTGCAACCTGGATTAATGATGCGGGAGAGGTCGTCGGCCTGGCCGAAACCAAGAGCTTCCAGATCCGGGCGTTTCTCTGGAAGAAGGGTGCGAAGAAAAAGGATCTCGGAATCTTGAAAGGCGACCTCTGCAATGCGGCGTGGAGCATCAATTCCAAGACTCAGATCATCGGCGACACATCTGTCAACTGCATATTCTCGCCTCAGCGACCGTTCTTGTGGGAGAACGGCGCCATGTATGACCTGAGCGCCCTTTTTCCTTCTGGTCGTTTCAAGACCGCAGAGGCGGTGTTCATCAATGATTCTGGAGAGATCGCAGGCGACGGAATACTCCAAAATGGTAACAGCCGTGCGTTTCTTCTAATCCCCTGCAAAGCGGGCACTAAGGGCTGCAAAGGTCTGGTTGCCGACGCCGCCGCACATCCGGCGACCATCACGCAGGAGAGGGCAGCACCTACTCAAGGAGGCCGATCACCGAGCGAGGGGATGACTGCAGTTCGGGGTCGATTGAGCCGCGACTTTCCGTATCGCGGTTTCGGGACTCATCAGGAGGAAAAATGAAATACGGAAAACTGATTTCGGCAATGATGTTACTCGTCGCGCTGGCCATCGCATTTTCGCTGTCCGCGCAAGACAATCAGGGCCGCAACAAAAACCCCCAACACCATCACTACAAGCTCATCGACATCGGCACTTTCGGCGGCCCCGAGAGCAACATCAACGGCGCCATGTCACTCGGGGCCCCCAACCAAATAAACAGGCACGGGACGACGGTGGGCACCTCAGCGACATCGATTCCCAGTCCTCCCCACAGCAACCTCGGCTTTTGCGGAGGCATTGACGGCATGGTCCATTTTGTCTTCCATGCATTCCAGTGGCAGAGCGGAAAGGTGACCGACTTGGGGGCGCTCCCTGGACACCACAACTGTAGCGTCGCCACCTCGATTAACGCGACTGGGGAGGTCGGTGGAAATTCAGAAATCAGTGTGGTCGATCCGATTCTGAACGTGCGGGAGATACGCGCTGTCCGGTGGAAGAACGGGAAGATTAAGAATCTCGGAACTTTTGGGGGGAAATTCAGCGTGATGACGGCCATCAATGACCCGGGCCAAGTTGCCGGATCAGCGTTGAACGCGACTCCCGACCCCTACTCCTTCCTCTACTTCGTGCTTGCAGGTTCCACCCAGGGCACACAGACCCGGGCGTTTCTGTGGCAGAACGGCCACAACAAGGATTTGGATACGTTGGGTGGCCCCGATGCTGAAACCTACGGTTTGAACAATCTCGGTGAGGTATCTGGAATTTCGTATATCAATTCGACTCCGAATTCTACTACCGGACTTCCCACAGCGGACCCATTTTTCTGGGATCCAAAGACCGGCAAGATGACGGACATGGGAACCCTCGGAGGCGTTTGGGGTTCAGCCAGCGTCCTCAATAACAAGGGTCAGGTCATTGGCTATTCGAGCCTGGCCTCCGACCCAGGGGCGTGTCTTAACATAGGGAACCTCGCAAGCTGCCATGTCTTCCTCTGGGACGCCGCAAAGCACAATGGGCTCCGTGACCTGACCGCGGAAACGGGAGCAGTCTTCGTCGGGGCCAACGCGATCAACGACTCCGAGGAGATTGTCGGCGTGGGCAATTTTTCAGGCACACGGGACGCAGCGCTCTGGAGTAATGGCAAGGTCAAGGACCTCGGGCACCTGGCTGGGGATTGCTCCAGTGAGGCGCTTGCCATTAATTCGAGAAGTCAGGTCATCGGGCGATCCGTAGCATGCAATGGCGACCTTCACCCGTTTCTGTGGGAAAACGGCTCAATGGTTGACTTGAACACACTGATCCCACCCAACTCTAGCTTGCTCTTGGTAGAGACGGCTGGGATCAACGACCATGGAGAGATTGCTGGCGACGGAACGCCACCTGGCTGCGGGCCTGACGATCTGTGCGGGCATGCTTACGTGCTGATCCCTGTTGCTGACGATGATTTCGGCGGCGATCTACGGAGATGACGGCGGAAGAAGACGGGGCTGGCCCAGCCCAGCCTTTCACCGCTCCGCCAATCAAAGCGGGCCGGGTAGCCCATTCAAGCCCTTCTTTGTGTCCAGTGCTATGACATTTTGTAAAGGATGTCATGGGACTGGACACGCCCTTTGGCTTGAGGGGGGAATGTTATCAGGTGTACGCCGGTTGCTCAGACCTTAGCAGATGGACGAAAGAGCACTTGCGCCGGGCATTTCTTATTGACCGGAAGCTTCAAATTCGGATAACCTATTACAACATACATTATCCACAAGATAATCGTCGATCTTTGACAATTCGACCAAGGCGAGGGGTGCTACCTCTAGAACGCCCGGCTCGTTTCCCAAAACGGGACCGCACGCCCCGCGTAACTCAAATGTTATCTATATTTTGCGTGTAACTCCTTTAAACTCAAAGATCTAGCATGTAGTCGTAAAATAAATCGTTTAGTTTCAATATTTTGCGCAACTGACAGGGGAGGGGGTACCCGAGTATAAGCTCGGCGTCCCAATTTCGGAAGCGCGGCTAGGCCGCCTAAATCCCCGGACGAGGCGTGCGCGCTACGTGATTGTCGCGGGGAACGCGGGCGCCTACTTTGCGGCGGCGGCTCTGCTTTCCAGTTTGGCGTCGATGGCGGGGTTGGAGCAGACTTCGTAGTACCAGCGCTCGGTCCAGAGTTGGACGGAGAAATTGTGGGGATCGATTTGGGGCATGCGGCTTCCGCGAACTACGATTTTGCGGAAGATGTCGTTGCCCACCGGAACCAGGCCGCTCCATAGACGAAATTCTTCGCCGTCCCATGCTTTGGGCAAGTCGAGCGGTGAGAGTTCGAGCGAAATTTCCTGCTTCAGCCTTTGGAAGGCTGCTTCGCTGATGCGGATTCCGTTCAGGTTGTATTTCAGAATGAAGTCGTCGGGGCTGTCTTCGATATCGGCGTCGGGCACGGTCTGAAACGCGTAGACGTTGAACGGGGTCTCCATCGCCTTCATGGATTTCCGGACCCGCTTGCTGCAGGAAGAGAGGCGGTCGCTCTCGTTGAGCGCGTCCGAGATCATGATGCGCTGCTCGCCGTCCATCAGATACATGGGGGCGGAATCCTGGTAGGAAATTCCTACTCCCAGTTCGATGCCGGGAAGCCCGGCGCGCTCGAGCAGTTGGTTGTAACCGCGCACGATTTCGATAATCTCGCGCGCCAAAACTGAGGCGCGGCCAACCGCCAACCCTGGCTCTCCCTCGCGCTCGAGGATTGCCAGAATGATCGCGTCGCCTTCGAGAAAAACTTTGCTGGCGCCGTACTTGGAGAGCAGCTTGTTGACCGGATCGTAGAAATTCAGGCTGAAGTAGGACGCCGGATTCATTCCGCGCTCAAGCAGCAATCGCGTGAGCCGCGACGAGTCGCGCACATCGGCTTTGATAACCACGTGGCGCAGGACTTTTTCTTCCGACGGCTTCTGTTCCTCCGGCAACAGGAACTCGTATAAGGTGCCGTTCATGGCAGAGAGCTGGCGCATTTTTTCGTTGGCAATGAGATTGACGCTCTCCATCGCCGCACTCAGCGCTTCGAGATTTCTCAGATCGCGGTGATAGCGCATGAAATCGCGGAGGAATCTGGCCGCAACTTTCCCCCGTTCGGCTCCGCGGCAACCTGCCACTCGCTGCACGGCTGCTTGCAGACTGTCGCGCGATACCTTGCCCTGCTCCACAATCAGCTTTTCCACGCGGGTGCGTTCTTCGCGGGAGATCAATGCGTTCTTCAATTGCTGCGCATTGATGCGGGGCGAGTACTCCGCCAGCAGCGGCACCGCTTCGTAGGAAGCCACGACATACTCCATGAGCTTCTCGCGATCAAGCAGTCCTAACCATGCCGCCAAACGTGTTTTTTGGGCGCGCTCTTCGGGCTTAGAGTCATCCGGGGTTCCGGAGCCGATCAATTCCTGAGCATTTTCCGGTACGTTCAACCAGGCATTGATGGCGCGCTCGGGATCGGCCTCGAGCCCCAGGTTAAGTGATTGCAAGAACTCATAGGCAATTTTGCGAACGTTGATGAAGCGGTCAGGATCGCGGTCGAAATTGCCCAGCATTACATACTGCTCGGCATTGACATAGGCGTCGCAGCCATCGGAGGTGAAAATCAGCGGATTGAGGAAGAGCTTGTACTGCTCGTCATTGTTGTTGTTATGGCTGGTTCCGAATAGTGACCGCCGGGTGCGGGCCAGAGTTTCCTTCTCGATTTCGCGCAGAATGCGAAACAGCTCCTGTCCGGTCTTGCGCAGAATCACTTTTTTCGCCACCTGAAACGCTGCCACACGCTCGCGATATTCCAGGGCTTTCTGCGCCCGAACGCCTTCGTAGCTCTTCAACGTCATGCGGCAGCGTTCCAGGATCTGAGCAAATTGCAAACCCAGTTCGATACGCAGGAACTTGATGATCGCTACCCGGGCCAGCACATCCAGCGAGGGGTTTCCTTCGGCTTTGGCGCGATTCAGCGCGGCGGCATGCACTTCCCCCAACAGAGGCTTCAACTCAGAAGCAGTGGGCTTCACATTGCTCTTCGGCCCGGCGTTCGATCCGATAAAGTGACCGCTCGGCCGCGGCTGCGGCGCTTCGGCCGCCAGCAATCCTTCCACATCGCCGTGCCGCACGATCAGGCGTGAAATCTGCGAGCGCGTCTGGGCTACGAACTTGGGGCTGAGGTGAACATCGTGGCGCAGGTTATCGACGCCGAGTTGCAGGCCTTCGAGAGAGAGTGCAGGAATGTAGCCTCGCAAGGAAGGAAGTGCCGCCTCTTGCTCTGGCTGTCCGAAACTGAAGATGGGGATGCGTGGCATGGCGGGGATTTTTTCGCCTTACGGTTGCCCCGCGCGGCTGACCAGGCTCACCCGGAATTGTGGTACCACCAAGGCTTGTTCGACCGTTGGCAGGTTCAGTGCTGCCAGCTTCGAAGCTAGCTCCTGAGCCTGAGATGTAGCTCCGGTGTCTTTATATGCCTGCCACAAAAGCCGCATTGACTCCGGGTCCGTGGCGCCTTCTTCCAGATGAGGAATCGCTTCCTCGAACTCTCCTTGCGCCACCAGCACCGCTCCCGCCGCTCCCTGATAGCAAAGTTGGATGACTTGGCTGCGGCTCGTTAGCGCCATGGTTTCGAGCTGCCCGACTAGTTTCCAGGCTGACTCCATGTCCTGGTCCTGCATTTCGGCCAAACGGGTCGCCCGGACTCGCAGGATCCGTGCCTGCTCCTCTTTCCGGTCACTGGCAGAAATCCGATGCTCCTCCCGCAGTGCATCCTGGGCTGCCTGCAATTGTTTCATCGCCGCTTTCGGATCGGGTTCATACATTCCTAGAATCCGGTGGGATTCCGCTTCGAGCTGTGCCAGTCCCGCGGAGTGTGCATGCCCGGCCACGTCGCTCAGAGCCCTCTCCGCCTGTTTGTGATCGTTGTCGCGGATCCAGGTCACGGCCGATTGCAGTTCGCGCTGCACCTTGTCAGCATTGCTGGGCGCGAAAACAATGGCCCGGTCATACTCTTCGCGGGCTTCTCGTTCCCTTCCCATCACCGCATAGGTGTCAGCGACTCCGAGTTCCGAGCCGAAATTCGGATCGATTCGGATACTTATACGGTATTGCTCCAGTGCGGCATCGAATTTGCCCGCCATGCGTAAAATCTCACCGTAGGAGTCATGCGGATTCGGTTGATCCGGCTGGAGCGCAACATAGCGGTCCATCGCCGCAAAAGCTTTTTCGAAGTCTCCCTCGTCGGCGTATCCGTAGGCCGCGTCGTTCAGTGCCGCGGCATAATCCGGGAACAATGCAAGCGCACGCTCGAGCACAGTGACGGCTTGCGCGTAGCGTTGCTGCTGCAGCAGCCAGTCCCCGGCCAAATATGCCAACCGCTGGTCGCGCGGGTACTTCGCCAACAAATCATTCATCGCGCTGATTGCGGGCAGGTAGTTGTTTTCCTGCGCGCCGGCTAGCCAGCGAATCAGCAACTGCTCACTCGGACTTACTTTGGACGCCATTTGCTTTGCCCGCTTGCGCGTGGCTTCCTGTTCCGAAGGATCGGTTGTCACGCGAGAAATAAGGATAAGAGCCTGGGCAAAAGTGGGGTCTGATTTAGTCGCGGCGCGCAGATCCTGCAGCATTTCTGGAGTGCGGTACTCCTCGAATTCCCGCATCGCCTTCTCGAAGCGACTTCGCGCGAGACCCGAAAGAGTCGTGACCGGCAATTGGCTGGGTGCATTCTTCTGCGTGGGATGAGCCGGACTAGACTTGGCCGCGGCCAATGCCACCAAGGTCGAGAACACCAGCACGTGGACGCACCAGCGCCGAAGCATTTGTCCCCCGGAAACTGTTGTTTTCTTTCTTATTCGACGAGCGTATCACGCGCTTGAAAGCCACCCAAAGTTACCGAGGTTACGCGCCAAACGATTGATTTTCGGTGCAGTTGCGCGAAATTCTTACCTTCACCCCCGTCTGCATTTGCAACTTAATTCTTATTCGCGACTTACGGTCTGTAGATCGAGCTTCGCAACTTGCTCAGCTCGTCGTATCCAGGCCCAGAAAACCGCCGCGAGGGCCCACATCACCAACAGTGGAATCAGACTCGACAAGCCATGAAGGCCAGCGAGTTCTCCCAGATTGAAGGCGCCGTGCGCATGCCCGCTGGATTCTTCTGAAATTTTCAGCATCGATTCCGTATTCAGAGAGAGTTTGCCTGCCCAGAATGACGGCCAAATAAGCTGGACGAGGGCACACCGAAACTCGTCAGGCGGCTGTGCGGTGGTTGAGACCGCCATCAGCGCAAACAGTCCACCACAAGCGGCGGTTAATGCAAGTACACCTCGCCAGAAAGGGCGCGCCTTGCTCCATGCCGGCGCTAACCCGAGACATAACAGGGGCAGCCCCGCGGCCATGTATCGCGGTCCGTATGACCAGCCGGCGGCCCATACCAGGAAAGAAGCGTTGAACAAGAAGTAATACGCGGCAACTCCGGCGGCGGTTGCTGCCGCGGCGTGGCCGCTGGGCTGCTTCCACAGCCATCGTAAACCAAACGGAGCAGCCAAGGTCACAGGAGCTACGAACAGCAAACCTCGCCGACAGCCGAACAACAACTTGAGCGCGACGTCAATTCGGGGATAGGTCAGTCCCATGTAGCCACGCTTCATCCAGGGAAATGCCCCGGCGGGGTAGTACGAGTAGCTGGGCTGAAGCGCGGACCCGAAGACACGAAACTGGTAAATCAAAAGCACGGCAACGCAGGCGGACGCGCCGACAGCAATGCCTGCGGCCATAAGCCATCTTCGTGACCAGCCATCTTTCCAAACCATCGCCAAGGCGAGGACAGCAACCATAACAGCCGCCGGCGCCGCCGGATACTCAGTAACCGTGGCCCACCCCGCCGTCAAGCCGACGGCCAGACCCAGCAGCACATCCTCGGCGTTACTCTGCTTGAGGCGTAGCTTCAGAGCGAAGGCAAATGCGAATACAAGCGATGCCCCCGCGAGCGAATGTCCCCAGAACAGCGTGGAGTAGGCCCACATCGGAGTAGCTAGGCCCAAGGCCAGAGCCGCAAAAGCCGCGGCCCCGATTTCGCTTCCCAGTCGCAGCGCAATCAGAAACAGCACCCCACATGCCAGGGCCATGGGAAGAGCCACTGCGAAGACGGTGATGCAATAAGACATCGCCACCAGCCCTCGGGGAGACGCCGGATCCACTCCCAACGCACGCAGCAAAGGTCTGGTTGCCTCGGCGATCGGCACTGCCAGAAACGCGAGTCCGGGAGCTTTATCAGAATAGTAGTGGCCGTTGGCGAAGGCTTTGTCGTCGGTATTCTCGTGGTAGGCATCGATGCGTAGCGTTCCCTGCTCAACCACGGCACGCACCAGGTCGAAACGCGAATTCTGATTCCAACCGCCACCTTGGTAGAAGTACGCGTAGGAAATAAGAACAACACCCGCGATCACCAACGCGCGGATGCGAATCCAAAAACAGCTATTCTGTGCGGAAACATTCATCGCCGGTGGGTTCCACTAATCTGGGTTTCAATGCCCGAGGCTCCCGACAAATCCATCCCTGTCATTCCGAGGAGAGAAGGCGACGAGGAATCCGGGTTTCCCCGGCCGCGCGAAGAACCTGAATCCCCCGCTTTGCTCAGCATGACAACTGAGATTGACTTGGCTGAATCGGCAATCAGATTTTCAGGAAAATGTTTTTGCGATACAACACCCACATCGCCGCCCAGCAAATCAGCACGTAGCACATTGCATATAACAACGACGCATTCACCGGGCTGGCTAGCGGCACGAATACCTGATGGTAAACCAGTTCCTGCAAGCTCAACCCTGTGCTGGTGTGCGCGTGATCGAGTAAATGCGATATCGTCTCTGCAAACACGTAGGCGGCAATCGCATTCATTCCGAATACGAGGAACGGCTTGTTCCAGAGTCCCCGCCATTGCTTGACGTCCACGATCCAATAACACAGCGCCAGACAGAGCAACGCGAGTCCCGCAGTAAAGACCACGTAGGAACTGGTCCAAAGCTTCTTATTGATGGGAAACCCTAGATTGAAAACCGTTCCCACCACCACACCGAGCAGTCCAAACGATGCCATGCCCAGCGCCTTGCTCTGCGCCGAACGCGGGGAGCGAAGCCAGTGCCCAGTTAACATTCCCAGCAGACTGGTGGCAATTGCGGGGATGGTGCTCAACACTCCTTCGGGATCGCGAGTTCCTTCGTACAAATGCCCAGCCAGAAGTTGACGGTCGAGCCATGCCGCGAGGTTGCGGTCGGGATCAAGAAGGGGAATGTCGTGCGTCGGCACGCCGAATCCTGGCACCGGAACAAACCGCATCAGGATCCAATATCCCACCAGGCAGCCAATGATAGTAAGAATCCATCCTCGCCAGTCTGCCCACAAAGCGAGGATCGCTGAAATCACGTAGCAGATTGCGATCCGTTGCAGCACGCCATACACGCGCCACGACGCCAGGTGATATTGATTCGGAAAACCATTCAGAAATATGCCCAGAGCAAACAAGGCCAGACCACGCCACAGTACATGTCCCAGAAGCTCTCGCCGCGACTCGCCCCGCTTTAGGCGCGAACTGAAAGAAAACGCCATCGCCACTCCGACAATGAACAGAAAGAAGGGGAAGACAAGATCGGTCGGCGTCCACCCATTCCATTCGGCGTGCTTGAGTGGCCAATAGGAGTTGGGCTCGTCGCCCGCATTGTTGACCAGGATCATAGCGGCAATGGTCGCCCCGCGAAACAGGTCCAGCGACATCAACCGGGATGCCGGCAAAGGCAATCGTGCCCCGACTGTTTCCGGTCGGACCGCAGTGCTTGGAAGAGAGGCCATATAAACCAATCATGTTAGCAGGCTACTGGCGTGTGCGCGTCCCATTGGAGTACCAATGTGGCGGCCCCGTGCAGCCCGCGAAGGCGTGTGCCCTCGTACCCAAATTGTGTCGAGCTTTGCTCGACCGCCCGGATGACGCGTCCGAGGCTACGTAGGGATTGCCCGGTCCCAGGCCGCCTACGGACGCGTATCCAGCGGGTGCTTGGCCTTCTCGAAGAACTCATTTTGCAGTTTCAGGCTCTCCTGGTCTGCTTTGACGGCGCGGATTGCGGTTACGATTGCGTCCTGCCAGGCATTCATTTCAAACTCGCCGCGCTCACGGGTAGCGGCCGATCCGTCGCCTGAATAATGATTGGGAAAGCGCGCGTACCACCAGATGCCAGTGTAAAGAGTGTCAGGCAATTTCAACCTGGCCTGGTCAGCTCCCGATTCTTGGTTGGCCCGGTCGAGGTGCACCAGGCTCGGATTCGAAATCAGCATCTTCGATGTCTCCGATTCGCCCGCGTGCATGTCGACGGACGTCTTCTTGGGTGGTCCGCCGGGAGTTTCAACCAGCCCCATCACGTAAACCACATAGTCGTGCGGCTTCTCCAGTTGGCTTTGGGCGAAGAAGGGCAGCAGGTTTTCGTTGCCGCCGTGGCCGTTCACGATGATGATTTTCTTGCAGCCGTTGCGGGCCATCTCGTCGGTGGTTTCCTGCAACAGATCCAACTGCAGATGCGTGCTGTACGCGATAGTACCGGGTTCATGCCGCGCTTCGAAGATCTGTCCGAAGTAGTATTCGGGAAAGACTACCGCGTATTCCTTTTCGGCGGCGTGCAGGACTTCGTAACGGACCTTCAGCAAGTCGGTCCCCAACGGCAAGTGGGAGCCATGTTTTTCCACAATCCCAAACGGCAGAAGGCAAGTGCCCTGGGATTGCTCGATTGCCGACCGGAACTCGGCGGCGCTCAGTTCTTCCCAGTGCACGGACAGTTTGGTTTGCGGCCATCCCAAAGTGGTACAAACCACCACAATTGCACACGTGATTAAGGCTTTGCGCATGAATGTTTTCTCCAGTGATGGCGCATTTTAGCACTCGCACTTTGGGTTACCGAGGTCACCATGACCTGCGGCTGGCTGCACGATATGATTTAAGCGTCGGGCGTTGCCAATGAAGAAATTGAAGTTCGTTCTTTCTCTTACCAATAACGACAACGACTATCAGATCGAGCAGGCGACCGCCGCGGAACAAGCCGCCAGGCGCCGGGGTGTGGAGGTGCAGATCATCCATGCCGAGAATGACTCGGTCACGCAGAGCCAGCAACTCCTGAAGATTATCCAGTCGCGCAGCGACTCGCTTCCGGACGGAATCATTTTCGAACCCGTGGGTGGAACTGCACTACCGCAAGTAGCGCGGGCCGCCGCCATAGCTGGCATCGGCTGGGTAGTCTTGAATCGCGATGTGGAATATATTCCCGAGCTGCGCAAGGCTTATCGGGTTCCCGCTTTTTGCATTACTTCGGACCACGAGGAAATCGGACGCATCCAGGGCCAGCAGTTGGCGGCAATCCTGCCCAAGGGCGGATCCGTTTTATATATCCAGGGCCCCTCGGAAAGCCTGGCGGCGAAGCAGCGGACGTTCGGGATGTATGAGACCAAGCCGGCCGAAGTGCAAATCAAGCTGATGAAGGCACAGTGGACGGAAGCCAGCGCGCACCGCACCGTCAGTTCGTGGTTACGATTGTCCACATCTCAACAGATGCATCTGGACCTTATCGCAGCCCAGGACGACTCCATGGCGCTAGGCGCAAGGAAGGCATTCGAAGAAGAATTGAACCTGCCGGCTCGCGAGCGCTGGTTGAAGTTGCCCTACATTGGTTGCGACGGTCTTCCGAACAGTGGGCAAACCTGGGTCCGCCGCGGCTTGCTGACGGCTACGATCTTTGTCCCACCGAATGCCGGCACGGCTGTGGAGATGCTGGTGGAAGCCGTCCAAAATGGCAGCTTGCCCGCGGAGCGCTCATTGATTGCGCCGGCGTCGATTCCGGCGCTCGACGTCTTGGCTGCCTCCCACGCCGACAAGACCCGTACTCATTCTGCGGGAAAGTGAGACTACAAGATCTGATCGCATTGGACCGGCTCAGAGTTGGTGTTCCCCATTAAGTTGCCGTTACTCCATTAAGGGCTGTCATCCGAGCCAGGCGAGGATCTGGGTCTGTGTCTACGCGGCGATACTGGTAGTGCGGCCAAGAACCTAGATCCCTCGCTGTGCTCGAGATGAACAACTGTCTTGTTGATTTTCCTTTGTGAACCGAAGAGTTCCGAAAGCCCGACCGTTCTTGCTACAGTAGTTGTTCTCGAAGGAGCCCTGATGCCCACCCTTGTAGCGCAACCCACTCGTATTTCCGCCGCAGGACCGAAACCCAAACTGATTGACGAATATATCGGACGCATCAACACGCAGACCGCCGGCGTCAGCGTGGCGCATATGCGCAGCCCGCAGGGCTGGGAAGAACCCGGACAGACTCCGGAATTCGACGAGTTCACCCTGGTGCTTAAGGGTACCGTAAGAGTGCGCCACAACGGCGGCGAAATGGACGTTGCCCCCGGGCAGGCAGTCATCGCGCATGCCGGCGAGTGGATCCAGTATTCCACTCCGGTTGAGGGAGGAGCGGAATATATTGCCGTCTGTCTGCCGGCCTTCTCGATGGAAACGGTTCACCGCGACCGATAAGTCTCGATGTCAGCGATCTCGATCTCAGCGCCTGAAGGCGTCCTTAAAAAGAATTCGGCTTACGGCACGCCGAAAGGCGAGCCCTGATACGAATCGCTAAGTTGTTCGGCGAACGGTTACGCCATGGTTCGATCGCGCTGGCGGTCCGCGAGACTTTCGTGCTTGCGGGCTTCGTACCAGAGCGCGAGTTCGACCCGGTTCCAGAGTCCGAGTTTGTCGTAGATGATGCGCAGATGATTTTTTACGACATGCTGAGTCGTACCGATGACGTCGGCTACCTCGCTGTTCTTAAGCCCTTGAGCGACCAACTCGATGACCTGCTGCTGGCGCGGGCTGGGGACGCGGGTTCCATAGAGACCGGCTACGGGGATGGCCGTAGCCGAACTTGCGAAATGCATAGTAGCTCCTGATTCAGCCCACGTGCGGCCACACGTGGCCTTGGTTTGAATGTTCCGAGGGTTCTCCTCGCGCGAAGTGACGCTTCTCCAGCGCCTGCCCTCTTGCAAATCGGCTCAGACGCTGTTGAACAGATTGTTGAATCCGAACTCCAACCAGGTCAGCGTAAGTTGTCACAAGCAAATGTGACGAAAATCACATTCCCAGAAAATGGAAAGCTAAAAGCAAGAATCGAAGAGCTTTCGGTCATTCCTAAAACGGTCGTGAGGCTCAGCGCGAGATAGAAATCGATTATTGCGATGGGGATGCGGATGGCGCGGGAGCATGGAGGCTGTGAAAAGCAGGACTGGTGTTGAAACGCCTGGGAAAGCTGGCTTCATAGGAGGACAGGCTGGGACAGATAAAGTGGTGGGAAGAGGAAAACCCGTAGGCCTCCATTTCCTTCAGCGCTTCTTTCGCGGTCCAGCCCTGTTCCGCCATGCGATATGCGGCAATGGTCATTCCGGCGCGGTCGTCCCCCAGGCGACAATGAACAAACACCTTCTTGCCGGGGTTTTGGCGAAGCAAGGTGAGGAAGCTTGCGAACGCGTCATCGCGAGGAAAAGGACAGTGCCAGGGAATTGCGACATATTGCATCCCCAGTTTGTTGACTCGTTCGCGCTCGCTTTCACGGGAGCCGCGAAGATCCACCACAATGTTGATGCCTAATCTTGCCAGAGCTTCGAATCCTTGTTCGGTTGGCTGCCCGCCGCGGTATAGCTCGCGAGTCGCCTGGCCGGCATTGGGAACACCCTTGATCTTCAACCGTTGCCCGATCGAGCGATCCGCGGCACCGACCGAGACACTCGGACTTGCGGTTTGGGCCACATGGGATGTGGCACACAGCGTCAGAGTGAAAACGAGAATCGCCAGACCGTGGAAGCGCCGCCAGAATCGCATGGATAGAATCTTGTTTCATCCTAACGAAAATTCTGATTAAGTACGACTCTTCAAGACCTGAGACGCGGGAAAAACAACAGCCGAAAGCTGTCTGACGGTGGCGATGAATGTGGTTGTGGGACGCGTGTGAGTTCGATCCCTACGGTAAGCCAGCCCTAACTCCCGCCACAGCTCCACTCCTTGGAGAGGAATCAGCTTGACGCGTTCCGCCAGCACCTGGTCGCGAGCAAAGCTGGAACTGATCAATGAGACACCAAGTCCTGCGGCAACAAAGCTCTTGATCATCCCAATACTCGGCAATTCCATTCTGACCTGCAAGTGAGCACGATGAGGCCGGAAGAGCTTGTCCATGACCCGGCGGCTGTAGCCGGTTCTTGGCAAGAGGAGAGGCTGGGTGACGATGTCCGCTACGGATACCTGCTTGTGCTTGGCCAGAGGATTCTGCGGATTGACCATCAGCATGAGCTGGTCGCGAAAAATAGAATGCACTTTCAGGCTGGGAGACTTGATGGGCAAGGTTACGATGCCGACGTCAATCGAGCCGTTCTCCAGCTTCTCGATGATCTTGTAGCTGAAGTTGCGGTAGATGCTGATTTGGACCCCGGGATAGAGCCGGCAATATTCAGCAAACACCTCCGGCAAGACGTACAGGCACGTAGCTTCGTTGGCGCCGATCAGAAGAGTGCCGCGAGGCGTGGCGCCTTGATCGGCTACCGCGAGCAGGGACTCATCGCGCAACCTCAAAAGCCGCTCGGAATACGCAAACAATACTCTACCCGCGGGCGTAAGCCTCACCGACTTTCCCGAGCGATCGAGAAGTTTGTCTCCGTACTCCTGTTCCAACAGCCGAATCTGACTGCTGACCGCGGATTGTGAGCGGAAAACCTTTTCGCCCGCGCGCGAGAAACTGCCCAGTTTGGCGACCTGCAGAAACGTGACTAGCTGGTCAAAATCCATTCGTGCGGCGATTATAGCGGAGGCCAAGGAAAGCCGGATCCTGAAAACTTATCGGTTCCACTGAACTGCCCGCTGCTTCCGATAGAACTGTGAGCCATCAAGCGGAACGACCCGCGGGATATCCAAGACTGGGGCGTTTTGTCTTCCGAACCGTTTCAGGATCGCATCCCACGTCTCTACGATCGAACACGATAAGGACAGAGGCTCGACACGATCGAAGAACCGGGTCAGGTCGCCACGCAGCAACTGAGCAGCCCGCGGACTTCCGGTCAGACGTTCGTGTCTGCGCAGAACGCGGCGGAGCCACAGTTCCTCTGTGAGCTCAAGCGGAACGACTCTCACGGATTGGTCGTTGTGCACATGCTCTTCAATGAAATCGCGCAGCAAGTAAGCCAGGCCGCCCGTCATTCCGGCTCCAAGGTTAATTCCAGCAGGCCCAAGAATGACGGTCACACCCGCCGTCATATATTCGCACGCATGTTGGCCAACGCCTTCGACCACGGCGAGAGCACCGCTGTTGCGCACGGCGAATCGCTCTCCCGCGCGGCCTGCAATGTATAGTTCGCCGCTCGTCGCCCCATACAGCACGGTGTTACCGGCCAATACATCTCCGCGGAGAGAGGCCTCATCGCCCGACGTGATGGCAATATTGCCGCCCGACAGACCTTTGCCCACATAATCATTGGCTTCGCCGAACAGGCGCAGGTTGATTCCAGAAATTAAGAACGCCCCAAAGCTCTGGCCCGCCGTGCCGACGAAGTCGTAATCCACCGGCGCAATGAATCCGGAACTCCGGCGCATGACCTCGCCCGACAGATGGGCTCCAACGGCACGGTCAGCGTTGGTGATCCGAAAACGTTTGGAACCATTCGTGTCGCGGTGTTCCAGGCTCGGGTTCAATGCAAGCTGAAGATAGCCAGCGGGCTCGCGCGTGCAAGCTGTTTGCGTGGACGCGGCAATCGGCTCCAGCAATTCTGCCAAAGCGCGTCCAGCCTCTCGATTTCGCGGCTGAAGTCGATCGACTACGCCCACGATCGCGTCGATAGAGGGTGCTCCCATAGCCGCCAGCAGCGCTCGAACCTCACCGGCCACTGCGCGGAAGTAACTCTCCACCATTTCCGGTTTGCCGGTAAAGCGCATCCTCAGCTTTTCGTCTTGCGTGGCAATCCCTACGGGACAGGTGTTCAGATGACATTGGCGCGCCATCACGCAACCCAAGGCGAGCAAAGCGGCCGTGCCGAAACCAAATTCGTCAGCCCCCAGCAGCGCTCCCAGAATGACATCTCGCCCAAACTTGAATCCGCCATCGACCCGCAGTCGAACCCGGTGACGCAAGCCTGCGCGCACCAGAGCGCAGTGCGCATCGCGTAGTCCAATTTCCCAAGGCATGCCCGTATTCTTGATAGACGTCAATGGCGACGCGCCCGTACCCCCGTCATACCCGCTGATCGTGATAACGTCAGCGCCAGCTTTCGCGACCCCAGTAGCGACGATCCCGACGCCGGTACTTGCGACTAGCTTGACTCCAATACGCGCGTGCGGATTGACTGCCCGCAGGTCGTAGATCAGTTGCTCCAGGTCTTCAATGCTGTAGATGTCATGATGTGGCGGCGGCGAGATCAGCACCGTGTTAGGAACCGAATGCCGCAGCCGCGCGATATACGTGGTCACTTTTCCCGCAGGCAATTGCCCGCCTTCGCCCGGTTTTGCACCCTGCGCGATTTTGATCTCTAACTCATCGGCGTGGACCAGATATTCCGTGGTCACACCAAATCGTGCCGAGGCCACCTGCTTGACCCGATTGTTCGCCTCAGATTGCGTCCTATATATTTCTGGATCCTCGCCTCCTTCGCCTGTGTTGCTGCGCGCCCCAAGGCGATTCATAGCAATTGCCAGCGTGCGATGGGTTTCTGGGGAGATCGCCCCCAGTGACATAGCCTGCGTGCTGAAGCGGCTGAGGATGGAAGCTTCCGACTCTACTCCTTGCAGGGGCACGGGAATGGCAGGCGCGAGCTCCAACAGATCACGAATTGCGACGGGCTCCCTTTTTCCGCTGAGTTCGGTGAATGCTCGATAGTTTTCTTCGCTGGGTGACTTGATGAACTGGTGCACGCGCCGCACCAATTCCGGCGATGTGGCGTGGCGTTCCCCCTCGTGGCGAAAACGGTACAGCCCAAGGTCCCGCAGTTCAGAGTTTTCAGTTTTGAATGCCGAAGCATGACGCTCAATGCAATCGTCGAGGAGCTCATCGAGTCCCTTACCGCCGACAGCGCCGCCCGCGTCCTCAAAAAAGCGGGCCCGGAATTCTTCGTCGAGACCTATGGTTTCAAAAAGCTGGCTGTTGCGATAGCTGGCGACGGTCGAAATACCCATGCGCGCCATTACCTTGCGCAACCCTTTTTCCACCGCGAGGCGATATGCGGCAACACCGTCGGGACGCACTTTTGCCGCTTGCTCCAAAGCTGCATAGGGCAACACTGCGCTGGCGCCGGCTGCGATCAGTAAAGCAACATGATGTGTGTCGATGACCTGCCCGGTCTCAACGATCAGTGGGACCTTCCACCCTCCCGCCTTCACCATCGATTTCCAAACTGCCGCTACAGCCAACAATGCGGGCAGGGCTGTTTTATCCGCATTCACGCCCCGATCCGTTAGAAGGACCACCCGTGGGCGGTCACCGGCAATCGCTTTCTCCTCGAGATGCTTCAGAACTCGTTTGCCGCCCTCAATTCCATCCGTCACTCCAAAAGTGAAATCAAGATGTTCAACCGTCTGCAACCGGTCTTGGATCGCCTGCAATTGGCTGGGGTCCAGCAGCGGCGACAAAAGCAGCAGAGTGTCATTAAGATGAACATCCAACGACATCACATGAGCTTCGCGTAGAGGATCAATTGGAGGATTCGTAACCTGCGCGAAGCGCTGTTTGCAATGATCCCAAAGCGGACGCCGCATGGTTGAGAAGAATGCTGGGGGCGCGTCGTCTCCCATGCTCCAAACCGCTTCCTGCCCGTTTTGCACGAGCGGTTGGAAAAGCAATCGAAACTGATCTTCGCTCCAGCCCAGCGCTGCCAAAACTTTCTTCGGCTCGGGTGTCGAGTCGATAGGGAGCTGGTCTGATTGATTGATTCGCACCGCCGCAGCGCGGGAAACAAATTTTTGCCATGGGCCAAGTTCCGGAACCTCTCCGGGACGGAGAAATGTGCCCTTCCCAGGATCGATCAGGAGCATTTGACCCGGTCCCAGCCGTTGCCGTTCCGTCACGTTCTTATCGTGCAAGTCGGCAATTCCGACTTCTGAACCGGCGATGAGCAACCCATCGGCGGTCAGCGTGTACCGCAGTGGCCGCAGTCCATTGCGGTCGAGCTTGGCGCCTACGGTGAAGCCATCGGTAAAGATCAGTGCGGCAGGACCATCCCACGGCTCCTGCTCGCGCGCGTGGGCCTGCAGAAAAGACTGAAAGTCCGAGTGGACGCTGGGATCGCTTCCGCATGCTGGAGGAACCATGCGCCACATCGCAGCAACCGGGCTGTAACCTCTGCGCAGAAAAATCTCCAGCGCATTATCAAAGCTCGCCGAGTCGCTCACGCGTTCCTCAAGCAATCGCGCCGTCGCTGGAAGTCGGAGAGCCTGGCGCACACAGACCTCCTTGGCTCGCAGCCAACGCCGGTTCGCGCTGATGGTATTGATCTCGCCATTGTGCGCGACAAAACGGAACGGTTGCGCGAGCGACCAACTCGGATTCGTGTTGGTCGAGTAGCGCTGATGAAAGATCGCGAAAGGACTGGCAAAATCCGTATCCGCCAGATCGGAATAGAAGGCCGGCAATTGCTCCGGCGTCAACAATCCCTTGTAGACCACGGTTCGCGAAGAGAGAGAACAGAAATAAGTTCCGTCTGGCGCCTCGGATTCCACTTCCTTGCGCAGCCTAAAGAGGTCCGATTCCAGATCGACGGACTCTTCCATGGGAGCCAAAAAACATTGTTGAATAACGGGAAGAGTATCCAGCGCACGCGGGCCAACAATCGAAGGATCGGTCGGGACCGCGCGCCATCCCAATAGTCCCAGACCACGACCATGCGCAAGGTTAGCGATCAGGTCGCGCGCGACGTCCTCTTGCCCGCGGGGCAAGAAAACCATCCCTAAGCCATATTCGGAGGGCAGTTCAATCCCGGCTTCGCGCGCGCAATTTCTGACAAACTTATCGGGAATGGCGGTGAGCAGGCCCGCTCCGTCGCCGCTCCTGCCGTCGGCGTCCAAGCCGCCCCGGTGACCCAATCGGCGCAGGGCTTCGAGCGCTCGCTCCACCACCTCGCGCGAACCGGTGCTGCCAAGTTGCGCCACGAAGCCCACCCCACAGGCATCGTGATCGACGGAAGCGAAACTGCGAGTCATCTCATATTGTGTACCTTCGGCAAGGCAGGAAAGTACAATCAAGAATTTCGATGACCGCAATGCATTTTTCGAAGAGGCAAGTCGTTGGTCGTTCGCTGTCGGTCGTTGGTCTCAGATTTTGGCCAACGACCAACGACCGACGACTTCCTGCTTCCGCTAAGTCCCCCGCAATGCCTCTCTCAACGCCGCCTCCACATGTTTCAGCTGCTCAGGTGCCAGCTTCTTCCAATTCGCCGTCAGATAGAAAACATCAATCGCCATTTGCCCCTCCGTGTCGATGAGCGCAATCTCGATGTTGCATTTGTGATGGGAAAAGCAGGAGGCAACCGTGTACAACAGCCCCGGACGGTCCTGTGCGACCACCTGCACCAGCGTGCTGCTGGAAGAGCACTGGTCGTCGAACTGAATCGAGGTCTTGATCTTTACCTTGGGCGTCCCTTTTTTCTCCTCCGCTTGCATCCGGCTTTTCAGCATGCGTTCCAGATCCGTTTCTCCCATCAGGACGTCGCTGATGCCGCGCTTGAAGCGCTCCCATTCTGAGAGATTCAGTTCAAGGGTTCGGAACCGGTCGGTGAAATAGAATGTATCGACGACGGTTCCGGCCTGATTCGAGAAAGCGGTCGCCTTCACAATGTTCATGCCCCATGCGGCGAGGGTCCCGGCCACCTTGCCGAAAAGAAAGGGGCGGTCGTTCGTAACCAACGTCAGTTCGAACCAGTGGCGGCCGCGCTTCAGATCAAGCTGGACGGGATGTTTGCCAAGGTTCTCCGCCATTTCCAGGTGATCCAGCACTTCATTGGCCGCGTAAGTTCTCAAGTACCGCTGCGGCAGTCCTTCCAGAAAAGCTTTTACTTTCTTGCCCGCCACCGGGGCCAGAGCGCGCAAGCGGATCATCTTCTCGTCATCGAGATCGGCGTCCGAGTGTAATCGCTGATCCACATTGCGATTCAGTTGGTTCGCAGCGGCAATGTACAACTGCCAGACGTTCTCAGCCTTCCAGGGAGTCAGCGCTTCGGGGTTGACCGCCTTGATGTCCGCGTAGGTGAACAGGCAGAGCATTTTCAGCCGCTCGGGGGTGCCCACCCTTTCTGCAAACGCAGCGACGGTTGCCGAATCGAAAATGTCGCGGCGCAGCGCAGCCGACATTTCCAGATGGTTGCCAATCAGAAACAGGACCGTCTCCCGCTCCGACGACTCGAGATCCAGCCGCTCCAGGCATCGTTCCGCAATGGCCAAGCTTCCCTCGACATGATTCTCAGAAGAAGCACTCTTGCCGGTGTCGTGCAACAAAAGAGACAAGTAGAGCAATTCCGGCTCTTCCAGTTCGTCGAGAATTTCGGCGTACTGCTTCTCCCCCTCCGAGCGCGCCTCCCGCAGCCGGTGCAAACTCTCGATTGCCAAAAAAGAATGCTCGTCAACCGTGAAGCGATGATAAAAATCCCGCACCACTAAAGCGTCGATCGCCTTCAATTCCGGCAACAGCAGCGTGAGCAGCCGCAGCGAGTGCATCGCCCGTAAGGCCTGGGCGGCATGCGGCTGCGCCAGAATTTCTCCCAGATAAAGCCACAACTCTGCTCCTTTAGGCGGTGTCGCTGCCAAAGACGGCAACACTTGCTCCACCTTGTATTCCGTGGTCGTGCTCAAGCGCACGTCATGAAACGCCACGAAATGAAAAAGACGAAGCAAAACTTCCGGGTCGTGCAAAGCCGAACCCTGCCGCAAAAACACCAACCCATCGACCACAGAGAAATCGGTATCCGACACCCGCGCCCGCAAGTTTTGAAAATGTCGCGAAAGCGAAGACCACGCCGCCGGGATCTCTTCCAGCAACTGCGTCGCGGTGCGATGAATCGAGCGGGCATGGCTGAAATAAATCCGCATCCAGTCGGCCGCACCTAGTTCGCGAGCTTCATCCACGCCGATTCCGCGTTTGGCAGCGTCTTCCTGTGCTTCCCAGGAGAGCAAGTTATCGTCTCGACCGTAACGAAAATGCAGGAAGCACCGGATCGCCATCAGAAAATCGACCGCAGGCTCGAACTGTTTGCGCACCGAAGCTGACAGCAAGGATTTTGGATCGGGCCAGTCGTGCAACTTGTCCATGGAGGAAAGCAAACTGAGCCAAAGCGCCAAATTGCAATCCCTTAGTCCGCCCGGAGTCTCCTTCACATCCGGTTCCAAATGGAAAATCGTGTTGCCGAATTTTTCATGCCGGCTGCGCGTAACATCCGCGAGCCTCTGCAATAGCGGCTGTGCCTCGCGCGCCATCAACTTTGGAATGACTTTGTCGTGCAAACGCGTAAAGAGATCAGGATCGCCGGCGAGATAACGGCAGTCGAGCAGCGAGATCGCAAATTCGACATTCGCGGGATCGAATCGGTCGCACTCGTGCAGAATGCGGCTGGCGGGGCTCACCTTGAGGCGGAGGTCCCAAAGGCCCTGCGAAAAGCTTCGAATCCGATCTTTGAACTCCCTTTCGGACTCACCGTAGGCATGAAGAAAAAGCAGATCGATATCAGAATGGGGAAACAGCCAGCAGCGGCCGAATCCCCCCAGCGCAACCAGCGTGAAATCCCGTGGGCCTCGTTCCTCGGGATAGATTATTTCCGTCCAGAGGTGAAGAACAATCTCTTGTACCAGCGCAGTCCGCCGGGCAATCGCCGCACACCCATTCCCGGTGGAAGCAAAATCCTGGCGGATTCGCGCCGATTCCTCGGTATAAAGATCGCGTAGTGCGCTGCTGGATGAGCCTGCCGTGGTCATGCTGTTTGATCCGGGCCGAACCTCACCCGCTTAGCAGCGTTTGTAGCGGGAGACAATGATTCAGCCTACGCTCCTCGTGCCCGCTCCTCCGGGCTCACAGAGCATCCTCTCCGCGATCGTCATTGCGAATTCGAATGATTTCATCCACGCGAGAAAGAAAAATCTTCCCGTCTCCAATTTTTCCGGTGCGGGCTGCCGCGGAAATCGCCTGCACCACTTTCTCGACCATGGCATCGGAGATTACCATTTCGAGCTTGATCTTCGGAATTAAGTCCACGGTGTATTCCCGTCCGCGGTAGAACTCCGTGTGCCCCTTCTGCCGTCCATGGCCCCGGGCCTCGAGCACAGTCATACCCTCGATACCAATTTCGCGCAGCGCCGTCTTCACGCTTTCCAGCTTAGAAACTTGGATAACTGCTTCGACTTTGGTCATCGCGTTTCGTATCCACTCGGCGTCAGCCCAGCCCGACAATAAAAGCCCAATCCTTCACCGTCCAATGCATAGTTCTTATCACACTCATCGGAAAAATCTCTGCAATTTTAAATTTATGGGGGGTATAAGCGAGATCGATTGATCCAACTCGGGTGCCCCAGGTCTCGCGCCTTTCGAGACCTGGGATCTGACCACCACGCATGACGAGAAATCGCTCATCACCCCAAGAATCCCTTATGTCAAGTAAAGCCTGCGATCTCAATGATCACTTGCCCGTCGTTTCCAGATCCACAATTGCAACCTTGTTCACTCCACTACACGCCAGATACAGCCGCCGGTCAGGAGTAGCAACCATATTGCGAACCACCCCTCCTCCCGATGGGATGGGTTTAGTGCTGAAGCTCTCCGACTTTGGATCGAATCTGACCAGGGCATTGGGCTTCACGCCCGACTCGCTGTACCAGACGTCGTCATCCTTCGTGACTGCGATTCCGTAGGGTTCTGATTCCGAGCCGCCGGGTGACTGCCATTCTTTCAGCAGTGTCCCGGCGGACGGATCGAAATGTCCCAGATATCCACGAGCGAAATCGGTGTAATAAACCGTCCCGTCCGGTGCCAGCGCAATTCGTCGCGGGCGCGCACCCGCCGCCGGCAAGGTGTACTCGCGAATTTTCATCGTTCTCGGGTGTATGCTGCCCAGCTTGTTAGCGCCGAACTCGCAAAAGAAGGGCGTGTTGTTCTGCAAGATCACAATCCCGTAGGGCACAGCATGTGGAGTGGGCAATTTGGTGAGGGTCATCTTGCCGGTTTTCGGATCGAGACGCCCGATATAATTCGTCTCTTCGTTGGTAAACCACAGAACACCATCATGGTCGAACACGGGAGTGTGCGGATCGATCTCGGTGCCATCAGCCGGGCGATACTCGGCGATCTCGCCAGTCTTCGGATTAAGCTTGCCGACGTAGCCCGCGGAGATCGCAGTGAACCAGATGTTGCCGTCTTTATCGGCCACCAGTCCGTGCGGACCGGACTCGGGCGTCTTCAACGGGTATTCCTTGAATTCTCCGGTCTTCGGATCAAGCCGGCCCAGTTTGTTCGCTGCCTGCCCCGTGTACCACAACGAGCCGTCCGGAGCGACTGCGGGATCGTGCGGCCGCGACTGCGGCGTCGGCACGTCGTATTCCTGAATGCGTACGTTCAGTATTCCCACCGTGGAGCCGGCAAGCGTGGCCGCCAGCATGAACAAGCACAGTTTGCGCAGAGACATGAACGCTCTCCTTCGCAGAAAATTGTAGTCCTTCCTCGCCGCTATTTCCCACTCCCCGCTTGACCGTTTTCTAAGCGTAGGCGCACAATTCCTTTTTCAAAATGCCTTGTCGTTGATTGGCCGCCGCGATCAACTCGCGGCCAATAGAAGGAGTGAACTATGCCGGCCAAGGTCAAGCAGGGAGATCTCGGACTCCTGCAACACGCCGCCTCCCAGGAACTTCTTCAATCGAAAATTCCAGCTCGCCTTGCCTATATCTGGACCGACGGGACGCCCAGAGTCATCCCTATCTGGTTCCACTGGAACGGACGCGAGCTCGTGCTGGCGAGTCCAACCAAAGCGCCGAAGCTGAAAGCCCTGGCAAAGAACCCGAAAGTCTCGCTCACCATCGACGACAACGTCTTCCCCCACAAAGTCCTTCTGATCCGCGGCACCGCCCGCCTGCAAGCCGTCGACGGAGTCGTCCCCGAATACGCCCAGGCCGCCGAGCGTTACTTCGGACGCGAACACGGCCAGGCCTGGGTCGAAAAGCTTCGGATTTTGATTTCCGACATGGTGCGCATCACCGTTACACCCGAGTGGGTCGGCCTGCTCGATTTCCAGACCCGTTTCCCCAGTGCGCTGTCGTCCTGACCGATGCCGTTCGCTGAATGGACCGGCCCGGCTCGCACGCGACAAAGTGTATGAAGACCTTGATTACGCTGCTTGACAGGCGAACACGCGAGTGAGAACATTTGGCCGCATTAGTCCTTTCCCCGGTATCCGCCGATTAAAGCTCTTTCCTGAGGTGGGTGAAATGTCAGGTAAAGCAAACTCCGCGCTGAAGACCACTCTGGTCGCAATGCTGCTTTCGATTTGCATCGTGGCCAACGCGTGGGCAAGAACTGAAAAGGTATTGTGGAACTTTATCGGCAATCCGAAGGGCACCGCTCCTTCGAGTCTGATCTCTGACGCTGTCGGGAACCTCTATGGTACGAGCCAAGGGGGCGGGCTTTACGGCCTGGGAACCGTGTTCAAGCTAACCCCACGGTCGGACGGAGGCTGGACTGAAACTGTACTCTACAGCTTGAGCGGCGCGGAGAACGGATCGACCCCGCTGGCCGGCGTTGTCATGGACGCGGCCGGCAATTTGTATGGCACAGCGTCCACTGGGGGATCCGCGCAAACGAACTGCAAACCCCTGGGTGGGTGTGGCACAGTGTTTGAGCTGACGCCGGGAGCGGACGGCAAATGGTCATATAAGGTTCTGCACACATTTCAGTTTTTGGACGGGATGTACCCAAGTACCCCACTGATTCTTGACGTGTCGGGTAGTCTTTTTGGAACAACTCCAGACGGCGGCAATTGCGGCGGTGGCTACGGCTGCGGAATTGTTTTCAAACTGTCGCCCGGCCCAAATGGCAAATGGAAAGAAACCGTACTGTACAACTTTCCTTGCGTAGCCGGCTGCACCGAAACTGGCGTACCGTCCTCCGGGGTGATTTTCGACGCTGCCGGAAATCTCTACGGAACAACCTATTCCGACGGCGAGACCCCGGGCGCTATTTTCGAGCTAAGTCCTGGCTCCGGCGGCAACTGGACGGAAAGCGTGCTCTATTATTTTTGCAGCCAACCGCACTGTGCTGACGGAAATTTTCCACGCGGCGGCCTGATCTTTGACCAGGCTGGTAATCTTTACGGCACGACCGCAGCGGGAGGTACCAAAGAGAGCGACGGCGTGGTTTTCAAATTGACGCCCGGCGCTGGCGGCAACTGGAGTGAGACCGTGCTTTTCACTTTCCGTGGTGGAAGAGAAGGGTTCGCTCCATTCAGCGGCGTGGTGTTTGACACCAAAGGCAATCTGTACGGCACAACCATCTGGGGAGGCGAAGGCGGCCCTCTTTGCCGAAGCAACAACGGCTTCGGGTGTGGTACCGTTTTTGAACTCATCCCGTCTTCGGGCGCTTGGACAGAAACCGTCCTGCATGACTTTAGGGCCGGACGTGACGGAATTTACCCCAGTAGCGTGATCCTTGACAGCAGCGGAACTCTCTACGGAACCACGGACGCTTCCGGCGAGCCGCCCAATTTCACGGCAGGGTCAACTATGTTCAAGCTCGCCCCTGCTTCCGGTGGCTGGCATGAAACTGTGTACCATTTTTGGACTTCCCACGCCACCAACCCGAACGGCGGCCTGATTTCGGATGCAGCAGGCAATCTTTACGGGACGACAAATGGCGGTGGCAGCTACGAATGCGGCACCGTATTTGAAATCTCTCCGGTCGCCGGCGGACAGTGGCGTAGTAAGGTCTTGTACAGCTTCAAAGGGGGGACCGACGGCCGGTATCCAACGGCGCCGCTCGTTTTCGATAGTGCTGGAAATCTTTATGGTACGACCTTCCAGGGCGGCAGCCCCGCCTACGATGCGGGCATTATTTTTCAGCTGTCTCCTGGGACCGGTGGCGCTTGGAGCGAGAAAATCCTTCACGTCTTTCAAGGACTCGATGGATTATATCCAGTCGGTGCTATCGTATTCGACTCGGCCGGGAACCTCTACGGGGCAACTGCAGCCGGGGGGCAGGCTTCCGCTGGCACGGTTTTCGAACTCTCGCCTGCGGCGGATGGAACCTGGACGCAAACCATCCTGCACAACTTCGTCGGCGGTACCAACGATGGCCAGGGTCCACAAGCCGGCGTGGTTTTCGATTCCGCGGGCAACATCTACGGAACGACTACGAGTGGCGGCGGCAGTGGTAACAGCGCTTTTGGAACTGTGTTTGAGCTGTCCCCAGGTTCCGGAGGTGTATGGACAGAAAACATCCTGCATCGCTTCACTGGCGGTTCGGATGGATGGTCCCCTGAAGCGGGCTTGATTCTAGACCAGGCTGGTAACCTTTACGGCACAACGTACTGGGGCGGGTCGTCGAGTTGCAATAACGGATGCGGCGTGGTCTTCGAACTGTCGCACGCGACAGGCAATACTTGGAAGAAAACCACCATCCGCAAGCTCGACGGTACTGTACCCCATCCCCAAGCGTCACTAGTGTTCGACGCAAGTGGAAATTTGTACGGCACCGCTTCGAACGGCGAATTCTGCCCCTATTCCTGCGGCGCCATTTTCGAACTGACGCGCGGAGGCAGAGGCTGGTGGAGGGAGAAAACGCTCTACAGCTTCAGCGGAGGTCGGGGCGGATCGTACCCTGGCCCCCTCCTCGTTGATGCCGCCGGCAATCTGTACGACGGAACATTCTGGGGAGGGCCGTCTGGCGACGGCATGATATTTGAAATAACCCCTTGATTATAAGTTGTGGCTGTCGGAGAGATACATTCGAACCACGATGAGGATGCGCTAGGAAGAAACGAGAGCAACTGGGAGCCACCTCACCCACGAACCGTTCCGGATCTGCTAGCTTGACTTAGTCTTCTCGCCGAGATATTATTTCACCTCGCACATTAGCTACTTGGCAACCGGCGGCACCGATGAGGCCAGCTTGCGAATTGAGTGCTAATTCCTTATGCAGGAATATTTTACGTATAAGTCCTTATTCCTCAAAGATTTTGGTGGTAGTCTACCCCTAACCTCATCATTCCAAAAGATCAGGGGGGAGGGGGGGTACCCCGTTCTTTGAAACTTGCACAGATTGCTTCTGCGCTAAGCGCACGCCTGGAGAACGGCTCGCCGGACATCGAGATCACGGGCGTCGCAGGAATTGAAGAGGCTGGCGCGGGCCAGCTCACGTTCGTTGCCAACCCAAAATACGCAGCCGCGGCCAAGAAGACGAAAGCGTCAGCCGTCATCGTCGCCGAAGACTTCCCTGCCCTTTTGACAGCGATGTTGCGCAGTGGCAATCCATACCTGACTTTCGCCCGCGCCATCGCTCTCTTTCATCCAACTGCGAAGTACGCGCCGGGAATTCACGCAACAGCATGGATTCATCCTTCCGCCAAGATTGGCGAAGGCGCACACATCGGACCGTATGTTGTGATCAACGAAGATGTCGAAGTCGGGAAGAACGCAGTTCTGCTGGCGCACGTAGTTATCTATCGCGGAGTGAAAATCGGCGACAACTTTATCGCCCACGCTCACGCGGTCGTCCGGGAGCACTGTCGCCTGGGAAATAATGTGCTGCTGCAGAATGGCGTCGTAATTGGCGCGGACGGCTTCGGATTCGCCAAAGATGCTCTCGGCCATTGGCACAAGATCCCGCAGCCGATGCCAGTCGTCATCGAAGACGACGTGGAAATCCAGGCCAACTCCTGCATCGACCGCGCCAGCGTCGGCGAAACTCACATTGGGCGAGGCGCCAAGATCGACAATCTGGTGCAGGTGGGCCACGGCTCCCACATCGGCCAGCACTCGCTGCTGGCTGCACAAGTCGGCCTCGCCGGTTCAACCGAGGTCGGCAACCATGTGATTCTCACCGGGCAAGTCGGCGTGGTGGGGCATTGCAAGGTCGGTGATGGCGCCATCGTCACCCCGCAAAGCGGCGTTGCAGGGGACATCCCGGCAGGAGCGATTGTCAGCGGCACTCCCGCCATCGATCACAGATTGTGGTTGAAGGTCTCAGCGCTGTTGAGCCGCCTGCCAGAAATCGCGAAAGCGGTCAGGACAAAACCAAAAACATGAACCACAAAGCTTCGCAAAGAAAAAAATCAAGCCGACGCCTTTCCTTCGTGAACCTTAGTGTCCTCGGTGGTTATCGGGGTTGACTGTTGCAATTCCGCGGGAAGTCCGCTGTCGATTGCCTTCCGAACTTTCTCCATCAGACTGTCGCGGCTGCCAAAATCCTTCGGCTCGATGGGATGGTGAAAAATTACGGTAACAGTCCCGCGTTTGATCGCGAACCTCTTCTTGGGCATAACATAGTGCGAGCCCACGATGGTTACCGGCACGATTGGCACGCCGCATTCCTCAGCCAAATAGAATGGTCCTTTCTTGAAGGGAAGAAGCTTGCCATCGAAGGAACGGTGTCCTTCGACGTAGACGGTCATGTTGACGCCCTGACGAATTACGTCCGCGGCAGCTCGAACTGCAGCGATTCCCGACTCCCGGTTTCCACGGTCCACAGGGACCAGCGACCCGAATCGCATGAGCCTCGCCAGTACCGGATAACGAAACAGCTCCTTCTTGACCATGATCGACATGCGGCGCGGAATCAGCGGCATCAGAATCGGAGGATCAACATTGGAAACGTGATTGGACATGAAGATGTAAGTGCGGGCGGGGTCTATCTTGTCCAGGCCTACGGCCTCCACCCGAATCCCAGCAAGTCTTACGCCGGTCCATGCACCCCACATGGTCATGCGATACAGAAAGCTGACGTCTCCCGTGAGCAGTGTCCAGGGAAAACCGATCAAGGCGGCAAACGGAAGCAGCGCGGCCCAGAACCCTAACATGACCAGCGTGCGAATCATGGGTGCGAATCTCCGAACAGGTGGGATTCGTTCCTGTACCAAGCTAGTTCAAACCAGGTCAGTTCAAACCAGGCTTCGAACCACACAAGGCGGGATTTCTGCCGAGTCACCATACCATTCAGCTCAAGATCAATTTGTTATCGGCGCCTGAATTTTGCGGCTTGCCGGCGCCGAGCGATTTGATGCGCTCAGGAAGCTTCTCATAAATACCGCCGAAGCCTCCATTGGAGAGGATGGCGACAATATCCCCCGATCGCATCTCGGGCGCGACTAGCTGCACGATGCCTTCGACGGTGGGAACCATGCGCGCCCGCCGGCCGTACTTCTGGATCTGCGCCGACACGACAGCCAAGTCCAGTCGTTCCGCTTCCGGAATCGCTTCTGACTTGAACACGTTAGCCACAACCACTTCATCGGCGAGCGCCAAGCTCTTCGCCAATTCATTCTGCAACACATTGCGCCGCAGAGTATTCGAGCGCGGCTCCAGGATCGCCCACAAGCGCGCTTCCGGATAGCTTGATCGTAACGCGGTCAGCGTGCCAGCGATTGCGGTCGGGTGATGCGCAAAATCATCGATGATGGTTATGCCATTCACTTTCGCGCGGACTTCAAGACGCCGCTTTACGCTTTTGAAGGTCTTCAACGCTGCCGAAATCTCTTCTCTGCTAATTCCGTATCCAGCGGCCATCGCGGCTGCGGCAGTTGCGTTCCACACGTTGTACTCACCCGCCAGAGAATACTCGAACTGTGCCCACGGTTTCCCGTCCCGTATCACCGACCAGGCAGTGCGCCCCGGTTCAAAATGCAGGTCGGTGATTCGCCAAGTAGCGTTCGCGCCGGAACCGTAGCGCTCCACTGGGCAAAACGCCCGAGCCAGGCAACGCTCGAGACTCTCCCCAGTATCGAAGGCGACGATCCGGCCACGGCGAGGCACCAGGTTCACAAGGCGCTTAAATGCGGTTTCCACGGCATCGAGATCTTTGTAGATATCCGCGTGATCAAATTCTACTGAGGTCAGGACGATGGAGTCGGGAAAGTAATGCAGGAACTTCGGGCCCTTATCGAAGAAAGCCGTATCGTACTCATCGCCCTCGAGGATGAAGTGCTTGCCCTGTCCCAGCTGAAAGCTGCTGCCGAAGTTCTCCGCGATGCCGCCGATGAGGAATGACGGCTGAAGCCCCGCAGTGTGAAATATCCACGCCAACATGGAAGTAGTGGTGGTCTTGCCGTGAGTGCCTGCGACCACGAGCACTTCTTTGCCGCGCAAAAACTCATCATGCAAAATCTGGGGCAGCGAACAAAACGGAATGCGTTGATCGAGTACTTGCTCCAGTTCCACATTGCCGCGCGAGATAGCGTTTCCCACCACCACCAAGTCCGGTTGGGATTGCAGATTCTCTGCAGCAAATGGCTGGGACAGGGGAATGTTGAGTGATGCCAGAAAGTCCGACATCGGCGGATATGCGGCCGCGTCGGAACCGGTTACGCGAAAGCCGCGTTGTTGCAGCATGCCGGCCAGCGATGCCATCGCCGTGCCGCAGATGCCAATCAGGTGGATGTGTTTATGGTCGGCCATGATTTCACTTATGTCAGACGCTCCCTGCCGCTTTGACTCACCGCGTCCCTCTTCACGCCTTGACAGGCGATGACACCACCGCTGGTGTCGTGGCTGATTCCAGAATCCGAAGGCTGCCTTCCTTTTTGCCCACATCGAGTGCCGCCCGCACGCCGAAAGGAAGCGTAATGTTGCGGCGCGAGACGTGGCCAGATCGCAATCCGTACGCGACAGGTACCCCGAGGTCGCCGATCACTCCTAAAACAACTTCTTCCAAGGTGTGCTCCTGGTCTTTATTCTGCAAGCAGTCCAGCATCTCACCGAATATAACGCCGCGCACGTCTGCGAACTTACCCGCCAATTTCAACTGCATCAGCATACGATCGATCTGGTAAGGTTTGGCGGCTACGTCTTCGATAAACAGTATCGTCCCCGTAGTATGGATTTCATAAGGCGTGCCCAAAGACGCTGCCAACATGGAAAGACAGCCACCATAGAGAATCCCTTCGGCGGAACCGGCCAGCAAAGCTTTCGCGCCCGATTCTGGTCCAAGATTCAATACCCATTCAGAAACCCCGCTAAGCGCCGCATTCCACGAGCTCAGGTCGACGCCGTCCGAATGGGCGAAATCCTTCGTGACCATGGGACCGTGGAAAATCACGAGGCCTGTGGAATCCAGGAGGTAGGTCAGCAACGTTGTGACGTCGCTGTAGCCCATGAAGATCTTAGGGTGAGCCCGGATTTTCTCCAGGTTAAGGGAATCGAGAAGATAGTTTGCGCCGTATCCGCCGCGGGCGCAGACAATTGCGCTGACGTCCTCGCCGGAGAACATTTCGTCCAGTTCGCGGGCCCTGCGTTCGACGGACCCGGCAAAATAAAGATTTTTTTCGAGAATGGAATCGAGATAGAACGGTTTATACCCAAGCCGCCGCAGTGCGTCGCATCCCGCTTCCAGCGAGTCTCGCTTAATATTACTGGCGGGCGCGATGATTCCGATCGTGTCGCCGGGCTGAAGCGCGGGCGGCTTGATACGCGGGATGGGCGGGGTTAGCGGCATCGGGAACAAAGACGATTATTCAGAGACGGTCAATCTTAACAGGCTGCAGAAAAACTGAATTTGTTACTTCGGTTACTTCGTATTGCCTGAATCCTGTCGAGTCTGCCCGGACGAGGGGTCCGAGCCTGCGTGTGCATTTGCGGTTACACAAAAATCTCGCCACGGCAGACGAGTTGAGCCGTGCCTCGAAGGAACACCTGGTCTTCCCATCGGACGGTTTGCACTCCGCCTGGCGCATGCACACGCACAGGGGACTCGGCCTTTTGAGCGACGATGGCCGCAACCGCCGCGGCGCACGAGCCGGTACCCGAGGATTGGGTCTCGCCAACTCCACGCTCAAAAAACCTGGCAGCGATGTTCCTTTTATCCATTGCATTCACCAGCTCGACATTAATGCCATACTGAAATTTCTGGTCGCGTTGGATTTCCGCAGCCTCCGACTGCCAGCCGGGCAGGAATTCCTTCACAAACACCACGTAGTGAGGGTTCCCCATCGAAACTGGAATACCTCGTACCTCGCGAGAAGCTAGTTTGACGGGGAACTCATCGCCGACCTGGGGCTTACCCATGGCGATCTCGAACTCGTACTGCGAATCGCCGCGCGAGGTCAGAGTACAGACCTTCAGGCCGGCGCCGGTACGTATCACGATTTTTTCTTTACCCTGTTCTGAGCACATATAGGCAGCTACACAACGCGTGCCATTCCCAGAAATTTCTGCTTCGGATCCGTCGGCATTGAACAATCGAGCTTGCACATCGGTGTCCGGCGCGGGAAACAACCACTCGACACCGTCAGCGCCTACGCCCTCATGGCGCTCGCAGATACGCCGGCTGAACGCAGCCAGGTCGGCTGGGGCGTGGACTCCCTCAATGATAAGGAAATCGTTTCCGCAGGCGTTCGCCTTGACGAAAGGAATAGCCGTGACGCCCGAATTCATTCAGCGTGCACCGGTCCCATTTGAGTCACACTCTCAAAAACAGGACATTGCTTCAGACCGTACAGGACTAGTTCCTGATGCTTGCGCGTTCCCTGCAGTTCGAACTGAACCCGCACATGCCGCGGGGTTGTGGCAACCTGTACGTTCTGCATCATGGCGTGAACACTCTCCAGAACGCGGTTTATCTCGGGGGTGATTTCATCGGCGCTGCGACCAGCGACTTCGTAACCGCAGATGTCCGTCTTCAAACCAAAACGCTCTTCCGCACGCCCTAACAAAAAAAGACAAAGCAAAATCAGGCCTGTGGCAAATATGGAGGTGAGATAAAGTCCTCCGCCCACAGCCATGCCCACCGACGCGACAACGAAGATGGTTGCTGCCGTGGTGAGGCCGGTGACAAGTTTGTCGCGAGCGTGAAGGATGGAACCGGCTCCGATAAAACCGATCCCGGGAATGATCTGAGCCGCAATTCGGGTGTGATCTCCAATGTGCTCCACGGCGAGTTCATCCGAGAGCAGCGTGTACATCGCTGCCCCGAGGCAGATGAAGAGATTCGTACGCAGGCCGGCCGGCCGATGCTTCAGTTGACGCTCCAGGCCGATCAGACCACCCAGAACTGTCGCCAGCACCAGGCGCGCGACTGAGACTCCGACGATTGAACTCATCTCGTTCCGAAGAACATCGTAAATGTGCTGCATCGGAGGCATGAGAACGTAAGTTGGCTGGATTCTATCATTGCCAACCTCGGCTTGAACTTGGTCGTGACGCGCACCGTTAACGGGCAAGATTACCGTCTAGAGGCAGGGGAAGAGGCGCGATGCGTCCAATAGATTGTGGCAGCCGGCTGTCCAGTTGTTCGAATCACCAGCATGGAAGTTAGGCTTTGCTTTTGCAGGCTGAGTGCAACCGGATCGCCATCCATCGCGATGACGTAGTCGACATATTTCGAAGGGTTCGCCAACGCCCGCTCCCAAAGGCCATCACGATCGACCGGCGCTTTCCAGGGACGATGATTGCCTTCGTTAATCGTGCGGAGTAGAGGAATGCCAGCCAACTGCAGCGCGCCCACGTGGTCGCCCAGATACATCAAGAACGTGGAATCGTGGGGCAGCTTTTTCAGGTTCGAGGCCAGTTCAGTCTCGAGAGCGATGCGGGTTCGGGAGTTTACCCAGGCCTCGCGAAAACAGGCTGGTTGCGCCCGCCACACGGATGCATAGCTCGCGATAAGCAGGGTCAAGGCGGCACAAACAACTACGGTCTTTGCTATTTGGCCTCGCGCAAGGCGCAACAGGAAACAGGTGCTCACCGCGAGCGCGACGGAGAATGCGGGAAGAAGTTGCAGCCCGTAACGCACGTTGTAAAAGGAAAACGGCCACCAAACGGGCAAGTAAATCGGGACGCCGCTGTACGCAATCGAAAGCGTGTAGAAGAGTAGCGGCACCCACAGGACGAGTAGCGGCCACAATCGCCGGTCGCGAATCAGAATCGCGATCGTCCCTAGCAAGAGCACTCCCACCCACAGTTTCTGCCACTTTCCTTCCACCATATTCAATTCGGCCGATTTCAGGAAATAACTGAAAGCGACGGGTAAGTCATGAGAGCCAGGATGGGATGGCGATGTGCTTTTCTGCTCGATGGCGCGCGACGAGTACGGTCCGTTGGCAAATTCCAGCGGGTTTCGATAAATGATCGCGTTATAGGCAAGCCAAAGCGCCGGGGCTGCGGCAGCGAGTAAAACGAATTTCGCAAAACCGCCACGTAGAATTTGAGATTTCGACTTGAGCACTACGCCGAGTGCCGCGACACACATTAACCCCGCAAGAAACCATCCGTCGTAACGCGTGAGGCAAGCAGCCGCAAGGCACAGACAACATTTCATCAACGATGAGAACGCCGCGCCTTGCTTACTCTTGTCTCCTTGAGACGCCTCCTGCACGAACTCGCTGAAGAACACCGCGGCCCAAATGAAGAGAGCAAGATACAACGATTCGGTCATCGCTGTAATTTGCAGGTAAATCAGATTGGGATTCGCGGCATAGATGATTGCGCTCAGCCAGGCGGCAATTCTGGCTGCGAGATCGGGCTGAGAATTTAAACTCAAAGCGCTCCGCACCAGGCGGAAAACTCCTGCTGTGCCCAAGGAGTAAGCGGCCATCGAAGGGATGGAACCACCGACCCCTGATTGCCATGCCAAGTCCGAAAACAAAAATGGAATCATCAGCAGATGCGGCAGCGGCAGCCATACAGTGCCGAGTTGGAGCAAACCAGGAGTGCGGGAGTCGAATACCCGGCGGGCGATATTGATGTGTGCAACAGCGTCGCCGTAGAGGAGCAGATCGCCATGCTGGAAATAGTAGGGGAACGATATGAATGAGACGCAAGCGGCGAACTGGGCTACGAGTGCGGTTTCCCGATCCCAGCGACCAACGGGCTGGACTTTCATCCGCTGGACACTCATTCCAAGTGGGTCAGTTCGCGAAAGATTTGAAAGCGAGCGTCAATTTCTTCCCGAGTGAGCGACTGCAGACGTTCGGTGCCGAACTGCTCCACGGCAAAAGAACCCATCACGCCACCGTAGAAGAGCCCGCGCTTGAGCACTTCGCGGTCCAACTGGTCTTGCGACGCGATGTATCCCATGAACCCGCCGGCGAATGAATCGCCCGCGCCGGTTGGGTCTTTCACTTCCTCAATGGGCAAAGCAGGCGCGCGAAACGGATGGCGGCCGATGCCGAATGCGCCTTCGCGAAAGAAAATAGTCGCACCGTACTCGCCATGCTTAATGACCAGCGCCTGAGGTCCCATGGCAAGGACTTTTTGGGCGGCTCGAAGCAGGTTGGGTTCCCCGGCGAGCATTTTGGCCTCGGCATCGTTGATCAGCAGCACGTTAACCAGCTTCAAGGTCTCGAGCAAGTCCGGGCGGGTTCCTTTGATCCAATAATTCATGGTGTCGCCGCCGGTAAGGCGGACGCCGTCCATCTTGTGCCGCACCGCGGTCTGTAAAGTGGGGTGAATGTTGCCGAGGAACAAGAATTTTGAATCCGCATACTCGGGCGGAATACGCGGTTGGAAGCGCTCGAACACGTTCAATTCGGTGAAATCGGTTTTGGCTTCGTTCAAGTTATCGAGATACTGCCCGCCCCAACGAAAGGTTTTACCTTTGGCGTGTTCGATGCCTCGGGTATCGATCTTTCGTTTCTTGAGAACATTTTCATGCTCAGCCGTGAAGTCATCGCCCACAACCGCGACAATGCGGACTTCGGTGAAGTAGCTGGCTGCGAGGGCAAAGAATGTGCAGGAACCGCCCAATACGTTTTCCACACGTCCCGAAGGCGTGGCAATGGAGTCGAAGGCAATTGAACCTACGGCGAGAATGCTCATTATGCGGTTTTGGTCTCCAGATATTTTTTCAGGATCAGTTTGAGTTTCTCACGAGTAGCAGGAGGAATCTTGTCGCGGTCCGTAAGAATCGCATGTGCCATCGCCGCCCCACACTTACAATTTCGACTGCTTGGCATCAAAGCCACGGTTTGACGGACGACCTGGCAGGCGTTCTCGGCATTCTTCAGCAGCACGGCGACGATCTGATCGACCGTGACTGAGTCGTGCTGCGGATGCCAGCAGTCATAATCGGTCACCATGGCCACGGTCACATAACAAATCTCGGCTTCGCGCGCCAACTTCGCCTCTTGCAGATTGGTCATCCCGATCACGTCCATGCCCCAGCTGCGGTACACGTTGGATTCAGCCTTGGTGGAAAACTGCGGCCCTTCCATGCACAGGTAGGTTCCGCCACGCTTACCGGTCACTCCTGACTTTTTGCACGCGGCTTCCACGACTTGAACAAGTTGAGGACAGATGGGATCAGCAAAAGCGATGTGGGCCACGATACCTTCACCGAAAAAGGTATCCACACGATGGCGCGTGCGGTCGAAAAACTGATCGGGGATTACGAAATCCAGCGGCTTGTGTTCCTCCTTCAACGACCCCACAGCTGAAACCGAGACGATCCGTTCCACGCCGAGTTGTTTGAATCCGTAAATGTTGGCGCGAAAATTCAATTCGGTCGGAAGAATGCGGTGTCCGCGCCCGTGCCGCGCCAGGAAAGCAACCTTGCGGCCTTCGAGCGTGCCCAAAACATACGCGTCCGAAGGGTCGCCGAATGGAGTTTGCTGTCGAAGTTCCCGCACATCACTAATACCGGGCATGGAATAGAGCCCACTGCCGCCGATGATGCCGATTTCCGCCTGCGACAAAAGATTCTCCTGGGCCACTTATTCTCGGATGAGTGGAATCCGGATTATACAAAAAAAGTCCCGCGGACATTGAATCGCGGCAAGGATGGTGTAAATTACTTGGCACGGCAGCCTTTCCCCGAGGGCGCTTGTCGACCGGCACGCTTCGCTGCGAGATCAATCCTCGCATAGTGGAGGTATTGTGAAAATTCCATTTTTTCTCTCACTCCCGGTTTTGTGGGCGGCTGGGGATTCTTTTGCTACTCCACCGGCAAACCAAAATCAGCCAAAACCCGCCCTGCTCGAGAGAATACGAAAGTACTATCCCGTCCTGTTGATCGTAGCTGCGGTAATGGTTTATTGGGTCGTCCAGGCTGAGGAGAGTGGGCAATGGGCCGTAGCCCAAGCTTGCCTCTTAACATCCTTATTGCTCACGGCGATGACGATCTGGTGCTGGTGGCAGGAAAGACACAAAATTCCAGACCTCTCAGTGAAGGCTGGGATATATCGTGGCGCCCTCGAAAAACTGTTGTGGTGCGTCGCGGTTGGACTGTTCGCCATGCTCTCCGCTGCAACCCGGCAGGAATATTGGGCGCACGCGAATGTGGCCCGGGCAATTGGCTACGGGATTCTAATCGCGGGTTCCGCTTTTATCTCGGGGGTATTGGCGGGATACCTTTTCGGACTTCGCCCGACTGACAATTCCAAGAATGCAGCGAATCAACCGTCGAGCCCACCACCTCAGACGAATCTCGTGGAGATCGCGGACTGGCTTACGAAGGTCATTCTGGGAGCGGGTCTTGTCCAACTGACACAGCTGCCCACTCCAATTTGGAAGTTTGCGCAGGCAATGGCCGACGGAGTCGTAAAGGGTACGACGGAGCTCTCCAACCCTCCTATGGCACTGGCGATCATGGGATTTTTCTCCGCCTGCGGCCTCCTCTACGGTTATCTCTGGACACGTTATGAAGATGCCGTGACATCCTACGGGGCAGGCGATGCTGCGGCCGCGGCCCTGGTAAATCTTTGGCTGAACGGGCACCCCGCCCCGGATGACCAGACGCGCCTGAATATGATTGACGCCGTCAAGAACGCTTCCTCAACGGCTAGAATGCGCATTTATCTCCAGGCAGAGCAATATCGCAAGTCGTCCACCGACGACATTAACGAGCGGTCCCTTCCCGTTTTCCAAGCATTGGTCGACGCGGATTCTGAAGGAGTCTTCCACCGGAACCGAGGGCAGTGCGCGCTGGCTCTGATAGGGAGAAGGAAAGACTCCGGTAAACCTGGGGAGGATTGGACGAACGCTCTAGGTCTGTTGAACGATGCCATCCGGATTCGGAATCTATCGGACGAACCAGGATGGCCCGAATATGAGTTTGCACGCGCCGTCTGCCAGATTACGCTTGCCAATCTCAACCAGGGGCAGCTGTCGGATGCGCAGTCGATGCAGATTCGAGCCGACTTAGAAAAGGCTAAAGACGTTCCAAACACAACCAAGGATCTTATCGATAAAGACCACGTTGTTAGCAAGTGGGAGAGCTCAGTCGCCAAGAAAACGCCGTAAATATTTGCAGACTCTGGGAGGAATTCCAAAACCCAAACTTTATCGAACCTGTGCTGTGATCGGCTCAAATAGCTCGTGTTCCAGTTGCTCCGTTGTCGGCTGGTCCAGACTCTCCGTAATCAGCACGCCGTCGCCTTCCACCGCGATGACAACTGGCCCTTCCTCGGTCAGCCAGGTGTGGGTACCGGTCAGCGATTCGAGTTTCTGCAGATCGTCGGAAGAGGCTTTGCCTTCTGCGATCACCTCGTGAACATGCTTATATCGTTTGGCCAGCGACTCAGCGTAGATCGCGGCAAATGCGGCCGCCTTTTCGCGACTCGCCCAGCGTGAAACGTAGAGCAGCGCCAGCGGCGCCGACGGGTCTCCCTTAGGCCGAGCCGCATAGTAGTAGCCGCCGCGCCAGTGCGGATACAAATTGTGCGAAGCCTCCGTGCCTGCATACTGGTCGACCAGGATGGCCACGTCGAATTCGCCGATCGCTCCCACATCGAAGCGTTCATAATTCTTGAAGTCCCGCTGGAAATCGGGCAGGCGCATGGGTTCGAGAGATTCGCCCGAAAGATATGTCTTTGGCTCCATGATCTGACGCGTGGTTCGCGGCGGATTGCCAAGAGCTGCGGCAAAAGCTTTTTCTTTCCCGCCGACGCGCAGCATTTCAGCCTCAAAATCAAGACCGTAGCGATAAGGAAACGTCAATTCTTCCTTCAGAAAAATGGGAGCGTTCTTGAATTCTGGCGAGTCCGCCGTGCCCACGAGCATACCCTCTTTCAGGGCGTCGGCAATTTGCGGTGAAGCCAGAATTGATTGCCCGGTGGGAGCCAGCATGTAATCAACGAGCACGACCATCGCCTGACCTTCGACGACGGCTTGGCGAGCTTCGCTGATCTCGTCGTTCTCGATGTCCGTGCCCGTAGGCTGTTTCTTCTCCTCCAGGTCGGTGTCACCCTCTTTTATCCACTTTTCCAGCCCGACAGACTGGTCCTGCAGGGCATGCGTGAGTTCGTGGGCCAGCACCGGGCGCTGTTGCTCAACATCGATCCAGTCCAGCAGGTTCACAGTTTTGGTCTTGATGTCGTAATAACCGGCCACTTGCTCGCGCAGCAAGGCCACAAGAAAAGTCTGCAGATCGAAATCCCGTGGCAGCAGTCCGAACTTCTTCAGCACCAGTTCGGAGCGGCGCAAGCGCTGCGCATCCTTGTCCTCAGCCATGTTCTTTTCGAGATAGGCGACGACTTCATCGCGGCTGGTAAGACGTCGTTTGACTTCCTTCTTAATGGGTAAGCCTGTATCTTTGCTGGCGAACTGCAGAATCTGATCAACGTCGTGGAAGAGTTGTTCGGCTTCCTTGGGAGAGATTTTCTGCTCCTGGGCGACACCTGCGTTGCCTGTCTGCCAATCCTGATCCTGCTCCGACTGTTGAGCACGCGGACTGGGTGTGGCAGCCCCGCCCGATTGCGGTGGTGGAGTGGGCGTCTGCGCTGATGCCCATGACGCTGAAAGGAAAACCACCGCAAACAGGCGTGGCAATTTTCGATACAATTTCTTCAATTCAGTTATTAGGTCCATTTATGTCCGAAGACGATCCTCGCCAAGCCGCGGCTGAATACTTTCAAAAAGCTTACCAGCTGCAGATGCAAGGTGAGTATCAGCAAGCCATCGAGTTCTATAGCCGTTCTATCGAGACGTTTGCCACCGCCGAGGCCTACACCTTCCGCGGCTGGACATACTCGTTCCTCGGCGACTACGACCGCGCCATCGCCGAATGCCTGCAGGCAATCAAACTGGATCCGGAGTTCGGCAACCCTTACAACGATATCGGGGCTTACCTGATTGAACAAGAGAAATGGGAGGAAGCGATTCCCTGGTTTCAGAAAGCCATGGTCGCACCGCGCTACGAGGCTCGTCCTTACCCGCATTTCAATTTAGGCCGGGTTTATGAGCACAAGCGAAATTGGCAGCGGGCGAAGGAGTGTTATGCCACAGCCTATTCAATGGATAAGCGATACGTGGCGGCGCTGGCAGGACTGCGAAGACTGCGGGCGGCATTCAATTGAGAATTCTTTCGCCATGGGTTTTCACGGATCGACACGGAAGGCCGCACGAATCGTCAATGTCAATTGGCGACCACAACGGAGCCGGCCACCCTCTCCGCCACCCACTCGCCTGCTTCGCTCGTGCCCAGTGCTCCGCCGATGTCTTGCGTGGTCCGTTTCTGCTGCACCGCTTCGAGTACTGCGGCTTCGATCTTGCTGGCTTCTACGGTTAAGCCCAGGTGGGCGAGCATCATTGCCGCAGTCAAGATTGCACCAAACGGGTTGGCCAGGTTCTTCCCTGCAATCGTCGGAGCAGAACCATGCACCGGCTCGAACATCGAAGTCTTTCCCGGATGAATGTTGCCGCTGGCGGCCATGCCCAATCCGCCCTGCAGGCCGGCCGCAAGATCGGTAATGATGTCGCCGAACATATTGTTGGTGACAATGACCTCGAACTGGCGCGGGTCACGCACCATCTGCATGCAGAGCGCGTCCACATACATGTGCTCGGCCTTGATCTGCGGATATTCGCCGCTCACGTCTTTGAACACACGCTGCCAAAGCCCGCCCGCGTGGGTCATGGCGTTGGATTTGTCGGACATGAGCACGCGCTTGCGCGGGCTGCCGTCGAGCTTTGGGTGGCGTTCGGCATACTCGAACGCGTAACGGATTATGCGCTCCACGCCTTTGCGGGTGTTGATGTCTTCCTGCACCGCGATCTCGTCCTGCGTACCTTGTTTGAAAACTCCGCCGGCATCGGTGTAAACGCCTTCGGTATTTTCGCGAATCACCACGAAGTCGATGTGCCTGGGCTCGATTCCTTTGAGCGGGCACAGTGCGGCATCGAGCAGATGCACTGGGCGCACATTGGCATAGAGATCCATCTTGAAGCGCATGCCCAGCAGAATCTCCTTGGCATGAACGTTTGAAGCAACACGCGGATCGCCAAAGGCACCCACCAGGATGGCATCGAAGTCGCGCGCCAGCATGGCGAAGCCGTCGGGTGGAACTGTGACGCCGTCTGCCAGGTAGCGGTCTGCGCCCCAGTCAAACTGGGAGATTTCGACGTTTGCTCCGGAAGCGGCAATCACTTTGACCGCTTCAGGGACGACTTCTTTTCCGATGCCATCTCCGGGAATAATGGCGATTCGCTTCTTCGGGCCCACGGCAGGAAAGGTAACACAGTCGCTGGGAGATTTGCCGAAAGGCCTTAACTGGCATCTCGAAATGACGCGGTCGGCATGGCATTCCGACCGATGTTTAGGCGTCGCCGAGCCCAGTATGCCTGATTGGCAGGTCCCGAGCCCGGCGTTAGCCTATCTGAGAAACGGATTCTGGAAAAACAGCGACACCAGTTTATTTGCTATCGCCGTCGTGGTCTTTGTCTGCGGAAACTGCTGGCTGGCTACGGGCTTGCGCCTGAGGACTCAAGGTCACTTTGTCCTGCGGGACGGACGCCTGTGGTGGTGCGGGATTCTGGCGTGGCGCCGCCTTCGCCGCCGTTTCATTCTGTGCTGGCGAACTGTGAACTGGATTTGTGATCATCAATACCTCCCCTTCGTATCAGCTATCGACCGGGCGGGAACAAACTTTAGGTCGTACCAGCCCACTCCGTGAAACGTCAAACGTCGGTGGAGCTAAGATCAAGAATCTAAAAGGGGAGTCGGACGCCGCCCGCGAAACCTGCTTCCTCCTCCGGCCTTGTATAATCAAAGGTTATCGTATGACTTCCACCGCGATCCATGGCAATCCCGATGCCGTTTCTGCAGATGCCAGCAACGTGCGCGCCGAATTTGAGGCATTGATTTCAGGTTGCGGCATCTACGACCTGAGCGGCAGAGCCAAGATCGCGCTAAGCGGCGGTGATCGCGTGCGCTGGCTCAATGGCATGGTCACGAATAATATCCGCGACCTGGCACAGGGGCATGGCGTCTATGCCTTTCTGTTGAATCCCCAGGGACACATTCTCGGCGATCTGTACGCGTATAACCGCGCCGACTCGCTGATGGTCGACACGGATCAGACGCAGTTGGAAAAATTGCTGGCCACCTTCGATCATTACATCATCATGGACGATGTGGAGATTGCGAATGTCAGCGACAAGATCACTGCGATAGGGATCGCGGGGCCGAAGCTACGAGAAGTATTGGGCGCGGCGGGATTTGAGATAACGGAATTGCAGACACTGCAATTTGTGGATCTGACGTGGCAGAACGTGGCCGTGACGTTAGTGCGGGGCGACAACTCGATGGTCGAAGGCTATGAGTTGTGGCTGCCGCCTGATCGGGTGACAGCTCTCCGCGACGCCCTCATGAAGGCCGGGGCAACGGCGGCAGGTACGACGACGTTGGAACTGTTGCGCATCGCCGCGGGGATTCCGCGGTACGGGCAGGACATCCGCGAGCGTGATTTGCCACAGGAAACCGAGCAGCAGCGCGCTCTGAACTTCAGCAAGGGATGCTACATCGGCCAGGAGATCGTAGAACGCATTCGCTCCCGCGGGAACGTGCACCGCAAGTTCACCGGGTTCGAGGTTCACGGAACATTGCCAGCCGTCGGCGCCAAGATCCAGGCAGACGGCAGAGATATTGGCGAGATCACCAGTGTCGCTTCCCTACCCCTTGCAGGCGGCGAGCGTCCCGTGGCGCTGGGTTATATCCGACGTGAAATCGCGACTCCGGGCAAACAATTTCAATTGGGCGACGCTCAGCTTTCGATCGCGGCTTTGCCGTTTGCGGAAATATTCCAAGGCGAAAACCTGTAATCATCGAAGGGACAATCCATGGCTGAAAAGAAGCAGGAAAGTTTTACCGTCACCGACCGGCGTTTGTTTACGTCCGAAGGCGAGATTCGCCAAGAAGTTTCTCCAGAGGAAGTCTCGACTGCAGCGCCCACTCCGCCGCCTGCGCCGCAAGTTCGGCAGGACGTTGCTCCGCCGCAGTATGAATCGGATGCGCCGCCCGCTCCTACTGCGGCTGAACAACAGGAACAAGCAGATGCATACCGCAAGTCGTCGAAGGATCTGGACGCACGCGTGGAACTCAGCGGACATTCCACCAAAGAGCTGGAGATGACCTTTGAGCGCTTCATGGCCTCGCTCTACATGTCGGCAATGCTTCAACTCGGCCTGATGCATGAGCAAGGCGGCCAACCGCGGGTGGACTTGATCGGCGCCCGCCAGACCATTGACACACTTAGTCTCTTGTCTGAGAAAACCAAAGGTAATCTCACCAGTACGGAGGAAAACTTCCTGCAAAATTGTCTCTACGAACTCCGCATGGCTTATGTGGAAGTGACTAACACGCTGGCCCGTCCGCCCCAGACTCGGGACTCGAACGCCGCAACTACCAAACGATGAAGGCCACGCTTACGGTGCTGGGCAGCGGCACCTCGATGGGAGTGCCTACCATCGGGTGCGACTGCGCCGTGTGCCATTCTTCCGATCCGCACGACCGTCGCACCCGGCCCTCCGTTCTGGTGGAGTACGGCGGCAAGACCGTGCTCATCGATTCCACTCCCGACTTCCGCGAACAGGCCATCCGCGAGCATATTCGCAAGCTTGACGCCGTGCTCTATACTCACAGCCACGCCGATCACATTCTGGGCCTTGATGATTTGCGCCCGCTCAGCTATCGCCACAAGCCCAACAAGCTCCCCCTCTATGCTCGGCCGGAAGCGGCAGATTTTATCCGCAATATGTTCCGCTATATTTTCGACGCGGACTACAAGTTCGGCGGACTGGCTCAGGTCGAACTCAAATCGTTCCAAGGGCCCCTAGATCTTTTCGGTGTTCACTTTGAGCCCATCCCGGTGATCCACGGCGAAAACGAAATTGACGGCTTTCGCTTTGGCAGTGCTGCCTATCTGACGGACCACAGCAGCGTCCCCGAGACCTCGTTGGCAAAACTGCGGAATCTCGACATCCTGTTTCTGGATGCGCTGCGGCACATCCCGCATCCCACGCATTCCACCGTACAGAACTCGTTGCGTATCGTGGAACGACTGCAACCGAAGCGTGCCTTTTTTACGCATATTTGTCACGACTTGCCCCACGAGGCAACCAATGCGTCACTACCACCAAACGTGCGGCTTTCCTACGATGGCATGAAACTGGAGTTTGAGATTTAGATCGTGTGGCGCGGGCGCCCTCGCCCGCGGATGGTGAACTGGAAACTTGACAAGGCCGGGAAAATCCGCAGGGATTCTCCCCGTCAGCGATGCGCGGACCTGCGGACGAGGGTGCCCGCACCACTCAAACAATGCAAATTTTTCACAAACTCGAAGACGTGCCCGCCGCCTTCGGCCCCACGTTGCTCAGTGTGGGTAACTTTGACGGCGTGCATCGCGCTCATACTCGAGTGCTCGCCAACATCGTGTCCCAGGCGCGGGAACAGGAGCTTAAAGCGATAGCGGTTACCTTCGAGCCGCATCCCACACGGATTCTGAGGCCTGACTCCGCCCTCAAGCTGCTCACGCCGACTCCGGAAAAACTTCGCCTGCTTGAGGCCACTGGCGTGAACGCCGTTCTTCTACTCCCTTTCACCCGCGATCTGTCTTTGATGACTCCACGAGACTTCGCTCATGACATCCTGAAAAAAGATTTGCAGGCGCGCGAGGTGCACGAAGGCTATAACTTTCATTTCGGCCACAAGGCGGCGGGCGACGTAAACCTGCTGGCGAAATTCGGCCGCGAGATGGGTTTCGAGGTGAAGCTTTATCCCGAGTTGCGACTGCGGGGCGAGCCGGTTTCGAGCACTCAAATCCGCAAACTGCTCGCCCATGGACAAGTGAGCCGCGCGCGCCATCTGCTGGCGCGCCCGTTCGGTATTTTGTCGACCGCCGGACGCGGGCGCGGTTACGGTTCCAAGTACACCGTCCCCACCATCAACCTCAGCCGCTATGAGGAGCTAGTCCCCCAAGACGGCGTTTACGTCACTCGCACGCGTGTGGCCGAGGAGTGCTTCGATTCAGTGACCAACGTCGGCAACCGTCCCACATTCCGGACGGAGTCGTTTGCAATCGAAACCCATCTGCTCAACTTCCACCCCATCGAACTGAATCCAGAAACGGAAGTCGAAATTTATTTTCTCCAGAGGCTGCGGGACGAAATCAAATTCCCCTCAGTCGAAGCATTGCGAGAACAGATTGGCAGGGATGTAAGAAAGGCTCGGCATTACTTTCACTTATTGAAGTTGAGAGATCGCGCGACTCCGTGATCGTCGATTGCTGCGTACAGACTTACTTTGCCATCCCGAGTGCAGCGAGGGATCGCGCTTCTTTCCTGCACGACCGGCATCGTGGCTGCAGGCAAATACCCAGATCCCTCACGCTGCTTGATTGGATAACAACGACGGCTCCTTGCGGGCGCCGAGTAGACTTGAGTTTTTGCGAAGAACCAAGACTCGGGGCGAAAGGAGCCGCCAATGAAGATTATAGGCTGTGATTTCCATCCGAGTTT
>Ga0307474_10000135_pt1 | contig 54566 bp, 54 predicted proteins | sample atmos_gasesECM1C_2_FD_203312 | JGI IMG/M metagenome (GOLD analysis project Ga0307474, IMG submission 203312) | Hardwood forest soil microbial communities from Morgan-Monroe State Forest, Indiana, United States - atmos_gasesECM1C_05 | ecosystem: Environmental > Terrestrial > Soil > Temperate... | reverse complement strand
TTGTGCTCCATTATGCAGGGTAAAAAATCTCGAAAATGACGGCCAACAAGGTCTCAAGTGGCATGACTCTGCGTAACAATACACTCTGCATTAGAACCGTTATGCTTTCGAAAGCATAAGGGCTCGAAGTAGAGGTCATGAACGCTGCGGGCAAGGTGTTTTGGAGCTTCCAACCTCCCCTCGATAAACGCCTCGTAGATGACCACCTTGGCGGTGACGTCCGTCAGTTCACTTTTCTGCCAGGCTTCCACTTGCTTTCGCATCGGCTCAAAGTTTCTCTGCATTCGGTCCACACCAACGGAAATGCAATCAATTAGCGAAAACGACTTCGAGTGTTTTGCGAGCACCGGCGTGAACACGCTTGAGACAATTTGGCAAAATTAACCACAATTGTGTCACAAGAACGCTGCCTGTCCGGTCTAAGTCTAGGGTTAATTGTGCGTAGAAACCGGAATCCATCGATATCTCCAAACGATTGAGAGAATCTTGCACCGAAGCTTCGAACATATGAATCCAAAGCCATGTGTCCAGTGACCGCAATCTCGATCTCACGAATGCCGATGCCGTCAACACCGGAGATACCGCGCCCATTCCGACTTCGACAGGAAATTCGCCTGGATCAATCGGTCATTTAGAAGCATTCGAACAATACCGGCCACTTTTGTTTGCTCTCGCCTACCGGATGGTTGGAAGCGCGACGGATGCGGAAGATTTGCTGCAGGAGACGTTTATCCGCTGGCAACAAACGTCGCAGACCGCTATCGAGTCGCCGCGCGCGTTCCTCGTTACGATTCTGACTCGGAAGTGCATCAACCATATTCAATCGGCGCGAGTAAAACGTGAGAAATATTTTGGTCAGTGGCTGCCTGAACCTTTAGTTACAGGTCCCCGCCACAATCCATTCGTGTCGTTTGCAATCAGCGAGTCCCTCTCTCTAGCATTCTTGTTGCTGTTGGAACGACTCACGCCGGTGGAACGAGCCGTCCTCCTTCTGCGCGAGGCCTTCGACTATGAATACTCCGAGATTGCCTCGATCCTTGATCAGAGCGAATCGAGTTGTCGGCAAATCCTGCGCCGGGCACGACAGCACATCAAACAGGACCGCGCTCGTTTCGATGCCTCTCGCGAGCAGCAGCAAGAGTTGTTGCGGAAATTCAGCGAAGCATCGTCCCAAGGCGACTTGCAAGGGCTCCTTGCCCTTCTCTCAAGAGACGCAGTTTTCTATTCGGATGGCGGCGGCAAGGCCCCCGCTCTTCCCAAGCCGATTCACGGCGCGGAACACGTTGCCCGAGGCATCCTCGAGGGGATCCGGCGACTGGTTCCCAAAAACCTGGTGCGTCGATTCGTCGAGATCAACGGACAGCCGGGCATCGTGACCTTTCTCGAGGATCGTCCGTTCAGCGTGTTCACACTCGACGTCGCCGATGGACTCGTCTCCCGCATTTACGTGATAACCAATCCCGAGAAACTCAAGCGGTTGCCGCCCTTGTCATCCTTACAGTCATAGATTTCCATTCCATCCTCGGCAGAGAGTGTCACAAATCTTCTCGTTGTCCGGTCTTAGGGTTTTGCAGTTTGAACACCTCTTGCCGAAACATGATGCGGCGGGAGAGTTGTCGGTGGAGCACCGGACACTCTTGTGGATGTCGCAGTAAGCAAGCAAAGGTAAACGATTTTCGGGGACGGAAATGAGCAAGAACGACGCGGTCAGTTTGGATCACGTGACTCGAGCGTACCAGCGCGACAACTTTGAAGTGCGCGCCCTCGACGACGTCACACTAACGATTCCGGAACGCGGCTTCATCGCCATTATGGGGCCTTCCGGGTCAGGCAAAACAACGATGCTCAACCTGATCACAGGGATTGACCATCCGACCTCTGGACGCGTTTGCGTGAGCAATGAAGAGATAAACCGAATGAATGAGAACGAGCTTGCTGACTGGCGCGCCCGCCACATCGGACTCGTTTTCCAGTTCTACAACTTGATCCCGGTCTTAACGGCCTATGAAAACGTCGAGCTTCCGCTCCTGCTGACCGATCTTCCGAAGAACGAGCGAAAGCGTCACGTCGAGGCCGCTCTCGAAGCAGTCGGATTGGCTGAGCGGATGAATCACTACCCGCGACAGCTCTCGGGCGGACAGGAACAGCGCGTAGCTATCGCGCGTGCCGTCGTTACCGATCCGACGATTGTGGTTGCCGATGAGCCCACCGGGGACCTCGACGCCAAGTCGGCTGAGGAGATCCTCACTCTTCTCTCGCACCTGAATCAACAGTTCAAGAAGACCATCGTGATGGTGACGCACGATTCGCGCGCGGAGCGCTTCGTTGACGCTATCTTTCGTCTGGATAAGGGAGTTTTCGTGGGCGCCGAGAACAACCTGGTCGGCGGAGGACAGCAGTGAAGTTCACGGCTTTGGTCCTCAAGAACTTGTTGCGCAGCAAGCGCCGGACGATTCTGACCGTGCTGTCGATCGCGGTGTCCTTGTTCATCTTCTCAGCGCTGACTAGCCTTCCCACCGTTGCGAATCGCGTACTCGCCGATACTGCCTCCTCCGTTCGTATCGCGTGCCGCACCAAGATGGGGCAAGCCTACCCCCTGCCGGAAGCATACAAAGCCAAAATCGCAGAGACGCCGCACGTGGTGGCAGTCACCCCGGATAATTTCTTCGGCGGCATTTACCACGAGGTCTCCGACCAGTTCCCAAACATCGCCGTCGACCCTGAGCGGATCGATGTGATGTGGCCCGACTGGGGATTTTCTCCGGGCGGCATCGAGCAATTCAAGAAACTCCGCACCGCTTGTCTGGTCGCAGACGGCACGATGAAGCGCTTCCATTTGAATGTTGGGCAACAAATTCAACTTCGCGGCGCGACTTATTACCCGGTCAATGTCTCACTCACGATCGTGGGAACCATCGCCAAGGGACCCGCGCCCAGCTTCTTGGTGTTCCGTCGTGACTATCTCGAGGAAATCGAAGGCCGCCCCGGCCGCGTCGACAACTTCTGGGTGCGCGCAGACAGCTCACAGGCAGTTCCCGGGATCATCCAGTCGGTGAATGCTAAGTTTGCCAACTCATCCGCTGAAACACAGTGCGATTCCGAAGCTGTGTTCATCGGCGGCGTGATTGGACGTTTCCGCATGTTCTTTACTCTTGCCAGAATTCTCGGGCTGATCGTGGTGGTGACGATTGGGCTCGTGGCCGCCAATGCCGCAGCCATGTCGATTCGCGAACGCCGCAATGAAATCGCCGTTATGCGATCGATTGGTTTCCGGTCTCCGCTGATTTTGCGGCTTCTGATCGCCGAATCGGTTGTTACGGCTCTCGCCGGTTGCATGCTGGGCTGTGGCGCCGCATTTGCCTTGCTGAAGATCTTTTCCGTAACCTCCGACGTCCTTGGGCCCTTTGTTGGTGCCATGCAGATCCCTCCCCCGGCACTTCTCGAGACGTTCCTTGCCGCAATCCTGATCGGCGTCTTGAGTTCGTATGTCCCGGCGCGATCGGCGGCGCGGCGAAACATCGTCGACACGCTACGAGTGGTGGACTGACATGGCGATCCCACTGAAATATTCCCGTCGAAGTCTGCTGGTTCGCCGCGTTTCCAATGCCATGACTGGCGGAGGAATGGCTCTAGTGGTTGCAGTATTCGTGGTGATCATGGCCATGGTTGCCGGACTCGCGCACACGATCCAACACAGCGGTTCGGACGGCAATGTGATCGTCCTGGCTCGTGGTTCCAGCACGGAGACGGGATCCTCTCTCCGCCTCGATCAGTTCGACGGGCTTAAGTTCCTGCCTACCATTCGGCGCGATGCTGCGGGAAACCCTCTCGTCTCGCCGGAATTGGCCGAGCAGGTCCTGATGCCGAGCCCAAACGGAACACTCGACAATCTCGCGGTTCGCGGAGTACTCCCGGTTGGCTTCGCAGTTCACGACCAGGTGTGCGTGGTTTCCGGTCGCATCTTCACTCCTGGCCTCAGCGAGATCGTCATCGGCAAAGCCCTGATCGGGCGCTACCCGGGTTGCAATGTGGGTTCAAGCCTGCGGTTCGGCCGCAGATCCTGGCAGGTTGTTGGAGTCTTCGAGGCTGGCGGGAGTTCCTTCGAATCCGAAGTCTGGGGCGATGTCCACAGTCTGCAGGAAGACGCCAATCGGGGAACGGTCTTCAACAGCGTTCGCCTCAAGCTGGCGCAGGCCGCTGACGCCGCCGCACTGATTCAGCGCGTGGCCGACGATCCGCGCATCAATCTTCAGGCCGAGGCTGAGTCGGATTACTACCGGGAACAGTCCGCCGTCGCGAGCCAGGTGCGCGTGCTCGGGATACTCGTTGCGGGAATCATGGGATTCGGCGCGGTCTTCGCCGCGATGAACACGATGTATGCTGCCGTTTCGGCGCGGACGACCGAGATTGCCACGCTTCGCGCCATGGGCTTTCGCCCGAGGGCGATTCTGACGTCATTTCTCGTCGAGTCGCTCGTGCTAGCCCTCGCCGCCGGAGTCATCGGGGTGCTGCTGGCGATGCCCATCAACCTGTTCTCGACCAGCTTCAATGCCGGCTTGACCTCGGCGACGCTCGAGTTCGACTTCCGCGTGACGTTCGCGATTGTGGTACAGGCGTTGCTGTTCGCCGCCATCATGGGTGTCGCGGGTGGCTGGCTTCCGGCCCGGCGTGCGATGCGGATGAGCGTCGCTGCCGCGCTAAGGAGAACCTAGAGAATGGCTGTCATTTCGACCAGTAAGCTCGACTCGCTTGACGCTCTCAGAATCACGCGGCGTCCGGAACAGGAGCGCGGGGCACGAAAGCCATACGGTTTCGCTGTCATCAGCTGGGCTATTGTGCTCGCGATTTCGGCCGGGGGCTATGTCCTCTATCGCTATGTCGTGACACAACGAATGTCCGTAGAGACGATGGTGGTCGCGTCGCGTCACACGAGCGTGCCAGCGACGCTTTTGACAGGCTCGGGTTACGTCGTGACCCGGCACAAGTACATCGTCATCGGCACCAAGATTCTTGGGCAGATTGTCGAAGAGCCCCTCGAAGAAGGCCAGAGGGTGAAAAAGGGAGATTTGCTAGCCCGAATCGATGACCGCGACTATCAAGCACAGCTGCGGCAAGCGATCGCAGACCACGACCTCGCCGCGGCCAATGTCGACCTCTGGCGTGCTAAGGCTGCGCGCCAGCGCGAGTTGTTTGCAGGCGGAATTATCTCGAAGGATGACTACGAGACCTCAGAAAACGCCCTTTCGGTCGCACAAGCAACACTGAAACGCGACGAAGCCGCCATTGACTATGCCAAGTTTCAAGTGAGCCAGTGTCTCATCTTGTCACCGATTGATGGCGTTGTTTTGCAGAAGTATCGGGAACTCGGCGACACCATCAACTACGGCGGCCAGGTTCAGGCCGGTGGAGGTGCTACCGACATCGCCCAGTTGGCCGACACCGCGGACATGCGTGCCGAAGTCGATATCAACGAGTCCGACATCAGCAAGCTTGCCCTCGGAATGCCTGCGTCCGTTGTGCCCGACGCTTATCCTGACGCTCGCTTCGACGCATCCCTGGTGAAGATCTATCCAGAAGCGGACCGGCAAAAGGCCACGGTGAAAGTCGAAGTAAAAATCCGCCAGCCAAACCTGGCCATCATCAAGCCGGAGATGAGCGTCAAGGCGAACTTCCTTGAGAAGCGCGCCGCTAACAAAGAAGAACCTCTGCTCGTCGTTCCGGCGAAAGCGGTGCTTCGCGAAGGAAATCATTCTTACGTATGGACGGTGCGGAGTGGAGAGGCACGGCGGGTTTCGATCCTCCGAGGAGGTGAAACTGACGGTGGCATCGAAGTGCGCCAAGGCCTTAAGGACGGCGACGTGGTCGTGGCAGCGCCTGCCGCCACGCTTGGCGAAGGACAGAAATTGCGGGCTATCAATCATGGATTCGTTGCCCGTTGAGGACCTTTGGAAATTGCACTGAAAGCTTGATGAAGGAGAACTTCTATGGATCGTAGCGGGAAACAGGCACACGGCCGCCGCCTTGCCGGAAGCATATTGATTATCTTGCCGGGATTGGCAGTAGCGATGAGCTCGATTGCGAAATTTGCCGGTGTGCCGGCTGTCGTCCATCAGATGGCGGCAGAGGGCTTCGCGGGAGGCAAGTTGACTCTCGTTGCCGCGCTAGAGATTCTCAGCGCAGTTTTGTTTCTGTTTCCCCGCACCCGATCTTTTGGTGTTCTTCTGCTGTCTTCCTTTCTCGGGGGCGCGATTTGCACGCACGTGCAGATGGGCGAATACGCAAAGGCGATCGGGCCCTTCATCCTCATGATTATGGCATGGGTTGGCACATGGCTGCGCCATCCTAACGCGCTTTGGAGCTTCACTTCCTATGGTGCGGGCGCGACTCCGATGATCGAGAGACGAGGTGAAAGTTGGGCCTCAAAAAGCGTCTGAACACAGTTCGCAGCCAAACCATACGCGCCGGACCAACCAATCAATACGCTACTCGGCAGAAAGCGGGAAACCCATGAACACCACAACATCTCTTACTCGCGCGAAAAAGATCTGGAGGGTCGCACCGTGGCTGAGCCGTATCGTCATGTTGCCACCGGTTCTGGTTTTCACCCTCATCAGCGTTCGTTTCCTTACTAATCCCGGTCACGCTACACCCGGCGTATCCCTTAACACTCCCGAAGCATTAACTGATACGCGCGTGATAGGAGCCTGGATGGTGACTTTGTTGACCATACTGATCACGTTTCTGGTTTCAGAAAGACGACTCTGGCTGGGGCACTTACAACTGGCCGTCTTCATGGGAGTGGCGCTCGTAATCCGGATCTTCGGCTTCATGAACGACGGCACCACCTTGGCGATGGGCAACCAACGGGCGATCACCATCGTTGAGATCGTCTTCCTGACGCTGAATACCGTGGGATTGATCGTGCAAACCCGCTTGATCAAGAAACCGAGGTGAGGCCATGAGAACAGTCATCATTACAGGAGCAAACGTTGGGATCGGTTTCGCGACCACGAAGTTCTTGGCAGCGAATCCCGAATGGCACGTTGTTCTGGCGTGTCGCAATGAGTCGAAAGCGAAAGCGGCGATTCACGATATCAGCTCTGGATCTCGAACGCCGAAGAGCCCCTGCGCTCGGCGTCGATTCTCGCGCGCAACTCGGGCATCACGCGCATCGAGATGCTGAACCTCGAAAAGGACTGCGTCGTCATTCGCAAGGAACCGGATGAAGACGGAAACTGGGGCGATCTCATCATCAAGCGCGGGCTCAAGCGCCGGGCCCGCAAACGCGTCCTCAAAATCAACCAGGAATCGAAGTCGGTTCTCGAAAACCTGATCGCACAATCCAAGTGCCGCTACGTCTTCAGCCGGCCTCGCCACACCGACCAGAAGCTCCAGCCCTGGGTACTCGAATCGGAAATGGAGCGTCTCCGGGAAAAGCTTGCCCGTGATAAGATTAGACTCGATCCGGATGCTGGACTTCACACTCTGCGCCACACGTTTTTGACCGAGGCGGGAGAGCACACGGACGCCTTTACGCTGCAGTACATCGCGGGGCACGACAGCATCAAGACCACGATGCGTTATGTCCACCCTCGGGCGGAGTCTGTGAGCCGGGCGTTCGGGCGGATCAATCAGAATCAGAAAAAGAAGCCAGCGGAGTCGGCGTAGCGGATCGCAAGCTATCGCAGCAAGCAGTGGAAGAACTGCGGAAGTGATATGTTGCAAACAGCGCATACAAAAACGCATACACTGAAAATTGTGAGAGCTTGAAGTTGTAGTTATAAGTTATTGATAATAAAGTAGTTTTTAACGTGCGGAAGTGGTGGAACTGGCAGACACACCATCTTGAGGGGGTGGCGCCGAAAGGCGTGGGGGTTCAAATCCCCCCTTCCGCACCAGTAATTGTTTGTATTCATATAGTTACAAGCAATTTTTCGTTTCGTACAATAATCGAACAACGTTTCCCCCTCCGGAGTATTATCTGCCACTAACTAGCTGCCTTCTGATTATCCGGTTGCTTAAGCAAACCGCAAGGTCTAGAGGCGCCGATTCAGTCTTTGCGCAACATCTGGTGCTTTGCTGAAACAACCGGATAATCAGAAGCTGCCTAGATCCTCGCGTGAAACCTCCCAGCAAGTCTGATCTCTTGAAGTGTGGATGTCCGGGTGCTGGGACGGATCCTAAAGTGAGGACTCACTGCTCAGGCGTCTGATCGGCAGATGGCAAGTGGCAACTCTTTCAATCTGATAATGTCCGGTTTGCCCGTACCTGCCATTGCCGTGGGATCGGGCACAACGTGGTCCGTGTCGATTCGTGCCTTTCGGCGGCAGCAGGTACGGTAGCGGCGTTGGCTAATCGCGAGTGTGAAAATAGCGGCAGTCGTTCTGCGTTACATCTTGCCGGGGGGCTCTCCAACACAGAACGCGGGCTGAAGTTTGCAGCCACCACGACTAGGGAAAATGACCGCCCCGGCGGCTGCGCTTCTGAATCAGGATTGGAATCCGTGTTCGCCTGCATGCGATTCGGAGGATTTCGCTGTGTCCCTGAGGGTAGAGCTGAATCGTTTTTCAAACCGAGCAATTGTGAACATCGCGCCAACCTCCGCAGGGCGCATCATCTCTGATAGGGTAGGGGTCGTGGCTGGAGCAGCGAAGCCGATTGCGGCAACGGTCGGAGTGGCCCCGGCAGCTCCTTGTTGGACGAGGCCGTTCGGTTGACCCTTGGTCAGCGCGCCATTCGGTCTTCGACAACTGAAAGTACATGAGATCGTTGGCGGAAGGAATCCTGCATGTTGATTCAGGTCGGCTACGAACTAGTCTTTTACTGTCCAAAAGAGACGCCGATGATCCTCATGGTCAACGTCCATTACTCCCGAGCCTCGGATATCGTCAGTCCCGATATTCTGACTACCGATCCGGAAACGCCAATAAAAGCGTATCGAGACGGCTTCGGAAACTGGTGCACCCGGATTGTGGCGCCCATCGGGAGGACTTGTCTGAAAAGCACCGGAGTGGTTCGAGATTCGGCAAAACCCGACCCGGTGACGCCCTGGGCTAAACAGCATGCGTTACAAGATTTGCCAGAAGATACTCTGGTGTTTCTTTTGGGCAGCCGGTATTGCGAGACGGATCTACTGTCCGATGCGGCGTGGTCGCGATTCGGTCAGACGACGCCGGGGTGGTCGCGCGTGCAGGCAATCTGCGATTTTGTCCACAACCATATCGTTTTCGATTATCAGCAAGCGCGCGCCACGCGTACAGCATGGGAGGCGTTCAACGAGGGCACCGGTGTCTGTCGCGATTACGCGCATCTGGCTATCGCACTCTGCCGCTGCATGAATATTCCGGCACGGTATTGCACCGGATACCTTGGCGACATGGGGACACTGCCGCCCTACGGCCTGATGGATTTTGCAGCCTGGATCGAAGTCTATCTAGGTGGCGCTTGGCACACATTCGATCCACGAAACAACGTGCCCAGGATTGGACGCGTGCTCATCGCGCGAGGCCGCGACGCGACCGATGTTGCCATCACCACCACCTTCGGCCCAAATACTCTCGAGAGCTTTAAAGTCTGGACGGATGAAATCGCGGAAAGTGTGCCACAGGTCGGCTAGTCCGCAAGTCCGGTGGAGCGCCGCCGCCATCTTCCCTCCTGCTGCAGTTCGGTGGCCGGACGGGCACACCCGAACATACGAACATCAGCCCTCAGGGAGCCGGGAATCAATCGGCTCCATGTCGACGGCGACTTTGAGCGTATGCGATCCACCTCCCAGGATTAAGCCCCGCAGTGGACTTACGTCGCCGTAGTCCCGGCCCCAGGCGAGCGTGACGTGGCCGTTCGAGGGGACAATGTTGTTCGTGGGATCCACATCAAGCCAACCGATTCCCGGACAATAAGCCGAGACCCAGGCGTGGGATGCATCGGCGCCCACCAGCCTTGGTTGCCCGGGAGGTGGGTAGGTTCGAAGATAGCCGCTTACATAGCGAGCGGCGAGATTCAGGGAGCGGAGGCAGGCGATTTGCAAGTGTGCGAAATCCTGGCACACGCCCCGCCGTTTCTTGAAGACCTCTTCGGGCGTCGTCCGGACGTTGGTCGATTTCGAATCGAAGCGAAAATCCTTGTGGATGCGGGCGGTCAGGTCGAGGAGCGCTTCCGGCATAGGCCGCCCAGGAGTAAACGACTGGAGCGCGTAGTCGGCAAATTCCGGCCGCACACGAATGCGCGGTGACTCAAATCCAAACTGGTACGCTTCCAGGCCAGCGGCGCTAAGATCGGCGGGAACCGATCTCGCTACTTCTTCCCAAGGGGGCAGCAGTTGAGGCCAAGACGTCGCCTTCTCCTCCATGACGACTTCGCTGCGTGCCTCCACCATCAAGTCCCGGTGCGGCTCTTGAATGGTGAAAAAGCAAAGAAGATTCCCAAAAGCGTCAACGCGATCGGTGCGCGTTGACGGGCGCGGCTGGATACGCAACTCGCTCCGAGACAACCGATGGTGCGGTAGAGATCGAGGCTTGAGGCACGCCACGTGGGTTCCCAGAGAGACGGGATGTTTGTATCTGTAGGTTGTCCGGTGAACGATTTTATTGATCATTATTCCGAGATCATGCTAACGAAATCATTGGCCTATCGTGATCGGCAAGGTACGGGCGTGGCTAAAGTATCTGCTTGATAAGTTATTCGACCAGGAAGGCAGCAACCCTTCCAGCTCGCGGAGGAAGCTCGCTAACCGGGAGAGCCCGTCAGAAGCATTCGGCGCGGCCGCACCGGGTAATGGATATTTTAGCTTTCGCAAATCGAAACTGCGTAACAACGCCAGCGCGGCCCGCATCGCCTGTAAGTCAACCGGGACGTGCCGAGGCAGCTTTTGATAAAGATCGGCGAGGTGGCTCAGCTGAAAGTCCAAAGAGCGGGGATTGGTCTCATCCGCCATGAGCACATCCAATACGGCCAGAGGCTGCAGCGTTGTGTAGTACCGAGTCCGATAGGTCATCGAGCTATCCGCAACCTCAAGCAGGCATTCCAAAAGCGACCAGTCCTGCTCCGTCAGCGGGGTAGTGATCTCGCTCAGTTGCCTGGTCAGATAGATCCCACGCTCAAGGCGCCGGCCAGTGGTCATGAACACCCAGCCCAATCCGCGGTTGATATTCTCCCGCTCCATGCCTGAAAATGCAGAGAGGAGTCCCAAACAATCGGTCAGCATCGCCGGATACTCGAGAAACGGAGTGTCCTGCCCGATCTGAATTGAGTCCCGCAGCCGTCCGATAAGAACCATCATATCGGCCGACAAGCGCTCGCGGATATTCCCGCCAATCCGGGATACCTCCGCCAGAGTGCAAGTCAGACTGTCGGCCCGCTTGGAATCCGTCAATAGCGAGGTCATTTCCTGTTCAATTTCAAGAGATGTCGGCCGCCTGTGTTTAGGCTTGGGCAATCTGCTGTGCCTTGACCCCAGGCACTTGTGCAGGCGCATGAGGCAGACAAGCTCCGCCTCCTCGGCGCGCCGCACGCGAGGGATCATGGCGCGTAAGATGCGGGCAATGTTCTCGGCGCGCTCGACATATCGGCCCAGCCAGAAGGCATTGTCGGCGACACGGCTAGGCACAACTCGCGAAACACGGTGCAGATCCACCGGCTCATGCCGCGGGCGCAGCAAACTGAACGTATCGACCGGGCTATCCCACAGGACCCATGCGTCCTTGCTGTGGCCTCCCCGCTGCATCGACACGATCGACCCTTCCGCTTCAGCAACACGTACCAGTCCGCCCGGAATCGCTACCCACCCTCTGCCGGTATTGAGCACGTAGGTGCGCAGTACCACGCTGCGCGAGTTGAGACATCCGTTGTCCCAAACCGGCGCAGTCGACAAAGCGACCTGCTCCTGCGCTACATACTCGTGCGGGCGGGCCCGCAGCTGCTCGGCAAACTTGCCCTTCTCGGCATTCAGAAGTTCCGCCCCAAACACCGGTTCCATCCCGCGCGAGGGGAATGCCGGTTTCACTACCACTTGGTCGAGATGGTCGAGCACCCAATCGAGTGCGTACTTCTGCCCGCACCACCAAGTAGCGACGGACGGGAGTTTGAGCTTCTCTCCCAGCAGTTGTGTGGAGAGGCCGGGAAGAAAAGGCATGATCGCAGCCGTCTCAATCAGCCCGCTTCCCAGTGCGTTGGCTACCTTCACATTTCCCGCGACGATGGCGTCGACGAGGCCAGCCACTCCCAGAAGCGAGTCCGCTCGCAGTTCGAGAGGATCGCAGAAACTATCGTCCACCCGGCGCAAAATCACATCGACCTTCTCCAATCCGTCGACGGTTTTGAGATATACGCGTCGTTTGCGCACCGTCAGGTCCGCTCCCTGTACCAGAGTGAATCCCAGATAACGCGCGATATAGGAGTGTTCGAAGTAAGTCTCGTTGAGCGGCCCGGGAGTAAGCAATACGACTCGCGGATTGTCGCGCTGGGCGAGGTTGGTGAGCACTTCGCGTTGCGCACGGAAAAATGGAGCGAGGCGCAATACGTTCGACGTCCGGAAGAGATCAGGCAGCACATCGGAGACGATGGTGCGGTTCTCCAACGCATATCCGCTGCCCGAAGGCGCTTGCGTGCGATCGGCCAGTACCCACCACTGACCATCGGGCGAACGGGCAAGATCGACGGCCAGCATATGCAGATAGCTGTGCGCGGCAACAGGCACGCCCACGAGCGGCCGAAGAAATGCTGGGTTGGCGTAGAGCAGTGCGGCAGGAAAGTGGCCGCGCGCGACCAGTTGTTGTGCGCCGTAGAGGTCCTCGAGGAGCAGATTGAGCAAACGGGCGCGCTGAATGATGCCCGCTTCGATGAAGCGCCACTCCTCCGCGGGAATCAGCAGCGGAACGATATCGATCTGCCACGCCCGGCTTGCCCCCAGTGGATCGCCATAAACGTTGTACGTGATTCCGTTCTCGTGAATACGGCGCTCGGCACGAGCCCAGCGTCGTCCCAACTCCTCGGGGCCGATCGCTCGAAGCGATTCCATTAGGTGTGCCCAGTGCGGGCGCGGAGTCACGCCGTCTGCCGACATTTCGTCGTAGGCATCTCCGTAGCGGAGCGGAGGCTGACACAAGTCCACTGTCATGGGACGAGCTCCGATTTCTCGATGTGAGCCTTTTGCCCGGGTGGCACCAATCGCAGGTCCAAAGTCATCGGAAAGAGGGGGTTGGTCTCTTTCTCCGGAGCCACTATCGGCCCGGGGGCAGGATCGACTCTCTGGAAGCGCTGCCGGCGGCGGTCCGCAGCCTCCGTCGCGTTCGCTGGGCGGCTCGTGTAGGCGCGACCGTCGGGCGATCCCACATGGTAGACGCATCGGCCAATCGAACGCTCTTTCCAGAGATCGATAATGTCGAAGATCAGGGGCGCATGCACGGGAATTGTTGGATGTAACTCTGCCGACAGTCGGCGGGCGCGATACCGTACCCCAGCCACAGTCTCTCCCGGTTCGCCGGTAGGATAAAGCGGCACGCTACGGCCGTTGCATGCAACCTCGTAACGGGATTCAGTGGCTAACCCAGACACCTTCACCTGGATACGCTCGAACGAGGAGTCTACGGTGCGAAATGTTTGGCCGGAAGTCGTCTCTTCCGCCAGCACATTCCAAGGCTCAAGGGCCTTACGCAGTTCAAGTTCGACTCCCTCTGCAGCGATTGACCCGATCCTCGGAAAGCGAAACTCCAGCTGCGCGGCAAACCACGTCTCCTCGAAATTATAGTCAGACTGGCGCAAGTAGCCGAGCACATCGGAAAAGTCGCGCCGAACAAAATGCGGCAGCATAAAACGGTCATGAAGCGTGGTCCCCCAACGGACCGTTCCACCTTCGAATGAACGTTTCCAAAACATGCATACCAGCGCGCGGATCAGCAGCATTTCGATAAGACCCATTCTGACATGAGGAGTCATTTCGAATGCGCGCAATTCGAGCAAGCCCAGACGAAGCCCCCGACCCTCCGGCGGATAGAGTTTGTCGATGCAGAACTCGGAGCGATGCGAGTTTCCAGTAACGTCGACAAGCAAGTTGCGGAACAATCCATCAATCGTGGTTGGCGGGCAGTCGTGTGCACGTAGATTGCTAAAAGCGAGCTCCAGTTCGTACAAAGCATCGACACGCGCTTCGTCGATGCGTGGAGACTGGCTCGTCGGGCCGACATACATGCCGGAAAACAGGTACGAAAGCGAAGGATGGTTTTGCCAGAATGCCAACATGCTGCGCAGCAGATCCGGGCGGCGCAGGAAAGGACTGTCCAACACGGTCGCTCCGCCAATCACGATATGGCTGCCGCCGCCGGTAGTGAGGTGGCTGCCGTCATGGGCGAATTGTTCAGCGGTCAGCCGATTATTGTGTGCTTCCTCGAAGAGCAATATGTTGATCTGTTCGAGTTCGTCCCAATTGCTCGCGGGCGGCAGATTTACTTCTAGAACTCCGGGGTCGGGAGTGACGCTGAAGGATCGCAACCGCGGATCGGAAGGCGGAGGGTAGCCCTCCAGCCAAACCGGCATCCGCAGATTCTGACACGTATCCTCGACAGCGGCCACCAGGTCGAGATAGTCCGCGAGCTTGGATGCATAAGGCAGAAACACGTGCAAACGGCCTTCTCGATCCTGCACGCAAAGCGATGGACGGATCAGCTCCCTCGCAGTTTCAGCTGTGCTCGACAGAGCGGGCAACGGGTCGGCCACGGGATCTCTCTCGAAGAGATCCATCCGGCGGCTCGGGCGTAGTGGAAGCTTGATCGGGGCTTCGCCTTGCGCGGCGAATGGCATAGCCTCGCGCTCGTATTCGAGGTCATCGGGCGCAACCCATGGCATGCACTCGGTCGGTATCCGGTAGCCGATGGGAGAATCTCCTGACGACAGCAACAGACGTTCCGGGCGAGAGAACCACAATTGGCTCGACCAGCACAGCCGGCCCGCCGGTTGACGGCGGCGAACGGGCAAAATGTATCCCGCCGGTTCCGTCGCCTCAGCTCCGCCGTCGTAGGCTGGCAGAATGTTTTCGGAGCTCACCTGAAGGCGGCGCGAGAGCGCTGCGATGAACTTGAAAGCGTCGACCGTACCGAAACCGTACTCCTGATCGTCGCGAGCGATGAGATCGATATTCTCCCAGACTGGGACGCGGTCCACTCGCCAAGAGCAACTCAGCGCCCAACGCGGCAACGGCTCGCCTGGATACCACTTGCCTTGTCCGAAGTGAAGCAGACCACCGGGCGCCACTCTGTCGCGGAGGCATCGGATGAGCGCCAAGCCGCAGGTTCGCTTCATTGGTCCTAGAGCATCAATGCTCCATTGAGGGCTGTCAGGCTCGTCGATCCCGACGAATGTGGGCTCGCCACCCATGGTCAGCCGTACATCCTGCGCTACCAGATCCGCGTCGACCCGATGTGCCACCTGTTCGACTTTCAGCCAAGCCTCCTCGGTGAAGGGCTTGGACGGTCGTGGTGCGTCATTCAGACGACGAATAGACATCGAGTAGCTGAAATCCACGTTGGCCGGCTCGACCGTGCCCTCAATGGGCGCCGCCATCGTAGGGTTCGGGGTACAGACGAGCGGGATGTGTCCCTCGCCAGCGAAAAGGCCCGACGTCGGATCCATCCCGATCCAGCCCGCGCCCGGCAGGAACGCTTCTGCCCAAGCATGGAAATCCGCGGAGTCAGTCTGCGGAGCACCCGGACCTTCCGGAACTCTCTCGTCTGTTGCCAACTGAATCAGATAGCCGGAGACGAAGCGAGCCGCAACTCCGCAATGTCGGAGAATCTGCACCAGCAGCCATGCCGAGTCACGGCAGGACCCCATGTGCCTTTCCAGAGTTTGCTCGCATGTCTGGACACCCGGATCGAGCCGGGTTACATAGTCAATCTCGTTTCGCACCATCCGATTCAGGTCTACCAAGAAGCTGATCGTTCCTCGCGTCTCTCGGGAAAGTTTCCCAAGAAGGGTTTGCAGCCGAGGTCCGTCCCGATCGACCGAAAGATAGGGTTCGAGATCCTTCGTCAGCTCCGCAGCATATTTGAACGGGTAGTCTTCCACTCCTGGTTCTAGGAAGAAATCGAACGGATTAGAGGGAGATAGCTCGGCTACAAGGTCCACCTCGACCACAAATTCGTTAGTCTTGTCCGCCAAAAGAAGGCGCGCCACATGATTGTTGTGGAGGTCGAGCTGCCAGTTAAGAAGGTGCCCGACCGGAGTGACGCAGAGCGAATAGCTCAGGATCGGCGTTCGACAATGCGGGGCTGGGCGCAACCGTATAACTTGTGGACCGACTGAGACCGCTTTGTCGTAACGGTACCGCGTCCAATGATTGAGAGCAACCTGTATGCTCATCCACCCTCATACGCACCACGCTTGGAGCTTCTGGTTCGTTCTTACTTCGCTACGACTGTTGCTGCGCGACCAACTGCAATTGCTGGCTCTCGTCAATAAACTTGGACCACTCTTGGTCCGACGCAAACTCCTCGTCGGGAGGAAGCAAGGCTTGGGACGGCGTGACCCGAACTCGAACTTGGAGCTGCGTGTCCGCTTTTCCCTTCATCGTGCCCATTGTTGGTGGAACGTTCGCATAATCGCGACCTATTGCAGTGCGAATGTGTCCCTCACCTACAAGCCGATTCATCGTCGGATCGAAACCTATCCAGCCAACGCCGGGGAGAAGGGCTTCCACCCACGCATGCGAAGAGCCGTCCGCCGATGTGCCCGCATTTTCGCTGCTATGGTAAAGGTATCCACTGACATAGCGACAGGGGATTTTGGCATTTCGAACGAGCGCGATCATGACATGAGCAAAATCCTGACATCCCCCCTGTCTCGACCGAAGGGCATGCGCAATCGGCAAACTTATCGCGCTTTTCTTGTCGTAACTGAGACTGCGATGCACGCCGGCGCCAAGATCCTGCAGAAATGCCAAAGGGCTCCGTCCCTCCCTTTCCGTCGCGCCGATCTCCTTTGCCAATTCTTCAAGCTCTGGCGAGGGGTACGCAAAATGACTCGGCATCAGCATGTCCCAGTAATCTTTTTGCTCGATGAGCTGTTCCAGATCAGTCCACTCTTCATAGTCCATAAACTGGGGAACCGAGGGCTGAGCGTCCATATTTACCAGAGCGTCCGAGATGATCGTGAGCTGATCATGGCGGGAAGGCAAGTCGAAGTGGTGCACCAGATTGCCATAGGAATCGGTATAACCAAAAATGCGGGCTCGCGGGTTTACCGACAGCTGAAAAACAAAACAGCGCTGGTTCCCTTCGCTTTTAGGATGCATGCGGACTTCCATCATGCTCTGCCAGACGGAATGGCTGTAGCGATAGCGCGTGAAATGGCGAATGGCATACAGCATTAGTTTGGGAAAGCAACCTCAATCGGATATTCGATATAGAGTTCGTGAACAGCCGAATGGAGTTCGCGACATTGCTCGATTATTGCTGCAAGATATTTGTTCAATCCGGCAATGATTTCGTCAACCTGAACGTAAGCGACCATCGATCGCAAACGCCCGATCAATCTTTCGACCCTTTCGGTCCTGTGGCTCAAGGAAAGATCGCTGATTGCATTCAAAGCCTCGTACATTCGGTCCAGCGAATAACGGACCGAATAAGGGAACTCGGGCTTCAGGAGGAGGAAATTCGCTATCCGTTCTGGTTTCAGTTCGGCGGTGCATGCCTTGCAATAACCTTCAAACGCTGCGCAACTGCTTAACAGGCCCACCCAATCTAAATCATCAGCATGCTTGTCTACGAGAAAATAAGCGTCAAGTAGGACGCAGAGATTGCAGGCCCTCTCCATATATTTGCCGAGCTGGATGAAATGCCAGGCTTCATCGTGATTCAGGGTGCCGGCGGTAATTCCATTAAACCTGTACGAGCCTTCGCGAACCAAGCTCACCACTCGCATTGCACCGGCATCATCATCGGGTTGCAGCTCAAAGCCAGTCACGTCGTGGAAAAGAGTATTCAGGTGCTCCCACATCTCCGAGCTGATTTCCTCGCGAACTTGCCGGGCATTTTCGCGGGCCCCGCTGATGCATTTCACAATCGAAAACTCCCCTTCCGGATCCGCCACCAACAAAAACAGAGCACGCTGCGGATCTACTCTGCTGGGAGCCGCGCCTGGGGCTAGCGAGGAAACGGCGCGAAACCAACGCTCCTCCGTGGAAAACTTTGCTGGATTCAGAATCAGACCGTAAGTCGCCTTCAGTACTCGCGAGGCATTGTCCGCCCTCTCGAAATAGCGGCTCATCCAGTAGAGACTGTCGAGTACGCGGGAAAGCATGGCGTTAGTTCACCCAAACCCTAGAATCTCAATTCTGCAAGACCCATGTGTCTTTCGATCCCCCACCTTGAGACGAATTGACCACCAGTGAACCCTTTCGCAGCGCCACTCGCGTGAGGCCACCGGGAGTAATGGTGATCTTTTCGCCGTAGAGCAAATAAGGCCGGAGATCAACGTGACGGGGCTCGATGGCTCCGTCCACAAAACATGGCGCGGTCGAAAGATTGATTGCTGGTTGCGCGATATAGTTTCGCGGCTGCGCGTTAATCTTCTCTCGAAATTCTGAGCGCTCTTGTTCTGTGCTGTGCGGGCCGATCAACATACCGTAACCGCCCGATTCGCCCACAGCTTTTACCACGTATTCAGCCAACCGCTGGCAGACGTGGTCACGTTGGGCTCGATCGGACATCAACAGGGTTTCGACGCTTTCCAGGATCGGGTCTTGGTCGAGATAATAGCGAATGATTTTGGGCACATAGGCATAGATAGCCTTGTCGTCTGCCACTCCCGTCCCCAGAGCATTTGCGAAGGCGATATTTCCGGCCCGATAGGCATTGAATAGACCCACAGCACCGAGTACGGAACCGCTTTCGAATACCAGAGGGTCGAGATAATCGTCGTCGATTCGCCGATAAATCACATCTACACGTCGCAGGCCGAAGGTCGTTCGCATATAAACGACATTATCGTGGACCACTAAATCTCGTCCCTCGACGAGTTCAATGCCCATCTGCCGTGCCAGATACGCATGTTCGAAGTAAGCGGAGTTGTAGGCACCGGGAGTCAATAAAACGACGGTTGGGTCGGAGCGGCCTTCGGGAGCCAGGAATCGCAGAGTCGAGAGAAGCGCTTGGCTGTACTGCTCAATCGGCCGCACCCGGCATTTTTGAAACAACCCGGGGAATATTTGCTTCATTACTCCGCGGCTGGTGAGCATGTAAGAAACCCCACTGGGGACGCGGAGATTGTCCTCCAAAACCACAAAGTTCCCCTCCGGATTTCGTATCAAATCCGTACCGACCACCGTGATGTAGACATCGTGAGGCACCTTGATATCGCGCATCTCCCGGCGGTAATGTTTGCAGGTGTAAACAATCTTACCGGGCACGACGCCGTCTTCGATGATTTTTCCCTCATGATATATGTCTTTGAGGAAGAGATTTAGTGCCGTGATCCGCTGTGTTAGTCCACGTTCGATCCTTTCCCATTCCGCCGCTGTGATAATCCTCGGCAGCAGATCGTGAGGAAAAATCCGCTCCGTGCCTTTGTCGTGTCCGTAGACGGTAAACGTGATCCCCTGGTTGAAGAACGACTGGTCAGCCTCGTGTTTGCTGCGTCGCAGCTCACCCGGCCCCAGGCTCAAGAGCAAGTTGTAAAGGTGACGATATTGCTTTCGTGGATGATCCGCGGCGCGGAACATCTCGTCGTAAGCGCCATTGAGTTCGTACTGGCGGAGGGTTTCTGCCCCGCTGCGATCGGACACATCGGTGTCTATAATCATAATGGCCGTGCTTGTTTCCCGGACGGCGAATGGATGTTCTGGAAAAGCGATTCGCATCATCGGAGAAGTGGTACGGAGCGCTATAGCGAGCCGCAGACGGGAATTGACACAGCTGTTGTGCTGTTCATTATGACCTTCCTTGTGTTCCGCGTCGAGGTTAGCAGTGGCCGCGCCATTCGTCTGAGCAAGAGTGCTCACTCTCGCCCTATCAGTTGCACCCTCATCGTTTGCTGACCCCTTGAGCGCAATCCGGCCGCGTTCGGTTTCTGGTTTGGAAGTTCGGATGGACCACATGACCGATGACGCGACGGACAAACGGCCGACCCACACGCCAGTCACAAAAACGTGAAAGGGACGCGGAAACCATGACCGTCTCGGAGGGCGCTCCGTCGCTGTCGGCAGAACCACGTCGCTGGCAGGCACTGCGTACTGGCAAATGGCGTCATCGCACTGCGACACAAGCGGGAATTGCCATCCACAGTTGAAACCGCACCCAGAGTCAGAGAAACCGCATCAGCAGTTCGGAAAAAGCCACGCACCGCACGAAAGGCGGCGACGAAAGCCGGCAAGATGGCGTGACTTTGTTAGCCGACCTAGACGCGCCCGAGTGCCCTGTTCCTTCCGAACACAGGCAGACTCTTAATACAGCGCGTTACGAACTCTGGTGCCAGGGAGAAGGAGAAGTGACGAAATGTAAGTCGAATCCCTAATTGGGAAACAAACCCTCTGCTCAACCAGAAAGCCTTATCGAACGCCCTTCGCGGCGAGCCACGACCTCGCGGGGCACGAGATCAAGTACGAGATCCGGAGACGGGCTTTGAAGCACGCTCACCATCCCAGGCATTCTCGGATGGTTGGCCTTGACCTATGGTAGGAGCGGATGTCAAACTATTGCTGGCGGGGTTGAGAGAAACCGCTTCGGCGCGGTTTTCTGTTCTGCGCGCATTCGCCGTACAATAAACGTACAAATGGAAGCGGAATTGTGGGGCATTTGGGCCTTTAGGCCAAATGCAGAATCAGTAAGTTACGTGTTATCAACGTGATGGAGTAGTTCAAATCCCCCTTCCGCACCATAAGCGCCTTTAGAATCAAGTATTTAGGAACACGTTTTGGCACCGTACAATAATCGCACCGCGTTTCCACCCTCCGGAGTATCTTCTGCTGGCTAAGCTTCCCAGAATTCTCGAGTGAGAGCTCCCGCAAGTCTGGTGGGAAGAGTGGATATCCTCAGATCCTAGGTCAAGGAGCCATTTTAAGCGTCTGATCGGTAGATCGAGGGCAGGCAGCGACTCGTCGACCATAATCTCCTAGTTGCCATGTCATGTGCACGGAATCTCCGAGTGCCCCACTCTTAAAGGAAGATCAATGCTGGGGCCAGTCGTTACAATCCCGGAATCCAGCGGATGGCATTGTTGCGAAACATTTTCCGAAGAACCGGATGGGGAAGGTTCAATCCACGCACCTGCTTGCCTTCCACGGTAAGGGTCTCGCCGGTCGCCAGGAATTTCCAGTCACGAGCGTACCTGGACTGCCATTCGGTCAACGCATCCGGGAGGTTGGCGGCCGCGTTTAAATCAAGATCGGTGCCGTACAGGACGCGATCTTGATACTTAATAAGAAACGCGCTCACCTTTTCCGGTGGCATTAGCATGAGGTATTCCATTCTCGCCGCCGTGTCGATGGCAAAATTTGGATACTTGTCCAGGTGGCTGGCGATGTTGTCGAGATCCCGTTCCATGCTGCCCAAATGAACTCCCACCATTCGTAGTTGGGGATTGTTGGCGAGCACATGATCACGCGCGTCGAGAATCCTCTGCTTTGAGGGGAACCCGGGCCGGTTTGCGACGTACCATTGCGGATTTTCCCGATAGTAAGACCAGGACGGATCGGTCGCATCGGGTGGCCCCCATGCCACATCGGGCTCGGCTTGATGTGTCATTAGCGTTTTGCCATAGCTGGCAATTTCTTTGTAAATCGGCTCGAACCTCGGATCATCAGCCATGATGTATTGGCCGCTGCTGTCCTTGATTTCCATTCCGATGTTCTTCCATATTTTGACCGCCACGGCTCCGTCGGCGAAGTCGCGGTCGATTTGCTTGATGGCATCGGCACTGAACGACAAGCTCTCAAACTTGTACGGATCGAAGGTGGTGGAAAGGGCGATGTGGCCGCGACTGGACCGCACCAGCGTCAATGCATCGTTGATCTGCAGCTGCAACAGCTTGCGATTGGGGTTCGTGTCGTCCATCACGAGGATGTCCATCAGTTTCAGGTTCAACCGTTCGAGCATCTTGTGAAAAGCAGGATCGTTCTTGAAGACGTGAACGTGGACATCAATGGGATGAATCGCCGCGAAGGCACTCAGTGCCCCGTGTTCATCGGCGGGTTTTGCGGGAGCAGGAGTGGAGATTGGCGCTGGCGCCGTGGCAGAGAGGGTGATACTGAGAACCAATATGATTTGAGCGACAGCTCGTGCCAAACCCGTCATCAGGAACTCCTCCCTTGACCGCAAAAGGCTTTGATGGCTCTCTCTCGGTTGTATACCGGGAAATCTGCGCCTACGGCGACCCCCCCAGACACCGCGTCAGCGGGAGTTCTCCTGTTCTCGCAGGTCTTGGGTTTTCAGAAATAGAACTTCAATGCAAATTGAATGAGCCGTGGATCGTGCGCCGCTTGCGCGAAGCCGAAGGCGCATTGGAATTTGGGTTGCCGTTCGAGCATCCGGTCTGCGCTGCTGTTTCATCCACACCCGTGCTGGGTAGCGATATTTGAATTAAAGCTACCGGGGTTGTCGAACTCCGGATCGTAGTGATTGAAAGCATTGAAGAACTCTGCCCGGAACTCGACGTGCATTTGTTCTCTGATGGGGAAACTCTTGAACAGAGAAATATCCCAGTTCTGAGTGCCCGGCCCCTGAATAATGTTTCGCCCTGCGTCGCCGAACGAGCCGATGACAGTGTTGGTCGCGAGAGCGCAGGTGTTAAACAGCGTTCCCGGTACACACGGGTGTCCGTTTGGATTTCCGACCACGTTGGGCCGCGATGCGCTGGCGATCTCTCCGCCACCATCAGAGGTGGAGAGGTTGGTGGAAATGTCGGTGGGAGTATACCGGTTTCCCGTGGTTGCGGTCACGATGCCCGCAACCTGCCAATTGCCGATGATCTGGTTCCAAAAGCCAGAAGCGTTTCCTCCGAACGCCTTGTTCTTTCCGAATGGTAATTCGTAGGCGTAGCTAAAAACGAAGCGGTGACGCACATCGATGTCAGAGTTCCCATACTCCAGATGAGGATCGGTTTGGAGGCGGAAGTCGCCCGCATTCTGCGATCCCAGGCTAGCGCTGGAAGCATCATCGAGGGCAACGTCTCGGCGTTGCGCCCGTACAGATCCCTCTCCTGGACTTCCGCTATGCCCGGCAGGTCGGTGCGAAACACGTCCTCGAGCCAGCAGATAACCTTGATGCCGCGTTTCTGGGCCGCCGGGAGAACTTCGGCCAAGATATCCAGGTCGCCGTGGTCGGGCGCGCGAGTGCCGTTGAGAACGGTGTTCTTGTAATACTGGGGATGAGGCGCAGCGAAGTTCCCGCCGTGAAAGTTGAGATCGTACTCCTGCTTGCCGTGGTCGGGCAGCGGCTGACCGGGAATCTGTCTGCCGGCAATACCTCGGCCGTAACTGAATACGGCAAGAAACAGCGTATTCACGGAGGCGCGTTCCTGAAGCACATCCAGGACTCTCTCGGTTCCTTCATCCACAAACGAAACTGCTCCGACCTGGATGCCGATCATTTTGGAGGAGACAGCAGTATGTCCTGAAGTTGGCACGGCCAGTGTTGCGCCGGCTCCAGCGGTGATCTTGAGAAACTCGCGGCGATTCACATCCAATTTCAATATGGACTACTCCTGTTTTCTCTGGTAGCAGCCAATGTCTATGTGTCCAGATTTGACTCGCGGTGTGCTTTCAAGATCCAGTTCTCCGACCGGCATTCCTGCAATCGTGCCCGCTGAGATCGCGGGAGAATCTGATCGCAGATGAAAGTCATTGGTCGCGTCAACAAAATGCGGATCCACAAAACGGGAATGACGGTCATTCCCGGTTGACTCAACATAGTTGTCGAATCCCGTCACGATTCCAGAAGAGGCACCCCATGTGCTCGCCTTTGACCCCGAAGCACAGTAATAAAGGTTGTGATCGATCGCGACGGGCGGCTGGTTTTTGTCAACCTGCGATTTGTTCACCGCGAAAAGACAGCGAGGCCCCGCGTAGACGATGTTGTTCGCAAAAATATTCTCTGTCATGTTCCACTGCATCTGGAACTCGCCGGACCCGGTTCCCGACGTATCGTTGTCGTAGAGCGTATTGTTGACCACGGTGCAGTGTTCGGTGTGTCCTCGCTCAGGCGCATAACCCCCGATGGAAACTCCCGCGGTATGGCCATGATAGATAAGGTTATTTCGTGCCGTGATGTAACTGGTGGCGCGGTCCTTGTGCTCACTGGCCAGCTCGATTCCAAAGTCCACATCGTGCATGACGTTCTGCTCGATCAGAATCCTGGTGCCACCATCCACGTAAATACCATCGGAGTTTTGCTCATTGCCGTAAGCCGGATTGCCACGCGAGGTAATGTTGTAAACCAAATTGCCGCTTACTACTCCGTCGCGGGCCTGATCGACGGCAGGGTCGGGCGCCGTGCGCTCGAAACCGATGACGTCGATTCCGATGTTGTTGTCGTCGTGGACGACATTGTGAGTAATGCGGAAGTTCGTAACGTTCCCATTCACTACCAGCGACTCGCTCGAACCGGTCTTGAGATGATGCACTTCATTGCCGTCGATCATCAGTTCACTGATAGGCGTTTTGGCGTCGGTACCGTATACCGCAATGCCAAATCCGTTGCCGCCGCTTCCCGGAGCATCGCGGCCGTCAAACGTCTGCTCAATATGATGGACGTTGTTCTTCAGCAGTTCGATGTGTGAGCCGGCTCCCATAACGCTGATGCCCAATGGAACGAGCCGATGCTCGGCGGTGCGGAAGTTGCGAATTTCAAAACCTTCGATCCTTATGTAACTCTGGTTGTGAATCGTTAGTACGCCCTGTCTGCCGGAGGGAGTGAAATGTTCCGCCTCCAGGATTGCCGTCTCGCCGGGATAGCTTCGAAACGTAATGTATCCGTCCGTTGCGTTGCCAGATGCCTTGATGCTTACGAGCTCTTCATACACTCCACCTCGCACATTGACGGTACTGCCCGCATGGGCCGTGCCTGCGGCATGTTGAATCTTGCGCCAAGGCGCCGCTTGCGTGCCGGGATTCAAATCATTCCCGGTCGTCGACACGTAGAAGGAAGAGTTGGACTGGCCAAAGGCTCCAGAGAGGCAAGCCAGTGATATAAAGAGAGTTGAAAATTTCAGGCTCGTCATCCCCCGCCTACGCCCGTATGTCTGACTATCGAATTATTTCTCTTTATATTGTTTTCTTTCATTTGTCTAGCACAAAGAGACCGGCAAACGCGGAAAACGACAATCGCGGCTGCAAGGATCAAGGCAGGGAGTTAGTTCTCTGCCAAGAGATTAATACTACTTAGTCGGATTGAATCGCGACCGTGTTGAATGTGACCATTGCAGAAGAGGGGTCCCAAGGCAAGCAGGTCTCCGAAGGATGCCCTAACGAAATCACCATCCCTCGCCTCATTGTGGCTGCACTTCCACCAGCAGATTCCCGTCGAATTCAACCGGCAGATGTGCACTGTGTCCTGAAACCGTCCCCAGGCTTTTTCCTGTGACGTAGTCCACGACACTGTAGTTGCGATCTTCGAGGCCGCGCAATTCGACTGGCCCCTTCCACTGTTTTGCAAAAAAGGCGTAGTACATGGTCTGATCCTTGCGGATGACATGAGTCTCCGGCACATCGAAGCCGATGTCATAGAGCTGCCCGAGATATTGTCCTCTTGACAGCATCTTTTCCCGATAGATGCAAAGCCACTTTTTGAATTCCTTCTCGCGCGCCGGAGTAAGATCGGATTTGCCCCTTTTTGCGACCAGAGACGGAATGACAAATTGTGTGCCCACGACGCCTCCCACGCCCACCGTGGACGCGAAGTCGTTGGCACCGTCACTCAGTTCGAGGTGATCGCCGAAGAATGGAATTGTGTCTCCCATCAGAGCCTTTAACGTCTTGGCCTTGGAACGAATTTGAAAGGAACCTCTCGGGTCGGAGGCCACCGACATATTGAAGTGCGGCATAGTGAAAAACGAGAACGCCGTACCGCAGGGGCAGAGTTCGACCAGCGTTCCGGACTTTACCGACTGTGCGGTGTCGTAAATTGCCTTGAAGAAATCCGGCACGGCTTCGACCGAATCCTCCGGCTGTGCGTGATGGTGAGCACGGTTGTAGCACTCTGGAACCCCGTTCACGTGCTGGCCATCAAGCTTCAGTCCGTCGAATCCCCAATCCACCAGAATTTTCCGCACCAATGCCTTGTGATATTCCACGACGCGGCGGTCCGCTGGGCGCAAATGGTAAGAATTCCACCAGGAAACTTTTCTCGTGGAGCCATCACGATTCAGTAACTCGTAGTCAAGATGATCGCGGAGCAGTTCCGAGTCTGGCACAGCGCTGAGCGGCGACCACCAGAGCTGAGCTTTGAACCCTTCCTGGTGAATGCGGGCCACCAGGGCTTTCATGTCAGCATCTCCGTTTGGAAATTTCTTGGGATCAAGTTGCCAATCGCCGACATTATTCTGCCAGCCGTCGTCGAGCGTGACCCACAAAAATCCCAGGCGCTTCACCGTCGGAAGTGTGTCATATACCTGCTCAGGCTGAACTTTTCGGCCATATCCCCACGCGCACCAGATGGCGCCGAAAGCGTCGTCGGGAGCGGTGGCTGTTTGGAACCCTTGTTTCATCATGAAGCGCCGATAATCGGCGAGCGTGCGGAAGTAGCCTCACTGGTGGACGGCGACAAAGGTGCGAAACGTAAGAAAACTTTCACCGGGGCTTAATGAGATATCTTTGGTGAAGCGTAGCGAGATTTTGGCGTACGCAACATCGGGCATGGACACGGGGAGGGAAACCAGCTTTGGTCGTGGCTCGACGTGTCCCACAGCCATTCCAACATCACGCCGCCAGACGTCGATAATCGGCGTACCGCCGCCATAGTCGTCGGCATTCATGCCTTGATAATTCTCCTGCTGAAAATTGGTGTACAGCGGTAAGACCCAGTTGGGGCGCTTCTCGTAGGAGCCGCTCTGATAAGACCAGAAAGCTGGCGAGCCCCCACTGCGTTGCGCGTTCACCGCGTACGCGTTATTGGTCCAACTGTTGATCACAAGCTTGGATGTTCCGGTATTGGTGTACTGGACATCAAACAACGCCATCGCGGGAAAGTCGTCATATACGGTCACCCTGACGATCTTTGTGAGCGTTCCCGCCTTTCCTTCCACAGTGAGCCGCTCCCCCTTTCCGAAAGCGTCCTGTGTATGCTCGCGTTTTTGCCAGCTCAGGAGAAATCCGGTCCAGGCGTTGACGGCAGTTGTCACAGTCTCAGAGGCAGAGAACGGCCCCATCACCGTCTCCTTCTTGTCGAAACAGGCCACCACCCGGGCTACGCAGGTGGTTATCAAACTCAATGCGGACGTTGCCGCCTTGAATCCGAGGATTGCGGCTAGGAATGTCCGGGGCTGCCGCCAATGAACAGGCCGCAAACACAGTGGCGAGAACAATCCAAGACCTGCAATCATGAAGGCTCGCAGCATTCGAAGGAGGTTGCCGTCAGATCGCCAAACCATGGTTGAAAACATAGAGCATCTTTCTTATATCGGCGCCGGCACATGAAGAAGATTGAACGGAATCGAACGTAAGCATTCGTAATACAAGGAAAGGCTTGCAAAGTCAAATGATTTTGCGCTTCGATGAGGAACAATCTGCCCGCAAATCCTCACAGTGTCCTTGTATTCCTCGCCATCTATCCGAGCCCCGGCTGGCCCTTTGGGGTGCCCGCAAGTTCGTATTTGTCAAAAACCATCGAAATATTTGTCGCTTGGTGCTGGACAAACGAAATAAAACGATATAAAGAGTAACAGTTCGATACTCGTCCTTTGCGGTTACTCCGCGACGGCAGGGGAACATCCCTGCCGGGCGAGCGCACGCTTCAACTTGAGGTCGCGATGGCTCAATTCGCCCTGAAGTTCGGGTTCTATCCAACTCGGCCAAAGTCTAATCAAACGATAAGGAGGAGGTAATTCCGATGCGGCGTAGAGATTTTTTAAAAAGCACTTTCGCTGTTGCCGCAGCTGCAGAACTTGGAATAGGTAAAGCGCAGGCGAAGGTTCCCGCCCACAACTGGGGAAACTACGACTTCGGCTCCGGTCCCCAGGTGAGAGATCGCCTCAATCAGGGTCCGTTCCCGCAATACCCGCCGGATGCGGTCATTCCTACTGACGACGTGGTGATGACCACTACTTCTTCGGACGACGTCGTGTCGAACTATGGCATGGGACTGGTCACCTACATCACGGCAGACAGTGGCACGGAGGAGATCAAGTCAGACAATGTTCCCCAGGCGATCGAAGACCTGGTTCGATTTCCCTTGGGCCAGCAGCTTTACATCCGTCCGACGTGGAGAGAAGTGCAGCCACGGCCTGGACGCCTGGAGCTGCCCGATTATCTGAAGCTCGTTCTTGAATTGGCGAAGAAGAGCAACAAGCGGGTCGCATTTCGAATTCAGATGTGCGCGCCAGACTATAAACACGAAGCCGCATTACCAGATTTTGTCCTCGAAAAGGTGCCCAAAGTTGACCTTATGGCGCCTAGCGATCAGGAGAGCATCGCTGCAGGGAAAAGATTTTTAGACAACCCTCACTCGCGTTATCAGCCCCGCTATGACCATCCCTTTTTTCAGCAGGCATTCAAAGATCTGGTTGGCCAGTTGGCAACGGAGTTCGATGGCAATCCGCTCATCGAGTTCATCGACACCTTTATGTACGGCTTCTGGGGAGAAGGGCATACGTGGCCATTTCCCAACAATCCCTTCCCTGACTACCTGACGGCGGAGCGGACCTGGATGAAAATGCTCGAAGTCCAGCTCGAACAGTTTAAGAAGACTCCTCTGCTGACCAATACTCAACCGGACTACAGCCGAGTTGGTAATTCAGAACTGGTAGACCGCACGGTCCGCAGCAACAATTGGATTCGCAGCGACACCATTTTTATCGAAAACGAGCAGATTGAAGCGCTCAGCAATCGCCCACCCTGGATCGCGGCATTGCTCGAGCAGGGGCTTCCAGGTAAACCTCCCGACCCGAGCGCCTCGCATGAAGGGATAGCCCCGGCAGAGAACATGATCGCTCATGTGGTGGATGTCGGGGCGAATTACTGGTCGCTCTGGAACTTTCACCAGATTAGCGCAAAGAATCTGATGAGCTACTACCAGGCTTATCCGGCGGCGTTCGACCGGATCAATCGCCGAATTGGCTATCGGGTGAGGCCATCTTTCATCTGGAGCTATAAGGACGACGGTTTCCTGGGGCTAATTGTCGGCTTTGCCAATGACGGCATCGCGGGTGTGCCGGGTGTATTGAGGGTGACGGTGGCGAGCCAGGACGGAAAGGTGCTCAAGAGCGGTTGTTTGGATGCCGGGTACCCCGTGCCGGGCAAGATTCGGCAGGCACAGTTCGTGCTTCCGAACGTCACAGATTGGAAAGGATTGAAACTTAGAGCTGAGCTTGAGGTAAAGGGAATGCGTTATCCCGTGCAGTGGGCTTGTCACCAGAAGCCGAACGATGACGGCTCGCTCACGCTGCGTCCCAACCTCCGTCAGCAGCTCTAATCCGAGTGCCGCCGGACACGCGAACGGAGCTGCAGCGGCTACGCGATGGCTGCTGTAGCCGGAGAAGCTCTTCCTCATCGCGTTGGGCGATAACTGTGATCAGATGGCCTCCGCCATCAGGCTGTTGACGCCGCCACGAATCGCCACAAGGAGCATTAAGGCATCTGGGCACTCGTACATGCAACCCGCACCCTACCTTAGAGTGGTTTCCTTGACCAGGCATAGCACGGGGTGTCAAACTGTTGCCAGGAAGAGAACCGGCTTTTCGGGTTAGGTTTTCTCGTTCGTCGTGGCTTCCGCCGTACAGTAAAGGTACAATAGGAGCGGATTGTGGGTCATTTGGGCCTTTGGGCCGGACGTAAAATGAGTAACTTATGTATTATCAATACTATACGTTAGTTCAAATCCCCCTTCTGCACCATGTGTTCTGGCAGGCCCCAACTCTGGCCCCCGAGTCGACAGCAACATAAATTTCAGAAAACCGCTATCGGCGGTTTAGGAAAAGCGCAAACTCATGCTCTACGGTCTGGTCATAGCCATTCACATTATCGTCTGTTTCTTCATTATCATCGTCGTGCTGTTGCAGAGCGGCAAGAGCGGCGACATTTCGGCGGCCTTCGGCGGGCAAGGCAGCCAGACTGCCTTCGGTCCGCGTGGGGCGGCCAGCGCCCTCTCCAAGGCCACCACCTGGTCGGCCATCGCTTTCATGCTCACCTCGATCACGCTATCGGTTATGGCGACCCAGCGTGGCGGGCCGAAATCGGTGTTGCAGGGATTGAAAGGTCAGCCGGTCAAAACACAGCCGGCACCGGCCCAGACTCCAGCGTCGCCGCCTACTCAGCAGAAGTAGACACGAGGAAGCGATCTCGCCCGCACACGGCACCTATCCCGAAATCCGTGCTTGCCAGGAGGCCCAAATCCGCCTGCATACCGCAAACCCCGAATTGTATTCCCGAACTTAACGGTGCTACCATCCGAGACAGTGATTGATAGTCTGGAGGTCATGACATGTCGGACAGCGGCAGCAATAGTTTCGTATGGTTTCTGGCAGGGCTGGGATTAGGCGCACTGGTGGGAGTGCTGTACGCGCCGCGTTCAGGTAGCGAAACTCGCGATGTACTGCGGGCACGCGCCGAGGAAGGACGCGACTACGTGCGCGACCGGGCTCAGCAGGCGCGCAGTCAGGCTACGCAGTGGGCCGACCGCGGCCGCGAAGTTCTCAACCAGCAGAAGGAACAATTCCGCGCCGCTTACGAAGCCGGCCGTCAGGCCTATCAGGAGACCACCGCGGACACTGGCGCGACCAAGAATCTGTAAGCGGCTGGCGCGTCGCCTGCAGCACCCTCCGTGGCGGCGCCAAGCCTGAGACGGGGAGAGGCAGGGATCAACAATCATGGACAAGCTCACTGTGTTTATCGCGCTGACGGGGCTTGCGGTCTTGCTGCAGGCTTGCGTCCTCCTTGCCATGTACCTTGCCGTGCGCAAAAGCGGCGACCGCATGGAAGCTCTGGCGGCAGAAGTGAAGACCAAGGTCTTGCCCACGGTAGAGCAGGCACAAGCCATGCTCACGGAGATCCGCCCCAAGCTCGAGATAATCGCCGAGAATCTGGCGGAAAGCACAACCGCGATGCGCGTGCAGGTCCTGCGTGTCGATGCGACTGTCAATGACGTGGTCGACCGGGCCCGTCTGCAGGTTATCCGCGCCGACGAATTGCTCACCCGCACTCTGGACCGAGTCGAGCAAACCTCCGACATGGTGCACAAGACCGTAATCTCACCCGTGCGCCAACTTTCTGGCCTGATGCAGGGGATCACGGCAGGACTCGAGTTCCTTTTTAGCAGGCGGGGATGGAGAAACGGTGGCAGCCGGGAGGAGCGCCGCGCGGTGCCGCAGGACGAGATGTTTATCTGAAATGCTCGGGTCGGAATCGAGCTCTGAGTCTTTTTCTTTCTTTCAATGCGATATCTAGTGCGCGCTCGCGTCAAGCCGGGGCGAGAGAATGATCTGCTCGAGGCGATCGAGCAGCAGACGTTTGGGCAAGGCTCGGTCGCCGAGGGCGAATATCTGCGCAACATGAAGCAGGCGCGTCTGTGCGCGGATGACACCGCGCGCTGGGTGGAAGTCTGCTACTGTCCAACGCCCCTGCTTGAAGAGCGGCCGTACTGGGAAGAGTACTTCGATCTGGCGCGAGTGCAAGACGCCCACGATCGCCGCCAATGTCGCGACGAGAACGGCTCCGAGCCATGGGCCTGTCGTGACTGCGACTGCACGGCACGGCTGGAGGCAAAGCTGAGTAAGTCCGGCAAGCCGTTTCTTGACTCCCTCCGGAGCAGCGCCGGACCGGCGTGCGCGGGCAAAGCCCGTCAACGCTGACTCCGGCAAAGTCCATCCCGTTCTCTAGTGACAAGATCTGCGGCGCAGTTTCGTGATCCGGTGATTCGCTGGCCCTCTCGATTCCTGTTTCTTGTTGTCCTTACCCTGGCTATCACGCTGACTGCCCTTCCTCGCCCTACCGAGAATGCGCCGTACCAGTCTGCCGGCACGAAGGAGATGGCCGTATTGCTCGAACAGATTTATCGCGAGCAGGACTGGAGGCAAGACCCCAACAAAGCCGCCGAGCGCGCCCGGCACTTGCGCGAGGATCTGGCCTCCAATCCCGGCGTGCGCGACGAATTTAGCATCCGCGGGGTACTGGCGGAAAACCTGCTGAAGGCCGGGGGACAGCGCGGGGGCGCTGTCGAGCAACTCGAGATTATCACGGACACAGGCCCAGAAATATGGAGTCGGGCTTGCATCCGCGTTCGATAAGTTGGTGCGTGACACTCTGGCCATTTCCTACCTGCGGCTGGGCGAGCAGGAAAACTGCCTCCACTACCACGGCCAGGATTCTTGCCTCTATCCCATCAAGGGCGGGGCATCCATGTGGAACGGCGAGGAGCCGAAGGCGCGTTCCGTGAACTGATCGCAGATCTAGAAAGGGATCCGAATGATTTGAAGTCGCGCTGGCTGCTCAGCATCGCGGCCCTGACGCTGGGCAAGTATCCGGATGACGTGCCTGAGAAGTGGCGCGTCCCGCCGAGTACGTTGGAGTCGGAATACGACATCGGCCGTTTCTACGAGGTTGCGACCGACGTTGGGCTGGTGATCAACAACCACTCCGGCGGAGCGATCATGGAAGACTTTGACGGCGACGGCCTCCTCGACTTAATGGTGCCGGGTTCGGGACCACATGACTAGTTGCGTTTTTTCCATAACAACGGCGACGGCTCTTTCTCCGATCGGACTCGAGAGGCGGGACTGACGGGCTAGACCGGAGGCCTGAACAATGTCGTGACGGACTACAACAACGACGGCCATCCCGACGTGCTGGTGCTGCGCGGCGGCTGGTAGGGACAGAACGGAAGTATCCCGTGTCGCTGCTGCCGATCGCTGGAAGTTTACTGACGTAACTGCACAAACTTCGCCGATCTCGATAACGACGGCTGGCTTGAGGTGTATCTTGGCACCGGCGATGTGCCCTGCGAATCGCCCTCCCCAACCGCATGGTTCCCAACCACGAAGGCAAGGTTTTTAAGGATGTCACCACGTCGGGAGATGTTTGGGCATCTGCAGAAAGGGCATGCCTTCGCCTTCGGGGACATCGACACCGACGGCGATGAAGATGTGTTTGAAGAGATGGGCGGAGCCGCCAGCGGGGACAACTATCCTAGTGTGTTGTACGAGAATCCGGGCCACGGCAACCACTGGATCAAGCTCGAACTGGAAGGCGTAAAGACCAATCGCGCGGCCTTTGGAGCCCGCGTCAATGTCACGGTGAAAACTGGGGGCGGTATGCGCCACGTCTACCGGACGGTGGGTTACGGGTCAAGTTTTGGCGGCAATCCGCTGCGGCAGCACGTTGGCGTGGGAAAAGCAGAGCGGATTGCGGGTCGACCGGGAATTCCACTTGCGCGAAGGCGATTCGACGCTAACGCCGGGTCAGTACAAAAGCTTCCGCCCGCGGCATCTGCCGGCGGCGGCGCATCAACACTAGAGACCCCCCTCAAGAAGATCCTCAAGGCCTAGGAGTGAGCGGGTGAGGTGGATTCCGGGAGAACGGTGGAGCAAATCCCCGCAAGATCCAGCCGCGGAGCGGCGGCATAATTTCGCCCCGGACGTGAGTCCGGGGTAGGCTCAGAAATGAAGGAATGAGTCCCGTAGGGACGGCACGAGGTTCTCACGCGGTCTCAAACCTTGCCGCCCGAGCGGCCGATGGAACCGTCCCTCTTCCCTGCGGACCGTGGCGCAAGCCGAGGCGTTGCAAGCAACATCTCTACGAATAGGTCTCAGGCGAGCTGCGGCAGGACTGACTCCAGCTGCTTCAGCTCCTGCGCTACCTCCCTCAGATTGAAGACCAGCGCCCAGAAGGGCAGCATGCGATCGAGGGCGAAGGGAGCCGTGGCGCGCTGGGCGCGGAGTTTGGCGAGATCGGCATCGAGTTCGCGGATGGCGGCATCGAGTTCGGCGGAGTTCAACCCCTGGCCGGGATTCCGAACTGCCTTCGCCAGGGCAACGAAGTTCTGCGCAGTTCTTTCCGCAAGCAAAGGCAGCGACGGCACCAGCCCGGGCTCAAGCGGTGGAAGCACATAGAGTGAGCTATCTTCCGCCATGGCCGTTAGACGGCGTCGAATCTGGTCCCCTAGCTCCACGACCTGCTGATACCCGCTTTGATTGAATCGCGAGAAGGCCAGTTCGCTGCGGGCTTCGTCCATCTGCTGGGTGATGCCGCGCCGAAGATCGTGCAACTGTCGGTCGAGATGGCGCACCTGCTGCTCGTTGTCGATTCCCTGCAACGCCGCGGCGGTGACGGCTCGGTAGAGCGCGCCCGCGCCTGCGAGGATGTTGGCGATCTTTTCCCGCAGAACTTGGCGCGCGTGCACCGGCCAGACCAAGGCGCCAACGGCAAAGGCGACTAACCCTCCCAGCAATGTATAAAGCACGCGGAGCCAAGCCATGTGCCAAGGCTCACCCTGACCGCCGAAGACGAGGATCAATGCAGCGGTGAATCCGGCGGCGGTGAAGCTGGGGTGCAGGGCGGTGAGATAACCGAACAGGCTGGCTAGGAGAAACAACATGACCCCCGCGCCCACCGGGCCTTCTCCTAGCACGGGAATGAGCAGCGCCGCCGCGAGTGCGCCGCAGGTCGATCCGATAGTGCGGTAGAGAGCCGCTTTCCACGATGCTCCGAGGTTGGCCTGGGTCACGATCAGCGCGGCAAACACTGCCCAATAGCCCTGCGGCAAATGCCATCCGGTGTAGATCGCGTAGGTGATCGTGCCTGCCAGCCCAGTCTTGACTCCCTGCTTCAGCGAGGCGGACTCGCGGCTCCAGAAGGAGGGCGGAGTCGAAGGGATGGGAGTTTCACGCACTGGCAGCGAAGGATTTGCAGATGCCATGCGGGGGATTATAGGGCGAACGCGAGAGGTAACACTCTCATATCGATCGCATATTTCTAGCCACAAGGCGTTATGCAATCCACTTTGAAGCGACCGGTCTCGGGCAAGCCGGTGCTAAATCTGAGCTCGTACCAGCCGTCGGTCTGAATTCTTTTGCCACGAGTCTCTTAAAAATGGTTGACCATGATCTCGCCGCGGACAAACTGTTCGCCTGATGAGTAGCAGAAAGCGCATCCCTGACAGCCCAAACCTCAGACGATCCAGCCGCCCCCAACGACCATCTCGCCGTAGTAGAAAACCGCTGCCTGGCCGGGGGTAATAGCTCGCTGCGGCTCATCGAACCTGACGAGGATTTCGTCATCGCCTACGCGCTCGATCACAGCTGGCGCTGGTTCGTGGCGATGGCGAATCTTCACCGCCACCCGCATCGGCTCGCGCAGATCATCATTCGAAATCAGGTTGACGCGGCGGGTGCGCAGGGTGTGCGAATAGAGATGCTCGTCGCCGCCCACGACTACCTGCTTGTTCGCGCCGCTGATCTGAATGACGTAGAGCGGCGATCCGGTGGCAACGCCAAGTCCCTTGCGCTGCCCGACCGTGAAGTTGTGAATGCCGGTGTGCTCGCCGAGGACTTCGCCGCTCGTCGTCACCAACTCGCCTGCAGTGTCGGGCAAGGACTCGCCCTGCTCGGCGAGGTAGGCGTCGATGAAGCGCTTGTAGTCCCCGCCGGGGACGAAGCAGATTTCCTGCGAGTCAGGCTTTTCTGCCGACGCCAGACCATGCTTCCGGGCGAGTTCGCGGACCTCCGGCTTGGTCATATCGCCCAGCGGGAACAGCGTACGGCTGAGCTGCTCCTGGGTGAGTCCGAAGAGAAAGTAAGTCTGGTCCTTGCTCAGGTCGGCGGGACGCTTGAGCAGCCAGCGGCCCCGCGCGTCATTGTAGGCGACGCGGGCGTAGTGACCGGTAGCAACGCGCTCGGCCCCGATCTGACGCGCGACGGTGATTAGCTGATCAAACTTCAGATGATTGTTGCAGAGGCTGCACGGGATCGGCGTTCGCCCGGAGAGATATTCCTCGACGAACGGGCGCACCACGTCGCGCTCGAAGCGCTCTTCGTGATTGACCACGTAATAGGAAATGCCGATCTGTTGGGCTACGCGGCGGGCGTCGTAAACGTCGTCGAGCGAGCAACAGCGTCCCCGTACGGACTCGGCCATGCCCTCGTGTCCGGCGAGGCGGCGCTGGTTCCACAGCTGCATCGTCAGGCCGATCACGGTGTGGCCTTCGGCGCGCAGCATCGCCGCGACGGTGGAAGAGTCCACACCGCCCGACATGGCTACGGCGATGGTTTCAACTGACATGTTCAGCTTTTGGCTTCCCCTACTCCGTTGGATGCGGCCCCGTATACTCCGAGCAGCAGGGCTTCTCTACCGGCTTGAATTCCATCAACTCGACCCGCGTCAGATCTGGATCGTAGACGTTCAGCTGCCATTTGCCGTCTTTCCCCATCTGCGCCTTCTCGTTGTCATGCGCCTTCCAGCCATGCGATTCCAGAAGAGCCTGCGCCTGTTTTATGTCTTTCACGCCCAGCGAAATGTGATTCATCACTCCGGTCAACTGCTGGTCGGGATGCTCGGGTTGGTTCAGCATGTATTCCAGCCAATCGGTGCCATCCGGAACCTGGATCGCGAGCCATTCGGTCACATCGTCTTTCATGCCGCCGTGCCAGTAGGGGCGAAATCCCAAGATATCACGATAGAAGTGGTCCTCGGCATCCTGGTGATAGACGAGAAAGCCTACGTGGATCATGTTGTGGGAGACCCATGGCACTTGCGCATCCGACTGGTGTCCCTTAATGCTAATCGGCGCCTTTGGATCCCGCTCGACAAATTCGATGCGATGGCCTTCCGGATCGTTCACGCTAAAGGCGAGGCTGTGGTCGGACCGGCCCTCGATCTTCGTTGGCTTGACTCCCTTCTCCGTGAGATATCGGCGCAGAGCAACGATGTTGTCGGTCGCGAAGGCAACGTGGTCCATGCGGTCGATGGCCTTGGGATCGGGGGCGGGACTATAACCCACCCACTGCGTTCCGATCATGTACCGTGCCATTTCGCCGGATTCGACTGGCGCGGCGGAACTCAGGCCCAGCACATCGCCATAGAGTTTTTTCATGCCGTCGGGCGCGGTCGTGTAGAAAGTCACGTGGTCGATTCCCAGGATACGCGGGCGCGCGGCGGGAGTTTGCGCAAGGGCACAAATTTGAAACGCTGCGACGATGAAAGGCAGAGCAAGCTTTTTCATTGCGTTTTAGATTGTAGTCCAGAGCTCTCGACGGTTAAACCGCGGGAAAACTCTCCAGCGGTCGCAGTCAGTTCTTCGCGTCTCGCATAAGAGGCGAGACCCTTCGACTCCGCTGGCAGGCTATAGGGCACGGGGATCTCAGAGTTCGTCTAGGAATTGGCGCAGCAGCCGTGTGGCTTCTTCCGGCTGCTCCCAAGGCGAGTAGTGCCCGGCCTTTGGGATGACACGCAACCGGCCGCCGGTAACCTGCTGCCGCATAAGTTCGGCTTCCTTCACGCCGGTCAGAGAGTCTTCATCTCCGGTCACAAGCAGGGTGGGTACATTGATGGTCTTCAATGTTCCCATCGAATCCGGACGCTCGGCCATGCCACGCTGCACCTGGGCTACGTCGTCCGGGGACATCTTGCGCATCATGCGGCGCGCTCCGTCTACCAAATCGGGACGGTTTTCGTGCGTAGTCTTCGCCAGCACACGCGCAAGCATGGTTTCAATAAACGGCTCTGTGCCGCGTTCGAGGACGTCGGTCGCAGCCTGCAGGCGTGCGGCGCGGGCTTCGGGCCCGTCGGCTGGAGCTTTGGTGTTGCACAGACCGAGAGCGGCCACGCGACCGCGATACTTGCGCCAGAATTCAAACAGAGCATAACCGCCGATCGAGACCCCAATCAGGGGAGCACGGCCCACGTCGCCGTCGTCCATCACCCGGGCGATGTCGGCGGCGTGCTTCTCCATGGTCGCCGGACCCTCGCCGATCTCCGACTCTCCGTGGCCGCGAAGGTCGGGCAGGATCACGCGATAGCGCACGGCGAGCGCTGAAGCCACCGTCAACCAGAATTCATGATGCGCAGGAAAGGGATGGAGAAGCACGACCGGGGGGCCGTCACCGAGCGTCCAGTAGAGAATGTCGGCGTCGCCGCTCTTGATTTTCTGCGAGAGGGTAAGCTGCATGAAGAGAATCTACCCGGTTTTAGTCGTTACTGACCTTGGGGCGCATAAAAATCGACAAGATTTCCGTCTGGGTCACGGAAGTAAATAGAACGAGTCCCCCACGGTTGTGTGGAAGGTGGCTTGACCCATGTTTTCACATTACTCTGTAGCCTGACGTACTCCTTGTCGACGTCGGCGACCCTGAATTCCAGTATCACACTCTGGTTCTTTGCGGCTTGCGTCGAACCAGGAATGTATTTCTGTTGGGCCGCCGCCGAGAAAATCGCCAGCACTCCGGCACCGGTGTGGAATTCAGCATAGTCATGGCCAGATCTCTTGGCTTTAAGTGCCAGGATGGGCTCGTAAAACGGAACCAGCTGGTTAACGTCGGCCGTGATCAGGCATGTGTTTATCAGTCTTGGGCTACCGCTGGCATCCGAGGGCGAATGGCCCGTCGTCTGGGGATTCGCGGACCATCCCGTGATAACCGCCAACAGACCCAATTGCCAAATACTTCGCGCTCGGTGTCACCATGGCGGTTTGCCCCTTGACACCCAGATTACGGGTTCGTGGCTGGCCGCGCGGCCACCGCCGCTGGCAGCAGCAGCGGTTCCTCCGGCATGATGATCCAAGCGATGATGTACGCTAGAAAGCCAAAGCCGGTCATGAACGCTGTGATCAGCCAGACCACCCGCAGCAGGGTCACGTCGATGTCGAAGTACTCGGAGAAGCCGAGGCAGACGCCGGCGACCTTGCGCGCAAGGCGCGGACGCACGAGGCGAGTCCGGGCCAGCGAACCACCGACACGAATGCCGCAATAGGCACAGAGGGCAGCATCATCCTGAATCACTTTTCCGCAGTAGTTACAGTACATACCTTCCCCCTCCCCATGGATACGGAACCCGCGGACCGAAAGTTCCCTTTCACTCCCGGTACGCTTCCTTGATATAGCGGCGCGCCTGGTCGGCGGGGCCGGTGTTGGCGTTGCCGGCCAGCACGGTCTGATATCGCTTCATGGCTAGATCGCGCTTCTGCAGCAGGTCGTACATTTCTCCGGCAGCAAGGTTGGCTTTCTGCAGGATGTCAGGATCGGGACTGGGAGCTTCGTTGACCAACTCATACGCGGCAGCCGCGCCGGCGAGATCTTTCTTGCTGCGCAGCAGCTCTCCCAGACCCCAGGCCGCCATTTCGTAATGCAAGTTGTGGTACTTCCCTTCCCGGCCGTTTTGCCACACTTTGCGGTAGGCGGCTTCGGATTCCTCCAAACGCCCTGCGGAGCGCAGCAAATTGGCGACCTCAGTCGGAAAGAGGTGATTGTTGGGATACTTTGACGAGAGCTCCTGCATGTAGCCGAGGGCCTCGCCGTAGTGATGCTCGCGGCGGAGAAACAGGCTGAGCAGGACCTTGGCGTCTACCGAATTTTCGCCATCGGTCTTGGCGACATCGCGCAGATACTCGAGGCCTTTGTCCCTCGAGCCGTTCAATCCGGCCAGGGCAGCCGCGACTTTGATGCTCCACGGCAGATTGCCAACGACGTAGTTATGCGTGCCCACGACCAACTTAGCGTCGACATAGTCGGGGTCGAGTTCCAGCACGTGTTCATGGTCGTGGCGCGCCGCCACGGCATTACGGAGCGCCGAAAACCAGGCCCGCTCGACCAGTCCGGTGTAGACGGCAAACTGGGCGCGTGTGACGCCTCGGCAATAAAGCGCATCGACGTCTTTCGGGTTGGCCTTGAGTTCCTGGTCCTCCAGCGCCTCGGCCCGACGCACGAGCTCTTTGATTCGTTGCTTCACCTTCGGGTCCGAGGGGCGGGGAGCATGCCCGATGAAGCTGTCATTGGTGTAGTCCCCGGTGTTCATGCCGCCGGTTTCATACAGGTTGCGCATCAGGACGGACGTCAGCAGGTGGTTGACCGCAGCCGGATCGTTGGGATGCCGCCCCAGGATCTTCTCGAATTCCTGCGTCGCGCGGTCGTATTCCATGTTGTAGAAGTAGTCGAACCCGACGGTGGCATTGAGATCACGGGGAGCACCGTGCGGAGATCCAGGTTCGGCGTGCGACTGAGCAGCCGCAACGACCCACGGCACAACCAGCAACAGCGAGATGAGCAGCGCGCAGCGGTTCTGATCGAGAAGCTTCTGATTTTTTTGGTCTGAAACCGTCATGGAGACTGTGAGGCTAGTTTAAAACAATCGAGGGGATCATGTTTTCCTAGTTCAGTACGCGCATGGAGGATCACCAGAACCACGAGCGTCATCTACGTGCCCACAACGCTACCTGCCCGTTAACGACATCGTTTTCTATAATCGCATCAGCCACAAACCGGTTACGGGAAAGCCTGGTTAGAGCGGTCGGTACCCCGTTCGCGAATGGAGTGCGCGACCGTAGGGCGTCGGGTATGTGTGTCCGTATCTGAAGCCAAGCCCTCCTCAAACCTGCTTGGTTTGTCTTGTGTGACGCCAGGTCTTGGACCTTGGTGACCGGTGCATCTTTACTCGCTGGCGCACGTAATTATTGCCAGTGCTGGGGTTAAGGAAAGCGGTTGAAATACTGGCAAGTACTAATCCCCTCCGGCACTTAGATCACCACCCGGCTTTGGCTGTCGGAGTGCCATGCACTTTACGAGTTTTGAATTAGAGAACTACAGACCATGGCTGACTTGCTACAGGAAACGCATCAGGAGTTTTGGCAGCCGCCCACGGCTGTGATGACTGGGGGGGTGGTGGTCGACTCCGCGCCTATCATGGCGGAGGTTTGCCCGCGATGCGGTACCGAGTTCCTACTCGGCTCTGGATTTTGCCACTCCTGTGGCGCACGGCGTCCGGAAGCCCTAAGCGCCGCTGCCCGAGCCGATGCGGCCGAGATGGCTGGGCTCTGGGAACAAGGGGTGACCTGGCTGCGTTCGGTCGTCGCAGGCGTTTCCAAGACGTTGAGCAAGATTAAGCTCCCCTCCTGGCTACACTATCTTCATTTCCACGAGATTCAGCGATGGATCGGGCTCTCGACCGCTTCGCTGGTCGCCTTCATCATCGGGCTAGCGTGCATTGCGGGAGCTTTGCTGGCCGGATTTTTGAATGCCAAGACCTTCGTCGACTGGCAGGCAATCCAGTTCTACCGGGCCGAATGGCTGCTGGGCGCGACCACCTCGTTCGTGGCGGGAATTCTTCTCAAGAAGCCTTCCGGCGACTAGCTCGTCCAGTAACGTCGCCACTTTGGCTCTCCCAGATCGTTACGGCCGGATCTAGGATTCGCTTCCCGATCCTGCGGCGCGACGCTGCTGGTTCATCCGATAGAGGTGATTCACTGGCCCGGTACCCCGACCTAGGGGAAGTCCGTTCGTTATAGCTGCGGTGACGTATGTCTTTGCCAACAGAGCAGCTTCGGCCAGTCCGCGGTCGAGCGCCAGGTGGCAGGCCATCGCGGTGGCGAAGGCGCATCCGGTACCGTGGGTCGAGTTGGAACGCTGCCGCTCGGCTTTGAAGGTTTCCTGCTCCACTCCACGTTTCGTTGTGAAACTCAACAGATCAGTTGCCTTTTCCAGATGGCCTCCAGTAATGACAACGGCGGGAGCCCCCAGTTCGTGTAGTTTGGCGGAGGCCACCTTCATATCCTCCAAGTCCTTGACCTTGATCCCGGTGATCGCCGCGGCTTCATCGATGTTGGGCGTAACCACGTCGGCTAAGGGAATTAGTCGCTCGATGAGCAGTTTGATTCCAGGGCCGTCCAGTAGTTCGGCGCCCGAGGACGACCTTATGATCGGATCCAACACGACATTGGACAGGCGAGCCCTGTTCGAGCCCTGTCCGCGGTCGGCGGGCGCTGGGTTGGAGAGAAAATCCGCGACCGCTTTGACCACCTTCCCAGACCCCAACATTCCGATGCGGATGGCGGCTATTTCCAAGTCCGTTGCCAGGTCTTCCAGGGTTTCAGAGATCAGCCCCGAATCGACGGCCTCGACTCGCCGAACCCCGGATGTAGACTGAACCGTCAGGGCTGTGATGCAGGCCACACCGTAGCACCCGTGGGCGGCGATCGTTTTGACATCGGCGGTCACCCCGGCCCCGGACGAAGGATCGAATCCCGCAATAGTCAGTACAACGGGTGGTCTTTCAGCCATGTCCTTCCGTTCGCTACCACGCTTGAGCCTACGCCCTTTCTAGCGCGCCCGAAACGTACATTGTCGGCCCCGGAGTTACCTTTGAGCAGAGGTCGGGAAAAAAATCTTCAGCGCCAACTCTGGAGTCAACGCCGTAAATACATGATTCCATGTAAGTTGCCAGCGGTCCTCCTGTAAGTCATTGATTCCGCCAGCCTTGTAAATTCTACCTCACTCGTCTGCAGAGGTTATTTACTATCTGATAAATACCTAACCTTACCGAAACAAATGAGGTTCGCCGCATGTTACTAAATTACCAATAGGTTACGTACGAAATCCATTACTAGGAGGTAATCTCCTGGCGCACCCTTTAGCCTTGACACGCATTTGGCACGCCGATAGCATTTCACAATCAAGTCCGATAGTACAAGCCGAGGCTAGGACCACTTTTGAGTATGCGAGGAGAACTGAATGCGACCACGTTTAGCTCATGGACTGGCGATCGCCGTATTGATCGCCGGCCTGGGAGCGGCTCAGGGACCGAACATCTCGGAGGCGACCCCAGCGCCTATTCGTTCAGTCCGAATAAAACCCGAAATCCGCAAACAGGCTGGCAAACCGAAACCGTATCAAATTGGGACCGCGTCGTGGTATGGCGAGAATTTTGAAGGAAAACCCACCGCCAGCGGCGAGCCCTATGACATGTACGACATGACCGCCGCCCACCTCAAGCTTCCCATGGGAAGCTACGTGCGGGTGACCAACCTGCGCAACGGTAAGGCCGTTGTGGTCCGGGTCAATGACCGTGGCCCGATCGTTCCGGGTCGGATTATCGACCTTTCCTACGGCGCCGCCCAAGCCCTGCAGTTCCAGCACAAGGGTCTGCAGCGGGTGCGCCTCGATCTGGTCAATCCCCCACAGCCTACCTACCAGACCGTCGCCTATAACCATCCCCCGATAGCGAAACTCCCCTAAAAAGTATAGACTTGCGGAGATGGCAGCCGCTGTGCCCAACCGCATGCCACTCGGTAGCGTGAGCTATCGGAGCTCTGAATTGCGAGGCGACGACCTGCGAAGCGATGATCCGCGTCGCCGGCTCATCGTCGCCTTGGATGTCTCCACCGCCGGAGCCGCGCGAGCGATTATGGCGGCGGTGGGTGACTCGGTTTTTACCTACAAAGTCGGCATGCAGCTCTATACCGCCGAGGGACCGCAGATGGTGCGCGAACTCGTGGCCGCAGGTCGAGGCGTGTTCCTCGACCTCAAGTACCACGACATTCCGAATACGGTGGGAGCAGCCGTCGCTGAGGCGGCAAAGCTCGGCGTGAGCATGCTCACGGTGCACGCGGCCGGGAGCGGCAAGATGTTGCGCGCCGCGGTGGAAGCAGCACAGGCGAGTCCCAGCCTGATGGTTCTGGCTGTCACCGTGCTCACCAGCCTGGATGCGAATGATCTGGAGAAGATCGGCATCCGGGGCTCAGTCGAGGATAGCGTCGTTCGCCTGGCCACCATCGCTCTTGCCAACGGATGCCATGGCGTTGTCACCTCGCCCCGTGAGGCTTCCACCCTGCGCGCGGAACTCGGAGACCACTTCGCGATCGTGACTCCGGGCGTCAGGCCAGCGGGCGGCAGCGTGGGAGATCAGGTTCGAGTCGCCACTCCCGCCGAGGCGATCGCGTCAGGGGCCAGCCACATCGTGGTGGGCCGACCAATCACCGAAGCGCCAGATCCCGCGGCCGAAGCCCGGGCAATTCTAGGGCAGATCAGCGGGTAGAGCCCGAACACCGCCATCACACTCATCCCTTCCTGACACATGCCGGTTCTGGTCCAACTCTGGATTCTGAGCGCGCTGCCGGGTCTGTCTGTGCTCATTGTTTGACCACTTTGATTGACTATGGTCTAATATTATAGTCATGAAGGAAGTTGCTATCTCCGAATTCAAGCCAAGTGCCTTTCCCTGCTCGAACAAGTGCAGAGGACGAAGAAAGCGATCCGCATCACCCGATTCGGGAAACCGGTCACCGAGGTCGTCCCCCCTCGCCCGAGACTCACTCCGCCGACTGGATTGGGTCCATGAAGGACTCGATGAAGATCGTGGGCGATATCGTTTCTCCAGCCAGCGACGAGAGTGACTGGGCGGCGCTATGGGATTGGGGCTCCTCCTTGATACGCACATTTGGCTGTGGAGCCTGCAGGATCCAACCAGACTGGGAAAGAGAGCTCTGCACGAACTCAGAAATCCGGAGAGCGAACTCTGGCTCTCTCCGATCAGCACCTGGGAAGCGCTGACTCTGAACACAAAGGGGAAGATTCGCCTGCCCGCTGACCTCACTCAGTGGGTGGTGCAAGCTACCGCTCCCCTACGGGAAGCACCTCTAACGCATGAGATCGCGCTCGCGGCCCGACTGCTGCCCTTCGCCCATAACGACCCTGCCGACCGCTTTCTCGCCGCGACCGCGCAGTTACTGCATTTGACCCTGGTCACGGCCGATGCGAACCTGCTGGGCCTGGGGAACATATCAACGCTGGCGAACCGATGATAGTTCGATTTCGCCGCTTCTCAAGCTTCTCCTACAAGAAAAAGCCCGACCCAGAACCAACTACTCCCGCTCCGGTCGTTTAATCGCTGGCTCGAATTCCGTTATAGCTTCTCGAAGAACTCGCAGGCCGAGCACGAGATGTAGACCCCGCCCGGCACGCCGCGTTCGCGGTCTTTCACCCGCTTGACGATCCGCGTGGGCTTGCCGCACTTGGGGCAGTCCGTGCTCTTGGTGGTGTCCATGACCTTCTTGCGGTCGGCCGTTTTTGCGATCTTGGCGCCTACTGCCATGGTGGAATCTCTCCTGATTTCCCTAATCTCCGCGCAGCACAATCCGCTGCCTTCTGCCGCGGATGAATGTGGATGGGATGTCTCGGAAAACCCTGACCCGGATTAACGCAATCCACTCGCGAAGACTTCGTAGCTGCGTCTGGACTCTCTTCCGTCGCCATCGATTTTACCGTAAGGTTGTGCCATCTGTCTTGCGGCTGTCGAGATCCCGCCCATGCCCCCCATGCCCCGCACCCTCTGGCCGGTCCTCAACACGATCCTCTTCACGATCTTGGTACCGGGGACGGTAACAGTCTGTGTGCCGATTCGGCTGCTGGGCGGACTTGTCAGGCCACCATGCGGGCCTCTGACATGGTTCGGTGGCGTCGTCCTGCTGTTGGGCGCGGCGATCTACTTCCGCTGTGCATGGGAGTTTGCCGCGCGTGGACTGGGCACGCCAGCGCCGATCGCTCCGACGAAGTTTCTCGTCATCACCGCGCTGCACCGCTACGTGCGCAACCCGATGTACGTTGGCGTTTTTCTCGTGCTGATCGGCGAGGCTGCACTGTTTCATGCAATCGTGCTCCTGGCTTATGCCGCTTTCTTTTGCGTGCCGGTCGAGCTGTTCGTTGTGTTTTACGAGGAGCCCGCTTTGCGCCGCCAGTTCGGAGAGTCGTACGAGGAATACCGCAGGACGGTCCCGCGCTGGATCCCCAAATTCAGACCGACCCAAAGTTAACTCTCTGCAGCCGGTCGCTCCCTCTCAGTACTCCACCAGCTCCTTCATCGCCAGGAACAGATCGTTTGGTTGCGGCAGAATGGCGTCTTCCAGAATCGGCTGGTAAGCCACGAATGTGTCCTTCGCGGCTACGCGGCGGACGGGGGCATCGAGTTCGTCGAAAAGTTGGTCGGCGATGCGGGCGGCGATCTCGGCTCCATAGCCCCAACTGAGCGAATCTTCATAGGCGACGAGCACTCGGTTGGTCTTGCCCACCGAAGCGGCGATCGTTTCCCAGTCAAACGGATTCAGGCAGCGCAAGTCGATCAGTTCGACGCTGACATCCTGCTCGCGCTCAAGCTTCTGGGCCGCTTGCAGGGCACGGGGCACGACCGCTCCGTAGGTAATTACCGTCAGATCGGTACCGGGATGCACGACCTTCGCCTTGCCAAACGGAATCATGTAGTCCGGCCCGGGATAGGGCGCGCGTCCGAAGGCCTCGCGGTATAGGCGCTTGTGTTCGAGGAACAGCACGGGATCGTCGCAGCGAATAGCCGTGCGCAGCAAGCCGGCAGCATCGAGCGCGTTGGAGGGAAACACTACCCGCAGGCCGGGAATATGGGTGAAGACACACTCGCCGCATTGCGAATGATAGATGGCGCCGCCCGTGAGGTATCCACCGATCGCGACGCGAATCACCACCGGGCAGGCGAATCCGTTATTCGAGCGCCAGCGGATGACACTGAGCTCATCTCGAATCTGCATCATCGCAGGCCAGATGTAGTCGAAGAACTGAATCTCGACCACGGGCTTCAAACCGCGGGTGGCCATGCCTGTCCCGCGCCCAACAATCGCCGCCTCGGCCAACGGTGAATTGAACACGCGGTCGCCGCCGAATTCGTTCTGCAGCCCGAAAGTGAGTTTGAACACTCCGCCTTTCCCCTTGACCAGTTTGCGCTTCAGGTACTCTTCCCGACTGACGTCGGCAACATCTTCGCCGAAGATCACGATGCGCTCATCGCGTTTCATCTCGTCGCGCAGAGTTGCCGTGATCAGGTCCGCCATGGTCTTGGTGGCTGGTTTCTTGCCATCCGCCGAGGTAGCAGGCTCTGTCGTAGCCGGCTGGGTGTCGAACATGGGCGACGTCGGATCGAGGTCGGGAGAGTACACGTACTTCATGATCGACTCGGGGACGGGCGGGAGAGCTTCAAGCGCAGCATCGACCGCAGCCTGCAGCTCGGCCTCGACTTCTTTCTCCAGCTGGTTGATTCCTTTTTCGTCGAGGATCCCCTCCCGTAGCAGGAACATCTGCGTGCGCGTGACCGGATCGCGGGCGGCGTCGCGTTCGCGCTCGGTGTCGGGTCGGTAGAGCCGCTCGTCGTCCGACAGCGAGTGCGAATACGGACGGATGACGTGCGCGTGCACGAAGGCGGCACCGTGTCCTTCGCGGCAGTATTGCACGGCGCGCTGAAACGCGCCGTAGCTCGCAACCGGATCCGTGCCGTCGACTTCTTCGAAGTGGAAGTTGGGGAATCCGGAGACGAGCCGTGAAATGCTGCCGCCGGCAGTCTGCACCTCGACCGGAACCGAGATGGCGTAGCCGTTATCTTCGACACAGAAAATGACAGGCAACTTGCCCAGCGCGGCGGCATTCATCGCCTCCCAGAATTCGCCTTCACTGGAGGTGCCATCGCCGAGCGAAACGTAAGTGACTTCGTCGCCCTGGAAGGTGACGTCCTTGAACTGGCGGTAGTCCACAAATTTCGACGGCGGAACCTCAGCCGCCTTGGGATGCCGCGCGAAATATCTTCCCCCCTCGGCGCAGCCCACCGCCTGCAAAATCTGCGATCCGGTCGGGGACGACTGCGTGACGATGTGGAGCGCGGGATAGCTCCAATGCGAAGGCATTTGCCGTCCCCCGGAACTGGGGTCGGAGGCGGCGCCTACTCCCTGCAAGAACATGTCGTATGGTTTGACCCCGAGCGCCAGGCACAAGCCACGATCGCGGTAGTAGGGATAGAACCAGTCGTAGCCTGGCTTGAGCGCCAGACCGGCGGCCACGCCGATGGCCTCGTGGCCCGCGCCTGACATCTGGAAATAAATCTTTTGCTGGCGCTTGAGCAGGATCTCCCGGTCGTCGATGCGACGGGAGGTATACATCAAGCGATAGGCTTGGATGAATTGGTCGCGCGTCAGCCCGTCATAGACTTTATTTTTCTTCGCGCCGTTGGCCGCCAGGGCCAGCTTTAGGTCGGTCTTTGTGGTCGCCATCCGTTTCCTATACTTGATTGGATGCTGGCAGCCCGCCCCAAGATTTGACCCAAATTCAGCCGCCCGCTCAATACCCAGCCTGGTCATTAAGGTGCAGATTGCGTCGAACCTGTTGCATTGTAAATGCTGAGCGCGGGCTTGGGAACATCCCGACAACGGGAAATTTCACTCTGCTCGGAATCACCGTTGTTGGGCCTGATGGTCAGCAACGAACCGGGCCAGACGCGGATTACAAGACACCGCCTGCTCCAGCTGTCGAACCAGTTCAGCGGAAGGTCCCGAGCGAAGTAAGGCCTCGATCGCGGGTTCGGAATCTAGCGTGTCTTGCCGTGCGAGATCGAAGAGGAAGTCGATTCCCTCCGGTTGGCGCGTGAGCGCGATGGCAGAAAGCAGAACGGAACGGAACCATGGGTCGCACCGAGCATCATCCAAGAATCGCTGGTGCAGCGCGCGAAACGATTCCGGCGAGCGGTCAGAGGCAACAGCCAACGCCGCCTCCGCGGCGGGATCGTCTCCGGCGGCGAGAAAACGGGCGAGCCAAGCAATCGCGCCCTTGCCTTCAATCCGCAAGATGCCGCCATAGCAGGCGCCCAGCACTTCCGGTTCGTCGGCGGCGAGCACAGCCCGCAGCCGCAGTAGCAGAGCAGCGGCGGGAGAGCCGGTCTGCTCGACGGCCCGCACCGCCTCCACGCGCACGGATTTGTCTTTGTCGCTAAAGAGTTCGAGCAGGTGCTGCAGCAGAACAGTTTCTGACAAGGTGCGGCACTGCACAAGAGCGAGAGCGCAGGTGCTGCGCAAAGTTCCGGCGGTATCCGAGCGGCCTCCCCAGACCGGTTCGAGCTGAATGTGCCGCATCCCCCGCAGGAAGACTGCTTCATCTTGATGTTCAAATGCCGCCAGCGCGCGGCTCAACGCATTTTTCGCCCAGCACTGCGGATCGGTCTTGACCGGCTCAAAGAAAAATCGCTCGAACGCGGCCAGCACCTCGGGGATCAATTCCGCGAGCGCGAATTCGCGGACCAGGTCGGCCGCCTTTGCGACTACGTAGTTATTGCGATGGGCCAGCGCCTTGCGCAATGCTACGATAGCCGATTCGGGTGCCTGTTGCCGCAGGGCGTCCAAAGCCGCGAGTTGATCCTCAAAGCTGCGGCGGGCGGGCATGTGGGCAAGTGTAACCCGAAGGCGTGAAGTCGTAGCCCCCCTCATTTCCGGCGACACACACTGGTACAACTCACGGTTGGATTCTTGACAGGCCCCAGACGGAACGTTAGCTTTGCGCAAACTCGGGTCGGGGAAAAACTCAAAGCTGTCGTTGGGAGGAGACTGTGTCAATCAAGAAGACGCTTGCGGCCGCGGTGTTTGCCTGCCTCGCGCTGGCAGCCGCGCACGCTCAAGATCCCCTCAAAACCGAAGCAAAACACTACTCGTTAGCGTTCGAAAACGAGACCGTTCAGGTACTGAATGTTCACTACGGCCCACACGAGAAGTCAGGGATGCACGATCATCCCGGCGGAGTGGTGGTCATACTCACCGGCGGTCATCTGCGGTTTACCGATCAGACCGGGAAATCGCACGACGTGTTCGCGAAGCCCGGCGAATCGCGCTGGTTTCCGCCGTTAAAGCACAGCGTCGAAAACCTGGGCGATACCCCCTGCAATTCCATCTATATCGGGATGAAGCTGAAGCCAAACGTGGTGAAGGCCACCGCGGAAAACGGCGATCTGGTGTCGGACGCCGAAACCAAGGCGCTGGTTGCCCAGGTCCTGGGTTCGATGAAGCAGTAGCACTGGCAGATGCTGGCCCCGGGTCTTCTATCCTTACGGCTTTCCCACGGAATCGAATGCGGGAATCGGAGCCGCGTTTAGAGGCTTCGCCTCGAAGTAGCGCCTCTGAAAGTACAGGGCAAGTTCACCAACCCCATCAGAGCCGGGACTTCGACCAGCGGCCCAATGACCGCCGCAAACGCCGCCCCGGAATTGATGCCGAAGACTGCGACCGCAACCGCGATGGCAAGTTCGAAATTGTTACTGGCGGCGGTGGACGACAAGGTCGCCGTCTTTGAATAGTCCGCCCCCGGCTGGCGTCCCATACAGAACGAAAGCAGAAACATCACCACGAAAAAAATCAGCGGCGGAGCGGCGATCCGCGGCACGTCCAGGGGCAATCGCACGATATAGCCCCCCTTCAGTGAGAACATCACCACGATCGTGAACAGAAGCGCGATCCGTCAAGACTCTCAGGGCAAACTGAGGAACAGTCCGATCCAGCGATCGAGGGTAACAAACGCCTCGCGGGCTGGAGTGGGAGAAGAGGGCGACCTGGGCAATGAAGGAAGCATGTTTCGATATTGCTAGAAATATAGGATGTTGTCAAGCCCACGAGCAGCCAAGCCTCGCTCGGCTCCTCCGGGTCAAAGACCCGGACCCACACCTGCCCATCTCTACGGGGGCTAATCATTTATGCTGAAGAGACATGATTCGGAATCATCGCCCATTCGACCCGCGCCCGATCAAGCTAGTCATCTTCGATCTCGACGGCACGCTGATTGATTCGCGGCTCGATCTGGTTCATTCCGTCAACGCTGCCCTGCGTCATATCGGGCGTCCCGAACTGCCAGAAGACGTTATCGCCAGTTACGTCGGCGATGGCGCGCCCATCCTGATTCAGCGCGCACTTGGCGGTGAGACGGTGGACGAATCTGTGGTGCGCAAGGGGCTGGAATTTTTTCTCTCTTATTATCGAGAGCACAAACTCGATCACACCACGGTCTACCCGGGAGTCGCGGAAGCGTTGGCGGCGATTCAGAACTTGCAAAACGGCGTGCCCCGAAAGATGGCGATCCTCTCCAACAAGCCGGTGATTCCGTCACGAGCGATCGTCGAGGCGCTGGGGCTCGGGCCATTTTTTTCGCGGATCTACGGGGGCAACAGCTTCCCCACCAAGAAGCCCGACCCGGAAGGCGTGCGCACGCTGCTCGAAGAACACGAGGCACGGCCCGATGAGGCTGTGATCGTAGGCGACTCGCACGTCGATATTCGCACTGGGCGGAACGCAGGCGTACACACGATTGGCGTCACCTACGGCTTTGCGCCCTATACCCTGGAGGATGAGCCCCCCGACGTGCTGGTGGACAGTCCCGGCGACTTTGCCGAGGTTTTCGCCGGGCACACGCAAACAGCTTGAGGGTCCGGTGTGGAGCGGGCACTCCTGCCCGCTTGCCGGCAGAATCGATGAGGCTAGCGGGAAGAGTGCCCGCTCCACACACCTCGATCTACGCTACACTTCTGCATACGAGGAAACAGCTGGGCACGACACCTTAATGACGACGAACCACTCTGGCCTCACGAACAGCTTCACACCAAAGGAACTGCGCAAGCTGCGCAGCCTGAAAGATCCCCACGGCATTCAAGAGTTTCTCGATGACATGCCTTACCACTTGCAAGACACGGCATGGTCCCCGCGAAAGGTGTTGGCCGAGGAGTCCTCCCACTGTCTGGAAGGTGCGATTTTCGCGGCGGCGGCGCTACGGGCGAACGGATATCCCCCGCTCCTGCTGGATTTCGAAGCCGACCACGATACCGATCACGTCATCTGTATCTTTCGCCAGGACGGTTGCTGGGGCGCGGTCGCCAAGTCGAACTACAGCGGATGCCGCTGGCGCGAACCGGTCTATCGCACCTTGCGCGAACTGGCTCTGAGCTATTTCAATTCGTATTTCAACCTGCGGCGTGAACGGACGTTGCGTCGATATTCGGTCCCGGTGAACCTGAAGCGCTTCGACCGCCAGAACTGGATGACCACCGACCAGCCGGTGTGGTTCATCGTGTACCACCTGTTCGATATCAAGCACTATCCGCTGCTGACCAAGGCTCAGGAAAAACGGCTGCATCGCATCGATGAACGGCTTTTCCAGGCCGAGTGCCTGGGCAAGGCTTACAAAACGAGGGACTAGCTATAAAGCTCCAAACCGATTCTGCCGATGGAGGAGAAGACCTTGCTCTAGCCCAACCATCGGGCGCATTCTTGAATCCAGATCCGACCGGCGGCTAGGCACCGCATATCGCTCCGGTCCGGGAGCAGCGATTCGAAGGCCGCAGTCAATTCGGAACCCGCCCTGCTCGTGAGGTTGTGGACGCCCGCCGTCATCCCCGTTTCAAACTGGAAGTCGACATTCGCGTCTATCCTCGCGATCGTGCGGTGGTTCGCGGCCACAGCGTAGACCTCAGCGAATCCGGGAATTCCGCCATGCTGAGGGAAGAACTAGGGTTGGACGAAGTGGTTCGTCTGGAATTCGACTTGCCTCTTGGAGAGGTGGAACTACACGCTCCGGTTCGCCAAGGGAACGCTTTCCGCTACGGCTTTCAGTTTCTGGACGCCAGCGAAGCGCACGATGTCATGGGGCGGACCTGCCGCGAACTGGCCCTCAAACAGATCGACACTAAGCTCAATACCTAGAATTTCGAAACAAAACAATCGTTTCCAGAAGCCCTGCCGAAACATCCCCGCGGGAACTTAAAACCTTCTAAGATCGTAAAATCTGCGTATGAGAGTCTGGGGCCTTGCGCTCGTCCTTTTCGTCCTGAGCCTGGCTGGGTTGGCCGAGCAGGAAGGTTCTCCTTCCGCGCCGGCGAACCCTCCCACCGCAGCTTCGGAGCCGAGTTCGCCGCCCGCGGCCAGCGAAACGCCGAAGCTGGAGGAGCGGCCCGATCTCGACCTCACACCCGATGCCGACGGCAAGCTCTCCCAGCAGCAGATGCAACAGTTGCTCCGCGTAGTCGCCGACAAGGATGACGAGAATAACAAGAAAGAGCGCGACTACACCTACATTGAGCGCGACGTCGACCGAAAACTGGACGGCAAGGGAGAGACCAAATCCACCGAGGCGAAAACCTACGAGGTTCTCGAGATCTACGGCGAGCAGGTACAGCGGCTCATCGAAAAAGACGACAAAGCGCTCTCTGAAAAAGATGCGGCGAAAGAAGAGGAGAAGATCCAGAAGATCATCGACAAGCGCAAGAATGAATCCGATGCGGACCGCAGGAAGCGGGAAGAAAAACGAGAAAAAGACCGCGAGGATGGTCGCAAGTTCGTTCGCGAGGTCTCCGACGCCTACAACTTCAAGCTCGTGGGTACGGAACTGGTTGGAGGCCGCGAGGCCTGGGTCATCGACGGCGAGCCACGTCAGGGCTATGTGCCCCACATAAAGGAGGGAAAATATCTCTCCAAGTTTCGCGGGCGGGTATGGATCGATAAAAGCGATCTTCAGCTAGCCAAAATGGATGTGGAGTGCCTCGACACAATCTCCTGGGGATTATTTCTGGCGCGCATCCACAAGGGTACGCGCTTCATGTTGGAACAGACACGGGTGAACGACGAAGTCTGGTTACCGCTCCACCTGACGGCGAAGATTGACGTACGACTGGCCTTGGTAAAGAACTTCAACGTGGACATGGAACAGACCTTCCGCGACTACAAGAAATTCCGCACCTCTGCGAAGATTGTGGGCGTGAGTGAAGTGCAAGATCAGAAAGTGCCTGATCAGAAGTAGAACTCGCTCAGAATCGCGTCTGTACGCCATAACCACCTTTATCCTGAGCCGTCCCGAACACATTCCCCACTGATCCGCGTGCTTTATAATGCGAGGTCCCGAGCGCCGAGCTTCGCAGCCTTCCCGAGTCCTCGATGCGTTCGCGACGGCGTCCATTTTCGATTTCATCGAACGAGGCCCTCATGTCGGATCTTACCCGTCGTGATCTCATTTGCTCCGGCCTTGCACTCTCTGGTTCGACTCTCGTAGCAGGCGCAGTAAGCCGCGCTCACGCTTTACTGGCGGGCTATCCGGAGACGACTGCCGAAGATCTGGCGGCCGCAGGTCCCCGCGAGCGCCTGCTGTTTGATTTCGGATGGAAATTCTTTCAAGGCCATGCCTCGGACTCCCTGCGCGATCTCGGTTTTGGCAAGGACCAAGGAGATTTCGCCAAATCGGGCGAATTCAAGTTCGCCACAGAGAAATTCGACGACTCAAAATGGCGTGCCCTCGACCTGCCGCACGACTGGGCCGTCGAGTTGCCGTTCGTGCGCGACGAAGACCTGCAATCCCACGGCTACAAACCGCTGGGCCGCCGTTATCCCGAAACCAGCGTTGGCTGGTACCGCCGGGTTTTTGATATCCCCAAAGAAGACGCCGGGCGGCGCGTGGCCATTGAGTTCGACGGTGCTTTCCGCAGTGCGCTGGTGTTTCTGAACGGATATTTCATCGGCCGCAACGATAACGGATACGCCCCCTTCCGCTTCGATGTCACCGACTTCCTCAGCTATGGCTCCAAGAACTATTTGGTCGTGCGCCTGGACGCCAGCTTTGGCGACGGCTGGTTCTATGAAGGTGCGGGCCTCTACCGGCAC
>Ga0307474_10000134_pt1 | contig 54942 bp, 68 predicted proteins | sample atmos_gasesECM1C_2_FD_203312 | JGI IMG/M metagenome (GOLD analysis project Ga0307474, IMG submission 203312) | Hardwood forest soil microbial communities from Morgan-Monroe State Forest, Indiana, United States - atmos_gasesECM1C_05 | ecosystem: Environmental > Terrestrial > Soil > Temperate... | reverse complement strand
CTTGGGCCTGCAGGATGGCTTCGGCGAGCAAGGGGACGACACGGTCCCGACGGGATTCAGCCGCTCGTTTTAGCTTGGCGGCATACTCTAAGGCGCCCTTCTTGAGGATGAAATCTGCTTCGCCTACAATGCGGTGTTGTCGGAAAACCTCCCACCCAGAATTCTGCAGCATCTGGACGAGTTGGCTCTCATATTCCTGTTCGGCTTTGTGGGGCTTCGGCATATTGTCATGGCCATGATAATATTCACGGCCATGACAGTCAAGGCCAAGACTACAATCATGGCCATGACTATCTAACCATATGAATCAATCGCTTACACCGAGATTGCCCCAAGAAAACAAGATACAACGTACCTTCAACAACATGCAGGTCTAGGGATGACAAATAAGACCACCGAACGCTATGGTACGGGCGCGATTAATGAGAGCACAACTTTCCCAGGAAACGACATTCGCAACAGCGTTCCACGATTTCAATACCGAAGCGCGCAAGGCGAACCAGCAGGTGGTTAACACTCTAGGCCAGATCCCGGAGTCGAAGAAAGCGACGCGGGCACAGATTGCCCTGGCATGATTGCTCGCTCAGAAGCCGTGGATTGTGCCCATCCGGCAGTTGGAGGGTACCTGGGGCGTTGTGACCGAGAGATCGGGCAGACCACAATCTCCTCGAATAGATGGTGCATGCGCTCCACCGGGCTGAGCGTGAGACCTGGGCCGCGTCGGAAATCGCCCCTGCGAAACCTGTCGATTGCAGCCTGCATTTAGGTCATTTCTCCAGGACAACTTTCATTTCGCTTGATCGGCGCACTACGCCGCTATGTCTCATCGTCAGCTTCAACACTTTGGATTGACTCCAGTCCCCAGATTCTCGGCACGCTTGCCAATCTTTTTCATTATCGTTTCAAGAGCGTGCAACTCTGTCGGGCTCGTATCGGCAACTACCTGCAACTGTGCTACTCGCCGTTCAGCACGCAGACTGCTGAAGCGCATTGGTTAGGTTTCCTATTGTTCCCCCCTCGGTATATGACAGCGGCTTATTGTAGAAGGTTTAGTGTCAAAGTGCCTATCAGACTTCGGATGAAGTCAGGTCGTGTCAGTTGTTCTAAGCGATGTTGATGACTTTCGGGTTTACCGTGATCTGGAGTAGTCCGGCAATTACGACCCACAGCCGACTGACCGTTATTAATCCGGCCAACTTCCGCGAAGTCCGTTTCCGGATTGTTTCCTGATTGGCGACGTATATATTCACAGCAGCGTCCTGGCCGCAGAAATCAAGGGCACATTCCAGAGCAAGATTGGTACTCGCCACAAGCAGAACAGGTAAAACAAGATATTGACAGCGGCACGGATAGTTTCGACAAAAGCATGTTGACGCTTTCCAGCGGGGCACTAGGGGTGTCGCTGGCATTTATCAAGGACATCGTTCCGCTCGGGCACGCCATTTGGATTTCTCTACTTTTAATTTCGTGGGTCGCATTTGCACTCTGCATCGTGACTACCGTTTTCTCATTTCTGTTCAGCATCGCCGCGCTCAAACGGCATCGGGATTTGCTGGATGAAATGTATAGAACGAAAGACCGCGAACTTGAGAAGCGTCAAACTTCGCGCTGGAATGTGGTGCGGATTTGCACGTACCTCGCGCTGACACTTTTCCTTTTGGGCTTGGTGTTGACGGTGGTTTTTGTTATAACGAATGTAAGCAGTTCCCACACAGAAAATGTCGCGAAAACACCGGACCCTGCGACTGTGACCGATGTAAGGAATTTTTATATGAGCGAAGGCGTTGAGAAAGTTGTAGTGCCGCACGGTTTAGAAAAGGGACGGCAGCCATCGAAACTGGCACCTCCGCCCAAGGCACCAACTGCTCCGGCCCCTTGTCCTACGAAGCCGTGAGGAAACAAAAATGAGTAGCCAAAAGCGCAAGGGCATTTTCATTGAAGGCGTGAAGGGTGGAAGAGAGGCCCCGAAGGTGGCACCCACTCCGCCTGCACCTACTCCGCCCGCACCTACTCCGAAACGGCAACAAGTAACGGACGGTAGGGAGGTTCAGAGATTAATGCCCCCACCGCCCCCAGCGCCCAAACCTGCGGTTCCGTCAACTCCCAATCAGTCAACTCCGACGCCGAAGAAATAGATTTGCTGTAGGCCGCGACGAATCGAGGGTACTATGGGTACTATTCTCTCCAAGACAGGTGAGACCAAATCGGACGAAAACCCTAAAATCGCCTGAGTGCAATCAGACACTTAGCCGCAAGCCTTTTATAATCAACGCCGCCACTATAATCCCACTCTCTCCGCCACCACAAGTCGCGGGGCAAGCTGTGGAAGATTACAGAGGCAGCTTCCTCGCCCCGCCCCCCGCACCGTCACACCTTTAGGGATGTAGCACTTTTGCCGTCGCTGTACACCAACCCGTCAAAGCGGTTACGGGTTGGTGTGCAGCGACGGCAAAATGCTCCCTCCTGGCCACAGACGTCACATCGTTGCCCCGTCACATCGAAAGTGCCACTTCACGAAATTCCCTTAATCTCTTCAGTCTCACCCCTGATTCCAAACGAACATCATCCTCGGTAAGAGTGGCCATGATATTGATGTGCCGCACACTCGGCATTACATAAAAATCACGAATTCCAGTATTCGTCGAATTGCACCGACAAAGCAGCGTGACGAAACCACAACGTCTTGCTGCTACGCCGTTGAACATCCACCGCAGGCTTCCAAGGGCAGTTCGCTCCGAAAGGCAAACGACCACCGACAACATGAGCCCGGACGAAACACGAAAAGTCTTCGGCCTTGTTGTGGGAGTCTTTTGTGCCAAGGATAAATCTGGAAATAGCTCGCGCAAACGTCGAAAAAGCTGAACATGAAGATGATTTAATAAAGATAGAGTCTTCTTGCGTAGCCGCAGCGGGTCAACCTGCTTGTACCCGAGTAGGGCGTACATTTTCTTAAGGCTACCAAACCTATGTCTGCAACAGCCCGCCGAGGGCACAGTTCGGCACCTGTTGAGAATGTCTTCAGTAATTTTCTTATTCTTGAAAAGGAAGGAGCGAACGTCCTTAAGCAGGGCCTCATTCGATTTGTTCTGGCAGCGTTCTTGCAAGATCATCTGCGCCGCATCATAGGTCTGTCTGTCAACAATCGCCTTCAAAGCACCCGGCAATACTGTCCACTTCTCCTTAGCAACAGGAACAGTTCGAGTGTGTAATTTCTGAGTCCAGCGGCCCCACACCAGCGACCCGGTATATTTTTCATTTTTCAAAATCTCCAGCACCGATTGATTGTTCCAAAGCCTATGCCCATTCCTGACATTATGAAGATTCAGGACCTTGGCGATGTATACCGCACTTCTCTTGTCTTCAATGAACAGGCGATAAATCTCATGAATCCACTTAATCTCACCAGAGGGACCGGGCACAAGGATTGTGCGGTCGCTTCTGAGGTTTTTTCGGTCGCCGAACTTCATGACGTGTTTCGGTTTGCCCTCGGAGGACACCAACATTCGACGTAACCCATAACCGGGCATGCTTCCGGCCCACAGACCCCGCAGAATCATTCCTTTCATTCCTGCAAAAACCTTTTCCGACAACTCCCGGCTGTATTCGCCAGCCATGACCCGTTTCAGTGCCTTCATGACCAGACTGGACATCGTTCCGTCATTTGCAAAGGTTTCTGCGCAATAGTAAACAGGGACTCCCGCTCTTTTGCAGTGAAACTCATAATAGGCAGCCTCATCGGTGTCTTGGAATCGACCCCAACGGCTCACGTCGTAAACCAAAACCGCCCGGTATGGTTGCTTGGTTCCGACAACATCGTGCAACAATTGTGCGAGGCCCTCCCGGTGCTTCAGCACAAGCCCGCTCTTGCCGAAATCAGCATAGGTCTTTATGACGGCGAAACCTCTCTGCTCCGCATACCTTTTGATTGCTGCGCGTTGATTTTCGAGAGAGTAGTTTTGATGCTCCGTGGACATTCGCAAATACTGTGCAGCAGGTACTGTCGTCTCGACGAGGGTTGTCACGGTGTTCTCCTTACTAGTGAGGAGTACCTATGGGGCGGATGGCATCGCGCACGGGTGTGGGGACGTTCTTTCGCATGTGCTTAAGCAAGTTTTTCCTTGCTGCGGAGAATCATACGCTCCTTTGCGATCTTCTTCGGCGATCCCTGAAAAAGAACCTAATAAAATCCAAATTAGTTAATGATAGTCGGGCAGACGTTGCGCTCCAGAATGCACAAATCTACGTGGTAGAGAGGCCCTTTGCTACCGTTTGGGAGGTTTGCGAACCTGATCGACCACGCGAAGCAAGTCAGCGAGACTTCGCAGAGGTTGACCGCGGTTGAGCCACTCATCATTGGGCCTAATCGAAAACCGTTTTCTGTGATCAAGGTTGGGCAGAACGTAGAAATCATGAAAACAGGGATCGGTCGGATTCAGTCGAGCAAGAAGCGTCACAAACTGGCGCTCACGGGGAGGCGGATCAGCGAGCCAGCAAAGGGCGGCCCCGGCCCTGCGAACAGGCCGCGCAACCACGACGGAGATGAATGGTCCCTTTCGCACACGCAGTCGCGGACGCCATTTCCCTCCGCTCCGGATGATCGTGATGTCGTTCGGGAATAAGGCTACGATCTCGGAAAGAAGCTCATCCCGCAGAGCCTGATTTCGACGCCGAGCCTCAAACTTCCTGAAACTCTCAGGGCTGCCGTATCCAATGAGTCTGTAGACCTCGTGCAAGCTGCCAAAGCGGTGCACGTAGGTTGAGGCCGACACCGCGTCCCGCGAACTGTCGATTAAGCGAGCAGTCAGGTGCCCCTCAGCAGCCACAAGCGACCGCAAGTCGCAGAGCAGTTCTTGATTGGATTTGTTTACGGTTCGACTGTGCAGAACCTGTTGTGCCCGGTCGAAGGTCTTCCGATCAACGATAGGCTCAAATGCTCCTGGGGTGATAACCCACTCCGACTTTGGCAGTCGTACCACTGGGGTAGAAAGCTTCTGTGTGCTTCGACCAAAAACGTGGATTCCAGCATACTTGGGGTTGGTGAGGACCTGGTATACGGTCGCATAGTTCCAAGGATTAGCGCAGGGACCTTTTCCCGCCTGCTTCACTCCCTTTTTGTTTAGTTCACGGGCGATATCAGGTACAGAGAACCTATCCGAGATAAGCATGCGATACATGTCTCGAACTTGCGCTACTTCAAAGACGGGACCGTGAACTAGCGTGACTCGGTCCATTGCGATACTTTTGCGCTCTCCATTTGCCAACAGTTGTTTGGGTGTTCCATCGCTTGCCACTAACATCCGCCGCAAGCCGTAACCCGGAACCCCTCCCTGCTTGAAGCCGAGGCAGGCCAGCCGCTTCTGACCGGCAAGGACTTTGACTCCCAGTTCGCGGCTGAATTCTGCGGCCATGGTTCTCTTCAGGGTCTTCATGATGAGATTTGGAAGAGCGCCGTCGTTCGCGAAGTTCTCGGCACAGTAATGCACGGGAACGCCTGCGGACTTACAAAGAAACTCATAGTGCGCAGACTCGTCCGTGTCTTGAAATCTTCCCCATCGGCTGACATCGTAGACAAGAATTACGCGATATGGTGGGGTTCCGACCACGTCTCGCAGAAGTTGCTGAAGACCCGGTCTTCTGCGAAGGACAAGACCGCTCTTCGCAGCATCAGAATATGTACAGACGATTCGCAACCCTCTAGCCTCCGCGTACTTCTGGGTCGCGGCAGACTGGTTTTCCAGCGAGTATTGTTGGTGTTCGGTGGACATGCGAAGGTACTGAGCAGCGGGAATAAGCAGATTGGCAGCCATGGTTGCCCTCCTGGGAGAGGACATCGACTGGATTCAGGAAAACTTTAGCTGCCGAAATCTCGGCGGTTATGCCGACACTTCGGCAGGCTGGCCATCTGGGACTCCTCAAGAAACCTTCAGTTTGGCTATGGCAACTGTGTTGCGGGGGGGGTGTCTCCGGCTAAGTTCCTGCACTCGTAGGAGGACTCGTATGGACACTATCCTCGTCGTTGAAGATGAAAGAATATTACGGGAAATGATTGTTGAAGGGTTACGGAGACGGGGCTATGAGGTCCTGATTGCAGGGGACGGTCATGAGGCGGTGCGGATATGCGCGAAACGCCACAAGCCGATTCATGTAATGCTTTGTGACGCGATGATGCCAGGGCTAAGACCACGTGAACTAATTCGGATTGCAGTCGAAATGTATCCCAGCCTGATAGTGCTTATAATGACGGCGTATGCTGAAAAATATTTTCTTCCAACTGGCAACTCTGAGGGTTATCACTTCATACAGAAACCGTTTACTTCCTCTGAACTGGCAGCCCGGTTAGCGGCAATATTGGGAGGAGCCTGTGCCTGATGACAAGCTACAGGCTCTAATGGCAGAACTACGAGCAATCGAGTTGTGGAATCGATCGCGAGAAGAGGGTTCCCTCGGAAACGAGATCTACAAGGTCGGCTTTCAGGCTCGGCAGATGCGGCAGCTTGAGATCATGCGTGAGATCAATATTCTGTTGAGAAATACAGATCAACCTTCCAAAGAGTGTCGCTGATCATTGGAGATTTTGCTTTTAATTTGTAGCTCTGGAGCCAGCACTCAAATGCATTGTAGGAAGTACGCTTCACCGGGATATTGCGGACTAACGTCCTAATGAAATTCTTGCGATCAAAACGGCTCTCGCGAGCACATGTATTGATACCAATCCTCCTGATATCGGCCTTGACTTCGTCGCTGGCGTCGACTCTGGTTGATCTCCCAAATTCAGTAGACTTGAACTCCAAAACGCTGGCCATACGGGTTCTCAGGGTTGAGCACCGAACTTCTTGGGAACACGAAATAGTGGTCCAGAAAAGGAATCGTAAGGCAGGCAGCCATGCTGCGCGTGTTCAGAATTGCTCACTTTTCAGAAACAAGGAGCGGGCGACTATTCCGGCAGAAGTGTTATTTAAGCTGCGCTGCTAGAGCAGATGCTTGCTCTTATGTAATAGTCAAGACGAGAGCTCGGGTGGTTCCACCGCTCGTGCAGCCAAGATTCCCTCAGTTCCCGCTCGGAGTATTGACCGGTCTATCTCATCACGAAACGAGGTGTTACGAGTATGCCTTGAGCGTTTGACCCATTACCGCTTTGTACCGGATGATGGAGACGCATGGACGTTGAACGCATTATTGACGACATCGAGCAGCTGCAGGAAATGTTCGAAGCGCCGGACATTAGGCCACCTCAGCGCACGCGATATCTCTGCTGCAAATCGAAGGCACAACGACATGCTAGCCAACAGTCCGTGGTTTCGGCTGTGGCAGGATTTTGGGGTTTGTTGCCGAACCGAGCCTGAATCCCCGGTGCTCCGGCCAGACGGAATTGAAGGCTAGGTTCCGAAGAAGTCCAGCCACAATGCAAAGGCCCGGTTCACAACCATCGCCGGACGTGGTGCTTATAGCGCAGCCATTGGTCTCCGAACCTCGCTTCCAGTTGCGTTTCCTCCCTCCTGATGAAGAGATCAACTAGCGGGAGATGGAGAACGGTCAGAACAAGGGCGCTGGGCGAACCCAAAAGGCAGCCTGCCCCGAAGAAAACGAACACGTTCCCGCCAAGGTATAGCGGATTCCGACTGAATTGATAAGGGCCGGAAGTGACGAGTACGGCTTGTGGCGTGAGCGAGATTACCTTCATCCGGTGTTCATAGAAGATGTACGTTGCCCACATCCGCAACAAGAAGCCAGCAGCCACAAGCAGGCTACCTGCGATGGTACCGCCCAGAGAGCGGAAATTGGGGGCACCAAGAATCGAGCCCAGCCGGGTGCCGACGTAGGCGACAGCACGCCCAACCAGCACGACGCCGATGTTGTAGAGGAGGCTCCTAAGGAAAATCACAGGTTTCGCGGATCCTCGCCTAGCTCTTGCCTTTCAAAGATTAAGGTTCAGCCATTTGGGAAAAAATGATGAATAGTCCTAGCGTTTTTCTAGACACCTACTCCTGCCACCGTCTCCGTCGATGATATTCGCCGCCACCAACGCCGCCAAGGTCAACCACAATAGCGACAATCAGAATCAGCAAATTAATGCCAGCTATAGGCTGTCGTGTATTCGCCATCCACGCATACACTAACGTGGTTAGGGGTAAGAATAGAAATCCAAGCAAGGGCAATAACAGGCCGTGGTACGCTCGTTCTAAATGATTCGAGAAAAAGAACAACAATGCGAGTGCGATTCGAGGAAAGGCTAGAAAGACAACGAGCAGGAGGCAACCCACAAGATTCTCCTCGCGCATCGTACTCTTTTCCTGCACTCCGATTCAACGAAGTTGCGTGCGTGTGAAAGTGATGCAGGAATGGACGACCTCGTTACTTGCAAGCTATCGAATGCGACGAGCTAAACCATGGCGAAGAAGAAAGCTGTTAGTGTCCTGCGCAAACTCACTGAGGTCGAACAAGACCTCCTGTCGTACATGCAACAGGGCTACCAGCTTGAAACTGATTCGCTCGGCGGCAACCCAGTTCTCCGGCACTTGAAAGATAATGAAGAAATTCGCCCTCTATCTGCCAATCGCAATACCATCAAGGCGCTGGAAAAGCGCGGACTCATCGGCCCCGACAAGGGTCGGGACCCACTCACTATCTTGTGGCGTCTGAAAGGAAAAAAGTAGATTAGGACTCATCTTCCGTACTTGGCTCTGGCAGAAGGCCCGTTTAGGTAAAAAGCTGATTCTGGGTGTCGGCGAGTCTCGGCGAGTTCCACCGGGCGGGAACACTGTTCGTACCCCCTGAAGGGGAACCACTATTTTGCAAGCCACACGACAAATGTCAGCGTGTCATCTCCGTAGCGTCCAGTAACCTCCCAGCATCCGAGAGTCGGGAAGTTAATCCCGACAACCATCGCTGCGGGCTCAGAGGAAACGTTGTTCGCGCTGTCTGCCATAAGAGGAGCAGCCTGAGCGTCAAGCCGTCTACCCGTGAGCTTCAGGTGTGGCTGTGGCTCTGTACGCCAGTCATAGCCTTGCCGCCACCAAAAGAGCTTTTGTCTGAAGGTGGGGTCGCTAGGCGTATAGTGCCCCAACCCTCTCCACGTTCCGTTTGCGGGAAGGTTGGTCCACAATCTGTCTGTTCCAAACCAAAAAGTGCCCGCACCTGCGTTCGACTCGTATGGCGAGGGCGGAACAAAAAGGCTGGTTTGATACGGCTTCGTAACGGGACAGGAGTTAGGCACATGGTTCGTCGTTGCCGTTCCACCTTGCTGGCTGAGAGATGCTTGCGATAGGAGAAGCAGATAGACCAAAGCGAGAAGGCGAGACATAGTAGCCTCCCGTCACCGTTCCAGTCTACAACGACAGAGGTTTGGAGACCTAAACTGCAAACGAAGACGGCGAACTCGACTCGCAACCTTGAGATTAGCCATTTGCTGCGAATTACTTCCCATACCACTCCGAATGCGGCGAACAGCGAGCGCACGAGAGGAACTGGGTTTCAGTCCACTGGTAGAGGCATGCAGGACAAGCGCCTCCCGTGTCAAAGGTGTTCCGTTCGTGACCGCAGGCAGGTCGAGCATCGCGGCCTCTCGGTATCGAAGTTCCGCAAATGCGCTGTCCAACGAGTCAAGCACTCTTATGAGATAACGCTTGATTACGAGCGAGCCTACGGTTGGAAAGGCAACACCATCCATGAGAGCGAAATGGCGCTCTTCTCGGAGTGCATGCTGCAGTGTGCTCAAAAAGTGCTTGCCACCGCCAACATTGTCACAGAGGCGATGTTACGTCAGTTGAATATATTGCTCGCCGAATTCTGAGCTCAAGAAGCAGCAGCCAGACTCAAGGTTAGAGGCATCTTCATCGCGATTTCTGTTGCCGGACGGTGTACGATGCACTATGAAACCAATCGGCGCTTTCCTGCGACTTCTCAGCGTGCCATTGCTCGCCTTGCTGGTGTTCCAAGGATGCAACGCGCTCAATCCCTTATGCGGAAGTGCTCGCCCAGCGCCGATCATTGCGTCTCTTTCTCCGAGCACGGTTACGCTCGCGCAAGTGCAGCAAGGCTTTCTACTCGTTGTAAACGGTAGTCAGTTTGTTTCGTCTTCGGTTGTGGTCGTCAACGGGACGATGGTTGCGACACTGGCTACCAGCAGTCAGCAGTTGCAGGCCACGATCACGACCGCCGTGGTCTCGGCTCCTGGAACCGCTAGTGTGACGGTCGATACTCCGAGCGGGACCACGGGCGATGTTGGATGTTCGAGCGGTGGAACCAGCCAAGCTCTCGTCTTGACGATCACCTAAAACACGAACAAACGCGGGAGAACAGGGAGCGGAAGCCGAGCGGTCCGCTCGCGAGTGGGTGTCGTTATTGGGTTGATGTAAAGAAAGTCATGGCGCTAAACCTTCTCAAAGCTCAATACGCGTTATGGCGATTCAGCAACAATTGAGCCGCAGGTGGGCGTGGGAGAGCATAATCATCTCATGCGAATCTCCAGAGAAGACTTTTCCCGTCGCAACCACCCATGTCCGTGCGGAAGCGGGAAGAAGTACAAAAAGCGCTGCATGGAAACACAATCGGGAGACGATACATCCCGGTTATGGCTCCAAGACCAACACCCCCACCGCGACGGTCAATAGCGCTGAAAGCTCAACCAGACGAATAAAACCATACCGCCAGTTGTGGTCGTCCCGCTCCCCCCTGACCAGACTCAATGAGTGATATGGCGATGTTTCAACAGCTATCGAACTGGACTACGCAAAGAATTCAGTCGTGGAGTCGCACAGGGTGGAGTGGTCACAATTCCATCGAGTGCGTTCGGCGCTTATAACTTCCTCATAACCGCCCTACAACACCAAGCAGGCCTCATCGAAGGGTAGGCGCAGATTGGGGGGGAAAACGCAAAGGATAGGCACCCGCTTCAGCATCTAATTCCGTGCGGGCAGGGCATAGTATGCGGTGCGTGCCTGAATCATGCGGCCCTTGTCCTTGGCGTGGATTTCGACTTTACGAAGGGTGCCGTCGAGGGCGCTGTTTGTTGGCGTATAGCCGATGGTGTACTGGTTGCGCAGTTCGTCAGCGATCTGATTGAAAGCGTTTTTCAGTTTCTCTGACTTGTTTCCCACTTCGATGACGCGGCCACCAGTCTCTTCAGTGAGCTTGTTCATCTTGCCCTTGCCGGAATATTCGCCAGAACCATAGAACTTGCGGTCGGCACACAGCAGCACGTATACGATGCTGCCGGATTTCTGTGCCGCCTCAATCGCGTCTGTGATCGTCAATTGGCTGCCTTGATCTTCGCCGTCGGTAAGCAGAATCATCGCCTTGCGCCCGACCTGCTGGGACAATTCGTCGTTCGAGGCGAGATACACGGCGTCATAAAGCAGCGTGCCGCGGAGTACGACGGGAATGGTCCCTCCCGGGCCAGGAGTGCCGGTTGTTCGGCCCCCGGTAATGTCGATGCGCGCGCTGTTCAGAGCAGTTTTCAGAACATCCACCGAATTGGTGAAGTCCTGCAGCAGATTCACGTTCACGTCGAAGCCGATGACGAAAGCGAGGTCCTGCTCGCGCAAGATTTCATCGAGGAATTCGCCAGCAACCTCCTTCTCCATGTGGAGCACGCGCTCCTGGCTGTCGCTGGAATCAATCAGGATTCCAAGCGTCAGAGGGAGGTTGGACTCAGCGGCGAAGTACTTGATGGTCTGCGGCTTGCCGTCCTCCAGGGTCTCGAAATCGTCTTTAGTAAGGTTAGGGATCAGCGTGCCCCTCTTGTTCTTCACATTGAAGAAGAGCTGGACCAGATTTACCTTGACCTTTAGGGTCACCACGGACTGATCTTCAATCCGGTCCTGCGTCTGGCCAGAGGGTGCGGGCGATTGTTGGCCGTTAGCGGCTGGAAATCCAACAACTATGCCCAGAATGAATAGTGAGCCGAGGATCTGTGGGATGCGAGCCTTGCGCATCAAGCTATTCTCCCGCTCTATACTGGCAGCGGCGTGCCGCGATCGCGATTCAATTGCAGGCCGTGCAACTCGCCGGTACTTCCACGCGTGATTCGCCAACGGTACGCAATTGTTCTGCCTGCGGTCCCGGGATCCTTGCCCCGATCGCCGAATTCATCCAGAGTTCGCGCAGCTGGTAGTGCTGGTTTTCCCGGAGAAAAATTACGCGCGTCGCGCCAGCAGGCGAAGGCGTGCTGATTGGCCCCGTCGCAAACGTGACCGATGCTCGCCCGCGGGGGGCTTGCAGGTGGAAGGTCCGACTTCCGACCGGTTTGACTGTGTAATGTCCGGCAGGGAACATGACCTGCCCGACCACGAAGTCGAAGGGAACGTCCACCGTGATGTTTGGAGAAGCTTGCCTGTTGGGTTGCGCGTTTAGCCATGGGGAGATCAAAAGCAGGCCAAGAGCAACGCGTGAAGCGAAGGCGGCCGATTTCATGAATCCCTCCTCGTTAGTTGTGTGCCAAATCTTTGAAGCGGGTCTTCGAAAGGTTCTCAAACGGGGGAAGGGACGCGCCTTCTGGGCGGGTCCGTAAGAGTGGTCCGGGCGGACCGGCTACTCCGCTCCGATCTCAATGTAGTCACCAGCTTTCGACGAGTCTTTCGTCACAAGGGTCTGTTTTACTTTCGACTGGGGAACGTCCCAACCGGAATAACTGGTCCGGATTGTAACCAGGGAATAAGTTCCCCCAGCCCGCAGGAAAACCAAGCTTGGACGATGTGGATTTTGCGTCGATTCGGTCAGGTGGGTAAGCATGTTCGCACCAGTTTGGTCGTTGGAAATGTACCACAATGTGGAGTCCGATTCAGATAAGCGTGTAACTCTGTAGTGCCCGGCAGGCAGAGACTTGCCCGCGGCAATGAAATTGAACGGAACGTTTACCCCCATTGGCGTCTGGCCTACAACCGGAAGGCAAACCGCCACCAGCAGGGCAAAAAACAAGCTGACTTTGCACAACTTCATAATTTGGATTCTCCCGTTTTACAAGTTTTCGCACCGCGTCGCCGGTGCCAATTTGCTGATACTAAAGAAGCGAGAGGTTACGCACCAGATTACGTCCGACCGCCAATTGGAGTCCCAAAAGTAATCACTGGAAACCACGCTGCATTACCTTGCATTTGAGTCAGTTGACGTAATCAGGTGTGGGTGTTGAAAAAGTCACGTCGAGTAGCAGGACGAAATTCAGCAGAAGCATGTTAGAAAAAAGCATCCGCCCATGCTGTGTTGGATTTCAATCGTCGGAGGCTTGCTGATCATGATGGGGCAACACGACCGTTCCGAAGCGCTGTTCTACTACTTCCGTCTGGACGATCAAGTTCCAGAAAATCATCTCCTGCGGCTCATCGAGAAGCACATCGGCTTTGAGTTTGCGCGGGAGCGATTGAAAGACAGCTACAGCGAGACTGGCCGACCTTCGATTGATCCCGAGCTCCTGCTGCGCATTCTGCTGATCGGTTATTTGTATGGGGTCAGCAGCGAACGCAAGCTGGTGGAGCAAACTGAGGATTCTAAACCAGAGGCGCGGATTTTGCCGGAAGTTCCGAGAACCGAAAAGCCGCAGTTGTCGTGTGACTAGTGCGGCATGATGGATTGCGAGTCGGAGGCTCGGATATTGTGGCCTGCAAGTGTGTACCGACCTAAAAGGCGGACTGTGGCAATGGCGTCGAAAGAATTGGGAATCCACATAGCGCCCAATTGAGCAAATTGTAGAGTGACATGAATGCCCTTGAGCCAAATGGAAGGGCTTTTGGCAGGTACACCTTCAATTCGTCGGATGCGGAAAGTGCTCGCGTTCACCCAGATTTGGCCGCGCAAAAGGTATTTGTCCTTCCGCTTCGGGACGGTGCTCCGGAACGACGCCGAAGTTCTCTTGCCCAACAAAGAGGAACTCATAGTTCGAGCGATTGATCTCGCTGCCGACTCCTTTCTTCGCTGACTCGGTTTCCCGGTCTAAAATCTCGCGAACCATTTTGTCGCCCGTTGAGTTTCCTCGCGTTTGAGTGATCTTGTATGTCTTAATGTCGGGAGGAACGAAATCGATCTGCGTCATGACCACCGAGGTGGGTTGCTTATCGTTACCGCGAAACACTTTGTATTGTCGGGTTACCTCATATGGGTGAGATTGAGCACGGTTCTGCTGCTGGACATCTTCCAAACGTTGCACTATGAGGCTGAGATCGGGAAATTTGATTTTTGGAGTGGACGCAGGCATCTGCAACGATGAGACGAGCGCCACCAAGAAAACGAAAACTGGCAACCAAAGTCTTGACATAGGTAGTTTCGTAATCTCTGATTCGTGGGTCACGGCTTGTGCGTTTGCCCGCCCGCTTATACTAATTAAGGATTTCGACATAATCATGACGCCGTTCTGTGCTATGCGCTGGTCCTCGGTAAATGAGGCCAGGCATTTGGTTTCTCGAATGATCGAAAACGAAAGACGGAAACGAGTGCGATCCACCCGGACTTGTGCTGGTTAAACATTTTTACAGCGACAGTTTGGTGAAGTCTCATACGCCCGTCATCATCCCATTTGACGAGCGCGTCATCTTCGTTTGCTTGCTCAACCGTGCCGAGTTCTCAAGTAGGCTTCCCGAAATTTCCCAAATCCTCGACCCGATCTCCGGGACTCAGTTCCTCGTTGGCGGAAGACGGTTCGGCAAGCGGCGGCTTCTTGGCACGGTCTGAGTCAGGGGTCGCGCCGGGATGTGACAGCGGCGGTTGCGGAGCCTTACGCAGTTGTGGCCCCAGCTTTTCGGTAATGTGGGTCATATCCTTTTTTTCCAAAAGGCGCGAACAGCAATCTTCGCTGCGAATCTCCATCCTCGATAGACACAGCATAGGCTTGGAAAGACCAGTTCGGCTGATCCAAACTGCACAGTTCTGACAACTACGTTGGGTGTACGGCTGTAGGAACTGCCGATGTGCATTGTTCAAGTGTTCCAATGTGACCAGACATCTGCCTTCGCCAGTCCTATCATCTTGCGTAGTGAAGAAGTGAGACGCCGGTTACAAGGCCACCCCCAGCTTCCTCATTACAAGCGGAGGTACAAAATGGAAACCATATGGATTGCTCTTGTAGTGCTTTTGTTGCTCAGTGGCGGGAGCTGGGGATACTCTCGTCGTCGCGGCTAATGCTGTAAACGGCAGCACGCGCACATGCATCCCGGATCGCCGTCCACCCCTTCGTCATCAACTATGCCAATCTTGGTTCCTAATGATTTGTGTCAAAGTGAGCAATTTTGAACAGACGTACCAATATCCCGAAATCTATTATTCTACGCATTCGGCAGGGGCAGTCATGGGTTAGTGTCGATTGACAGTATCGACGTTCGGACCCTCACGACTGCTCCGCTTTCCCCGGCACCAGCCGTCACTTTGTCGTTTCTTAGACGTCAAGCACGTTTCTGGCCGACCCCACCAAGGTTCGGCCTTCTTTCTTGCCTCCCGATTGCAGAACAACCTCATTCCCAAATCGGGAAAATTGCCCATTTCTTTCAACCCTGTGCGATTTTGAACAATCTCCAAAGATGCCGTTCGTGTAGGCGGCGCAGTATGACCCTCGTTCCGCACCGAGAACCACCTCAATACCGCCGAATGAATTGCCGGCCACGTCGATGCTATCGCGACTAACGAAGCTCTGCGTTCGCAGCCACGCAAGTGCAGCCAGTTGGTCATTCAGGTGGTCAGTCTCTAACAGCCGGACCATAGTTGCAGCTCCCGCATTCATGCCACCCTTTTTTTGGCCTCAGCTGTCTCATCACCAATATACCGACCTGCGGAAGCACTTAGGCCTTGGCCTCGCCGGTAAGGTCCGAAGAATACCCATCCGTGCCTTGCAAACACTTCCCCTTCCTTGATGAAGTCGTTCAGCAAAACGGAACTCTGGCCCATTCGCCTTGCTGACCTCACTGTGGCTTACGACAAACATGAGGATGTTGGGGGGAGAATTGACGCTGTCGAATTCAAGCCTGATGGAAGCATTCGTTGGTCTGCAGCGCAAAGATAATTGCCCAGGGAACTAGGATTAAGCCGAGGTGTTTAATCAAGTGACACTTCCGGTTCTGTTGGACGCGAAACGGCACCACTACCCGCCCACGGCAGAGTTTGACAATCGCAGAGCACAAGCCTAGCGTTGTGATTGAGCAAGCTACCTCTTCTTACTCTTTCAGGTTCCCTGAACTAAGTCAGCCCATCTGAAGTTTTCTTTCTTAGCGACCCCAACCTAAGGAGGTTGCAATGTTTGCACGTAATGTCGCGTTTCATCTGAAATCCAATGCTCTTTCCGATTACGCGTGCACTTTTGAGAACGATGCCCTCCCTTTGCTTCGTAAACAGAAGGGTTTCAAGGACGAGATTACATTCGCTGGTCACGGCGGAGTGGATATGACCGCAATCAGTCTGTGGGAAAACAAAACCGATGCCGAAGCTTACAACACCAATACCTATCCGCAGGTGTTGAAGACGATGGCAAGATTCATCGAGGGAACGCCCAAGGTTCAGACCTCTGACGTTGTCACTTCGACCCTCCACAAGCTGGACGTTGCCGTAGCCGCGTAAATCCTGCAGGCAGTAACGGAAATGGGAGGCGGCCTACGTCGCCTCCTATCATTAGCAGTTTGGGACTCCTATTTCCCTCGGAGCGGTCATGAAGACAGGCACGTTAGGACCACCGGACAAGAGACTTTGGGTGCAATTTTTCAAGGCGGCGCTCTTTGAGTTGGACGCCAGCAAAGTCTCAGATCGAATTGCCGAAGCGGAAACAGCACTGCTGACACGTGCACGCGAACTTCTTGACTCAGCAGGAGACAATATCGAGGAAGAGCAGGCTGTAGATGACGCGATGTATGCCTCGCACGCTCTTCGGAGCGCGTTGAAATGTAGGGCAAATGCGAAAAGTACTTCCGGAGACCTAGCCGCTTGAAAACTGACTGGAGAATGATAATGGATGCGAATCACATTTCGGAACGTCTCAGCAGCATGAGACTATAAATAAGCGATCTACGAGTCACGACCGCCCGGTATTGGAGCAAGAGCCAGCATACCGCGCTTGACAAATCCACTTTCGCCTTAGGAAAGGGACGTTTGTTGGAGATCAAACGGGAAGTGTCGCACATGATGAAACGCTGTGCTTGAATGTCGGTGGCCTCCGACTTACGCGGTCGACGCCTGAAATAGAGAGCACGGTACCTTTTTCCATCGCCGCAGCCGCAGATAGGGCTAGACTGATGTCAGTGCACGGAGGTGCGAATATGACCAATTTGCTCCGCAATCTCTGGTCGCAAGAAGAAGGCCAGGACATCGCCGAGTACGCCGTGATGCTGGCCGTCATTCTGGTGCTAGTGGTTGGAACAGTCCGATTAATTGGTGGGAGTGCGAACAATGTTTTTTCGGAAACCGCCAGTTCAATTGGCCAATAACGTCTGAACCACAACCCCATCGCAAGCGGGCGGGACTCACCGAGTTCGGCCCTTTTTTGTCATCGACCGCTTTTCCATTGCCTTCCATCGTGACAAAGAAGCGTTGGTGTTTCAGCAGAGCGGTATGTAATCCTCTTTTCAAATCGCAGGACAGCCCACTTTTAGCGTACTTTTTGAGAAGTGGGCTGTTTCGTTCCGTCGCCCTTCGGCCCCGGTCGCATGTGCGACCGATGATTCGTATTCGGAGGCCGTGCAATGCCAAGATTCCTGCGATTTATCCGTAACCTGCGGCTGCCGAAGTGCAAAATCTGCAACGAACCGGTGGAACTTGAAACTGCGAAAACGGATGAGGATGGGAAGGCTGTTCACGAAGACTGCTACGGTCAAAGGATGATGCGGCTGAAGGAAATCACCCCCCAAAAAGCTTCGTAATGCACCCGGTTATGGTCGCCTGCCGCTTAATGGGCAAGCGCATCCCTGCGCAGTAATGATAATCTGTTCCGCTGAGGTCTAGAAGAAGGAGCATTTTGCTTTGGGCGGTCGAGAGAGCGCCAAGACGGTTCGGAAACGCCGACTCCGTTGGAAGGAGCAAAACCCCAAGGCGTGGCGGCGCAGCCGCGCAAAACAGTAACTTCGCTATTATCGGCAATTCCAAAAAAACATCCGGCACAAGAGACGACGCTGAACTCCTGTCGAAGATGCGCGGGTCACCGCCAAAGGTCGCCCGACCGACCGCAAACTAAGTAAAGCGTTAGGCCGCTCGGTGCAAGCGATTCAGCAACGACGGTCGTGCCTTTCGCGGGGCTAAAAGTATCCCATTGGCAAATCAAGGACTGCTGATTGACGCTGCCCTAGTCGGGAACGTTATGTGGCGCGAAAGGTCAATCTCGAAAAAGTGCAGGCTTCACTCGAAAAGATATGCCCGAAATGCGGAAAGTCCATCTAACCTGCTTAGGTACGGCGCATTGACTTTGAGCGTATCGAGTGTCCTCTCTGGCCCTAGTGATGTTCACCGACTTCAACCTGCCTCAACTTACCAATCAAGCGTTATCTGCGGGCGCTAGTGCAGTAGTGTCAAGATCCGAAGCCGCTGGTCTGGTTGACGAGATTCAAGCGTTGCTCGAACCCGTTTCCTGAGTGCGTCTTTCTAACTCTCTCCGTATAACAGTTCTTCAGTGGGGATTGGTTTGTATCACGTTGAGCATCTGCCGCAAGCCGGAATTTATCTAATTAGGAACCACAAAGCAAGACACGCTCCGACCGCGATTACCAGCAGATCGACGACGCTCGTCTTGTCGGCGGCGGATAGCCGCATGGTTTTCAGCTTTCCTTCGCCCAACGCCTCGCCCCAAGCAAACCCGTTATCAAGCCAAACGCAAACTTGCGAGCGCCGAGCGGCACGCTTTCTTCATGCCAGACGACGAATCGACCAAAATCCTTGCCACTTCCGCGGCAGGGTCATCCCGTCCCGTGATTTCCTTCACGTAGCAGTCCTCGTGAACGGCCTTGCCATTTTCATCCGTAACCGTGTCTGATTTAAGGCTCACAGGTTCATGGCATATGCGGCAGAGCAGGCAAAATCGGCTGCTCATGACTCACCCGATGTCCGCAAGTTCGCAAAGCTCCATCCACTTCTCGCTGTCTCCTTGCTAAGCATCGTGCCCTCCTAGTCGGGAGGACGTTCAACGATGCTCTAGCACGAAGTATTCCAAAACTCAATCGGCCTGTCGTATCTGTTAGAACGGCTCCGTTAGCACCGTTTGCCCATTCCAGGGCTCGCGGCCCGGGTAGGCGTTATTCCACCAAGCGGGCGATATTTTCCTACAGCCTGCACTGTAGAACCGTCCGACAGAAGTACGGCATCATAGAGAAGACTCTCCCCGACGTCTCGTGACCCCCGCAGCCAACATCCGCCAACTCTGTACCCGACTCCTAGAGGCAGAAAACGACGAAGCAGCAAAGAGGATACTTTCAGGAACTGAGAAACGGGAATACTGTGCGAGACTTAGCGAGAAGTGGCGCGAGAAATGGAGCGGGAATATCGCCTCCATAAAGATGACATGGCCGCAGACTGTGCGGTTTAATGACCAAGGCTGGCGCGATGTGGAGCATCCCGGAGGAACGGAAGCGAGTGAAGCCATAAGCATGTACCCCGGCCGGCGCAATCCAAGGCTGCCAATAATGTTAAATCATGGATGATAATTTCTGATTCACAATCATTACTGAGTACGACATACCCAGACAAGGGCATCCCTATGGACAACGCTTAGGTTTCTAACGCTACGCCGTCAAGCAACGCAAACACAGAGGTCGATTTAGCGTCCCGTCTGTGACATCATGGAAGCGTAGACAAAGGTAAGTGTAAGAGCAAACACATGGTTGACACATTGAATCCGCAGCCAGCGTGACTCCGCCACTTGATCAGGAAGTTCTCAGGGGGCAAGCCTTCGTTTCCTTCGTCCAATCAGGATTACTGCCGGTTAGTCCATCGGAACTACTGCAGCATGAAAGGGCTCGTCCAGAACTCGAAAACTCTGCACGGTTCACCTCGCTCCGCCCGTGTCCGCCCTGCTCCTGCCCCGATCCCTACTTCGCGCCCCCTGTCCCGCCGTTTTCGACCATCGATTCTCGTTCCCACACGCTCGTGTCCTCCTCCCCCAGTTATGTGTCGACTCCCGTCAACTTCAGCACCTCTCCCTCGCTCCATTCAATTTGCATACGTCCCGCGTCCGCCACCCCTGTGGCTTCCTTCTGACGGCTTTTTTCGAACGCGCACCCCAATCCTCTCTTCTCCTCCTCTCAGCTCACCACGGGCACGCCTCCGAAAAAGCACTAGCGCCAACCGACCGGAACCATCGAGAATAAGGACACTCCGCCGGGCACAATAGACAAGATGACAGGCCGACCAAATTTCCGTAGCCCAATGCACGGTCAGTAGCTCATAACTTCGGTAACTAACTCTTGCCCTTCTTTCCATGCGATGCTAACCGCATTCGTGCAGAAACAGAGAATGTGAAGATGTTACGTCGGTCAAATCAACCTGTCACCGGAACCATTCTGGTTGCCGACGATCAAGCTCCGAACCGCGAACTGCTGGAGGAGCTCCTGACCACACAAGGTTTCAAAGTCATCGCCGTTCCCGATGGTATTGTGGCGCTTCAAGAATTGGCCAAAACACAGGTCGATCTTGTGCTTCTCGACGTGATGATGCCTCACTTGAATGGGTTCGAGGTGTGCCAGAGGATTAAAGATAGTCCAGATACCTACCTGATACCCGTGGTCCTCGTCACTGCCCTTTCGGACAAACAGGACCGCATAGAGGGCATCCTAGCCGGAGCAGATGATTTTCTGAGCCGGCCGGTTGATCGCACCGAACTGCTTGCACGCGTCCGATCGCTTGTGAAGCTCAAACAGCGTACCGACGAGTTGGAGCGCGCCGAGTTGGTGCTGTTTAGCCTGGCTCGCAGCATCGAAGGCAAGGACCCGTACACGCACGGTCATTGCGAGCGTTTGTCGGAGTACTCGACTCGCCTGGGCGAGCACATGGGGCTAACCGAGGATGAGATTACGGCCCTCCGCCGTGCAGGCGTGGTGCACGACGTTGGAAAAGTAGCCGTGCCCGATGCCATTCTCTTGAAGCCCGGTCGTTTGACCCCAGACGAATGGAAAGTTATGCAGGAGCACCCCGTCGTGGGTGAGCGCATTTGCGCCCCTCTCAAGTCGTTTCGTTTGGTACTTCCAATCATTCGACACCATCACGAGAAATTGGACGGCTCGGGATATCCCGATGGCCTTCGAGGAGAAGCAATCCCGATTACAGCCAGGGTGCTGCAAATTGTCGATGTGTACGACGCCCTCACCACCGAGAGACCGTACAAGAAAGCATTTTCTACCGCCGATGCACTCCAAACCATGAAGGAAGAGGTAGCGAAAGGTTGGTGGGATCCGCGGGTGTTTGATCAGTTCGAGAGCCTGATCAGAACCAGCATAACGGACACCTTATCTCGCGGTGCAGCGGCTGGCGGCGCGAGTTAGCAACAGGAAAATTGATTTCTTCGAGGATGCTGCTTATGAATTGGTATTTCCGCCGAGCATGTACCCGCCACGCCGCAACTGGATTTGCAGGGATGGCCCGTACATTATCGATGAAATGGAGATTTAGTTTGCGCGCCACGGTTGTGCCAGTCCTGATCTTATTGTCGGGGTCCGTCAACGACTGTTGGGCGAGCGGCTCGCAACCAGACGAAGGAAGTAACGTACCTTTGACGCATTTGAGCCTTGCAGACCTCGCCAATATCGAGGTGACATCCACGTCCAAAGAGCCTGAAGAGATTTGGAGGACGCCAGCAGCAGTTTACGTTCTCACTCAGGAGGACATACGCCGTTCAGGAGCAACAAGCATTCCGGACGCACTGCGGCTTGTACCGGGAGTGGAGGTAGCACGAATCAACTCCAATCAGTGGTCTGTGAACATCCGCGGACTTGGGAGCGGTTTCTCAAAATCAGTGTTGGTATTGATTGACGGCCGAAGCGTCTATACACCGCTCTACGCCGGGGTTTACTGGGATGTACAGAATGTGTTGCTCGATGATGTCGAGCGTATCGAAGTAATTCGGGGTCCGGGGGGAACGATCTGGGGATCGAACGCGGTCAATGGCGTGATCAACATCATTACGAAGAATGCTAAGGATACCCAGGGAACCTATATCTCGGCTGGCGGTGGCAACATCGATCAAAGCGGGGATGCAGTTCGCTACGGCGGCAACGGTAAGCAGGTCGATTATCGTGCCTACGCGATGGGATTCGGACGCACGCCAGAATTTCACTACAGCGGCGGTAACTATGACGCATGGCAACTAGGACAAGCGGGGTTCCGAACCGATTCAAGGCTGACTGATCGCGACACGCTGACGGTTCAGGGCGATCTTTATAAGGGCAATGTCGGGCAGCAGGTAGAGATCGCCTCTTACTCGCCACCTGCTCAACTCAACCTGGACGGAACGGAAGACGTATCGGGCGGCAATCTCTTGGGGCGCTGGCGCCGTGAACTCGGTACTACGTCTGACTTCCAAGTTCAGGCTTATTATGACCGGACATACCGTCTGGGACCGCAACTGGGAGAAACTCGCAACACGTTTGACATTGACTTGATTCACCACTTCGTCCTCAAGCAGCGAAATGAAGTCATCTGGGGGCTTGGAGCTCGATGGAGTCCCAGCGATTTTATCCAGACGGTCGCTACCCTCAACTTTCTGCCCCACCACGAAGACGACAATATTTATAGCGCGTTCGTTCAGGACCAGATCGCGATCCTTCGCGACAAACTCTGGCTGACGGTCGGGTCGAAATTTGAGCACAACATCTTCACCGGCTGGGAAAACGAACCCAGCGCGCGGTTGTTGTGGACGCCGACTTCCCATCAGACGTTATGGGCAGCCGTGACGCGCGCAGTACGCACGCCTTCCCGTATTGATGAAGATCTGCAAGGCACCGGGCTGGTGCAGGCAAACCCTCCAGTGTTTGTTTGTATTTGCGACAACCGCCAAGTCTTGTCCGAAACGCTGCTCGGCTACGAAGCCGGATATCGCAAGCTCGTGACATCTAGCTTTTACGTGGACGTTGCAGCCTTTCATAACAAGTACAACGACCTCGTGAGTTATGGGGACGAATCGATTTCGATCGTGGATTCGCCGCCTCCCCCGTACACTCTCCTTTCACTCCGGGCCATCAATGGCATTATGGGTTCCACTAACGGGGGCGAAATATCGCCCGACTGGAAAGTGACCCACTGGATGGATTTCAAGGCCACATATTCCTATGTGAGCCTGGGTTTTGAGGATAAACCAACCCACACGAAAACCAGTCAGGTTTCATCGTTGGAGGGATCGAGCCCACATAATGAGGCAACCGCCCAGATTCGGTTTAGTCTGCCCAAAGGACTTGAGTTTGATCCTACTTACCGTTATGTGGGCGCGTTGCCGGCACTACTTGTGAATGCATATCAAACGGCAGATGTCCGGCTGGGTTGGAACTTTGCCAAGAGGTTTGAATTGTCCGTCACGGGACAAAATTTGTTCCAACCCCGTCATGCCGAGTTCGGTCCCGGTCCCGTGCTCGTCGAGAGGAGCGCTTACGCGCAGATAACATGGAGACGGGCTGCTCAATGAAATACCTTCATGGTACAGCCTCCGTCCGGCGCGTTCCGCACGGTCAAGCGACTTGGCCCGTTCTCAGCCTCTTTCCGTCGCTAACAGCTGTAGCCGTAGCATGGACGCTCCTTTCGATTCCTGCCTTGCACGCGCAAAATCCGAAACCCACTGACTACGAAGTGAAAGCCGCCTACCTCTATAACTTTGGTCGATTCGTCGAATGGCCTGGGAAGGTTGCGGCAGCCCAAGGCGGCCCTTTCACTGTCTGTGTTCTCGGGCCAGATCCCTTCGGCCGCAGCCTCGACGCTGCGCTTGCAGGCGAAACGGTGGGCGGCAAGACCGTAGTCGCCAAACGAATCTCCAGTCCGGAGGAGTCGGGGAATTGCCAAATTCTTTTTCTGAGTCTTACGGAGGATGGCCGTCTTAGCACGATTATCGCCGACCTGGACAAAAAGGCTGTTTTGACCGTCAGCGATATGCGGCAGTTCACTCAGCGTGGCGGCATGATCCAGTTTGTCCTGGAAGGAAAAAGAGTCCGCTTCGAGGTTAACCTAACGGCAACCCAGCGCGCAGGCCTAACCCTGAGTTCTGAGCTGCTGAAGGTGGCAACCACCGTGAGGAAAACTTCCGCGCCTGGAGATTGAAACCATGCTCAAATTCCGACACTATTCGATCTCCAAGAAACTCACCTGGATGAACATGCTGGTGAGTGGCACGGCCTTGCTGTTGGCCTGTGCCGCTTTTTTTGCCTATGACCTATACACCTTTCGAGTGAGTATCGTGGGCAACTTGTCCACTGAGGCCCAAATCCTCGGGTCCAATACGGTTTCAGCGCTCGTATTCAACGATCCACACACCGCCGAGAATACATTATCAGCTTTGAACGCCTCCCCTCACATTATGTACGCCGCGATCTGTACGCCGGCCGGCCAGACTTTCGCAGCCTACCGGCGTGATGGCAGCGAAAAGGCTCCGCCGATTCCAGCTATTCCGGCCGGCCTAACCCAAGATCATTGGTTCGCGAGCGGACAGATCGTGTTAGTCCAGTCGATCATCTTCCAAGGCAAACTGACGGGCTTCGTATATATCCTGTCGGATTTACAGGCGATCAATGATCGTTTCAAGAGCTACGCATTGATCGCTGCCGCCGTATTGTTGATCTCGCTGGTGGTTGTTCTGCTCATTTCAAGAGTATCCCAGCATGTTATCTCCGAACCGGTAATGCAACTAGCACAGACTGTCCGCATTGTGTCCCAAGAGAAGAACTATTCGATCAGAGCGGCGGCAACCGGAAATCGTGATGAAGTGTCCACCTTGATTGAATCGGTCAATGAGATGTTGGAGCAGATTCAGCAGCGTGACACAGCTTTGCGCCAAGCTCACGACGAGTTGGAACAACGAGTTCAAGAGCGCACTGCCCAGCTGGCTACTGCCAATGCGATCGTCGAATCATCGGATGACGCCATCATCAGCAAGACACTGGACGGGACGATCACCGCCTGGAATCGCGGCGCCGAGAAAATCTTCGGGTACTCGTCAGCAGAGGCCGTGGGCAAACCGATGTTGATGCTCTTCCCCCCGGAGTATGCGAAGGAAGAACCCGAGATTCTGGCGCGCATTAGGCGTGGTGAAAGCATCGACCATTTCGAATCGGTGCGAATCCGAAAGGATGGAAGGAAGATTGACATCTCGGCGACGATTTCGCCGATCCGGGACAGCAGCGGTGCGATTGTCGGCGCTTCACAGATTGCACGGGACACCACCGAGCAGAAGCGGGCCAAGGAGATGCTGCAGGAGAGCGAGGAGCGGCATCGCAAGTTGTTTGACAACAATCCCCATCCGACCTGGGTCTTTGACCGGGAGACGCTCCGCTTTCTTGCGGTAAACGCCGCCGCAGTGCGCAGGTATGGCTATTCCAGGGAGGAATTCCTGGCCATCACCCTCAAAGACATTCGACGGCCCGAGGATGTTCCCGCCCTGCTCGAAGCTGTCAGAGCCCTCGGAGACGGAAACGAGAGCAGCGGCGCGTGGCGGCATCGACTAAGGGACGGAACTGTCATCGACACAGAGAACACCTCTTACGCTCTAACCTTCTTGGGCCGAGACGCGCGGGCGGTTGTTGCGGTGGACGTGACCCAGAGAAAGCGGGATGAGGCCGAAAAGCGAAAATTCACGGACCGGCTGGCGGCCACCAATCAGGAACTCGATCTTCGCAATCGCGAAGTCGAACGAGCCACCCAGCTGAAGAGCAAGTTTCTGGCCAGCATGAGCCATGAACTACGGACTCCACTGAATGCGATTGTGGGTTTTTCGGATCTCCTGGCTGACGAAACTCCAGGCGCACTGAATGCGAAGCAGAAGCGATTCGTTGATCACATCAAACACGGCTCAACCCACCTGCTGCAGTTGATCAATGACATTCTGGACCTCTCGAAGATCGAAGCCGGACAACTCGAACTCCGGTGCGAAGACTTCCAGGTCAAGGATGCTTTGCCCGAGGTCCTCTCCACCATCGCTCCTTTGGCGATGGCGAAAAACATCCAAGTTCAACACAGGCTGGAGACCGACCGGGCTGTCTTTGCCGATAGGGTTCGATTCAAGCAAATCCTCTACAACCTGCTGAGCAACGCGGTCAAATTCACCCCGAAGAGCGGACGCATCAACATCGAATGCGTTGAGGACGGGGATTTCGTCCGTCTGTCGGTGAGCGATACGGGGATAGGTATTCGCGCCGAGGATCAAGCCGCTGTCTTCGAGGAATTCCGGCAAGTGGAAGGAAACGCTGGCGCACTCAACGAAGGCACGGGATTGGGGCTGGCCATCACGAAGCGGCTGGTCGAACAACAAGGTGGAAAAATCTCACTGGAGAGCGAACCGGGGAAAGGCAGCCGATTTACTTTTACGCTGCCCATAAGATCCAGAACGTCCTCGAAAGTTCTCTCAGTTAGCGAGCCCGTGAATCCTCCCATCGCTGTGGGAGCAAGTCGTGAGAAACCACTGATTTTGGTGGTAGACGACGAAGCCCCTGCCCGCGAGCTTTTGGCCAGCTACCTGGAAACGGAATATCAGATTGTCATGGCTGAGTCGGGAGTCGAAGCCGTGCAGAAAGCTCAACAATTACGCCCGGATGCGATCACTCTGGATGTAATGATGCCAGGCAGCAATGGTTTTCAAATGCTACTAGCACTGAAAAAAACGCCAGAGACTGTAAACATCCCTATCATCATCGTTTCAATCGTAGACCAAAAACAGATAGGTTTTGCTTTGGGCGCCGCTGATTACCTCATGAAGCCGATTGCCAAGCCGGTGCTTCTGGAAACTATTCGCAAGCATGTACGGCCCTACGCTGACGATGACGCGGCTCTTTTGCTGGTCGACGATGACCCCAAGACTCTTGAGTTAATGGAGCAGACTCTGCGGTCGGCCGGATACGAGACTCAGAGCGTCCAAAGTGGGGCGAGAGCCCTGGAGGTACTTTCTTCGAAGCTTGTGAGCGCGGTTTTGCTCGATCTGTTGATGCCCAACATGGATGGTTTTCAAGTCATTCGTCACATACGGGAGAAAGAAACTCTACGAACTCTCCCTATTTTTGTGATGACGGGCAAGGATCTCAGCTCTGAAGAAATCGCTACTCTCCGTCAGACAACACAGGGTCTCTACACCAAGAATGGTCTCTGGCAACAGCTCCTTGCTGAGATTGCCACAGTCCTCAAGAAGGGCGAACAGGCGAAAGCCGCAGCGCAAAGATGAAAAAGATCCTTGTCGCCGAAGACAATGCAGTCAATCGTGAGTTGCTCCGCGAGTTACTTGAGATGCGTGGGTACACCGTGGCGGAGGCACGCGACGGCGAAGAAGCGCTTCGCATGATTGAACAAACTGAACCGGACCTACTGCTGCTTGACATCGGCATGCCGGTGCTGGACGGCTTTGGGGTCGTACTCAAACTCCGCGAGAACCCCCGCTTCGCCTTACTGCCGGTAGTAGCGGTTACTGCGTATGCCATGCAGGGTGACCGGGAAAAAATCTTAAACTCGGGATTTGATGGTTACCTGTCGAAGCCCGTCAATGCGCGCTCACTTGCCGAAGAACTTGACCGTCTGCTGAGCAAACGTGCCCATGAAGATGTATCTCAGGATCAAGCGTCTGGAAGGCAGCCCAGTGGCAAAGCACGGGCAGCGCACGATAGTAAGTAGGGAGGCCCCATCCCGCTACTCCTTTTCGACTTCGGCTATGTATTTCCGGATCGACTGCTGAGCTTCTGCACTTAAGGCCGTGAACTGGATACCTTGGCGCGTCTCACTCACCCAGACTACTGTACCGAATACATCAATGGAAACCTCGGAAGCAGGGAACCGGAAGGACACTTGCACCCTGTCTTTGGACTGCAAGTCACTAGCTTCCACCTGCATTCCGCCTTGGCTGAGGTTCCAGGTCATCCCGCGTATGGTTCGAGAACCCACCGTGCAAATCACCTCGGTTTGTAGTGGAACGCGGGTGTACCTGCGTCGATTCTCCAACATCCCACCAATCACAGTCCGGAACAAGATACTTAGTTTCTGTCTGTCCACAGGCTTCTGAAGGAAAAAAGTTGCGCCAATGGCAAATGCTTCTTGCATCGTTTGTCTTTCTTCCCGCCCGGTAACAATGACAATCGGAGTAGATTTATTCCGGGACGATTTGCGGATCAGGCGGGCAAGGTCGAAACCACTTAGGTTGGGCATTTCTAGGTCTAGGAAAATTCCGTCAAACTTCTCCTGATCCACTATGCCGGCCGCTTTCTCGCTGTCACTGATCGGACGCACCTCCGCTTTCAAAGACGTGAAAACCTCGACCATCAATTCTAGGCTTGCGAGGTCATCTTCCACGACAAGGAGTTGCAGTGGTGTCATACCTCAATCCTCTTCTACCGCCAATCTGCTTCAACCATCATACATCGCAAAGTAATGCCCGCGATCGGGTTATGGTCGCAAAATCACTTCACGCTAATACCCAGGTCGCTTGAGTCTATGAATGCCGGGAAACCCACGCAGCGGGAGTAAGGTCTGGAAGGCACCTGATCGGGAGATCGGCAAGGCCGAGAGAATCGTGGAAAAGTAATCGCGCACTGGGACTCGCAGCCGACGGCAGCTTTCCACGACCGAGAGAATCGCCCGCAACCTTCGGTCCTGCTTGTGGGCTGCCGATGTGCAACCAATTCTTTCGACCAAGAGCTACCGGACGCATGGAGTTCTCCGCCAGGTTAGTACTTAACTCTAATTCGGGATACTCCAAGAAGCGGGTGAGCTTCTTCCACGGTGCGAGCGCGTACTGGCAGGCCTTGCTAAGTGCGCTGGAAGGCAAAGCAGCGGACTGCGCTGCCTCGATCTTGCTGCGGATATCGTCGAGAAGAGCTCTCGCTGTTTGCTGACGCCGGATATGGCGCGCCGCCGTAGTCAGCGTTTTGCGGAGAGCTTCTGCATCGACGGCAAACAGTTCGTCCATCTGAGCCACAATCGGGGTTGCAACCGGATCTCGGGGATTTAGTTGCACTGCTTTGAAAAACTGTCTTCTTGCATGAGACCAACAAGCGGCATGTACCATTCTCGGCCCACCGATTTGGTCATACGCTGTATAGCCGTCGGTCTGGAGAATGCCTTCGAACTGTCCCAGGAACCGCTTCGGCGCATCGCGTCCCCGACCCAAGCGGAAATCGAACACCACGCTTCCTCCGGGGCGACTGTATTGCCAGAGGTACGCTTGGTGGTTCTTACCTCGGCCCTCGCGTGTCTGCACATCGACTGGGGTTTCATCCGCCTGAATATAACTTCCGCTGATCAATTCTCGCCTCATTGCCGCGACCATCGGGATCAGCAACCCGCCGACTTTGAGGACCCAGCCGTCCAGCGTTGCTCGGCTGATTTCCAAGCCGATGTCTCTTTCCAGAATCATGCTCTGCCGATGGAGGGGCGTGTGATTGCAATATTTGCCCACGACCGTGTCGATGACGATGCGATCACTCGCCAGGCATTTCTCGATGATCCGTGGTGGCAGTGTAACCGAAACCACTCCCAGTTCCTCACACGACCGGCAAGCCCGTTTCTCTCGTTTCGAGACCAGCACGAAGTACTTCGCCGGTTCCACGTCAAGGTGGGAACTCTCCTCGTAGCCGATCACCACCGTTTCTTTGCCGCAGCCCTTGCACATGCGCTGATCCCGTGTACAAGGTAGAATCCGCTCAACGTGAGGGAGATTCGCAGGCAACTCCTGGCGATCCGGATGCTTGACGGATTTCTTGGTCGAGCGATGCACTGGCGCGTGCTCGCTCTCCGCCTGCTCGATCATTTCACTGAGCACAGGCTCAAGCTCGAACAATTGCATTTGCGCCTGCGAAAGTTTTTCTCCGCCCGCACCATACTTCTCGATCCGCAGCAGCCGCAGACGCTCTTCCAGCACCCGAATCCGCAGCTCCGCGTACTGTAGCTTGCTCTTCAGTTGGGCGACGAGTTCCAGATCGGCTGGCGATGAAGGAATGGGAGCTACACTCACATTGTTAATGATTTACCAGAGTCGACCGAAACGATCAAACAACCAAACAACTTATGCGGCAGCGTGTCCCTCGGGGGAAGCCTTCCGGTACCACCGCTTGTGCTTGGTTTTGGTCAGATCGATCCCACCCAACAACAGCGAAAGCTCTTCGTGACTCAGGATAACCTTGCCCTGCGCATCACCGGATTGCGGCCAGGTGAAACGCCCTTTCTCCAACCACTTGGCACAGACCCAAAGTCCGCTACCATCCCAGACTAGGACCTTCAACCGATTGCGCTGGCCGTTGCAGAACAAGAACAGGTGCCCGCTCAGAGGCTCACACGACAATCGATCCCGCACCAGACCGTACAGCCCCTCGAACCCCTTGCGCATGTCGGTGACCCCGGCGGCCAGATAGATCCGTGTGGCTGGGCCCAGTCCAAACACGGCCTACGCCCGCTCCCGGATGCCCACCAGGCGTTCGAATGTGGTCGTATCAAAATCAGGGTGCACCTCGATCCGGCGCCCGGCCAGCAGCACCACGGCCAGCCCACAACTCGGTTCGTGCTGTTTCGGCGATTTCCTGGCGGCCAACTCCACCGCCACCAACCGACCGGCCGAGGAAAATTGGCTTACGCCTTCTCTTCCAACGCCGTTTCTTTAGATCGCGATCCAGCGTGTCGGCCGCCAACTGCTGAACTTCCGCACGGGTACGTCGCTTGGGCGCTGACAACCCTGTTTTTGCGGTCATCCGGACACTTCAACATAGAGCCCGCCTGTCGAACAGGTGCGTTGGTCAGACACTTACGGACAAAGCGCAATTGATAATGGAATCTAAGCCAGACGACGGCTTTCTGAAAGGGAGATGCTCAGCCTGCCCCAAGGTGCGCTTCAGTCTTATGTCTTGGTTCAGCCTGAAATGGAGAAGCGACGTTCTCCGTTAGTGTAGGTTCCGCCCCTTCGGGGCGGGGATTTTCAAGGCATTGGGGTCTTTCGATCCGATGATTTAGGAGCAGCGCCAGAAACTGATTCCCGCGCTGCCCGATCATCGTCTCTCGATGAGCCCACCAGATTATCCCTCGGCATGGTTGCATCCCTGCAGGGCCCGCCTCCGTTTCACCCGGCAGGTTCATTGTAGCTCCGCCGTGCCATGCTGTTCTCAGCTGCCGGTTTGCTCGTCAACCGTCCATGATGGCTTTCAAACCGAGAAGAGATCAGCTGTTCACGGGCTTTACCCGCTGCCGCCGTGCAGCGAGCCGAAGGCCCTAATTGAGTGCAATGCTCTGTTAACGGCCGCTGGCCACCAAGCAAGCCTACCCTCAAAACAAAGTGCAACTTTCGGGCGCGGCTCCACGTATATTTAGATTCGCTAACTGAGAAAGAAGAGTATGAGCAAGACCATGCGAGTCTCGCTGAGAGCGCTTCTGTTGGCGGCTGTTCTGCCAACCGCTTCCCTATGCAGAATGCAGGGTCAACAAATTGCCGTGGACGATCCGACGATTCGCGTTAGCGTCGAACTGGTTCAGATGGACGTGCAAGTATTGCAGAAGAAGACTGGCCGTACAGTCGGTTCGCTGACGAAGGATGATTTTCAGCTCTACGAGGACGGAGTACGGCAACAGATTTCCCAGCTCAGCCAGAACCAACTACCCCTCTCCGTCGTGCTGTTATTTGATCTCACCTTTAGCGTTCAGCCGGTGCTTAAGCCTCTGGCCGCGGGAGCGCTGGAAGCGTTAAGTCACCTCAAGCCCGAAGACGAAGTTGCGGTTATGGTGTACGCAGCATCCGCGCAACTTTTGCGGGATTTCACCACTGACCGCGAGAAGGCAGTCGCAGCCATTGAAGAGGTGAGTGACATGAAGAGTGGGGAGAAAGCTTATTTCAACCAAGCCATCTTCGACGCAGCAGCGCAACTGGGTAATGCGAAAAACCCGAAAAGCCGGAGAACGATCATTTGGCTTACTGACAATGTGCCAGACATTCCTTCTGACCACGAGCATGGTGAAAAGGACGCGCTGCGCGAGGCATTTGAGACCGGCACGGTGATTTCTACCCTGCTGGAGCGGAGCGCTATTTCCGATTTTTTCATCGCCACCTTCAGCAGGAACCCTATGTTTGCGCCCTTTCGCATGCGCAACCCTCCGGGCAATGTTTACAAATATGCGGAAAGCACGGGAGGCGACGTGATGACATCCAGTAAAGAAGATGTCAGCGCCAAGCTGGCGCAACTGATCGATGAGATTCGCACCCGATACACGCTTGGCTACTATCCATCAGTCAAGCAGCCGAAGGGCAAGTTTTGCGAGCTGAAAGTCCTGGCCGATGGGTGGGCCGGGAGGGTTGAAGACCCATGCACATTTGGGACACAGTTCATTTCACTCTTTGAGAATGGGGTGGACAGGGTCAATGAGTCTAAAAGAGATGTTTCGCCAGCTATCGAGGGTAAAGCACGGCGACATCTCGGACGCAGTTAGGCAGCAGCCGGACTCTCCTTCGCAGAGACGATGGGCGAGTGGCTCGTATCAACCGCTGTCAGCAGTGGCCAGCCCTTCCGCAGCACGTAGTCGAGCCACGCACCAGCCGCTTGCGAAGTGAGGACGGCAGCTAGCACGAGTGTCGTGTAGAACTTCGGGCTGATGATCCCGGCATCAATGCCACGCTGGCCAGTACAATACCCGGTCCACCTCGTGCGTTCGTCGTGATCGCAAGATTAAGCAAATCTAACCCACGGAACCCAGCGAATCGGCCCGCCAGCGATACCGAGAGAATCTTGACGATACAGCTTCCAAGAATGAAAGCTGTGATCATCCATAGCGAAAAGCCTCGAATCAGGTCGAGTTTCAATCCAACCAAGGCGAAGTACACGGGAATAAAGAATGCGAACGAGACCTTCCCGATCGCGTCGAGTGCTTCCGCAAACAGTCTGCGCTTTTTGTGAACCACGGCGAACCCGGCAAGAAAGGCTGCAAATACCACGCTGATGCCCAGTGCCCAGCGACCACACAATATCCGAGAAGAACTGCAATCGCATAGGCCACCGGCGAGTGCCTGGCGATCACATTGAATCGCGATTTATTAATCCGCAGACGATGCGAGGGACAATCGTCAGGCCTAGTCCAAAAAATGTGATCGTAGTGATCAGATGATACGAGATCTCCCGTGGGTTGAGCACGGTCTTACCGGCCATCGCCGTTGCTAATAAAGACACTCAATCACATGATGGTTGGGTGGGCTAACTATTTCTGTCTTGGACCGGTCAGCAGAGCCTACGGAGCTCTAGAACGACATGCTCGTCGGCGGCTGCGGCAGTGGCTGTGTGCCAAGCACAAGATACGATGGCCGGCGACCGAACAGTATCCGGAAGCCGCCCTGCATCAGAAGCTTGGGCTGGTCCAGCTTCGTAGGCGGACGATCAGCTTTCCGTGGGCGACCTCGTGACACTTTCTCCGAGAGCCGAATGCGCGAAACGCGCCTGTTCGGTTCGATGATCGGGAACAGGAAACAGAGCCATGCCAAGCCGGACTGAGGCAACGCGGGCGAAAGCCGCGTTTATGCGCCACCGGAAGACGAACGCCATTGCGCCTGTTCTCGACTCTACCTGTCTGTTCGCCCCCAATGCGCAGCGGCGTGCTGCAGCGAGAGAGTTTTGAGCATAATCGGGATGCTACAGCAGTCACGCTGCCACTGCGGCCGAAGTCTTACCCATTAATACTACGTGAGCCGGTAAGATAAGGTGTATAGTCGGTGCCGTTTCAAGCCAAGAAGGAGATTCCAAGGTAGAAACCTGTCAACGTCGTCCGCTCCGTAGCGAGGTGCTTTGAGCGCGAAGTGGCGCGAAGGGCGCACCGTGGGAGAGAAAGCCAAGCAGACCCCCGGGATCGTGGGTAGCTTGCGCTGGCCCCAAAAGGGTGAGTGGCGAAACAGCACGGTTCTAGCGCGTTTGCCAAAAGCTGTACTGGCAAAAGGCATCATGGTAGACCCATCGAAAGCGTTTGTCAGCTACTCGCGCGCGGATACGGACTTCGTATTGCGGCTGTGCCAAGACCTGCGCGCCGCCGGGGCATCGATTTGGCTGGACCAGATCGATATTCATCCGGGTGAGGAGTGGGACCAGGCGATCGAGCGCGGACTGTCCGAGTGCGGACTGATGCTGGTCGTGCTCTCGCCCACATCGGTCGCTTCACAGAACGTGCTCGACGAGATTGGGTACGGTCTGTCGAGGAAAAAAAAGATTATTCCGGTCCTGTATCGGGATTGTGAGGTACCGTACCGGTTGAATCGGCTCGAGTATGTCGATTTCCGGACCGCCTACGACGAACGGTTAAAGTATCTTGTGTCGGCGATTGGGGACGCGAAAGAGAACCCTAAGACCATCGCGGTGCCAGTGGCCCATGATAGGTCCCGCCGTTTGTACCTTTTGGCCGGGGGCGCCGCCGTCGCCGGCCTCCTCGCTTGGACAACGTTTAGCCATCGGCGAGTTCCGGCGGATCTCAAGACCGCCGTCGAAACGCAAAAGCCGGAACGGGTCAGGACAGACCCGCCTGCTCCATCGACCACGAGCCCTGCGGCGGCGAATTCCCAGGCGGCGAAAAGCTCGTTCCGGGACTCGTTTCGCACTACACTGCTGCGGTACATTTCGGAAGCTCCGTCCGGATTCCAAGCGCTGGGCGCAAAGGAGTGGGTGGATTGGACCCCGTCCCTAAACCTCCCGGGGGCGGTAAGCTGCCGCGGTTCAGGCTACCCCCAGGAACCAGTGATTGAGTGCGTCCTCTATCGCACCGACTCGGAGGTTGAGGCCGCCAACAAATTCGAGGATCTGATTGAGTTGACGCAGGCTACTTTGCCCGATTGGGAAGGAAGCCGCTTGAATATGTTTGTTGCATATTTCTCGAGCAAGAAGGTAACACAGCGCGTGGGTCTCGATGTCACCAAGAGCGGTGAACATTTTGACGTCGTACTTTCGGTGCGTCCGAAATGATGGAACTTTAAAATCAATTGTGATCAGGGTCGAAAATCGCGCTGCTCATGTCGGATCCGCTTGAAGTTCGACTCGGTAGCCAAGCTTCCGGAGTGTCCGGATCATTCTGCAGGTGCGGACTCGGTTGGACTGTTCGCAGACCGCCGGGCCCCGTTCCTCATAGCGAACGCCTTTATTCAGGATCATCCAGACTGACGATGCCGACGTATAAAGTCGAATAACACTCCTTCACAAAGGCCGCATTCGTCGATAGCCTCATCGCCGGTGACTCACAAGCCCTTGTGCCGCCGACATCCGTGCGGGCCGACACCCCGCCCACATTGGACAAGAGTGTCCAGCTATGCTATATCTTCGTCCGCGCGAGGTACGACCTTAACCTCCCCTCTTCCTCCGCAACGTCCACGCTGAAGTTTTCTCAACTGGAGCAAACGCCATGAAATCTAGGAGACGTGCTACCTTTCGATTGGTCTTCGGGATCCTAATAGTTACTGTGATGATCGTGGCCCAAGCATGGGCAGCCAATGAGAAAGTCCTCCATACTTTTACCTACGGCAAAGAAGGAGCGAATCCGGTCGCCCCACTGATCATCGACGCAGCCGGCAATCTTTACGGTACAAGCCGCATTGGTGGTCCCTACAATGCAGGGACGGTCTTCGAACTAATTCCAAAATCCTCGGGTCGCTGGACCGAGAGAATACTCTACAGCTTCAAGTGGGGCGCGGACGGAGCTCAGCCGCAAGCCGCACTGACGCTAGATTCGAAAGGCAATCTCTACGGCACTGCCGCTCTAGGAGGTGGCCTTGGGGGATCGAGTTGCAGCGGCAACGGCTGCGGCACAGTCTTCAAGTTGACGCGGGGTTTGAAAGGAAAATGGACCGAGAGCGTTGTTTATGCGTTCGCGGGCGGCGCAGACGGACAGTACCCCGTTGCCAATCTTATCGCGGACGACAAAGGCAACCTCTACGGTACAACTCTAGAGGGCGAGGTCTCGATTTTCTGAGCTCGGCACCCAGATCTTCGGGAAGCGATCTTCCAGCATCAACCGCAGAATCAGCTGCGCATCTTGCCGATCCGTCTTCTGCTTGCGTACTCGCTGCGTCCGGATCTCCGCGGCATCTCCGATCCACAGCTCGAAGTGCAACTCCGAGAGCAATCGTTCAAACCAGCGCGCCTGTCCACTGGCTTCCATCCCCACTCGCACTCTCATTCCCTGGGCCGCGAGATCGCGAGAAAACTTTTCCGCCTCCTCCCGGTGTTGCAGTCGCCGTTCCTGGAACTCCCCAGTATCTGTATCCACACACGCAATTTGCTGAAAGCCCGGGCGGTAATCTGCTCCTATAATGATCATGTTCGGCTCCTTTCCTCCGAGTTCCTCATGACCGCCCGACGGCGGTCAGCGCGCACCATGAAAATGGTCTAAAGTTTGGTCCTGCGCGGAAGGACAGACGAGGTTGCCAAAGGCTGGCGCGCGGGAGCCCGTTCCCGAGTTGAACCCGGATGCCGCGAGGAACCACACACTGTTGCCCTCATCTGGAGGAGCATGCGAGAGAGACTGTGCATCGATGTCGGTGTCCTCTGTCCTCTGCGTAAAGAGGAGGGACTATGGAAGTCGTCTATCGTCGTTGCGGTGGGATTGACGTTCACAAGGGAAGCATCTCGGTGTGCGTTTTGCTAATGGAAGAGGAGGGTGCCAAAAAGCAGGTGCGCCGTTTCGGCACTATGACAGGAGATTTGCTGGAGTTGAGCCAGTGGCTGCAACAACGAGGTGTGACTCATGTGGCCATGGAGTCGACAGGAGTCTACTGGAAACCAGTGTGGAATCTGTTGGAGGGGCAGTTCGAACTACTGCTGGAAGAACGGAGAATCTCGGGCAGCATGACAACATCGAATCTGATGTTCTTTGTTAAAGCCGGCGAGAATTCTGTTTCGTTTGTTGTCTCTATCTGACGAGCGGCACTACGAATATTCTTGATATTTCTCTTCAGCGTATCTTGGCTAATCGGCCACATCTCCTTGTTTTCGTTGCGGAGAAGCGTTTGGCGGTCGGCCTTCATTAGGTTGCAATCCAAGCGGAGACCTGCCAGAAGCTGTTCCGGCGTCAAGCCAGTCTTGAGGATCAGGAAATCAAAATCCTTTTTGAGCTGTGGGTCCCGCTCGATGCGCTTGCGTAATTCTTCCTTGGACATTTGCTCGGGTGACGCAACCCTATGATATGCGTTCGCACGAAGGAGAAAAGAGTCCTTGGTCGCTTAGCGGTACCGCTTTGGGCACCGCTCGACTATGCGATTTTGGCTCGCCTGGACCGCTAAGCGGTCATCCAGAGGCTTAGAATCCCCCCGCACCGCCAGAATTGAGGCGAGCGGGGATTCTAGGCAAAATTGGCGAGGTCAAAATACAGCATTCACCCTATTGTCCATGCAGGGTGTTCGGGTTAAATTCACGTCGTTTTCTTGCTTCCGGCCTTCCGCCGTCCTCGTAAAGTCGGCAAGCGGTTCCGAATCCCGGTTGGACGCGTTTCCCGTAAAGTGCAATGACGAGCAGGAGTTCTGCTGGCTACTACCTCAGCGAGCTTGGTTCAATAACGGAATATAAATCCATAGCGGGAGAAAATGACATGAAAGCCAATCTGACGATTCGCTTGTTGCTGTCCGCTTATCTACTTCTACCCGTTTTGGCAATGGGACAAAGCGGAATGGTTATATCTGAAATCGAAAATTTCAATCCCTCATCAGGCGCGCCGAATTGTACCAGTACCCATCAGACTGTCTTGCCACCCGGTTGGGAGTGGAATTGCGATGGAGCTATACAGAACCCGCCATACACGACCTGTCCTGCGACGGGAACCGGTGACATCTGCGGGAACTCTGAGTGGTCGACCACCCAAAGTAAAGATAATGATAAGTCCCGGGAGGTAGATCCGTCCTGGCATTATTCAATCCCAAGCGGGACCGAGTACGGAGGGGTGAACTTCCATGCGTCTCTCAACAGCCAGGCCAACGGAAATCTAGATCAGACAGACTCCATTTTTAGTTATGACGTGTGGGTTTATTACACCGATCTGACCAACATCAACCAGCTTGAGTTCGACCTGAATCAAGTTCTAGAAAATCCCGACCAGAGCACGGACGTAATTCAGTTTGCAACTCAGTGCAATTTGAGCACGGGAAGCTTTGGATCGTATTTCGACCCAGGCCTTAGCGGATACTGGAACTACACCGTGAATCATGGACAGACGTGGGTTAAAGAACCAAATATCCCATGTAACAGAAGTGACTGGACGGAGAACCAGTGGCATCACGTCATCGTTTCTTTCCACCGAGGCCCTCACACGGCAGGCCACGATATAGTCTACTACGATTCGGTATACACTGAGTTTGCAGGAACCAAGAACTTTTCGAGCAATGCCCATAGCGATCAAGCAATTACAGGGTTAGGTTGGTCACCAGCCGGCTTGCTGGATACCAACTTCCAGCTTGATATGGGCTTCACGGCTGATGGGCAGATGACGGCTTACGCTGATCTAATGAAAGTAAGCAGCCCACCGAGCTATGGGCCTTAAACAGTAAACGGGCTGTGCCAGTCGGCGAATCTTGGAACAATTTCCGTCTGACATTCACCATCTGGCACTCGACTCCAACGCCGTTTTCGGCTTGTGCAGCTCGGGGGGTGACCAGCTATGACATGCAATATCAAGATCGTCCTTTGCTTGATCGCAACGCTGTGTACGGAAGCGGCCCTCTCCCAAGTCGCATCCGTCCAAATTCAAACCGACGCTCAAGGCGGCAAATCAACGGTCGCCGTCGTCTACGTCGTAGACGAGAAGTTCCGGATTAATGCGTTCGCAGCTGCCTCCGATGGACAACTGACCACGGTGGAAGGCTCCCCTTTTCCGTCGGCTGTACTGAACATGGCAGTGACCGGAAAATATCTTTTCGCGACGGACACGGTTCACATCTATTCATATTTCATCGCGTCTAACGGCGCGATCAAACAGGTCGCCTCAATCAATGCGCTGAAGTTCAACGACAGCGGTTGTGGGACGGTAGGTGACCTGTTCCTCGATCGGACTGGGACAGATTTGTACGACTTCGACTACGATTATGATTGCGCTAACCACGGATATCAGTCCTACCATATTGATCCATCCACCGGCAGGCTCACTTACCTCGGCCTTACGCGGTCAGGCGAGTGGTGGTATGGCCCAATGAGTTTCATCGCAAACAATCGCTACACGTACGAGGCAACTTGCATTGGCGACCAGTACTGGCTCATCTATGGGTTTCGGCGGAACAGCAATGGAACGATGACTAACCTGAACAAACGTTTTCCTGGACCGCAAGCCAAGCAAGGCGATTTTTACTGTCCCTACCTGACCAGCGCCGATCCGACCAATCACGTCGCCATATCCGTCCAAGCGGTCAATCAAAATTTCGGCAACGATGGCCCGCCGCAGCTTGCGACTTATACGGCTGACGCCTCTGGAAACCTCAGCACGAAGAGTACCTATCGGAACATGCCTGCGACGGCGGACGCGTACGTCTACGATATTGCGCTGTCCCCATCGGGTGAACTGCTTGCGGTTGGCGGCGACGCGGGATTACAGGTATTCCATTTCAATGGGAGCAATCCAATTACGCACTATACTGGATTGCTCGTAAAGGATGAGATCGATCAAGTCTCTTGGGACAACGACAATCACCTGTACGCCAGTAGCTCGATATCCGGCAAGCTGTTCGTTTTTACGATTACTCCTACGAGCCACCGCCAAGCGCCCGGCTCGCCGTACGCGATTACCAAACCGCAAAACATAGCCGTTCTGCCGAAGATGTAACCTCAGCTTTTGGAGAATCCGGTCGTACCATACCGTTCCCACCACGTGGCAGCCTTAGTTAGGCCGACTGGCGCGGGGACGCGGCGCGGAACTTCTCCTAAGTCGCTCACGCTCAGCATTGTCACACTCGGCCATATCGTGGCCGCTTGATCGGCTTACAGCTCCCTGACGTCCTGACCGTCTTGCCTTTAGTCTGCTTGCGATCCGGAGGCGGAGGGATCACACTCGGTGGATCACACTCGTCACAATTGAGATAAAAGCCACCGTCCTCAGTCATGGCTGGTGCTTGGGTTTGCGTTGGTGTTCAGCGCAGACATGTGATGTAAACTCTTTGTTCCGGCGCGAGGAACTGGATCCCATCCCGCAATTCAGGGCTACGGCAAAGTTGGCGAATTTCTGGAAGTCCGATTCTCGCAGTCGTTCTAGCCACGGGGCGGTGCGCCGGCCGCCGCTCCTTATTAACTTAGCGAGCTAGCGAGCGTTACGCGCTCTGCTCCGACCAAATTCCCAGAATCGCGTTTCTGGATACTAATCGACTCAAGACGAACCGGTGACTGTCACTTGTAAGGGTTTGTGGCATTCTTCCGCTACCCGGCGAACCCGAGGTGCTTGCGCAGCGTGGAAGGTCGTCAGCCATAGCCCTCGAAATCAGCGCGGCCGATCAGGCGGCTTTGGACCGTTGCATGCGTTCGGCGAGAGCGGGATGAGGCAGAGGATGCGGGTCAGCATGGGGGGTGCTGTACGTTAGGCAGTCTAGCCTTGTCCCGTTAACCGAATACCCGAAATCCTTCTCGTGTTCTGAAATCGTAACAGAATGTCACCAAACGTGACCCAAGGAAATATTGGTGCTAAATTGGCATTGTTCGTGACGAGAGGCGGTGTTGTATGACTCCGACCGAACCGAGGGCTGTCCACAGAGTTTTGTTGGTGGATGATGACGCTGCTATTCGCGCCATGATGACTCAAGGGTTGGAACGCAAGGGATTTGAGGTCGTCGGTGCCGATTGCGTTACCGAAGCTCTGCGGCAAATCGCCACTGAGCGCTTTGACGTGCTCATCTCCGACCTTCACATGCCCGACCCCGGTGACGGTTTTACGGTAGTCTCGGCGATGCGCCATTCCCAACCAAATGCGCTGACCATGCTGGTCAGCGGCTACCCCGACGTCCAAAGCGCCATGGCTGCTATCCTTCTGGAGGCGGACGAAATCGTCGTGAAGCCATTCGAGATTGCGCGGTTCACCGAACTCGTCCAAGAAAGAGTGGTCAATCGCAAACCTGCTAAACGGTTGGACAAGCAGAGCGTGAGCACGATACTGCGCCAGTGCGTTACTGCTATCGTCGAACGCTGGTTGGCGCGGGCGAAACAAAGCAGCGAACTCAACCGGGTTTCGCTTAGCGATGAGGAGCGCACCGGACATCTTCCGAGGCTGGTTGAAGACCTAGCCCTTCGCCTGAACAAGTCCAGCGCGACCGATAAGGACAGCGATGCCATCTTCTCGGCTGCGGCTGTGGCGCATGGGAAACTGCGGTATCAGCAAGGCTATAGTCCCGGAATGCTGGTGCACGAATCGCGAATACTACAGGTAACCATTTTCGGGATGTTGCAGAGCAATTTGAACTCTCTGGATTTCAGCCTCCTCTTACCCGATGTCATGACTATCGCGGACGAGGTGGATGCTCAGTTGACCCAGTCGATGAACAGCTTCATGAAACTCATGCAGAAGGCGACGGCAGCCTAGTTTTCGTGGGAGCCTCATTCGGTATGGAACGCCTCTAACAACGTCCGCAACTGGAGGATTCGGCGTTCGAGTTTCTTGGTCATCTCCGACCGTGTGGGCTCAGGGATGCGGTGAAGGTCGAGTGCAACTTACTCATCCTCGAAGTCTGCAAATGCCCATCTGAGCGTCGGAAAGGACTCTCCACACACACCGCTTCTCCAGCGGTAAGTCTGTGATCACTTCCAGTGCCGCTTCGAGTCCAACAGCGTCATTGCGGTACGCCTTAATCAAGCAATCGAGGTAGGGCTGAACGTCCTGGGAAGTTGCGAGTTCGTGCGCCAGCGGGTCAGCGCTGGGACAGGTAACTTTCACAGTGTACGCCTGCAAAACGCAGTCGGTTCGCCCTCAATGCTTCTTTGCCTTTCGGTTGGCGGCTGCATCCTTTTTTTGCGGCAGCCTCTACCCTCGCGACGTGTACTATCTGAAGTTCACCGCCCGAAAGCGTGAGGCACACCTTTCCCGGTTTGGCTTTACAAAAAGGGCACACCAATTTCATGGGACTGCTGGGCAGTTTCGGAAAAGATATCTGGGTCTTCCTCTTTGGCATCGGGAAGCACTTTATACCACATCCGGTCTAGGCAAGTCTCTTCAGTGTCTACCCTTCTCGTTCAGTTCCAAGTCCTCGCTTGGACGACACTCGCCATGCCGTGCGCTGCGGCTCCCCGATTCCCGAGGTGCGGAAGGCATTTCCCTGTCACGTTTCGTGCAGCCGGCCTCTCTGGTATAGCATTTTTCGGCGTGGGTGCTGCATGGCGCGACCCAAAGAAACCACCATCGAACGCATCTACCGCGAAGCCACAGGTCGCTGCCGTCATCCGTTAAGCGCATCCTGCTACGCAAACCGCGCAAAAGGCACTAAGACCATGGCGCTCTTCACATCCGGGTAGCCGCTGAACGTAGATAGTGAGCGACTCGCCCAAGCGGGACCGGGGGCATGGGTCGGAAGCGGCGGCTATTATTGCCTTGAGGGAGAGTCGCCTTGTTATGGCGGTCGCGCTATTCTCAATTTCGGAGGAACAACAAATTCTGAGTTTCGCAACACTGAGAAAATGTTGACGCCTGAGGGACGGTTAGAAATGGCTCGGTGGATGCAACATCAGCTTGAGTTGAAGGAAATCCATCCCGTGTGGTTCGAGTCTAGATTGCCTCGCAGAAAGAACGATGGGAAAGAGGAGTTTCATCCAACGCTCAAGTAAATGCAGTTGAGGCCTAAGCGCACGATGTCGGCAGCCGCACGCAGGAAACTTTCGGTGTTTCAGAAAGCGAGATGGGCGAAGGTGCGGGCGGGGCAGAAGAAGGCGGCGTAGCCGACCGACACAGTGAAGCAGGCAAGCCCCAGATGTAACCAGCGCGTTGTTTCTAACGTGACCTTCCGCATCCGGAGCCCTCACTGTAGATTGTGAGTTGAGCAGGCTTCGGGGGAGGGCTGTTCGACTTAACGCCTCAGGACTCGGTTGAGTTGGGGCGTTTTGTTTTGCGTGGTAGATTGCGCCCGCATCGTCCGATTCCTTGGGGGTGAGCAACCGAGGAGGGGCAACGGAGCTTGAGAGCAGAGAGTCAAAGCTAGCTGTTATCCAGTGCCTGACCTAAAACGGTTTATTCTCTAACCGCAAACTCTTTCACCTTGACCGCCGGTCCGCCCAGGGAGAGAATTGCTGGCCGCGACTCGGGACGTGGTTCGCGGCGATGAGGTTCGGATGAAAGTGCGATTTTCCGCCTTATTCACGGTAGTGATCATCATCTTGGGTTTCGCGTGGCAAACGCCCGCTCAAGCTCAGAAATTCTCAGTGCTGTACAACTTCGGGGGCAAGAGTGGAGACCCTGAGGAACCTGCGCCGCCGGGAATTATCTCCCAAGAGCGGGATGGCAATTTGTACAGCACAACATATTCTGGTGGCAGCGTGCGAGATGGGACTGTGTTCAAGATCACTCCCACAGGCAAGCTCAGAGTACTGTACAACTTCGATAACACGCAGGGGGTTGACCCGAGTAGCGGTCTGACTCTCGCTACAAATGGGAAATTGTATGGCACTGCATCTCTTGGGGGAACGTCGAGCCGTGGAACTCTGTTCGAGATTACTCAAAGCGGTACTCTCACGACGCTCTACAACTTTACTGGCGGCAACGACGGAGGCATTCCCACCGGGCCGCCTATTCAGGGCACAGATGGAAATCTTTACGGTGCGATGAGCGGCTTCGGCAAATTCAGCTGCGGCACTGTTTACAAGGTGACGCATTCCGGGAAACTGATCACCCTTTATGAGTTCGATGGTACGCACGGTTGCAGCCCCGCCTCTCCTCTGATTCTTGGTAGCGACGGCAATTTTTATGGCATAACCGTGGCCGGAGGTAAAACAGATGAGGGGGTGATCTTCAAGATCACTCCTACTGGACACTACTCGGTCATCCACACTCTAGTCCGCCGAACCGGTTCTGGCTCCGCTTTGATTCTTGGTAGCGATGGCAACTTCTACGGAGCCACGGAGGGCGGCGGCTACCTGGGTTATGGGACCATCTTCAAGGTAACTCCCGCCGGTGAGCTCACTATTCTGCACGATTTTACTGAAACCGAAGGTTATGGACCTCCTGCAGGTCTGCTTCAGGCAACGGACGGTAATTTTTACGGTACCCGGGGAGGAGCAGCCAATAGTTACGGAACTATTTACAGGATCACGCCACAAGGCCACTTTACTGTTCTCTATTATTTTGACGACACAACGGGCGCATTTCCATTAGGCAACCTCATTCAGCACACGAGTGGGATTCTCTATGGCGAAACGGAATTGGGTGGTACGGCTGGTTACGGAGTGTTTTTCAAATTAGATATAGGCCTTAAGCCATTTGTGTCTTTTGTGTCTGCCGCTGGCAATGTGGGAAAGACCGTCGAGATTCTTGGCCAAGGCCTCAAAGGAACAAAAGCTGTGTCTTTCAATGGGACTGCGGCAACATTCAAGGTCATATCCGATACGTACCTGACGGCTATCGTACCAAAGGGAGCAACGACGGGCTTCGTCACCGTGACTGCTCCTGGCGGCAAGCTCAAAAGCAACAAGAGATTCCGCGTTATTCTCGCTCTTATTGCGGCTCCATGTGTGCGATGCTCAGGAGGGAAAAGAACGCCCGGACAAAGAAGAAGCGTGGTCCGAAAGGGCGGTAAATTTACCTAGGAGGAAACGCGAGCGGCAGACTACAACACCACGACCACCGAAGCCGTTCCCCCTTTGAAGGTGCCTTTGTTGGTCAACCGAGACTCAGCGGCTCTGGTGGTCGTAATATTCTCCGGTACCGTCAAGCGATTTTGGTCCCATGCTTGATACCAACCATGACCAAAATTGCCTCAATCTGCCTACTCGAACTGCCGGGAAGTCGCTGAAAGTATTTGATTTCAGGTTGTTGGCAGTTCAACAGTAGGTTGAAGGTTCGATTCCTTCCGCGCTCACCACCTTAACCCCTTGCAAGCCCAGTATTTTCGCGGTGTTTGAGATTTTTTTCGTTTTCTACCCTTTACACCGCCAGTCGCCAAAAGTAGCGCTCAGTAGCCTAGGGTCCCGTAAAATCCCCGCAGTTTTTGCCGGGGGGTCCCGCAGTTTTCCACGTCACTGAACCGTATCCGTCGCCGGAGGCTGGCTGATTGACGGACTCGTCGTGGTCTTGACCGCCCGTTTGCGAGCGGTGCGCCGGTCTCGCCACTCATTGCGGACCTTTTTCTGAAACGCGTCCTTCATCGTCGGCGGCGTCGGATGGACGTACTTCCGTGTCGTCGTGATGCTGGCGTGTCCAGCGGCCCGCTGCAAAGTGAAAGCATCCACCCCGGTAAGGCCAAGATTTGTCAGTGCCGTATGACGTGCGCTATGCACGCATGCGTCCCACGGCAAATTCAGCACGTTCCGCATCCGTTCTTGCTGTTGGATCAGTGTGAAAGCTGAAACTGGACTGACGCCGTCCTCCCGCGTAAAAACGAGATCAGACTTCGATTTCGCCATCCACGCCGTGAGTATTTCCCTGGCGCGAGGGGTGATCGGCAGGCTGCGCTTGCGGAATTCGGTCTTGCCTTTCCGGATTTGCAGATAGCCATAGTGTCCCCAGTCGTCAGCTTTCTCGGTGATGTGGACATCCGCTTTGAACAACTCGATGATTTCGCCCTCGCAGATGCCGATTTCGCATGAGAACTGGACAAAGCTATTGGGCGGCTCCGGCGCCAGTTCGTCATACTTTTTTCGAAGTGCCTCCGTAAACACGAATGATCGTTCTCGTTCGCCCTTCAGTCGCGGGATTTCGGGCAGGTTCTGGATAATCTTCCAGCGCCGCGCCATACGAAGAGCTTTGCGCAAGGTAGCTCGCCATCGGTTGACCGTGGCGACGCTACAGGTGCGCTCTTCATCCCGTTCGCAGCTGCGTGCGAGAGCCCAGACCGTGAACCTCTGCACGAGCCGTTCGTCAATGTTATCGAGACGCGCCTCGGCGAGAGGCTCGTACTTCAACAACGAATCGAACGAATAGGTGTAGAACTGCACGGTTTTCAGCTTGTCTTGCTTTTCCGCTTGGACTGCTGTGACGAAGTCCTGACGGAATGCTCGCAGCGTCGGCACGGATTTCGGTTCCCCGATGCCTGCCTCGCCTTTCACCAGCGCGGTGAATGCCGCGTTGGCGATCTTCAGCGCCTCACGCTCATTCGTCATCTTTGTGCTTTTGTGGTACCGCTTTCCGTTAAGCACGAACTCGTACTGCCAAAAGCTCGTGCCACTCGGCTTGAATATCCTCATTCCTCCTTCTTTCCAGAGTCAGAGCACCGCCATTCTAGCCGACAATCCTATTGAAGGGCATGAACGGTATTCCGCTCGATGAACTCCATTAGCCGATCTGGGCGGAAGAGCACCCGGCTACCGACCTTTACGTAGTCGATACGGCGGTGGAGGACGTGATCGCGCAGCGTCTTGGGGCTTATTCCGAGCACCTTCGCGGCCCTTGTGATATCGAGCAGACCCTCAAGCTTGTGCCCACTCTGCATTGACGTTTCGGCGGGGTTTGTCGAACTTGGCTGGGTTGACATGGAGTCCTCATCGTCGCGGGATCTTCGTGATCCGCGAGAGACGCACGTCAGACCTGGGACGTGATTTGCGGGCGCGAGATGGCGACCCGGTTAAGACGGCCCGCGGGCTGGAGCGCGTAATTATTGGGTTCTTTTAGAACGGAAGGGGATTTCGGTCAAACATGGCCGGCTTAGCCGCTCTCGATGCGACTTCGACGGCATTGTTGTTGCTCAGAACTTCCTCTTGCGGCTTGCTTTAGGATTTCACGTCAGGATTGCTGGGGCTCCAGTTCTGTTCACCACCCTCGCTGCGTACAGCCATTATTCAATTGGCTTTGCGGCTATCGAACTCCGGTAGGTCTTCAGACACCGCGAGAACGCAGGGTTGGCCGTCGAAGTGGATTCTGTCGGCCGAGTAGACCGTAAGTTTGATCTCGCCCGACTTCGTTCGAAGCCAGGTGATCTTATTGCGCACGGCCACTCCTTGCCGCAATTGCTCGGTCAGCCACATTCGATCGGCTGGGTCGCACCACATGTGCAGTTCGTGGACGGTGCGGCCCAGTACTTCTGCCCGCGAATAGCCATATCGGCGCTCGAACGCCGAGTTCACGTCAATGAACCGTCCCTCTCTCAGGGTTGTGATCGAGAACGGAATAGGGCTGGAGCGGAAGACCTTCTCAAACTTGTCTCTTGATGCCCCGGGGGTTTCCTGCACCTCTGCCAGCGCCGTTTCCGCCTCCTGAAGATCGACCAGGCGTTTTTGCAGTTCGGACCCATACATGTCAGCCGTTGAGTAGAGACGGGCGTTTTGAATCGCCGCCGCGGCAGGAATCGCGAGTAATTCAGCACGTCGGAGATGGTCTTGGGTGTAGCGATTCGGCTCGGTGTGACCGATCGAGAGAAATCCCAGATATTCATCGGACGCTTTGAGCGGGACTGAAAGCCACGAACGCAGGTGCGCATGGCCGTTGAATGTCTGCCAGTCTTTTTCTTTGCTTGTGTCAGGAAGAAGTAGACTCTTTTGTTCTTCCAGGACCCTTTTCAAGAATGGGCATTCATCGGCAATGAGGGTCAGCGGATGTCCCGGGCGATACTTCGGTGAGGCTTTTGGTCGCTCCGGGATTTCTCTCTCCCCCAGTGCCAACAGGTGAGGACCACCTTCAGGAACGATCACGCGTGCCAACGTATAGGGGACCAACTCTTCCAAAGAGCATAGCAGTGCCTCCATGACAGAGTCCATGTGGAGATCTTGCGTTAGAGAAAGCGTTGCCTTGCGCAATGCGTCGGCTTCGGCCCGCGCGGATTCGGCGATCTCGATTCGGCCAAGGTCTTCCTTAATGTGTTGTTTCCCGCAGGATTCAAGCATTCACCGCAAAACCCAACCTTTGAGCGTCGAGCGTTCAGGCTAGTCCGAAGGGATTCGTCCAGCGCGCGCTCGGAAGAAAAGCAATGGCTTCTTCAGTGTGAAGAGAAGTACCTGGCACGGCGTTTGAGAGCTGGCGAGTTGGCGGCAAACTCAGAACCTCATACGGATGCTGGCATTCGCTGCTAGACTGCGGCTAGCGTCCGTTCCTACCAGATTCGCGCTGCGCACAAGCAGAAATACCTCGGTGATCACTTTGCGGCCGGACAAGCGTCGACGAGTTTGCCGCCGACATCCAGGCAGGTCTTAGGAGAGAGGCGTGAGCAGACGTTGTAATCCGTCATGCACGGCTGCGGGCATTCACCGCAGCTACGAGCCCAGGTGTCACCCCCACCCATTATGCCGACCTTGCAGTCATCGGGTTCGAGTGAGCACGCATTGCTCGTCTTCTTGCAACACACCTGTGACGTGGTCCGTGCCATTACCTGTATGTCCGAGTGCTCTTTCACCATCGAGTTCGTGAGTCTTTCGAACGCGCTTCGTGCGTCGTCGCTTGACTGGAGATGCGTTCGTACATCCGGCGATTCATAGCTCGCCATGTAGACGAACCATTTCTCGCCCTTCGACGCCGGGGGACCGTTCTTGTTGTATGCGACCGTGTACGGACCGTAGAATCCACTTGGGTTTGGATAGATGGCAAATCGGTATGTCTCGACACCGTTCTTCTTCAGGGTGTCAAGATATGTTTCAGCTGCAGCAGCGTCGTTCGTACCAGTAGCAGGAAAGACCAGCAGGCCCATTTCGAGCACCCGCGCCCCGGACTGAGCCAGCGTGTGAAGGTCGAAATGGTTGTCGAGCGGCTTGACGAAAATTAGTGTCATGTTGATCGTTTGAAGCCACTTTTCGGCAACCGGGCTCGTAAAGAGCATATTGGCCATGTCCTGCCACTTCTGCTGACTCTCCCACCAAGTCATACCGGTCCAGGTGCCTGCGCCCGAATTTTCGGGAAGGCCCCAGATCGAATGCCACTCGCGCTCGACCAGTGGGCCCGGCTGCGTACTCAACATCGCAATGAATTCTGAGCGCCATTTGAACATTTCAAGTTTGTCCGAGTGGGTACGACGCAGCGCGATCTCGAGCATGGGTCCCGCGGGATAACCACTCACTCCGTCCTTGACGTCACGCCAGTTCGCAGGCAGCTGTGTCGATCCGGTGGCTGCCCCGGGCGTCTGGGCAAATGCAACGGAGGCCGAAGTAAGACTGATAAGAAGGGAGAGTCCAACGGCAAATGCAGCGGTAAACCGAAGAACATGCCACTTTGAGTGGCCGCTAGATACTGATTTTTCACGCATGCGATTTCTCCTTGGAGTGGTAAGTCTCGCTTCGCGCTCAACTGCAAGGCTGCGACGATTCCCTCGGAGCAACGCAGTCATCGAGCACTAGCTAAGCTCTAGATTTCCACTTCACCCCCATTGGGATCGCTCTGGAACTTCCACGTTCCTCCCGACCGAAAACTGGAGGCAGTACAAAACGTATCCTCCATAAACTGCATGTAGCTCACCTTACCTGCCTTCAGCTTGCACAAAATGGCGAATGGAGTCGTCACCGTCTTGTGCAATTTAGTCGACGTGTACGTAAACCGTCCGAAGACCGCAACCTTGTCGCCTTCTCCGAAAACATCCTCGGGACTAAAGGACTCGACATTCCAGAATTCCGCGACATCATGGAATGTCTTGCTGATGGCTTCTGCCCCGTGACCAGTGCCGCACCAGGGCATGATTTTGTGCAGGTCCGGATTACTGTAGTTGAGGGAAACGTAAGTGACATCAGGCGTGCATAATTGCTGTACGACTTTTGGTTCGCGGATCCCCGCGAGAAGGGTTTTTACGATCTCTTTGGATTCTCTGGTCATCTGATTGTCCTTCCGCATTGACCTGAATTCTGCGTGATCCATCCTCGATTCGCGACCTATGTTGAACGGAGTTCAGGCCGCAACAGCGAGTTGCTTCAGAACCGCATCGGCCGTTACGCCGGCCGAATAATTCTGCTGACCGGTGACGAGGTTGCCGTCGACAACGGCATGCGGCGTCCATGGTGCCTTTGGGATATAGCGCGCGCCCGAGATGCGGAGGCGGTCTTCCAGGAGCCACGGCGCGTTGCCAGCAAACCCCGCTTGGGTCTCTTCTTCATTGCTGAAGCCGGTGAGTTGGCGATCCTTAAACGCCCAGGTACCGTCTGCGCGGGATGCCGTTAAGAGGCCCGCAGGCCCGTGGCATACCGCGGCGACAATCTTCTTTGGATTGTCGAGCATGTCGATAAGCACCGCACCAATCGTCGGGTGTACAGCGATGTCCTGCATCGGGCCGTGGCCGCCCACGAGAAAGATGACATCGAACTCATCGGCGCGGATATTTTCGACGCGCATCGGGGCTGTGAGGGCGGGCCCTAAACGCTTCATGTAGTCCTGCTGCTCCTTGACTTTGCTCGCGTCGTTATTGTTGTAGGCCAAGTTGAAGCTCAAGGGATCGACTGTCGGACTTACGCCACCAGGGCTAGCGACCGTAATCTTGAATCCGGCTTCGGTGAATTTGCGATGTGGCGTCACAAACTCATCCGACCAAAAACCAGTCGGATGAGGTTTGGCGTTCTTCATAGTCCAGACCTTCGCACCTGAAACGACCAGCACTACAGAAGCCATCGAATATGCTCCTTCCCTGATAAAAACAAACACATTCGTCCGTGGATGACAAAATTGTCGTTAAGAGCCATGGAAGCTAACTCCGCGAATGTTCAAACTTCCGATGCTTCCGAAAATCTCGATCGGTAAAACTTCATGGCCATGGGTCTCGATCTTGCCATCGACAGAGATCAAATCGGCAGAACCACCCGGCTTAACGCTTAAGGGCGTTGCTGACAGGTTTTGAACGACGCCCTTCACCAGGGATGGACCTGAACCTCCGAATGTCTCAATGCCACGTCGCACAACCAACGTTCCGATCGGTTGGCTGATCTGAACGCCCACCGCTCCGTCTCCGTGGGTCACGATTCGGTCAAACTCAGCGTTGCCGATCGTGCCGTCATAGACATTGAAGCCGCGGGCTCCCTGTCCGAATGTCTCGATTGGCTCCAGCAAGCAGAGATCGCGAATACTTCCGAAGTTGACAAATCCAACCCCGCTCTCGCCATAGGTGGCGACCTTGCCCTTCGAAACCCATCGATCAACGCTCCCCCCAGTTGTCTAATGCCATGTCGTTGGCGCCATACGTCACTGTGGATCCCAGATTTCTGACGCTTTCCACATAGGTGCCATAGACCACGAAAATACCGCCCGCAATCTGGTCCGCCGTACCCGGCGTGATTCGTCCATCGCTGTACACGGTCTTTGTTTCCAATCTCTCTACATTCAGCCGTCCGCCTTTTTCGCCAGCCCCCGCCACAAATATGCCGGTACCCAGCACAGGAACCCCAGACCGGCCAGCCGACAAATTGACGAGGTCAGCAGAAATCGCCACCTTCTCATCAGACTGAAGGTTCCACAGAGTAAAAGCGCCCTGAAGGACAGATACGCCGTACTCTTGCGGACGCTCCCGCTCACCTCGCGTGTCTGCGAAGCGAATATCCAGACCATCGACTTCGATCCGTCCGCTCCGGACCTTGTCGGTCGCCATGATCTGAACGGACCCGATCGTCCGGACAGATCGGATGACAAGCGTCCCCAGACTATCCACAGTGCGATCGTTCCAAATCGCGCGATGAGTCGGGGCAACACGGACATCGAGATCAAAGACGGAATTGTCGGTGGTAACCTCGAGGCCATCAGCGTCGCGTCGAAAGCTGAGGACTGCATGCCTATCTGAAACCGAACGCAGTGTCTGGCCCGGCATAAGCCTCAACGGAGACAAGTCGGCCAGATCAGCCGAAACGTTGATCTCGGTTACCTTTTTATTTCGAGTTGCAGCAATCAGTTCTTCCGCCGTGGTAATTGCCATCTGGCTGATCTGAGGTGTTTGCGCTATCAGACCTCCATGCGCGGAGACCGGCATAGAGCAGTAACCTGGCTATGCCTTGTCGGATCGCGTCGGATCGCGAATGTCATCTTCGCTGGGCCTGAACCGGACGAGTGATCGCTCTTCCAACACCGTCACTATACTGTCTGGTCGTTCTAGCCAGCTAGAGGCGAAAGCGGAAAACTCTTTTCCGTCCTTGGCATAATGCTTTGCTTTGACACAGTGTTAGTTTCGACAAGTTAATAGTTATGACCGGCGAAGCAATGCGATCAAAGCGGGTGACAAAGCGTCTTTATTGACAGAGCAGGGTCTTGAGGCTGAAAGGAACCTATGCCAGACCTCAATGCATTGATGATTTTCGCTCAGGTGGCGTCATCGAGCAGTTTTTCAAAGGCCGCGCGACTGCTGAAGATGCCAACCTCGACGGTCAGTCGGCGCATCGCTGACCTGGAACATGAACTGGGTGTCCGCCTGCTAGAACGGTCAACGCGCAGTTTACGTCTGACGGACCTTGGTTCGGAGGTTCTGGAACATGCCCGCCGCAGTTCCGAGATCAATGATGCCATTGCAAATATCGCGTCAAACCATTTGTCTCGCGTCTCCGGAACACTGCGAATCTCCGCTCCCCCAAGCATCTCAGATTCCGTGCTGGCGCCGGTCGTCGTGGCTTTCCAGGCAGTTTACCCCGACGTCCGAATTCAGGTTTTCATCACCGAAGGCATCGTGGATCAGATCGTCGAAGGGATTGATCTCGCGTTTCGAGTCGATGAAAAGCTGCATGATTCTTCGCTCGTCGCCATAAGACTATTGAAGTATCGACACTTGCTCGTGGCAAGCCCCGAATACTTGAAAAATCACAAGCGGCCAAAAACGCCGCAGGAACTGCTCGGTCATCGTCTTTTGGCATTCTCGTTTTGGAAACCCGAGAATACCTGGAAATTCAGCCATGTGAATCGAAAAGACAGGTCGTCGATCACCTTCAAACCGTTCTTGTCAATTAATGAGTATTCCGGACTGGCTGCGGCGCTCCTGGCTGGCACAGGGATTGGAGACTTTCCTCCTATCGTCCAGCCTGACCTGTTGCGTTCTCGACGGCTCGTGGAAGTTATGCCCAAGTGGCATTTTCCCATCTTCCATCTTTCGCTGGTGCACTTGGGAAATCGCTACACCCCCAGACCCGTTCGTGTTTTCAAGGAATTTGCTGCCGAGAAAGTGCGGGCAATGTTTCCGCATCTTCCGGCGTAGTGCGAAGCGTACGGAGATGGAGTGGATTGAAGTCTGTATCTATATCGAAGTAGTCCACGTTTTCTATCCGCTTCAAGGCTTTGACCACGGGGACAGTCACTCGAAGAGCGTGTCGCGAGTACTCACGGGGCATACAGTTTTGAACCTTATTCTGAATGTAAATGCGGAACACCTTAAACGGGATTACCGATTCGGTCATCATCGTCGCGTGCATGCGTGATCCGGTCCGTACATAGAACGCTTACAGCGTGACCACAATCCTTCCACGTCTTGCAGGGTGCTCGGCAAGCTCGTGAGCACGAGCGATCTCCGAAAGCGGAACTCGCTCACCAATTTCGAAACCTGACCATCCCGCCTCCAGCGCAGAGTTTAGATCTCGGGTTGCTGCGATCTTTGCCTCCTTCGGAAAGTCATCGCTACCCAAAAAATAGAGCCGAATATTCTTGAACACCAGCGGCCAGAACGGAATCTTTGGCTCGCCTACATCCGTTGCGTAACTGGCCACCGAGCCACCCAATTTCAGGCATTCGAGATCCCGTTCGAGGTTTGCTCCGAACGCGACCTCGATTACGTGGTCTACTCCCGTCGGAGCCAGGGCCGTCATGCGTGTTCTAAACTCTTGATCGTCGTCATTGCGAAGCACTGCGTCGGCCCCAGCGTTCCTTGCCGTTTCCTCCTCTGCAGAAGACCGGATCGTGCCGATCACGCGGGCTCCAGCTCGGTGTGCCAATTGAACAGCACAAAGACCCACAGAACCTGCAGCCCCTTGCACTAGTACGGTGCGTCCACTCACCGGCCCGGCCACATGGACGGCTTGATGCGCGGTGATGCCCGGTATTCCGAGGCAAGCGCCCTGTTCCATCGACACGTTGTCCGGCAGTGGAGCAACCTGTTCAACCGGGACCACTGTGAACTCCGCCGCCGTCCCAAAAGGCCGATAGGATTGGGCGCCGTAGCACCATACAGGACGCCCCATCCACTCAGAGTTCACGCCTGGACCGACTTGGTCTATTCGACCAGCGCCATCACTGTGTGGAATGACGCGAGGATATGCCATTCCGTAACCAAAGGCGTCTTGACGCTTCTTAATATCGCCTGGATTGATCCCTGAGGCAGCAATGCGAATGCGAACTTCTCCAGCCGTGGGACTCGGGTTCGGAATCTCTCCCACTGTCAACACCTCGCGAGCTGGCCCCTGTTTCTCGTACCAAGCTGCCTTCATTGAACACCCCGCTTCTTTGAACTTCTGCCCGCTTTTTGGTTATCGCCTTTGTGGGCTGCTACAGTTCAGCAAGCGCTCGGTGGACAAGATGAATAGCGATTGCACCTTCGCCGACGGCCGAAGCGACTCGCTTTACGTTCCCCGACCGAACATCGCCCACGGCGAATACGCCCGGAAGACTCGTTTCCAGCATCTGCGCACTGCGGGCCAGCGGCCAGGCAGGTTGGTCAGTGGAACCGTCGAGATCGCGTCCCGTGAGAATGAATCCTTTGGTGTCGAGCGCGACACAACCCTTCAGCCATTCGGTTCGCGGCGATGCGCCGGCCATGATGAAAACGTGTCGAATGGGGACGGTGGCGATTTCGCCGGTCTGGTTATTGCGCCATGTGACGTGCTCGAGGTGCGAATCGCCTTCGAGCGAGATGATTTCGGTGCGGTAATGAAT
>Ga0307474_10000132_pt1 | contig 55687 bp, 46 predicted proteins | sample atmos_gasesECM1C_2_FD_203312 | JGI IMG/M metagenome (GOLD analysis project Ga0307474, IMG submission 203312) | Hardwood forest soil microbial communities from Morgan-Monroe State Forest, Indiana, United States - atmos_gasesECM1C_05 | ecosystem: Environmental > Terrestrial > Soil > Temperate... | reverse complement strand
CCGGGACTCATAAGCGTTATCTCCGCCACATCGGAGGAGTTCACCTGCCGTTTTCGCAGGCTGATCGAGAAATATTTGTTCCGGTCTGGATGATCTTCGGGAATTTCCAGGCCTAGTGGAGGAAACTGCACCATTCGAGCCTGGCCGATCTCCATAAACTTGCCGAACTCGTTTGAGAAAACCAGCGGCGGCGGATGACCAAAATTAACGAAACGAAAAAGTCCTTCGGGACACATTTCGCCGTAGAGCATCGTGGCGATTTCGCGCGCACTGTCTTTGGGATTGCATCCGAGCGCGTTGCGCGCGGTGACGGACTGCGCCAGCCGCAGATTGATTTTTTCAAAAAACCCCGGCGTAGTTTTTCCATAGCGATCAAGCTCCACCAGCATTAAAGCATGAAATGTATCGTGGACGGTCGATGCAATTTTGGCCGAGATGAGGCCGTGCCCCTGCGCATCCACCAGCAGCACGCCGGCTGTAGTCTTCAACTCCGGAAGATCTTCCGCGATACGCAACTGCTCCGAGCTTTTCGCTTTTCTGTATTCGAGAGGCGTTGATGGCTCGGGGTTCAGCCGATTTTCCAGCCAGGACACATGGTCATCCACCATATTGCGCGCCTGTTGCCCAGCCGGCACAGGATCAAGATAAAGCTTCGCAAGTTTGAGCGCCCGGGCGATGCGGCCGTCGATGTTATAGCGCTGTTGAAAGTTGATGTACTCGAAGAGGTCGCCGCCAACCGTCCCCGCGGGAATGGAGTTACCATACATATCGATGCCCGCCAGTTGCGGGATCGCGCCTTCGACCGGCATCAGTCGCTTGCGAAGATACTCGTCGATAGTGGGACCGAATGATGATTGATGCATGGCCAGGGATGTGCGTCGCTTAAGATAATGATTATCGGTGGTAGCCTTGTCTTGTGGCAATAGAATCGACCAGCAAAATTCTGTCGATCAACGGGCAGGAAGTCCAGATCACGAACCCTGAGAAGTTGTACTTTTCTTCGCAAACAAAAGTCACCAAGCTCGAACTTGTTCAGTACTATCTCTCCGTCGCTCCGGGTGCGCTGGCGGGGATTCAAGATCGACCAATCGTCCTAAAACGTTTCGTCAACGGCGCCGAGGCGGCGGCGTTTTATCAAAAGCGCGCGCCAGAGAAGCGGCCAGCCTGGTTGCGTACAGTCACTTTGTCGTTCCCTTCCGGCCGGACTGCCGAAGAAATCGTGGTCGATGACACGTCCGGACTTGCGTGGATTGTAAACCTTGGCTGCATCGAACTACACCCGCATCCGGTGCGCTCCGGCGACCTCGATCATCCGGATGAATTACGCATTGATCTGGATCCGATTCCCGGCGTCAGTTGGGATGATGTTCGCCGCGTCGCACTTGAAGTTCAGGGCTTTCTTGATGAAGTCGGCCTTCGAGGCTGGCCGAAAACCAGCGGCTCGCGCGGCATGCACGTTAATGTACGTATCGAACCGCGTTGGACGTTCACGGAGGTTCGCCGAGCGGCTGTTGCCTTATCGCGAGCGGTCGAGCGCCGCGCCCCGACACTGGCCAGCTCGAAGTGGTGGAAGGAAGAGCGTCATGGCGTCTTCCTTGACTACAACCAGAACGCGAAGGATCGGACGACATGCTCTGCCTATTCAGTGCGTCCGCTCCCGGATGCTCGCGTTTCGACTCCTCTTGATTGGGAAGAGGTGGCTGATTGCAATCCGGCCGACTTTACCATCTTCACGGTTCCTGAGCGCTTCGCGAAAATCGGCCATCGGCATGCCGAGATGGATGCATCCCCTGGTTCGCTAGAAAAATTGCTGGAACTAGCCGATAAAGATGAAGCGGCTGGTATCGCCGACGCACCCTGGCCTCCGCACTTCCGCAAAACGGAAGGCGAGGCTGCGCGCGTGATGCCTTCCCGCGCGAAATCTGCCGCGAAGAAAAAAGCGATAAAGAAGCTACGCGTGAAGATGCCGCTGATTACGGTCGCGAATTCGCCTGATAAAGCGGCCGCGCTGGCGGGTCTTGAGCGATGGAAGGCCAAACATGCGGATATCGCAAGTCTGCTCGCCGTCGACGATGTGCTGGTCGATTCCATGCGAGGCCGCTCATCCACGTGGACACGCATCCGCATCAACCTGCGTCATGTTCCCGAAGAACAACGGCCGCCGCAGGAAACTCCAGAGCCAGACGATGATCCCACACGAGCGTGGCGGGAGCGTTGGAAGAAGCGGATTCCGGAATAGACCGTCCCTAAGGGACTCGCTGTGGTTGGCTTTACCCGAAGCTACGTCGCTTTCGCGACATGCGTCTCATCGTCCCTGTGGGAAAATTGCCGCCAGTTCCTGGGGCGGAACAACTTCAAGTTGGGCGTAGGTACAATCGCTGGGCTTTTTGTCCGTTCGCCATCTGCGGAATTGCGCCGTGTGTCGGAAGCGATCTCCCTGCATGTGATCATAAGCAACTTCTACAATTAATTCAGCCCGCACTGGCTCCCACGACAAATCTTTGCCTTGGCTCCAGCGACTCTGTCCGCCGGGCATTCGCTTGATACCCTCATCATTCTCGGTCGCGTGCTCCGCCCAAGCCTTCCACGGATGGTTCATCAACGCATCTTTTCGATACGGCTTTAGAAACTCCACCAACTCTTTTCGTTTTGCCGTGCTAAAACTTGCACAGACTCCGACGTGTTGCAAAGCGCCGGCATCGTCGAACAAACCAAGTAGCAGTGAGCCGACCATTGTGTGCTCGCCTTTTTTATGCCAGCGGAATCCAGCAACCACGCAATCGCAGTCGCGTTCGTGTTTCACTTTAAGCATCACACGCTTATTCGGCTGGTAAGTTCCTGCGGGATCCTTGGCAATCACACCGTCCAAGCCTGCGCCTTCAAAGCGGCGAAACCAATCGGCGGCAATTCTCCGATCGCTGGTTGCCGGTGTGAGATGAATCGGCGGTGAAGCTGGACCGAGCAGCGACTCCAGTTCGCGTCGCCGCTTTTGAAACGGCTCGCCGCGAAGATCGCGATCTCCGAGGCAAAGTAGATCGAAGAATACAAATGATGCGGGAATCTGCCCTGATAACAGGTTTACGCGTGATGCAGCGGGATGCAGACGTAATTGCAGCGCATCAAAATCAAGCTCATGATTTTGGACGATGACCATCTCTCCATCGAGCACACAACGTGCGGGCAGCGCAGCGCGCAGTGGTTCCAGCAACTCAGGAAAGTAACGATTGAGTGGTTTTTCGTCGCGGCTTTGGATGAAAATCTCATCTCCATCGCGAAACATCAGCGCGCGAAAACCATCCCACTTGGGCTCGAAAATCCAATCGCCCTCGACGGGCAATTCGTCTACTCGTTTCGCGAGCATCGGCAGGATCGGCGGATTTACTGGAAGGTCCACACCCCATGGTATAACCTCCGCGCCTAATTCCAGTGGTGGGAGTGCCACCAGATTGCCTGGATGTCGAAGGTGACTCCGCGACAGAGGTATATCGGTGTGTTTTCCTCTTCCATGCCAAAGCGCTGGTAGTGCTCGAAGGCCTGAAACGAGGTGCAGTTGTCGCGCACGTCATCCAGGCTCCATTGAACCACTATGAGGTTCTCGAAGACCTGTGGAGGCGGACCCCAGTACCAATGGTTCTGGTGGCGAGACCAGGCACGCGGCAGTCCGTACCGAGCGCCGAACTCATTAATCGCGCCGGCTTCGCCGTAGTTGCCGGCCCAGATACCGGTCCTGGCGCGCTCGTCGGGTGGCAGCGAATTGTAAATGGCGGCGACCTCACGCACCAGTTCAGGCCATCCGAACTGGTCGGCAATCGGTTGCGGCAGCAGCGATTCGTGGTGCACCTCGGCCTTGGAGGGTTTGAAGCCGATTGCGTTTTGATAGGCGAGGAGACGCTCGGGCGGTAGCATCCACGTCACCAGCGGGACGGCGGGAAGCGCCGCGAGCAGGATGACGGCGACGGCGGCCGCGCGTGTCCATGCGGCGCGGTTCGCCAGCCATCGCTCGATCGCCACAGCGCCGCCGGCCAGGAGCATCGGATAGATTGGGAACAGGTAGTAATTCTTGGCGTGGGCGAGTTCCATCAATACAAAGAAGACGGCAAAGATCAAGCCTAGCAGGCGCCATCGCCGGTCGCGGAGAAACCAGACCAGGCCTGAGAGCCAGACCGGCAATAGAATCGGGTGGATGTCGATGATCTGCTCCTTAACGAACGCGAGCGGGCCGAGCACGACATTCTTGCCTTCGCGGCGAACGTTGGCGAGGTCTTCGATCGTTGGGAAGTGATGACGGACTTGCCAGATGATGTTGGGGAGGAAGAGCGTGAGAGCGATGGCGCCGGCGATCCAGATCCACGGTCGGGCGAACTCGCGACGATTATGCGTCAGCAGCAGGGCGGCGGTGACCGCAAATCCGAGAGACAGGGTGGAGTGCTTGTTCTCGAGGCCAAGACCGGCAAGGACGCCGAACCATAGCCAAAGCCGCGAGTCACCGGTGCGCAAGATGCGAGCGACGACCCAAATGCAGCCCATCCAGAAAAGCGGTTCGAAGGCATTCATGGTGAGGAGGCTGTCCGTCATCAGAACGGCAGGGCAGAGCAGAATAGCAATTGCAGCGAGAAGCTGGGCATACCATCCACCGCCGAGTTCACGCGCGATGAAGATGGTGAGCGCGACAAGTGCCGTGCCGGCAAGTGCCGGAAGGATACGCAGCGCCGCCAACGAACCGCCCATCCACAGTGCGATCTTGGCATACACGGCGATGAGCGGAGCGGCATCGACATAACCCAATCGAGATGGCGGGCCATGTCCAGGTAGTAAAGCTCGTCGCGGAAGTAACCGTAATGACGGAGGCTAGTGAAGAGGTGCAGCAGGAGCTTGGCCGCACAGATGGCAATCAGAAGGCCAACGGCGAGAGGCGGAAGCGTCGCACTGCGGCTCTCCAGGTGTAGATGATCGAGGCTAGGCTGACCAGTACTAGGGGCATCCATAAACCAGCATTGTGTTACTCACCCGAAGCACTTGTTCACGTTGTGTGTTTGCCAAGGCCACGTTCACGCAGCACGCCAACTTCAACAAGGCCGCGTTCGCGGAGGACACCACCTTCGCGAAGGCTACTTTCACGAGGGACGTCTGGTTCGAGGGGGCCACGTTCAAGCGGGATGCAGACTTCAGATACGACATATCGACGGCTCCAGCGTGTGCAAGGAATCAGCCGCTGCGTATTATGCGATAGCTTCCCCTTCGCGGACAACTCCCCGGGGAAACCCTTAACCTGAGTGCGTTGAATCGCCGTCACCTGGAACTGGCCAAGCGCTTTCAGCATCAATTGGGGGGGCAACTCGAACACCAGTCCCACCCGGCGGTTTGTCGAAAGCAGGAACAGCTGGTTGTTGGTTGCGGGGGGGGCGGATTTTGCAGGACTTTGCCGGATTCTGCCGGGGAAAGTGCTGGATTTCCTTTGTTTTCAGAGTCAGTGGCCTGACTCATAATCCGCAGGCCGTTGGTTCGAGTCCAACGACCGCCACCAAATCCTTGCATAAGCTCAAAGCATCGAATGCGCCGTCAGCACCAATGATTTGTGGCTGAGAGGGGCTGCTTACGGCGGCTGAATTTCACGGTTTGAGTGGACACTCCTCGACCAGCTACAATTTACGTTCGAGACTGACCCACACCAATGAGCTTTGAAGCGATTGAGAACTACGGGGTGATTGGCAATATGTGCTCGATTGCCCTCGTGGGTACAAATGGTTCCATCGACTTTCTGTGTTATCCAAATTTCGATTCTCCCACCGTGTTTGCAGCCCTGCTCGATGATGAGAGTGGTGGCTGTTTTCAGATTCAGCCGCAACTCAAGGAAAAGCGGGTACGGCAGCTGTATTTGCCGGACACGAACATTCTGCTCACGCGATTTCTGGCGGAGGAGGGGGTCGCCGAACTGAGGGACTACATGCCTATCGAGACCGACGGGGAGCAACCGAATGAGATTATCCGGACTCTGGCGGTTATCCGGGGCGAAGTGGAGTTCAAGATGCGGTGCCAGCCACGATTTAATTATGCAATGGATCGGCACACGGTCAGCGTCGAGGATCAGTACGCGATTTTTTCGCCGGCGAGCGACGCCTCTCCGCCGATGGCACTGTACTCCACTGTTGCTCTACGGCAGGAATCCCAAGATGCAATCTCCGAGTTCCGGCTTCGAGCCGGCGAAAGCGTAACGTTTGTCTTTGGCGGAGTTCGCCCCCAGGGACAGCAACCCGAGATGGAATTTGTCGAGCAGCGCTTCCACGAAACAGCGAGCTTCTGGAAAAGATGGATTGCGAAATCAAAGTACAAGGGCCGGTGGCGCGAAATGGTCAACCGTTCGGCCCTTATGTTGAAGCTGCTGACCAGCCGAGAGCACGGATCGCTGATTGCCGCTCCGACATTTTCCCTGCCTGAACAAATTGGGGGCGTGCGCAATTGGGACTATCGCTACACCTGGCTACGAGATGCGGCATTCACGCTCTACGCGCTGATCCGGCTGGGTTTTATCGAAGAGACTGAGGCATTCATCGACTGGCTGAAGGGGCGGCTGGGTGACGATGCGGAGCGCGGACCACTCCAGGTGATGTATGGAATTGACGGCAGGCAGAAACTGGATGAGGCGACGCTTGATCATCTGAAGGGATATAAAGACTCGCGGCCCGTGCGCCTCGGAAACGCTGCCTATCAGCAATTGCAGCTCGATATTTATGGCGAAATGATGGATGCCGCATATCTTGCAAACAAGTACGGCGACGCAATTTCCCAAGCCGGATGGCAGGACGTTCAACGGATATTGGAGTGGCTGGGCAAGAACTGGCAACGGCCCGATGAAGGCATATGGGAGGTTCGTGGCGGGGCGCGAGAATTCCTGCACTCACGTTTGATGTGCTGGGTGGCTTTCGACCGGGCTGTGCGGCTGGCGCAGAAACGCTCGCTTTCGGCGCCGTTTGGCGATTGGCTGCGAACCCGCGACGCGATTCGAAAGGACATATTTACGAACTTCTGGAATGACGAACTGCAGTCGTTTGTGCAGTCGAAAGGAACCAAGGACCTGGATGCGTCCGTCCTGCTAATGCCGTTGATGCGGTTCATCAGCCCAGTCGATCCGATGTGGCGCTCGACCATGAAAGCGATTGAATCACGGTTAGTCGAGGATACCCTTGTCTTTCGCTACGAGACGGAACGCACCCATGTGGACGGGATTCCAGGCGGAGAGGGTAGCTTCACTGCCTGCTCGTTTTGGTACATCGAATGCCTGGCGCGCGCTGGGGAGTTGGAAAAAGCTCAATTGTTGTTTGAGAAACTCATGGGATACGCCAACCATCTTGGGCTCTATTCGGAGGAAATTGGTCCAAGTGGGCAACATCTCGGCAACTTCCCACAGGCATTCACGCATCTGGCGTTGATCAGCGCCGCAACGTACTTGGACAGAGTCCTCTCCGGCAAGGACGACTCCGTATGGCGCTAGGTAAAACGGTGTAGCCAGTTTCTCCCAGGACGACGGTCGGAGGCTCAATCTGACCGGCCTTCGTCAGCTATGGAGCAATTGGAAGTTCCCTTCTCTCTCGCCCACATTTCCTGCTCTATGCGATGAGCAACTAAAGCAAGGGAGCGGAGTTGCGCGGCGCGGATTTCTGCTTTGGCCAGCACTTCCTTTCTCTGGGGTTGGGCATCTAAAGATGCACGTTGAACTGGGCTGCGGTTCGCTTTTTTTTGTCGCTTAACGGAAGTGGTATATCGCTTCTGCTATATGGTATGATGGCGCTCGCCGCTGAGCACGCCACGCATTAGGCAGGTGATCCCAATGCATTTTCTCCGGTTGCTGTTCTTGGGATGGCTTTCATTCGGAATGCTATCGGTGCTTTTCCTGTTCTGGCTCTGTAAGCGAACCGCTGCCACGGTTAGAAATCCCCGCAAATCGTTCTCTTCGCAACCGGCCGAGGTTAGTGTCGACAACCGTGCCGCTTAAGTCCTTTCTCTTAAAAACTCGACTTACGTATTGGCTTCCGATTGGCGACTTAACTAACGCTGTGGTCCGTTAGCGCTGGATGCTGATCACGATTTTCTTCTGCGGTGACCGCAATCTGCTTGGATTTGCGATAGACATTTACAACGGCGAGCGTCCAGAAGGGGACCAAATCGACTCCGGGCACGAGTTTGGCAAAAAAGGATGGCAGAAATTCCCAGTGCCAGCCCAACAGGTGAATCAGCAAGGCTCCAATCCCAAAATCGAGGATGTCATCGGCGGGGGATAAGGCGCCTTCGACGAATAAGGGGAAAACGACGATTTGAAGTGCATCTGCAATGATGGCCAGCGCCAAGGCGGCTTGAAAGCGCGGACCCGGTGAGATGGTGACGGTATCGTCAGTCATGGAGGTGCTGCTGCGTGCTTCCGTACCTTATTTTAACCGATCCAGCGAACCATCGGCACGTCCATGTTCGACTCCTGTGAGAGTAAGTTTGATGCAAAATGGCTGGCCTCTGGTAGCGCGATGAATATTGTAGAGTGGTAGTAATGGCCGTGGTGACCATTAATAACGACTGGGTGGTCGAACTCAACGCTGAGGTCGTCGGCTGCACACGCTGCCCGCGACTGGTGGAGTATCGGGAAAAGATTGCTTGCGAAAAGCGCCGGGCTTACCGCGAGTGTGAGTACTGGGGAAAACCCGTGCCCGCCTTCGGCGATCCCAACGCGCGGGTTCTTATCCTCGGGTTGGCTCCCGGGGCGCACGGCTCCAACCGCACGGGGCGTCCGTTCACTGGAGATGCGTCGGGCAAATTCATGTTCCCAGTGTTGTATGAGACCGGCTTTGCCAATCAGCCCAATGCGACCGATCGCGAGGATGGACTCAAGCTGAAAGATATTTTCATCACGGCCGCGATACGCTGTGCTCCGCCGGATAACAAGCCGCTTCCCCAAGAACTGGCGAACTGCGCTCCGTATCTGGATCGCGAAGTGGAAGGTCTCAAGAACATAAAAGTTGTGGTCGCTCTTGGCCGGATCGGCTTTGATGCCTACCTCAGTTACCTGAAGCGCAATGGTCAGTCCATGAGCCGAAAAACCTACATTTTTCAGCATGGCGCCAGGTACAAACTGCCGGATGGAAAGACGTTACTGGCCTCCTACCATCCGTCCAATCAGAATACACAAACGGGGAAACTGACCCGGCCGATGTTCTTTGAAATCTTTAAAGAGGCGGCAAGAATTGCCGATGAGTAGATAGAGGCGGCGGCCGCCGGGGCCGGAACGCGTACCCACCCCAATGTAGGGGACATACCAAAAAAGGGTTGCAATCTGGGGCGGACGTCGCCGATATTCTGCGCAGAGGAGCACGAGTGAAACGTTCGCGCCAACACTAGAAACCGACGAAGACTGGCTCGGGCTCGAGCAGAATGCCCCAGATTTCTTCTACTCGCTGCTGAATGTCCTCCTTCAAGGCCAGCACATCGGTTGCGGTTGCGTTCCCGCGATTTACAATCGCCAGCGCGTGCTTGCGAGAGATGCCGACCGGCCCGTTGCCGTATCCTCTGCTAAAACCGGAGTGCTCAACGAGCCAGGCCGCGGAAACTTTCTTCTGTGCATCGAGCGCTGGGTAACTGGGGATCTGGAGATTTTTGGCAGCCGCTCGCGCATTCAGTGCTTCATACTGTTCGTTGGAGAGGATCGGATTCTTGAAGAAGGATCCGGCGCTGCGGCAGTCATCGTCGCCAGGTGTCAGCAGCATGCCTTTTCCGGCCCTGATTTTTCTTACGGCGTCCCGAGTGTTGGCTAGGCTCGGTTTTTCGCTCCATCCGGCAAAGTATCGCTTGAGATCGGCATAGGCGATGTACGCCTCGCCGCCGTGCCGCAACGAATAGTTTACTTGCAAAATAATGTATCGGCCGCGCTCGGTGGTGTTGAAGATGCTGGTGCGGTAACTGAAGCCACAAGCCTCTTTGCAGAGTTCGTGCAGTTGCCCGTCCTTAAGGTCCAATGCCAGCACGGACTCAATCGTGTTCGCGACTTCTTGCCCGTAAGCGCCGACATTCTGCACCGGCGTGCCTCCAACACTTCCGGGAATTCCGCTTAGGCATTCGACGCCCGAACAATTGTGGGTTACAACGATGCCTACGAATTTGTCCCAGTCCTCGCCTGCGCCGACTTCGAATACGACTTCATCACGGCCATGCCGATGATTGATTCCAGTAATTCCGATCTTGAGCACGAGGCCGGGCCAGCCTGCGTCGGAGATCACCAGGTTGCTGCCGCCGCCTAGAACGAACAGCGGAAGACCTTTCGAGCGGGAGAACTCGACGGCTTGAGTTACTTCGGCAATGGTCGGTGCCTCAATGAAATAGCGGGCACCGCCTCCGACTCTGAGGGTGGTTAAGGGTGCCAGTGGGACGTTTTCGGTAATGACCATCGGAGCTTAACTCCACTATATACGAAGAAAAAAGAGCTTCTTGGGGTACCGCATTACGTTCGTGTTGGGATTGCCTCGGCTCGATGTTCACTGCGGCTTGAGACTTCTGTTACGCTATTAAAAACGTCTTAAGGAGAAAAAATGTACCCAGAGATTATGGTAATGCCGATGCGTGAGGAGCTAACCCGCATGGGAGTGCAGGAACTGCGTACTGCGGAGGAGGTCGATCGCGCCATTGTCAACCAGTCGGGGACGACGATGGTAGTGGTGAATTCGATCTGCGGATGCGCGGCCGGGCGGATGCGTCCGGCAGTCCGCGTGGCGCTGCAGAATTCTGTCCGCCCGGAGAAGATGTTTACTGTCTTCGCGGGACAGGACGCCGAGGCAACGGAACGCGCTCGCAATTACATTACCGGGTATCCGCCGTCGTCCCCCTCGATTGCGCTGTTTCGCGATGGGAAGCTGGTTTACATGATGCAGCGCAGTGACATTGAACATCGCGAGGCAGCGGACATCGCGGCGGAGCTTAAGAAAACGTTCGACAAGTTTTGTGCGGTTCCCGCGAATAAGTAGGTAGGTGCGCTACCAAAGAACTGCAGATTCCTCGCTTTGTTCGGGACGACGGCGAAAGAAATGTTGCGGAACGACAACGGAAGATACGACGTCAGGAATCCGAAACGTAGCCAGCTACGTTTCGGTGTTTCTTAGAAGTGTTTCTTAGAAGTGCTCCCGCAGTCCGGCGAAGGTTTCCGCTATTAGCAAACGGCTTGGTGGTTGGGCTTGCGCAACTTCCTCGTGTTCAAGAATCCAAGTCTGTCCGTGCGGAACGAAGACCGCGTTGAGTCCAGCTGCCAATGCGGGATTAATATCGGACTTCGGGCTGTTTCCTACCATCCAGGTGGAATCGCTGGATAAATCGTATTTCGACACTAGGGTGCGATACGTGGCGGCATCCTTCTCGGCAACAATCTCTACCACGGAAAAATAATCCTTCAGGCCCGATCGCTCGACTTTGCCAGACTGTTCGGTGATTGCGCCTTTAGTCAGCAGCATCAGGTGATGGCGCTCAGATAAATACTGAAGCGTCTCGGGAACGCCGGGCAGGATCTCGACCGGGTGTTCCGCGATGGTATGCGCGAATCCGCTGATAGTCTCGTGCAGCGCGGGTGTTAGCGGCTCGATTGCCAGGCGTTCAAAGGTTAGCACCAGCGCATGACTGAAACTGTGCAGCCCATAGCCGTGGCTGACGATGCACTCACGCTCGACGTCGTTGAGAACTTCGCGCACTTGTTCGGGCGAGTACTCGTGCTGGTTCAGAAACGAAATGAAATTCGCGATGGCTCGCTCGAAATAGATGTTGTTCTCCCAGAGTGTGTCATCGGCGTCGATGAGCAACGTCTGCGGCCCATTCGAATTGGAACTTGGAGTCATAAACCCAACATCGCGGCGATGTCAGTGTTGATTCTTAGGAAGTAAAACGATTAAGTGCAGAAAGCTCTGTTAGAATACAACATTCATGTTCCTGACAACGGGCCCCTGGTTTTCACTGCTGGTAGTTTTGTTTATCCTTCCTTCTAGTATTTCAGCACAGAAAGTGCACAAGCCAATGACTGGCTCCGCCGCCAAAGGCGCCGACTCAGCTGGGATGCAGGTTGTTCCTGACCTGGACCAGCGGCTCGCCAAATTTCGCCGGGTAGAAATGCCGTTCCACTCGGCGGGTTTGACTGCTCGCCAGGTGAAGATGGCGGGCAAGCTCGTGGATGCTTCCCGTTATCTCGAAGAAATCTACTGGCGGCAGATGGATCCTGACGGCCTGACGCTGTACGAGTCGCTGGCAGCCAGCAACAATCCCAATGACGAAATGCTGCGGCGCTACCTCTGGATCAATGCCTCGCGATTTGATCTTCTCGATAATAATAAACCTTTCGTTGGCACAACTCCGATGCCGCCGGGGCGAGGCTTTTATCCGCAAAATCTTACTCGTGAACAGATCGAGCAGTACGTGAAAGCGCATCCGGAAAAAAAAGATGAGATTTACGGTTCGTTTACTGTAGTGCGTTGGCACGGCGAGCAGCTTGAAGGGCTTCCGTATCACATCGCCTACCGTTCATTTCTCGAGCCTGCGGCGAAAGACCTCCGCGAGGCGGCCACCTTGAGTGATGATCCTGCTTTTGCGAATTTTCTGCGCCTGCGGGCCGACGCGCTTCTGACCGACGACTACCTCGAGAGCAATCTGGCGTGGCTTGACCTGAAAAATCCCAAGATTGACGTGATCTTCGCTCCAGACGAAACTTACGAGGATGAGCTGCTCGGCGTGAAAGCAACCTACGGCGCGGCGGTGATGATCCGCAACGGAGACCAGAGCCGCAAGCTGCAAATGTTCCAGAAGCATGTGGCGGATATTCAGGATGCGCTCCCGCTCGCGCCGGAGGATCGGCCTTCCAAACATGGCCTTGAGACGCCGATGGAGGTCATGGATACTCCGTTTCGCGCGGGCGATTTGAATCACGGGTATCAAGCGGTCGCCGACAATCTGCCTAACGATCCACGCGTGCACGAACAGAAGGGGAGCAAGAAGCTCTTCTTCAAGAACTTTATGGATGCGCGGGTGGAGTACGTGGTTCTGCCGGTCGCGCAGCATGTCATGTTGCCGGCGCAAGCGGCCAAGGCATCCGGCGAAGGCTACCTTCTGGCGACGATTCTGCATGAGATGGCGCACGGTCTGGGACCGGCGTTTGCACGGACTTCATCGGGCAAAGTGGACATTCGCGAGTCCATTGGGCCGATCTTTAGCGGCTTGGAGGAAGCCAAAGCGGACGTGGTCGGCATGTTTAGTTTGAAGTGGCTAGTCGACCATGACGTTCTTCCTAAGAGTAAGCTGGAAGAGTATTACGCATCGTACGTCGCAGGAATTTTTCGCACCGTTCGTTTTGGCGTCGCCGAGGCTCATGGGCAGGCGGAAATGATGGAATTCAATTATCTTTCTGAGCACGGGGCAATCGCGTATCAGTCTTCGGGCCGGTATCGCATTGACTATGAGCGTATGCCCGGGGCCCTGAACGACCTGGCGAAAGAGTTGTTGGAGATTGAAGCGACGGGCGACCGTGCGCGAGCCGAAAGCTGGTTCAAGAAATATGGGACGATGACGCCCGAGCTTCAAACTTCTTTAAAGTCGGCGGCGAGCGTGCCAGTGGATATCGATCCCGTGTTCTCGTTTAAGAAAAGTTTCTAACTCCTGGCTTGAGATGCTCACTAGATCCAGGGCGCAGGACATTGCTCGCGGAAAGCCGACAGAGATTGATTCCCTGAACGGCTTTGTGGTTCGCGAAGGTGGCTGTGACCGACAGAAGTTTCCAAGTTCCGACGACGTTATCCTTGCACTCCGCCTGCATTGTCGATGAAAAGACTACGACAAGGGCCAGAAAAAGCAAGCTCCTTCGCATGCTGTTCTCCTGAAACGCACGACACATTGTGATCAATCTACACGCAGGAGTCTGTGCGACAACATTTTTGTCTGCCTTTCCTCGATCCAGGAGTTAGCAGCGAGGAGCATCTTACGCCGCGAAATCCACCCTGGATTCCTGCGGAATGATTCCCGCCGCGTGACCCATGTCGAGCAGGCGGCGCACGGCTTCGCGTCCATCGGGACCGTAGTCGAGGGTCCGCTCGTTTACGTACATGCCGACAAACTTGTCAGCGAGTTGGGAGTCGAGGTCGCGGGCGAATTGCATGGCGTAGGACAGGGCCTCTTCGCGGTGATCGAGCGCGTACTGAATGCTATCGCGCAATGCGGTTCCTACACTGGTCATGAGTTCCGGCCCGAGACTACGGCGAATGGCATTTCCCCCCAATGGCAGCGGAAGCCCGGTGACTTTCTGCCACCATTTGCCGAGATCGACGACGCGATGCAGGCCGGACTCGTCGTAGGTTAACTGACCTTCGTGGATGATGAGGCCAGCCTCCTGCCTGCCATCCAGCACCTGCGGGATGATCTGATCGAAGGGGACGACATCGGTTTCGATCCCGGGTGCGAAAAGTTTGAGGACGAGGTACGCAGTAGTCAAAGTTCCCGGTACGGCTATTCGCTTGTGCTTGATATCGCTGACCGAGTAGGCGCGCGGGGCGACGATCATGGGGCCGTAGCCGTCTCCCACACTGCCGCCGCTCGGCAGCAGAGCATAGTGATCCTGAATGTAGGGATACGCGTGAAAGGAAATTGCGGTGACGTCGTAAACGCCTTCCATGGCCTTGCGGTTCAGGGTTTCGATGTCGCAAAGCGTGTGGGTAAAACGCAGGCCCGGGACGCGAACTTTGTTGGTGGCGAGCCCGTAAAACATGAAGGCATCGTCGGAGTCGGGACTGTGAGCGACGGTGATTTCGCGTTTGCCTTCAGTGATCGGAGTGGGCGAGTGGTCGGAAGTGGCGGTGAGAGTCATGGGTGAACCTTATGGAAACGCTGCCAGCCGCTGGCCAGCGCGGCGGCGGACATAATCTTGATGATTTCGGCAAAGACAAACCAGTAGAGGCCGAAACGGATGGCTTGAGCGAAAGAATGAGTGAGGATGGCAAGCCAGGAGAGGCCGCACACAAATAAACAAATCTCGGCTACCACACAGGCCATGGCAGCGCGTGCGAAACTTGCACTCTGGTCAAAAACCCATCCAGCGATTGCGGCGACGAACGGATAAGCCAGCAAAAAGCCGCCGGTGGGACCGAGCAACTGGGCTACACCGCCGGGTCCTGTGGGACTGAATACGGGCATACCCATGACCCCTTCCGCGAGGTAGAGAACGAGGGCCGCGAAGCCACGACGGCTGCCCAAACTCAATCCCACCAGCAGCACACCGAAATTCTGTAACGTCAAGGGCACAGGGGTGAACGGTAAAGGCAGGACGATGCGGGCGCACAGAGCCACAAACAGGCTCGCGAAAATCACAATTGCGATCTGTCCTGCGCCCTCAAGAACGCGATCTTGAGTGTGGAGGGTTTCAGTAGTTGATCTGGCCATGGCCGAGCTTCTCCGATCTGCTGCTATAGGAAAGCTATGCTAGAGGCTGTCCACTTCGCGATGGACGCCACTTTTTCTTAACTCAGCCGTAATCCTCATGTGGCGCCGCACACGAAGATAAGCTGCGATGCCGGCCCACAGCACGGCTCCGCCGCTGCAGGCGAGAATCAGGAATAACCATATCATCCGCACGATGTCTTAGGATATCAAAACGAACCCGCGTGTGCCGATTGCCGGGACGTCATCTGGCAGCCATGGCATGCTCGACTTCGTCGGCGGTGTGTGGTAGTTCCTCCGTCAACTCGATCAACTTGCCGCTGGCGTTAACGTAATACATGTCTTCAATTCGCACTCCCAGTTTTTCTTCCGGAATATAAATACCGGGCTCGATAGTGAAGACCATTCCCGGAGCGAGCGGGGCATCGTAATCGCCGGAATCGTGAACGTCGAGACCGACGAAGTGGCCGAGGCCGTGGATGAAATATTTGCCTAAAGGCTCACCGTGCAGATCTTTGCCATGCGAATTGATGTAATCGTAGGCGACGTTGTGAATCGAGTCGGGCTGATCGCGGCGCAGGTGGGACTTACCCGATTGAAACGCGGCTATGGCGGCACGCTGGGCCCCCAGGACGATGTCGTAAATCTCGCGCTGACGAGCGCTGAACTTTCCCGTAGCTGGCAAGGTGCGAGTAATATCGGACGCGTATAGAGAATATTCCCCGGCGGCGTCGATGACGACCAGGTCTCCAGCCTGGATTGGCCCCGAATCGTCGGAATAGTGGAGCACGGTCGAGTTGAACCCCGAGCCAACGATGGGAGCGTACGCCGGACGCTCACAACCGCGTTTGCCCCACTCGTACTGCATCAACGCGGAAATTTCACGTTCGTTCATGCCTGGCTTGAGAGTGCGCATGGCCGCGAAATGGGCGGCGATGGAGGCGTTGACGGCTTTGCGGATGCGATCCATTTCTCCCGCATCCTTGTAGGTGCGTAGTGCGGCCAGCAGCGGACGAACATCCTGATAGGAGGCTCCAAGGGGAAATGCGTTGGCTCGACTCAGCCATTCCAGTGGAATCTTAGAATTCGAGGTCTCGCCGGCGGCGGGAACGTCGGTATAAATCGTCGCCCTAGGCTGCGGCAGAAGGCGGACGAGCTCCTCGCGCATATCATCGAGTACTTCCACGCGATCGAATCCAGTAATGTGGGTGGCTTCTGGATTCTCCGGACCAAGCTTGGGCCCAGTCCATTTTTCCGCGGCATAGTTGTGCGCGGGCAGGAAGAGAATCTCGGTATAGGCCCGCGCGGGCTCTTTGGCATTGGACTCGATTGCAGGCGCAATCAGCAAAGCTGCGCCGGGTTCGGCCCAGCCCGAGAGATAAAAAACATCGCTGTCGGGACGGTATCCATAAATCGCGTTTGGCCCCTCGGCTTCGGTAGACGCAAACAGCAAAACCGCGCCTCCGCTGGTTTTACTGGCCAGGGCTTGCCGTCGCGCGCGGTAGTCGGCGTTCGGTTGGCGATCCAGAGCCGAGCCCAGGTGGACAAAAAACAGAATTTCGAAGAGGACAGCAAAGACGGAGGCCTTGCGCATTGAGTTCCTCAAGTTGACTTCAAACACCGACCGGAAATGGTTTTGTATGGGTCTCCGCACTGAGCGAGATTCCCGCGAATCGTCCCTGCAGCAGAGACATTAATCCCGTGTACCAATAGCCGAGTACGAATAGAATCAAAAATGGAACTGTAATATAGTTCTCGTTGTCGATCGCATAATACACGGTGATCGCGAAATAGCAGCCAATCAGCAATTCGACCCACGGTATCCAGCCCAATCCACGCCGATATTTATTGGGGCGAACTTTGTCCTTCTTGGACTCGACGTGATATTTCGGAGTCCGTGCAAAGTCGGATTGCTTTCCCAACAAGGCCTCTAACACTGCTCGGGTGTTGGTCACGGTGAGGCCAATTCCCAGCGCCATCAGAAAAGGAAGATAAATCAGAGCTCGAAACCATTTGCCCGGAAATAACTCCCGCTGTGAGACCAGATAAAAACTGGAGATCGAAAAAGTCGACGCCATGAATAGCGGGAGGTCGATATACAGCATTTGAAACCAACCCTGGTAGAAGCGAATGATCATGGCCGGCAGCAGCAGCACCGAGAGCACAATCATAAGTGGGTAGCTGAGATTGGCTGTCAGGTGATACCAGGCCTCGAGCTTTACGTGGAATCTCTGATCACTCTTGAGCACCTGTGGCAAAATCTTCTTGCTGGTCTGGATCAATCCTTTGGCCCAGCGAGCCTGTTGCGTTTTGAAGGCGGTCATCTCTACCGGCAGTTCTGCGGGACATTCCACATCCTGCAGGTAAACGAACTTCCATCCTTTGAGTTGCGCCCGGTAGGAAAGATCGGTGTCTTCGGTCAGTGTGTCATGTTGCCAGCCGCCTGCGTCGTCGATCGCGCTGCGCCGCCACATTCCCGCAGTTCCGTTGAAATTGAAAAAGACGTTGCTGCGAGCCCTGCCGGAGTGCTCCAGGACGAAATGCCCGTCTAGCAAAATGGCTTCAACTTCGGTGAGAAACGAATAATTGCGATTGATGTGCGTCCAGCGGGTTTGAGCCATTCCAATCTTGCAATCGGTGAAGTGGTGGATGACGCGTTGTAGAAAATCTTCCGGCGGAACGAAGTCCGCGTCGAAGATCGCCACGAACTCGCCTTGGGCCGTCTTCAACCCCTCGGCCAATGCACCGGCTTTGAATCCCTCGCGATTGGAGCGATGATGGTAGGTGATCGGGAACCCCTTGGCCGCGTAGTGATTGACAAGACCGCGTGCCACGGCGACGGTTTCGTCGGTCGAGTCGTCGAGCACTTGAATATCGAGTTTTTCCAGCGGATAGTTAAGGCGGCAGATGGCGTCCAGCAGGCGCTCGACCACGAACTGTTCGTTGAAGATCGGGAGTTGGACCGTGACCCGCGGCAGTTCCCGGAAATGCCCCGGCGGGTCCGTGGTGCGATTCTTCTTGTTCTTGTAGTAAAGATAAACCAGGACGTAGCGATGTGCGCCATATGATGCGAGCAGGATGAGAACGATGAAATAGGGAATCAGTAACGCCGTATCAAAGGCGTTCGGGTGATACAGACCTTGGAAAGTCTTATCGAGAAAATGCTGTCGAACATACTGTCCGATGCCTTTCGGGGCGACGATCACGGTTAGTAGTTGACAGGGAAAGAACATGCTGAGGTTTCTCAGTGACTCAAGGCGAGCCCATCTGAAACCTTTATTCTACCTGATCGGCCTTCCCCAATCAGGAGAGCTTCAGACTGCTAGTGCCACAGTTTGGAGCTGTTGACCAGCGGCTGCCCGAAGCCCGATTCGAAAGAAGAACTCTGGCCGGAAATCCAGCCTGACGTTTTCGGCCAAGAGAGTGACTTTCGACGCAGTGAAATCCTTGCCGTTTCAGAGCCGCACGACAAGGCTGGCGAGCTGCGGTAAGGAACTGAGCAACTTGCTTAATCCGTTCCATAAGATCTGCACGCCGATGCAAACCAGCAGGAACGAAGAAAGCTTTAGAATTACGTTCATCCCAGTGGGACCTATAACGCCAGCCAACCGATCCGCGAAGCCATAGCAAAGGTAGATGGTTATGGATACCAAAGCGCAACCGATCGCCGCAGCGAGCGTCGCCAGCAAGTTTGCTTCCAGTTGGCGCGGCTCATTTGCGCCCAAGGTTATCGCAATCGAGATCGAGCCCGGCCCGACCGTTAGGGGAAGGGTCAGAGGGTAAAATGCTTCACTTAGGACATCGCTGCTGGTGAGCGCCCGCCCGACTGCACCTCGATCATTCTCCACTTTTTGCTGTAGCATCCCCCAGCCCGTTGCAGTCACAATTAGCCCGCCACCTACCTGCACCACTGGAATCGAAATTCCAAAAAATGAGAGTACGTGCGATCCGATGGCGAAGGACGCGATCAGCAATATGAAACTGTTCACTGCAATATGACGGGCCAGCAACCTTCGCGTCTGCGGGCTGTAGTCTCGTGTGAGCGCCAGAAAGAAGGGACTTCCTCCGATTGGATCGACGATCGGGAACAGTGCACTCACGATTATCAGGACAGTCTTCGCAGCTTGAATCATCGGCCACCGGAACCGTCACTAACTCGGTTCTCATGTGAGGTGCGTCGCATTTCACTCACCGCCCGATCTGCGGCCTTTCCTCGAAATCGACTTCCGGTTTGCCCTCTCGGTTTCATTGCTAGTCTTCGATCGCGAGAATTCTCGTCACCAACCGCGCACGATCTGCATTCCAGTTTTGAACTATATTACGACCGGATGGCTATCCGCCAGAGTGAACCAGGCCCGTGCAACGGTATGAAGGATTGATGATTTCATTTGCAGCTTCTCATCGTGTTCAGGTCCACTCTTGCCTATGGCCTCTTCCTGAGTATTGGGACACAGCACCCTAAAGCCGTTGACGCGATGCGTCTGGCAACGTGTTCGTGTAACGATTCCGGGAAGATTTTCATCCAATCAGTATCAACATCAAATCACCTTCCACAATCTGAAACGAACGAGAAAAGGAGAATAAAATGCCATACGCTACTGTCGGTAAGGAAAATTCAGCGGACGTCGAACTCTATTACGAAGATCATGGCTCCGGTGACGCTGTAGTGCTTATCCACGGATATCCCCTGAACGGCGCCTCCTGGGAGAAGCAGATTCCGGGACTTTTGGCTGCCGGCCACCGTGTCATTACCTACGACCGGCGAGGCTTCGGCAAATCCAGCCAGCCAACCCTAGGCTACAACTATGACACCTTCGCTGAAGATCTGAACAAGCTCGCGACTCACCTCAAACTACGCGATTTCGATCTCGTTGGTTTCTCGATGGGCGGAGGCGAAGTCGCGCGTTATTTGGGGAAGTATGGATCAAAGGGTGTCAGCAAAGCGGTATTCATCTCGTCAGTCCCGCCATTCCTCCTGAAAACGCCAGACAATCCGGAGGGCATCGACGGCAGTGTTTTCGAGGGAATCCAGAAAGCTGTCGTCGCCGATCGTTATGCGTTCTTCACCGATTTTTTCAATAACTTCTACAACACGGATCTCCTGCTAGGCAAATCAGTCAGCCAACAAGCTGTCCAGGCTAGCTGGAACGTTGCCGCGGGAGCCTCGGCCACGGCTAGTCTCGCTTGTGTACCAACCTGGCATGAGGATTTTCGAGACGATCTAAAGCGGGTCGATATACCGACCCTGGTCATTCATGGCGATGCGGATCGTATCCTCCCGATTGCTGCGTCAGGAGCCCGCACCGCCAAGCTGATCAAAGGATCCCGCCTCGTGGTGGTCAAGGACGGGCCTCACTGCATCACGTGGACACATGCAGACGAAGTAAATCGCGAACTGGCGGACTTCCTGGGAAAGGGTACTGCGAAGAGTGCTACGTCGGTACCCCGGAAGGAAGCAGTCGCGTAGACTTCATGTTCTTCAATAACACCGGTTGGCGCCGCCCCGAGGCGGCGCCAAGCTCAAGTTTGGCAGGGAGAGTCGCGGGCCATGTGCCAAGCTTATGGCAAGCAGGCCGGACCGATGGGTTCGAAGGATTTGTAGGTGAGCACGAACTCCTGGTGCCCGAGGCTTTCGGAGCAACTTTGCGTACCCCAGGCCACCTCCAGGACTTTGCGGTAGATCTCCTCGCCGACTTCGTCCACGCTGGCTTCCAATCGCAGAATTTTCCCGGCGTTAATGTCCATGTCCTCGCTCATGCGCTCGTAGGTCTCGGGATTGGCGCAGATCTTAATTACAGGTGAAATCGCAGAACCCACCACCGAGCCGCGTCCGGTGGTAAACAAAATCACATGCGAACCACAGGCGATCAGTTCGGCGATTTCTGCGTTGTCATTGATATTGGGGAATCCAAAGCGGGGCTCGCCATCCGGCACGACGTCCAACAGATACAATCCACCCTTGCGGGGAACATCGCCCGGCTTAATTAGCCCGGAGATTGGCGCATCGCCGCTCTTGCAATAGGCACCGATGGATTTTTCTTCGATCGTGGTCAGTCCGCCCTCGGCGTTTCCCGGAGCAAAACTGGCGTGACCCATCTGCTTGTAGTAGTACGCTGCTTTTTCAATCGACTGTTTCAACTCGTGCCCAAGTTCGGGCGTGACCGCTCGGGCTGACATGACGTCTTCCAATCCGATCATTTCACCGGTTTCTTCGAAGATCGTGGCCGCGCCCTGTTTGACTAGCATATCGAAGGCGCGTCCAACCGCTGGATTGGCAGAGATTCCGCTGGTCGCGTCGGAGCCGCCGCACACCGTTCCCACAACGAGTTCGTCCAGGTCGAGCGGAACTCGCGGCACTTCTGCAACCTGTTTCAGAGCCTGCTCGACCCACGCTTTGCCCGCGTCGATGGATTTCCTGGTTCCTCCAGTTTGCTGAATCACTACGGTGCTCGCGGGCCTGCCAGTCTTCGCGATATTTTCTTCCAGGCGATGCCGATTGAAGCTCTCGCATCCCAGCGATAGCAACAACGCCCCACCAACATTCGGATGCGTGCAAAGCCTGTTCATCATCCGGTCGGCGTAAGCATTTGGGTAACAGCCCCCAAAGCCGATCAGATGAACTGGTTGGCCTCTGAAAGAATCGACGATCTCTCGCGCCACGTGATGAGCGCATTCCACAAGGTAGGCGACAACGATACAGTTTCGGATTCCTTTTCTTCCGTCCGAGCGAAGAAATCCCTGCACGGGAAGCGCGTTATTTGACGAAGACATGATCTTTGTCCAATGTGTAAGTCGCGATGTAGTCGCTCTTCAAGTTATGCAGATGCATATGAGCTCCGGCCGGAATCATCTCTTTTGCAGACCCAATCGGTACACCACACTTGTACACTTTTTCTCCGGCTTTGATGTTGCGGGCTGCGACCTTGTGCCCGATTGCGACGTTTTGCGTAAAGACAATTTCGTGGCCATCGATTTCGTCGCGGTCTCCAGGTCTCACCGGCGCGACCACGATCAGCACGTTGTCGTCGCGATGAATTCGCAACAGCTTCCGTGACTTGCCTTCGGTTTGCATCATAGTTCCCGCACTGGGCCGGATCGAATGGATTCGAGTGCCGACCGCCATCCACGATACAGCCTAGCACTTTCTTCCTGCTCAGCGTTTCAAGGATGTCTACTTGGGCTGCAGTTGGTCTTTAAACTTCGCAGCGTCACGATATTTCACGGTCTGCAAGTGCTCGCAATAGAGCACCAGTTCTCCCGGCATTTTGAACACTTCGTAGGAAACCTTCACCATGCCCATTTCCGGGTACTTCGGCCATTTTTCAAGCTGCGTGCGAATGGTGTAAATAGTGTCGCCGACGAACACCGGTTTGATGAAGCGCAACTTGTCGTATCCGTAGCTGAAGGTGTGAATGTTGTTGTGCGCCATGAGCCCAAGCCCGACGCTGAATACCATGGCTCCTGCTATCAGGCGCTTGCCGAAGACTCCTTCTTCTTTGGCAAAGACGTCATCGGCGACGTAGGGATGCATGTCGAGAACCATGGCATTGAACAACATGCTCTCGCCTTCGGAAATCGTGCGGCGTATCGAACGCGCACGCTTGCCTACCTCGAAGTCCTCGTATAACCAATCTTCGGCATTCCAGATGGGGATTTCTTTGTGCTGAGCAGGATCAGGATTCGGATTCTTCACTAGGTTCCTCTGTTGTCGTTATGCGATTTGGCGTGCCGCCACTCTCTGTGCAGCGTACCGTGCGTTAAGCCACCGGATCAGGGCCGCATCCTGCACCTCTCCGCGCAGGCAACGATTGATCTCGATTCCCGCGGCTTCAAAGAAGCGAACAAATCCGTCGAAGCGGGGCCGCACATATGCTGTCTGCAAGGTTTGCAGCGTGCCGGAAAAGAAGCCGTCGGCCATGGCGTTAATCGACGAGTCGCTCCATGCGGCCAGGCTGGCAGGTTGACCTCCTTCGCGGAAATAGATACCTCGCTGATGCTCGGGGCTCACCAGCCATTTGGCATAGGCGATGGCTTCCGATGGATGCGGGCTGTGCTTGCTGATTGCAACGCCGGTTCCGCCCAGCATGGTTCCGGCGCATCCGCGCGGGCCGGCGGCCGGAGCATTGGTAAACTTTAATCGCACAAAATTGCCAACTCGCGAGTAGTTTGAGTATCCGAAACCGTACGGACAGTAGACCGCGTCGGAACTGTTGATCATGAAATCGTAAACCTGGATCGGATTCCACTCCACGGACCGCGGATGGGACAGTGCGATAAGCGCGTGAAGTCGATCAACCACCTCGGCGGCGACCGAGTCTTCTACGAACAGCTCGCCCTCCTCAGGGATGGGGGAACCGAGATTCGCGCTCAACGTGAAAAAAAGACTGATCGCATCCGTCGGACATGCAGGCACCACGATATATTTACCCGCTTTGCGCGCATTCTTTCCGACTTTCAAAACATCCTCGAAGGTGTTAGGGACAGCGGGCGACAGCGTTAGCAACAGATCAGGGCGATAGGAGGCGACTTGCGTGGCGGCATCAATCGGGAAAGCCCAGAGGCCACCACTGTACCAATAAGATTCCCAGGAAGGGCCCACCGAGTCGGCCGCAAAATGAAGTTTCTCAGCTTCGCGGATCGAAGGAGCAAGGTCAACGAACGCCCCATGAGCCGCGGCGAATCCGACGAACGGGTGATCCACGATGAGCAGATCGTAACGCTCTAGATACTGCTCGATCGGTGCTTCGCCAAACTCCCGCAAAGTTCGCCGGTCCCAATGGATGGTGATTTCAGGATGTTGTTTTTCGTATTTGGAAATTCCTCCGAGCAAGGGGGCGTAGCCTCGGGGATGATCCCAAGTCAGCCCTTTGAGAATGATTCCCACATACGCCTCGCTCTTGAGAAGATTTTTTTCACGTCAGGTCAAGCAGGTGGCCGCTTTTCCGCCAGCAAAATGTGCTCGCAATACAAGACCACTTCATCGCGCTGGTTCAACACTTCACACGCTTCAACGACGCGACCCATCCCTTTGCGTTTCGCGTCTTCCTGCTTTTCCCGGACGGTAACGCGAGTCCGCAGCGTGTCTCCGATGAAGACAGGCTTGGGGAAACGTAGCCGGTCATACCCGTAGGTGAAGGCGACGGGATTGATCTGACTCGCCGTGAGGCCGATACCGATCGCGAAGGTCATGGTGCCGTGGGCAATGCGCTGGCCAAAGGGAGTCTGGCGAGCAAATTCCGCGTCCACGTGGTGCGGGAAGTAATCTCCGGTGTGCCCGGCATGAATGACGACATCGGTTTCGGTAATCGTGCGTCCCGAGGTGATTCGCTGCGCGCCGACCACGTAGTCCTCGAAGTACGCAGTTCGCGTCATGACAGCACTGTGCCGGAAGAAAGTTCCAGCCGCTTACCGCCGATGGCTAAGGACAGCTCGCGCGAAGCCAGGCTCAACACCTCCTTGACCTGCGGCGGACCCACGCTGGCGCCGATGCGCGCGAGAAAAGGAACGGTGATCGCCGCGATCGCTTCTCCGTGCTGATTCAGTACTGGGTAACTGATGTTCACCACTCCGTGAACCAGATAGCTGGCCAGTTCCTCATAGCCGCGCCGGCGAATCTGGCCCAGGTGGCGGTAGAGGCCAGACGGGACCGATTTTCGAGAGCGGAGGCGCCACGCCTCCAACGCCCGGGCACGAACCTCATCGCTTTGAAAAGCCAGAATCACGTGCCCGGAAGATGTGTTCAAGAGGTCGACGTTCGCTCCCAGCCGAACCGAGAAACCCATGTTCCCTGGCGCGTCGAACTGCGCGACGATGACTACCTCAGCATGGTTGAGCATGGCCAGATGGCAGGATTGTCCGGTCTCACTCGCAACCCGGTGCACCAGCGGACGCGCCTGCGTGATCAACCGTTGCAGCGGATGATGATGGTGGATAATCTCAAAGAGTTTCAACGTGAGCTGGTAGCGCTCGTCCAGTCCCGTGCGCGAGATGTAGCCTCGCTCCTCCAGACACACCAACATACGGAAAACTTCGTTGATGGTGCGGCCAAGACGGTTGGCGATCTCACTATGGGTCAGGGCTTCTGTGACCGAAGCAAGGAGTTCCAGGATGTCCAAGCCTTTTTCAAGGGCTGGAGCTGTGTAGCGAACCGTCCTGGAACTCGCTCGCCGCCGGGATGGGGGGGCATGTCGGATGGTCATGTTTTAAAGCATCTCTAGCCTACAACATTATTTTTCTAATGAAAACATTATTTTATAAGTAGAATCGGTGATCGTGACCAATTCCGCTCCTCGCAACGATGTGAATCTTGACAGACCGCTCAATGGCATTCTGGTGTTGGACTTTAGCCAATTTCTATCCGGTTCATTGGCGACGCTTAGACTGGCAGACATGGGCGCCCGCGTGATCAAGATCGAGCGACCCGGAGCCGGAGACCTGGGCCGCACGATTTATTTGAGCGATACCGATGTGCACGGCGAGAACACACTTTTTCATGCCATCAATCGCAATAAAGAGAGCTACGCGGCAGATCTGAAGAACCCCGCTGACCTCGATAAACTGCGCCGGTTGATTGCGCGGGCTGACGTGATGGTGCAGAACTTCCGCCCAGGAGTAATGGAACGGCTGGGACTAGGCTACGACCATGCATCGCAGATCAACAACCGTTTGGTATATGGGATCGTGTCGGGATATGGAAATGCTGAAGCATGGCGTGATCGGCCTGGGCAGGATCTGCTGGCGCAGGCACGTTCCGGAATCATGTGGCTCAGTGGCGATAACGGAGATCCTCCCACGCCGATGGCCTTGGCCATCGCCGACATGCTGGCCGGACACAATCTTTGCGAGGGAATCCTGGCCTGTTTGGTGCGACGCGGCGTGACTGGCCGAGGCGGGTTGGTGGAAACCAGTCTGATTGAAGCGTTGCTGGATTTTCAATTCGAAGTGCTCACCACGCACTTGAACGATGGGCGACGACCGCCGCGGAGAAGTTCGTTCCGCAATGCCCACGCCTATCTGGCGGCGCCTTACGGAGTTTACGACACTGCGAATGGTTACCTGGCGCTGGCCATGACCCACCTGCCGACATTGGGCAAGTTGCTCGATTTGCCCGCGCTTCAGGAAATTTCGAATCCGGCCGACGGATTTCGCCGTCGCGACGAGATTAAGCAGACCATCGCCAAGCGTCTCAAAGAGCGCACTACTGAGCAATGGCTGGAGATTTTGAATGCCGCCGATATCTGGTGCGCGGAGATTCTGGATTGGCCTAAGCTTTGCGCCAGTAAAGCCTTCGAAGACCTTGCCATGGTACAAACTCTGCGAGACGGGCGAGGGATCGAGATTCTCACGACCCGTCTTCCGATTCGCCTCGACGGAGATCTACTGACCAGCGAGCAACTCGCTCCTCGAGTGGGGCAACACACCGAAAGTATTCAGACGGAATTTGGACTCTCCGAGAAACCTGACTCAGCATAATTTCTGCCGCGGCGGCGAACAGCCGTGCTTTCATTGCGAACGGACTTAGTTAGTTCAATCGGTAGACGCGAACGGCATTGTCGTGGAACAACTTTCTCTGATTTATTTCGCCGGCGCTTTGCGTGATTGACAGTAACGCCTCCACCCACTGTTGATAACTGGCGGAAAGCGTACAAACAGGCCAGTCGCTCCCGAAGAGTATGCGGTCCCAGCCGAAGCTGGCGATTGTGTGTTCGACGAAAGGACGCAGGTCTTCAGCCGTCCATTTCTCGGGATCCGCGTAAGCTACGAGCCCAGAAACTTTGCAAAATACATTCGGGAACTTCGCGATCTCCGTCATGTAAGAACGCCACGGGTCGAAATGTTTTTCTTTAACTTGCGGCACCCCGCAGTGGTCGAGGATGAAAACTATATTCGGACACTTGGAAATTAATTTGATCGCGATGGGAAGCTGCCGGGCCAGAACGCAGATGTCGAACGAAAGACCGTAACCGGAGAGTGCAGCTACGTTCTCGATGAACGTTACTCCCTGCCCCACTTCATCCGGTTGAGTATGGAGTACGCGACGAATTCCCTTGAGTTTGGGATGACCTGCGATCTTGTCCAGATAGAATTTGAAATCCGCGCGCTCCGGCCGGCCACACGCCACAACGCCTTCCAGTGGATTGTCAGGTTGATCGGCAAGCGCGAGCAGATGCCGCGTCTCCTCGAGCATGTAGGGTTCGTCGACGTCGGCTTCCAGGTGCACCGACTTCACCACGTTCAGCCCCTTGGCCGCGGTAAGATAATCTTGCATTCGAAACGAGCGGTTCAGTTGCGGAAGCGAATCGAGCCATGAGTAACGAAAGAGATCCAAATCCCAGAGATGCTGGTGCGTGTCTATGATCTGCATAGTGCTTGACCGGGCGGAAACTTTAACTGCACCCTTGGGAAACTGTCAAATCAGTCGCAATGAAAAACCTCTTCCATGTTGGCCCACCACTCCCCCGCGGCGCGAGATTCCAAGGGCTTCTGCATCGGCATCATAACGGCCCACCATTCCTGGGTCTTCGGATCCGCCGCCATTTTCGCCATGTCCGCAGCGTAATTCTTGCCGTGATATTCGAAGTATCCAAAAAGGAAATCGTCTTTTAGGTAGATGGAATAGTTCCGAATGTTGCAAGCCCGGATCATGGCGAGCACCTCTGGCCACACTGCCGCGTGATATTTCTTGTAGGCTGCAAGAGACTCCGGCTTTACGCCGATTACAGAACCGTAGCGCTTCATGTCAACGTCCTTTCACGAATCGGCTTGCAAGTTCGAGTGTTCAACTCAGACTGGCAGCGAGAGACACGTTTGCACTCCCTAAAGCCGCTCTACTATATTCGATGGCTTTGAAAGCTGGCTATAGTTCGTGAGAGTCGAAGCGACTCGTCGTCGCAGCAACTGACATGACACACCATAAGATTACTTCACTGGCGACACGTGATGTGCGCTTCCCTCTCGAGGCAGGCGCGGGCAGCGACGCGGTGCACTCGGGTGGCGAGTATGCGTTTGCCACCACACTGCTCGGGTCCGACGCAAAAATCTTCGGCACCGGCATCGTGCTTACGCTCGGCCTGGGAAACCAATTAGTTTGTGAAGCGATTGAATGGCTTGGCGAGGAACTGGCTGGCCGGGACATTGAAGAGCTGATGGCAGATTTTGGGACGGTCGCGCAGAAACTTGCTCAACATCCTCAGCTTCGCTGGCTTGGTCCTCATAAAGGCGTGGTCCATCTCGCGCTCGCCTCACTCACCAACGCGTGTTTCGATTTGTGGGCCAAGAGCCGCGAGGTGCCCCTATGGCGATTGCTTTTGGATCTCGATGCAGGAAAGATCGTCGACCTGCTCGACTTGAGTTATCTGGAAGACGTACTCACCCGGGAAGAAGCCGAGGCTATGCTGCGCAAACAGGCGAGTTCTCGGCGAGAACGGGAGGGCATCTTACGCAGCGGTTATCCCGGATACGACACATCCGTCGGTTGGTTCCAATACGAAGACAATCAAGTAAGGGACCTGGCGGGGCGAGCCATGGAGAAAGGGTTTCACGCTTTCAAGCTGAAAGTTGGATCCCGTGATGGCCAGCGCGACCTGCGGCGCGCATCCATGCTGCGCGAACTCGTCGGCCCGGATGCGCTGATCATGCTCGACGCTAACCAGCAGTGGACGCTTCCTCGAGCGCTCGATATGTGCGAAAAGCTTCGCGATATGTCTCCTTACTTCGTAGAGGAACCAACGCATCCCGATGACATTCAAGCGCACCGCACGCTCGCCGAGGCGATCAAGCCAATCCCGATTGCGCTGGGCGAGCACGTTCCCAACCGAATCATGTTTAAAAATTTCATGCAGGAGGAGGCGGTGCAGATCGTGCAGGTAGACTGTACGCGGGTTGCCGGAATTTCCGAGTTCCTTGCGGTGAGCCTGTTGGCCCGAAAGTTTGGCTTGCGGGTTGTTCCGCACGTGGGGGATATGGGACAGATTCACCAGCATCTGGTGCTGTTCAATCACATTGCCATGGGGCACGAAGCGTTATTCCTTGAGTGCATCCCGCATCTCCAGCCGCACTTCGTAAATCCCGCTCGCGTAGAGAACGGCGTCTATGTGAGCCCGCAAGCGCCAGGTTCCTCTTCCGATCTGAAAGGCGTGCGGCCGGGAGCATAATCCGCTTTACGCGGTGATCTCTTCCGGGCGGACAGCGCGTTTCTCGGCCATGGAACGGTACTCAGCAAACACAACCTGCAAAGTTCGCAGGTTGTCGCGCCCGTTGGTCTCGGGCTCGGAGCCGTCTTCGATCGAACGCATGAGGGATGCCATCGGGCCAACAAACGCATCCGGAATCCACATGCTGTCGAGACGAGCGGAGAACCAGTAACCCGGATTGCGCTTAGACATGAACTCCAAGGTATCCGGGCGGCCTTTAGGATAGTTGTACATTAGTCCGATCGTTCCTTTGATCACCCCTTTCGTGCCTTCGAAACGAAAAATGGCATAGGGATCGTCCTGCCACGTGGTGTGGCAAACATCGATCAGAACTTGCAATCCGGACTTGTAATCCCAGATTGTGAGTGTTTTGGTCTCGGCTTGCGTGGTTTCTCCTGGATCTCGACTTCCGCTGGTGAAAACATAGGCTGGATCGCCCAGCAAATAGCGCAGTGAATCAATGTAGTGAATGCTGTGGAACATAATCTCAAGATGTTTGCCCTGATAAATCCAGGGCCAGAGACTCCAATCGGTTTTGCAGTGAACCTGAATGGCGCCGTACGTGGGCGTGCCGAGCCAGCCGTCATCGATCAGAAGGCGAGCGCAACGGATGCCGGCATCCCAGCGCATTTGTTGGTTAACCGCGATTTTCACCTTTGCGCGTTCCGCGAGTTCGACACTGCGAACTGCTTTTGCATACTCATCGGAGAGGGGTTTCTGGCACAGCAGATGTTTGCCGGCAGCCGTGCCTTGTTCAACGATGGCGAACTGCTCGGCGGGATAGACAGCTATGTCGACGATTTCGATCTCCGGCTGACGTAGTAGCTCATCGACGCTGGCATACACTTTGCCGATTCCATGTTCTTTGGCGGTATGTTCCGCCTGCTCATGATTCCGATCGGTGATGCCTACGACTTTGAATCCAGCTCTCTTGTAGGCGGGCAGGTGCGCATAGTTGACAATCCCACCGGCGCCGACAATGCCGATTCCGTGGTCCATGCGCTGCGGCGATTTCGGTTTGTAATCGAGATGCGGGAAAACATCAGGAAAGTCCGAGTCTCTTTTCATAGCTGTTGACGCGCGAATGCGCTGGCGCAATCGCAAACTCTAGCAGCAACTACAGACGCAGGCAAAACTAATCTTTCGTGAGCAAGTTACCGAGCGATTGTTTATGCCGCAATGCGTTCTATCCTTTGAAACCATGACGGATTTTCTCAAATCCTCACATCCCGGACTTGCGAAGTTGAATCTGTTGGTTTAGGATTGCCACTTTTTTGCACGGTGCTGATCAATCCAACGCACGCGGACCAAGAAGGGAATTTGTCTGATGAAGCTGATTCGATTCGGCGAGCTTGGCAAAGAGCGCCCAGGGCTTATCACGGAGGACGCGACGCGTCTGGATGTTTCCGCCTTCGTGGCGGACTACGATGAGGCCTTCTTCGCGAATGACGGACTCTCCCGGTTGAGACGATGGTTGATCGAGAACGCTGCTTCGGCGCCGCGGGTTGCGCAATCGGTGCGCCTGGGAGCGCCGATCGCCCGTCCCAGTAAGATCGTCTGTATCGGGTTGAACTTTCGTGATCACGCCAGAGAAAGCAAAATGGAAATCCCGGATGAGCCAGTCATATTTTTCAAAGCTACTACCTCAATTGCCGGGCCGAATGATGATCTGGTCATTCCGAAGAATGGACGAAAGGTGGATTGGGAAGTCGAGTTAGCGGTCGTGATCGACAAGAAGGGCGGTTATATCGAGCGGGAAGACGCTCTCGAATATGTGGCTGGCTACGTTCTGCACAACGACTATTCCGAGCGCGCATTTCAGTTGGAGCGTGCCGGACAATGGGTTAAGGGAAAGAGTGCCGACACGTTTGCCCCGCTGGGGCCGTTCCTGGCGACGCGTGACGAGATTACAGCTATCAGCAATTTGGGAATGTCGCTGAAGGTTAACGGCGTCTTCCGGCAACGCAGTTCCACTAGCGAGATGATTTTCGATATACCTTTTCTCGTCAGTTATGTCAGCCAATTCATGACGTTGCTACCCGGCGATGTCATCAGCACCGGTACGCCAGCTGGCGTTGGATTGGGCATGAAGCCCCCTCCGTATCTGAAAGTGGGCGATGTGGTTGAGTGGGGAATCGACCGGCTAGGCGAGTCGCGACACAAGGTGGTCGCGTGGCAGCGATAACGACCCATAAGGTTAAGTTTCTCCCCGTGACATACCCAAGGGCCGCGACTTCTGCTTTAAGATGTCAAGGTGTTTTCGCTTATCGAGGTCAAAGGGTCCCGATCCGTTCTGCTTCTGGCAGTGCTTTCACTCCTGGCAACATGGCTAGTAGCGCAGGCCACGAAGCCAGAGGCAGGGAGAGCCAAACCGGGCGAAGTTCACTTCGAAGACCTTGCCCAGCAGGCCGGACTAACTGCCCTCAACGTATACGGCGGTGGCACTCACAAGGAATTCATCATCGAAACCACCGGCAACGGCGCCATCATTTTCGATTACGACAACGATGGCTGGCCTGACGTTTTTCTTCCCAACGGCTCAACTGTAGAGGGATTCCCAAAGGATCAAGCGCCGACCGGACACCTGTATCACAACAATCGCGACGGTACATTTACCGATGTGACCGCCCGCGCAGGACTGGCGCGCTCCGGCTGGGGGCAAGGAGGTTGCGTCGGAGATTATGACAACGACGGTTATCTCGATCTGTTCGTGACGTATTGGGGACAGAGCGTGCTGTATCACAACAACGGCGACGGCACGTTTAGCGATGTGACAGCCAAGGCTGGACTCAAGACTTCGCGAGACGCGTGGAGCACCGGTTGCAGTTTTGTCGATTACGATCGCGACGGCAAGGCAGATCTCTTTGTCGTGCGCTATGTGGATTTCAGTTACGACTCCGTTCCCCGGCCGGGACAAGGACGATGGTGCCAGTGGAAAGGGATTAACGTGATGTGTGGGCCGCGGGGATTGAAGCCGGGTGTGAATGCGCTTTATCACAATAATGGCAACGGCACGTTCACTGACGTCTCGCAAAAATCCGGCATTCTCAATACCACAGGATGTTTTGGATTTACCTCGCTGACTGCAGATTTTGATTATGATGGTTGGCCCGATATCTATGTTTCGTGCGACTCAACCGCCAGCCTTCTCTATCACAATAGCCACGACGGCTCGTTTGCCGAGATCGGCAAGAAGGCAGGCGTAGCCTACAACGAAGACGGCTCGGAGCAGGCGGGCATGGGGCTTTCTGCCGATGACTTTACTCACAGCGGCTGTCAGGACATTGTCAAAACCAATTTCAGCGACGACACTCCCACACTCTACCGCAACCGCGGCGACAATAACTTTGACGACGTTACCTATAGCGCGGGGCTTGGCAAGATCAAGACCTGGCTCGGATGGGGCGTGCAATTCTACGACTTCGACAACAGCGGGTGGCCCGGAATCCTCATCGCCAATGGTCATGTTTATCCGGAAGTGGAAGGCAAAGCATTGGGGACCAGCTATCGCGAACCCAAGGTTGCATACTACAACCTGCACGACGGAACATTCGCCAATATCACAGCAGAATCGGGTTCGGTTTTGGCGGAGCTACACTCGGGTCGGGGTATGGCGCTCGGCGATCTGTTCAACGATGGTCGCCAGGAAGCCTTGGTAAACAATATGAACGAGAAGCCGTCGCTCTACTACAACACGGCGCCGGTCGGGAACTGGATCAGCTTACAGTTGGTCGGTGTGAAATCGAATCGCGCAGCTTTAGGGGCAGTCGTGACCCTGGAACACGGAAGTGATAAACACGAGAAAGAAGTGCGCAGTGGGGATGGCTACATTTCGCAGAGTGATCTCAGGCTGCATTTTGGCTTGGGCAAGTCCGTCAGAGCTGAGAAAATTGTGATTCGCTGGCCCAGCGGATTAGTCGAGACGCTCTCCGATCTTCCCGTGAATCAGTACTACGTTGTGCGGGAAGGCAGCGGTGTTGATAAAAGCAAGACTCGCGGGGTCAGTTCGGTGCGGATCGAGGTGCCGGTCAGCAAAGCCAGGTAGCCGAGTCGTCGGGCCCCACTAGGTTGCGTTCCCAGCGGAGATGATCGCGATCGCAACCAACAGTAAGGCGACTCCGGCCCAGTTGTACGCCAAGGCCCGGCGGCTCGCACCCTTCCATTCGCCAGAGGCGGCGCCCCAGAACAAAGCGGCGATAATATCAATCGTCATAAAGATGGGCCACCCTACAATTCCACCCAGGGTGCCCAGCGACGCTGCGCCCATTCCGTAAAGTACAATTCCGCCGAACCATAGCAAGCCCATCGAAACGCCGAGCAGCCAGTAGGTGGATGGACTGCCTTCACGGAATACCGACCATGTCCGGTTCTTGTTCAGCAGATAGACACAGTAAAGGAAATTAGCGACGAACCCGCCGGTTGCGGTAAGCGCCCAAATCGGATTTGCTGCCATCGCATTCCTCGCTCCTGCCTGCAGAGCGCGCAGCCTCAGTTCATCGCCGAAGACGAAGCTGAAGTTCATCATCGAAGAAAAAATCCCGGAAAAGATACAGATCAACAACCCGGCGGTGAAACCGGAACGCACGCTTGTGGCGGTTCCCAAGTCATGTTCGCGAGTGCGTCCGGCGAGCGCGAGAAAAACGAGCCCCGCGACCATAACGGCAGTGCCGACGATTAAAGCCAGCCCACGTTTCGCTGCCAGTTGGTCGGGATGAAGAAGCGCCAGCGGAAGCAACGAGCCAAACGAAGCGGTAATGCCGAGGATCAAGGCGAACCCGAGTGCCATTCCCACGCGGCTTATCCCGAGGCCAAACAACGTCGCGCCTACGCCCCATAGCAACCCCAACACAAGCACTTTGATCAGCGTAGACATCGAAGCCCCGGCGTAAACGCTGGTGACATTCGGTACGGTGGCAAAGTTGATAATCCATGGGAACACGATCAGGCCGAACAGTGCGAAGACCAACCAGCTGTTTTCCCATCGCCAGGCGGACATCCGTTTCATGGGAACTGCAAAACTTCCTTGGAGAATCCCCGCCAGCGTAACCATTCCGATTCCCCACAGTAGTGACTGGTTCATTCGATCTCCATGGGTAAAGGCTTGCAGCATGGACTACGCCGCCCTTGGTCGTCAAGCGACTTCGGCAAGATCCGATTGCGCTGGTTTCGGTGTTTGGGCTAAAGTGCGCTGAATGCTGCGACGCGCATTGAAGCAAATCGAACTCCCGGACTGTGACAGGTGCAACTGACGTCGCGCATGAAGTCTCTTGACCATCTCGCCAGTTGGGCTGCGATAACCTTGGGCACTTTGCTGTTGGTGTTCGTTGCTTCCCACACGAATTTGTTTGGTGGAATCGTCTCTGCCGATCAGAATTCCAATGCCAATGGCGGCTACGTTGGCTCTCGAACCTGTGCGAAATGTCACCCCAGCATTTGTGAGTCTTTTTCACGAACTGATATGGGGCACTCCATGTCGGAGATCAATCCCTCCCTCCTCGAAAAAATGCCGGCATCAGCCAGCGTCTTCGATTCCAAACTCAATCGCCATTTCGAGACCTATACACGCGACGGAAACCTTTACCAAAGCGAGTACGAAGCGGCTGCTGATGGCAAGGAAGTTTTTCGCGATGCCCGCAAGGTGGAATGGATCATTGGTTCGGGCGCCAACGGCAGCGGCGCCATCGTCCGAGAAGACGATTATCTTTTCGAAGCCCCGCTTTCGTTTTACGCGAAGATCCGGGATTGGGCACTCTCTCCCGGATTCGAATTTGGCGACTACGGTTTCAATCGTCCTATTCTTCCTGGGTGTATCGTGTGTCACAGTGGCCAACCCAAACCTCTTCTGGAGGGAAACGGCCGTTTTCAAAATCCGCGTTTCATGGAGCTGGCCATCGGTTGCGAGAACTGTCACGGTCCGGGCCAGACACATGTGGCCGCTGCGCAGATGGGTTCTCCGTTGGGCTCGATTACGAATCCGGCCAAGCTTTCGCCTTGGCTGGCGGATAACATTTGCATGTCTTGCCACCAAACTGGGGACGCTCGCGTATTGCGAGCGGGAAAAACGTACCGTGACTTTCTCCCAGGTGCTGAACTGGACGCCACGCTTAGTATTTTCCTGGTTCCATTCGGTCGCGAGTCGGCGCCCAAAGATGATTTGCTGGAACACTACCTTTCCATGCGCCTCAGCAAGTGTTATCTGAAGAGCAATGGACGGCTGAGTTGCATCAGTTGCCACAATCCTCACCTGCAACCTTCGCAGCAGGAAGCTCCGGCTTACTTTCGCCAGAAATGCCTGGCCTGTCATACCGAGAAAAGTTGCGCAGTACCGCTGTCTCTACGGCAACACAAGACCCCGCCCGATGATTGCGCCGGTTGCCACATGCCCAAGCGGGACTTAACCGTGATCTCCCATTCCGTTCTCACCAACCACCGTATCGTTGCTCAGGCCGAAGAACCATTCCCCGAAGCTGCTTTCCACATGACCACAGCTCAGCTTCCGGACCTCGTGCATCTCAGCGCACATCCGGCGAGGCAGGATGCGCCATTGCCGCTGACGCTCCTGCAAGCTTATGGGCAAGTCATGCTGGCGCATTCCGAATATCGGGCTCGTTACTGGTCGGTTGCAGAACAACTCAAGGCTACTCAGCCGGAAAATGTACACGTGCTGGAGGCGCTGGCTGATGAAGCTCTGGCGAAAAGAAATACCGGGGACACGACGCTCGCGATTCGATATCTTCAGAACGCGATCCAGCACGGTTCGACCGCGTCCGAGGATTTCGAGGAATTGGCAAAGCTGCTTGTCGTGGCTGATCGTCAATCCGATGCACTTGACATTTTGCGGCGGGGAATGGAGGTAGCTCCTTATGATGCCGAACTCTATCGCCTGAGCACAAAGACCTATTTTGCGCTCAACAAAATGCAAGAAGCTTGCGAAGTTGCTACCCAGGGAAAGCAGAAATTTCCGCAAGACGACGTGATCCAGAATCTCTCGAAGCGGTGTGAAAACATTCCGGCAGGAGCGCGTAATTAAGCCTTGGTCCTGATTGCCCCGGCGTTCAGATCCGGGCTGAACCGAGCCTGTCGGTGCGGCGAGGATTTGATCTTTCGGGTTCACGTTGTGAAAATCCCATCGCTGCCGAAATCGCGCGCGCTGCATCGGTGACCGCTCCTGACAGCGCAGCCACCTGGCTGGGGCTGACTCGGGTCACAGGTCCGGAGACACTTACGGCGCCGATTGGTTCATGGTCGGCGTTAAGAATTGGGGCGCTCACGCAGCGCGCGCCCTGAACGGCTTCCTCATCGTCTACCGCGTAGCCTTGCCGCCGGATCTTCTCGAGTTCCTGGCGGAACTGCACCAGGTTCATAATGGTTCTCGGCGTCGCTGGTTGGAACTTGATCGTGCTCAAAATACTTTCTCGCGCTTCCGCAGGCAGAAAAGCGGCCAGCGCTTTTCCCAGCGCAGTCACGTGCAACGAACGCCGTGTGCCCACCCGTGATGAAAGTCGGAATTCGTGCGGGCTCTCCATTACATCCACGTAGAGCACAGTTCCCTGATCGAGAACCGCGAGGTTCACGGTTTCCTGAGTTGATTTCCACAACTCCCAGAGTATCGGCCGGGCGACCGCTTGCAGCGTCGCTCCCTGATTACCGCGCGCCGACATCTGCGCCAGTCGCGGACCAATCAGGTAGGCTCCTGCCTCGGTTCGAATGAGGTAGCCCTCGCGCTCCAGATGTTTCAGAAATCGGTGTGCAGTGCTTTTGTGAATACCGGTTGTATCGCAGATAGCTTTCAGTCCCAACCCGGCAGAAGAGCCTTGCAGGGCTTCAAGAATCCGCAAAACTTTAGAGATGACGCCCACAGATGCCGCACCAGAATTAGCTTTTGCAACCCGCTGCATGGCTTGCCTCTTGCGACTTTCCGGTCTCGCTGCTGAGTTTATTCCGGGGACAATCACGCTAGTGATGCCTATCATCGCGTTTCAACATGCAGAACACTAGCACGACTTCCTACTCAAAAGCGATAGTTATGTTTCAATATGTGAAACATAATTCACTAGAATGAAATTTTTTGATTGACAATATTAGAAAAGCAGACTAGAAGCTTGTACGGATGTGGGTTTCTTTTACCGGCCATGCTGGGAGGCCGGGCGATCCGTCTAGAAGAAAACGCCGCTGAAGCAGCGGGATACTGCAGAGGCCCAACATGCGGCCTGATGCGGGGAGGATCTACCATGACACGCCAGGTTTTTTCGAATCTGCATGAGCGGTGGATTGGGATGTTGACGCTAATTCTCGCGGCCGTAGTGGTATTCGGACTCTCAGCCTCATCCGCTTGCGCCCAGGCCACCGCCGCCATCAATGGTACGGTTCGCGATTCCGGTGGCGCAGTCATAACCGATGCCACTGTCGTGTTGCACAACCACGACACTAACCTGGATCGCACAACGGTCACAAACGGCGTGGGCGCTTATGTCATGCCGAACGTACAACCGGGCAACTATGACCTAAAGGTAAGTAAAAGTGGCTTCGGCACGGCACTCAGCTCGGGAATCACTCTCGTCGTGAACCAGACTGCGACCTATGACTTCATGCTCAAGGCCGGGGGTGTCAATGAAGTCGTCAACGTCCAAGCCAACCCGGTCGCACTTGAGACCTCGACCTCCGAACTAGGTGTCGCCGTCGTAAAGGAGCAGGTCAACGATTTGCCCTTGAACGGACGAAATTTCACCCAACTGCTCAACCTCACGCCGGGCGTAAGTACTGTGAATGTGTCGCAGAACTCCGCTACCAGCGGCGGTGTCTGGTCGAATCCGGTCGGGACATTTTCGTACCCATCGGTGAACGGGCAATCCAATCGAAGCAATTTATTTCTGCTTGACGGTGTAAACAACCAGGGTTCGTTCGGCAGCACTTATGCCGTGCCCCCCATTGTTGACGAAATTCAGGAGTTCAAAGTGCAATCGCACAATGACGACGCATCGTTCGGCGGCGTGATGGGCGGAGTCGTTAATGTGGTTACCAAGTCGGGAACATCGCAGTTTCACGGGTCGGCGTGGGAGTTCTTGCGGAACAAAGATCTTGACGCGCTCAATCCGCTGATCCAGCCTAGCCTTCAGCCCCAGTTCCAGCAAAATCAGTTTGGCGCGACCTTTGGGGGCCCGCTTCCCATTCCTGGCGAACGTCCCCGGAAAACATTTTTCTTTCTAAGCTACGAGGGCTTTCGCAACCACACAGGCGCGACCAACCTCTACACCACGCCAACTACGGCGCAACTGGGCGGCGACCTGACTGGTATCGCCGGGCAAATTTATAATCCGTTCAGCGGTCAGGCGTTCATGTGCGACGCGAGCGGTAACCCGCTTCCAGCGCCCGCTAATATCCAAGGCGCGGGCACCCCTTGCAACAAAATTCCTTCCACCATGATCGACCAGAACATGGTCACTTATGCACAAAAGTTGTTTCCGGCCCCGAACCTCATGGGCAACGCCCAGTTCAACGGTCTGGACACAACCAAGACAATCACCCGTCAGGACGAAGGTAGCGGACGTCTGGACCACCAGTTCGGTCAGCACGACAGTGTGTGGGCTCGCTATACCAGCTTCCGGCAGCCGGTCACCGGATCAGGTGGTTTTGCCGGACTGTTGCACGACCAGGTAACCGACGGTTACAACGTGGCCGTAGACTACACGCATTTATTTTCTGGAAGCATGCTGGCTGAATTCCACTTCGGACGCACCAGCGTGAACATCGACCAGGGGGCCAACTTCGCGAATGCCGCGCCCAGCTTCGGCACGCAGGTGGGATTTTCTCCGAACTTCGCAGGGAATTTCAGAAGCGGGGTTTCGATGATCCCGGAAATTGTAATTCAGGGATACATTGGGAATCCCAATCCCAGTGCCCATGGCGCTGCCCAGATTGACGATACTCATGTATCGAACATCTGGGAATACGGTGGCGATCTGACAAAAACAATCGGGCGCCACACTATCAAAGTGGGAGCAAATTTCGCCAGCAATAACGCCAATGCTCTGTATCTGAACTCAAGCGTCCAGTTTGCCGCAGCGAATACGGCCAATCCTGTCGACTTGTCTGGAGGCAACGCGATCGCTTCGTTCCTTCTGGGTGATCCCAATAATGCCTCACGCCGAAATGTGATTGAAACCGAACACGGTGGCTGGGTTGATGGATTCTATGGCATGGATCAGTGGAAGGTAACCAGCAAGCTGAATGTTAATTTCGGTTTCCGGTATGACATCACGTTGATGCCGATTTATGGCGATAACGCGAACGCGAATAACTATGTGGGTGATATGGATTTCCGTAACGGAACCTACATACTGGCGCGTAACGCTCCGTCGTGTACGCAGACAAATGCGGCTCCATGTATACCCGGCGGCGTGCTCCCTCCGCACGTGGTCGTAACTCCTCTTAGCGGCACTGCGATATTCCACAACGACTACAACGATATCCAACCGCGAGTCGGTATTGCCTATGAACTTCGGCCGTCCACGGTATTGCGGGCGGGGTATGGCAGATTCTTCGATAACTGGGCGGCGATCACGCAAACCGCGCAAAACTACGAAGGCACCTGGCCGAGCTTGGACCAACTCGGAGCTAGTAACATTAACCCGGTTACCGCTGGCCATCCGACTGTGAAGGCGGAGGATCCATTCGGCCTGGGCAGTGGAAGTCCAATCACCGGCCCTACGCCCTTTACCCAGTCGACGTGGTTTGCTGATCCGTATTTGAAGCGGCCCTATGCCGACCAATGGAATTTCGGCGTGCAGCAACAAGTAACTTCCGCTGCGGTGCTGACCGCCAATTACGTCGGCTCAGTCGGTCGCCGCCTTGATATTGGAGGAGCGTACAACGTCGCTATGGCTGCTGGCGGAAACGCGAACTGTCCGTCCTTCGCGGCAAACCCGAACGACTTTAATTGCGGCGCGCCCTTCCCGTACATTGGAGCGACCGCCTACGACCGCAGCCAGGGAAAGAGCAGCTATAACGCTTTGCAAGTTTCGTTGAATGGCAGAGAGCAGCACGGCCTGACTTACCTGGTTTCGTACACCTGGTCGAAGAGCCTTGATCTCGGCTGTTCGGGCTGGTATGGAGTGGAAGGCTGCTCCATTCAAAACCCCTACAACCTGCAGGCGGACAAGGGTCCTGCGGCTACTGACCTTCCGCAAATCTTCTCCGCGGCGTGGGTTTATACCTTGCCCTTTGGCAAGGGAGGCAAGCTGTCATCGGGTAGCCCGGTTGTGAACGCGTTGATCGGAGGCTGGAACCTGAACGGCGTTCTTTCATTAAATTCGGGAACCGCTTTCGATGTAGGAAGCGGTAAAGACATCGCGGAAACGGGCAATTACAACTACGGCAACGGATATGGCTACGAGCGAGCCAATCTGGTTGGCAATCCATATCCTGCCAATAAGGGTCCCGCGGAGTGGATTAACGTAGCAGCGTTTCAAACCCCCGCTTTGGCTACGTTCGGAAACCTGGGTCGAGATTCACTGCGCTCAGACTGGAACAAAAATCTGGATCTTTCGCTCTTCCGCCAGTTCCCGATTACAGAACGATTCCGGCTGGAGTTTCGGTTCGAGATGTTTAACGCAACCAACACTCCCGTCTGGGCAATTCCAGTGTCGAGCTTGGAGGCTCCAAACTTTGGCGCGGTGACGCATACGGCCAACGTACCTCGACAATTACAATTCGCCCTCAAGCTTTATTATTGAGCGCTGCTAAGGCGCGGCAAATTGACGTAGCATGGCGGGCGTGCACCCAACTGAGTAAACCGGGAAAGCGCCCGCTATACTTTTCTTTGGTGCAGGCAACTTTTGTTCATCTGACGGCAGAAGGACGAGCGAACCTGAAAGTCTCTGGAGATGTACGGGGTGAGGACACAAACCGCTAGATATTCGCTCTCGAAGCTGAGTGTCTGGATGACGCTCGCGGGCTCAATTTGCGTGGCTGCACAGAATCCCGCGCCGGTCCACAACACTTCTGAACGACACGCAGGCGCGTTGCCCAAGTCATGTCTCATTCGGACCGGCGCTTCAGAAAAGATTTCGGCAATGCTCGAAACCGTTCAGGATCATCCGACCGCTGGCGCTTATAACACCCTGGGTGCTCTGTACGCCCAGGCAAACAGGGTGACATGCGCGATTGTGGCTTTCGAAACTTCGCTGAAGTCGGAAAACCAGAATTGGGAAGCTCATTACAATCTGGCCCTTGCCCTTTTACAAAAAGGAGATCGAAGCCAAGCCGAGAGGGAGCTGCGGACAGCACTTCAGCAGAAGCCGGATTCGGTCAGCTCTCATTTCGCGCTTGGAACATTGTTTGAAGGCGAGGAAAAGCTAGGGCAGGCGGAAGAAGAATTTCGTTTGGCTCTGAAAATTGATCCGCATTTCGCAGCTGGTGCCCTCAAACTCAGTCAGGTTTTGATCAGCGAAGGCAAGCCACAGGCGGCAGTCGCTTGTTTGGAAGAGGCAGCGAAGCAGGCGCCACCGGATCAGACTGAACCGTTGCAAGCGGCTCTGGGCATCGCCTACGCGGAAAACGGCGACATGGAGCGGGCGCTAACAGCGCTTAAAAATCTTGTTGCATCGCAGCCGGGTTCTGCGGATGCCCATTTCAATCTGGCGTTGCTCTATGCCAGGCAAAGCCAGTCGGGAGACCAGGAAGCTGCCGTGCCAGAATTCCGCGCTGCGCTGCGGCTTGACGCCAGCATGGATGTCGCCAGAATTGCATTGGGCCGGGTGCTGATATCTGTGGAGAAGTATTCCGATGCGGTTCCTGTTCTCCTGGAGTATAACCGCCGCGAACCAAAGGATGCTCAAGGCTTCGACGCCTTGGGCGTGGCATACCAGGAGCTCAAGAAATCGGATGCGGCCCTTAATGCTCTGCAGCGCGCTACGACTCTCAATCCAAAAGATGCCGCAGTCCGCTTCCATCTCGGGATGGTCTTGGCAAGCACTGGAAAAACGGACGCAGCTATCGTTCAGTTGCAAGCCGCCGAGCGCCTCAGTCCATCCGATCTTGAAACTCATAAGGAACTTGCGTTGTTGCTGGAGAAAGCCGGCGACAAGGAGCGTTCTCGCGCCGAAAGGGCCACGCTCGCGGCTCTGAAGTCAAATAGCGACAAAGAAACTGCGATTGCCCGACTCACTCAGCAAGCCAGCCAGGATCTCTCCGCCGGAAACGCAAAGGCGGCTGCGGAAAGTTACAAGAAAGCTCTGCTGCTAAATTCGCGCGACCCCAAACTCCGCTACAACCTGTCTCTCGCCCTAGACAGGCTGGGAGATTTCGTTTCTGAGCGGAAAGAGCTGGAAAGAACCCTCAAGTTGGACCCCAACCTCACAGTTGCGCAAAATCAGCTGGGGTTGCTGGCCCTGCACAGCGGGCAACATGCGGAGGCGGAGCTGCGCTTCAAGAAGGCATTGGCGATCGATTCAAAGTTCGCCGAAGCGCAGAGCAACCTGGGCGTGCTTTACAGCCAGGAAGGAAGGAATTCAGAAGCTGCAGCGCTATTTCAGCAAGCCATAAAGAATGATCTCAAATACACGAAGGCGTACGTCAACTTTGGATTACTTCTGGCGCAACAGGGAGCGTTGGCAGAAGCCGAACAGCAATTTCGGACGGCTATCGGAGTTGATTCAAACTATCCGGATGCTTACGCTGCGCTAGGGATGCTGCAGGGTAGAACGGGACGCGGAGCGGAAGCCGTCCAGAATTTTCAGAAGGCCGTTACCCTCGAACCGACATCTGCACAGGCTCACCTGAATCTGGGCATCGCGCTGGTCGATCAGTTCGATCGTTCCGCCGGATTTAAGGAGTTTTCTGAAGCCGCCCGATTGGATCCAAACCTTGCTGCCGCTCATTACAATCTGGGCCGCTTCTTTTTCGAAACAGGCAAGTACGAAGACGCGGGGAAGGAACTAGAGACCGCAATTCGCTTACAGCCGGATTATGCGAATGCACTTTATTTTCTCGCGCTCACGGCAAAACAGGAAAACCAAGTAGAATTGTCAACCGCACTGTTACAGCGAGTCGTCGCGCTTCAACCCGACAATGCGGACGCGCAATATCTCCTCGGTCAAAACCTGGAGCATTCCGGTGATAATTCCGCTGCCATTCAGCACTGGAAAGCAGCAGTTCAGGCCGATCCCAATCACTCTCAAGCCCTGTACAACCTTGCCAAGTCGCTGAACAAGATTCATGATCCCGATGCGAAGCAATATCAAGATCGCTTCGACGCGCTGCAGAAGAGCCAGCAGATCGCTGATCGCGTTTCCGAACTCGGAAACTTTGCGTTGGAAGCGGCCAACGCGCAGAATTGGCCGCAGGCTGTGGAGCAAATGAATGAGGCCATTCAGCTTTGCGGCCAGTGTCCGCAAAGCGCTCACCTGCACAAGAATCTGGGGATGTTCTACGGGCGAACGGGAAACATCGGCGAAGCGGAGAAGGAGTTGCGTACCGCCCTGCAGTTGGCGCCAAACGACGCCGATGCACGAAACGCGTTAGCGATGCTTGAGCTCACGCATGATGAGCAGGCCAAATAAATGCTGAGCGGATCGAATCGCATACCGGGAGGTTTTTCTGAAGGGTAATTCACACACATTTCGGCTTGATGGCAAACTCGCAGTGGTCACAGGAGGGGCCAGCGGTATCGGACGCGCGGTGGCTCAAAGATTTGCCAGCAGCGGAGCCTGCGTACGCGTGCTGGACATCGACGAGGACGCCGCCAAAGCGGTGGCCAGCGAAATCGTATCCAGCGGCGGGAATGCGAAAGCCTGTCGCTGCGACGTGTCCCAGCAGGAGAGTGTGAAGGCGGTTTTCAACCAGATATTCGAGGATGGGCGCGTTCACATCCTGGTGAACAACGCCGGAATTTCTCACATTGGCAACCTGGAGGGCACCACGGAACACGATTTCGACAAGGTTTTCTGCGTCAACGTTAAGGGCATGTACAACTGCATGTATGCTTCCGTAGCCCACATGAAAGCTAACGGAGGCGGCATGATTTTGAACATGGCCTCGATCGCCGGAACCTCGGGCCTTGTGGACCGCTTCGCCTACTCCATGAGCAAGGGTGCAGTTGTAGCGATGACCTATTCGGTTGCCAAGGACTACCTGGCTCACAATATTCGCTGCAATTGCATTTCGCCAGCAAGAGTTCATACTCCCTTCGTCGATAATTACCTGCGCCGTAATTATCCCGGCAAAGAACAGGAAATGTTTGAGAAGTTGGAAAAGTCCCAGCCCATCGGGAGAATGGCTAAGCCCGAAGAGATCGCCGCTCTCGCCCTCTTTCTTTGCTCGGACGAAGCGTCGTTCATCACCGGTTCGGACTACCCGATTGACGGAGGTTTCCTGAATCTTCGCGGCTAAGTGTTTCAATTATTGCCCGCGAGAAAGAGCCGAGCCAAGAAATTGAGCCCCTTTCACCATGGATCTGCGACTCAAAGATAAGGTTGTGCTGGTGACGGGCGGCGCGAAAGGCATTGGCGCGGCCATCATCAAAACATGCGCTCAGGAAGGCGCTATTACCGTCGCGGTGGATCGGGACGCGCAGGCATGCCAGAAATTGCATGATGAACTCAGCGCCCATGGCTTCCAGACCAGTTTCATTGCTATGGATCTTTCATCGTCCGAGAACTGCAAAGCAGTTGTGCAGCAAGCGATTGCGACCTTCGACCACATCGATGCACTCGTGAATAACGCAGGCATGAACGACAAGATCGGTCTCGAGCACGGCAGTCCTGAGGAATTTATCTGCTCGCTGCAGCGGAATCTTATGCACTACTACAACATGGCGCATTACGTGTTACCACATCTGAAACGAACCCGCGGTTCGATTGTCAACATCAGTTCGAAAACCGCGATCACCGGTCAGGGAGGCACGTCCGGATATGTTGCGTCCAAGGGTGCGATCTTAGGCCTGACCCGCGAATGGGCGGCAGAATTGCTTCCCTACAGCATCCGGGTGAACGCGGTTATCCCAGCAGAAGTAATGACGCCGCTGTATCAACATTGGCTCGACACGTTTCCCGATCCGCAACAAAAACTGAAGAGTGTGGTTGCCAAGATTCCTCTCGACCGACGAATGACAGCTCCTGATGAGATTGCAGCAATGGCGGTCTTTCTCATTTCAGCGAAGGCTGCGCATATTACAGGCCAGCACCTGTTTGTAGATGGAGGTTACGTGCATCTGGATCGTGCCTTGACCTAAGCGGAGGAATATGGCCAAACCGTCCGTGCCAATTACCGAGCGCCGCTATGTGGTGCCGCTGATCTTAGTCACGAGCTTGTTTTTTCTCTGGGCGTTCGGAGTCAATCTGAACGACATTCTGATTCCCCACCTGAAGAAGGCCTTTCGCCTTTCGGACTTTCGCTCCTCATTGATCCAGACGGCATTTTTTGGAGGATATTTCCTGGCAGCGCTGCCCGCGGGTTGGTTGATGGAGAAGATCGGCTACAAACGAGGAATCCTGGTTGGCTTGCTGACATGTGCTACAGGAGCTCTTCTGTTCATCCCAGCGGCTTCGGTGAGACTATACGTCTTTTTCTTATTCGCACTCTTCGTGATGGCGTGTGGCCAGGCATTTCTGGAGGTGGCAGCAAATCCCTATGTGACTATCCTCGGCCCGCCCGAGAGTTCGGAGCGGCGATTGAATCTGGCGCAATCCTTCAACTCCGTCGGTGCTGTCGTCACTCCAATCGTTGGCGCTGCCTTCATCCTTTCTGGGGTGGAGCATTCACGCGCGCAATTGTCGGCCATGACTCCCGCGCAATTTCAAGCATACCAGGCAACCGAAGCTGCCACTGTCAGAGGAACTTACCTGGTGATTGCGGGACTCTTTCTTGCGGTAGCTGCGCTCATCTACTTTTCCCAACTGCCCGAAGTGCGCGAAGAAGATGATGACGAGATAGCGACCGCAGCCACAGGTCTCCGGGGATTGTGGCCGTATAAGCATCTGCTAAAAGGCGTTCTTGCACAGTTCTTCTACGTGGGAGCACAAGTGGGTGTCGCCAGCTTTGTAATTCGTTTTGCCCAATACGGTATGCCCGGACTACCCGAGAAACATGCCGCCAATTATCTGAAGCTGCATTTGCTCGGATTCATGATTGGCAGATTCGCCGGCTCCGCGATCATGAAGCACATCGCGGCTTCTCGCCTGCTTTCGTTGTTCGGGGTGTCGTCTTTAACTTGCCTCACGATCGTGCTGCTTGGAACCGGATTGGCGCCTATCTGGGCGCTGGTCCTGCTCGGTTTTTTTCACTCGATTATGTTTCCAACCATTTTCGCCCTCAGCCTCAAGCATCTCGGTCCACACACCAAGCTGGGTTCTTCTTTGCTGGTGATGTCTATCATAGGCGGCGCCGTTTTTCCTGCCATCATGGGCTATATCTCCGATGTGAGCAACATTCGCTATGCGTTTCTGGTTCCATTCTTCTGCCATCTCTATGTACTCTATTTCGCGACACGAGGCTACCGTCCGGCTCTCGATTTGCCGAAAGAGGCCGAGCTACGGAGCATCGCCGTCGAGAACTAACGCCCACGATTGAGGGCAAACTATGCGCGTGAAAATACTGCTAGGCGCCTGTGTAGCTGGAGCAGTTGTTGGGTGGGGTGCGGATGCGCTGGGGGCTCAGTCCGCGCAACCTTCGAATGGTACCGCGACTCTGAAGACGACGGAGCAGGTCTACAAGAACATCCAGGTACTCAAAGGAGTTCCAGCCGACCAACTCATCCCGGCCATGCAATTCATCACCGCATCCTTAGGAGTGCAGTGCGATTTCTGCCATTTGGAAAACGCGTTCGAAAAGGATGACAAGGAAACCAAGCTGACAGCCCGCAAAATGATGCGCATGATGTTCGCCATTAATAAAGATAACTTTGATGGTCATCGAGAAGTGACCTGCTACGCATGCCACCGGGGCGCGCACAAACCGGTTGTAACGCCAATCATTAATGAAGAAGCAGGCCACTTCGTTGGTGAAGAAAAGATGCCGTACGAGGAGCCGAATACCACCAGTATGCCGACTGCGGATCAGATTCTTGGAAAATACCTGCAGGCGTTTGGCGGGACCGAGGCCGCGGCTGGAATTTCAACTCGCATCCAGAAAGGGATGTTAACTGTAGGTACGGAACATTTTCCTGTCGAAATCTTCGCCAAAGCGCCAGACAAACGGATGACGACGGTACACTTCCCCGGGGGCGACAGTATTACCGGCATCAATGGTGAAGAGGGTTGGTTGAGCACACCAGGCCACGCGGTGCACGATATGAGTCCCTCAGAGGTGGATGGTGCGAAGATGGACGCAGAACTATTTTTCCCTGCCGAGCTAAAGTTGATCTTCCAAGAGTCTCGTGTAGAACATCAAGACCAGATCGACGGCCGAGGAGTCTACGTTATCAGCGCTATGCGAAAAAATCTACCGCCCGTGCAGCTTTTGTTTGATCAGCAGTCGGGGTTGCTGGTGCGCGTTCTGCGTTTTGAGGAAACGCCGCTAGGGCGCAATCCCACGGAAATCGATTACGCAGACTATCGCGAGCAAGATGGCGTCAAAACCCCGTTTCGGTGGACCGTCGCCCGTCCCAACGGAAGCTTCACTATTCAGATCGAACAGATGCAAAAAAACGTACCGATTGGGGAGGACAAATTCGCTAAACCCGCAGCCGCGGCACAATCTGATTCGCAACCCGGTCCTGGCTGAGCTGTGGACTGTCATCCAGGCGAACACATCGAACCCCGTCTCTCCCGAGGGTCCGCACCTGGAAATCGTTTCTGGCTGTTGGCTTCTGGTTAGTTCAGGAAATAGGTCCGGTAGAGCGTATCTCTTTGCACCGGTTTGAACCCGGCATCGCGGATGATGCGCCGCAACTCTTCCTCGGTCGTGCAGTTGGTCACACCCGCCGCCCGTACCACATTCTCTTCGAGCATGACCGAGCCCACGTCGTTTCCGCCGAACTGTAAGCCGAGCTGGCACACTTTCAGTCCCTGCGTCACCCAACTGGATTGCACGTTCAAGAAATTGGAGAGGTAAAGACGCGATATCGCGAGCACTTTCAAGTACTCGACCGCCGTGGCTTCGTCCCAGTGGCGTCCGCCCAGAGCCGTGTTCGCCGGCTGAAAGCTCCAAGGTATAAATGCCGTAAAGCCGCCGGTTTCTTCTTGCAGTTCGTACAGTCGCTGGAAATGATTCACGCGGTTTTCGTAATTTTCCCCGACGCCGAACATCATCGTTGCGGTCGTTCTCATCCCCAACTGGTGCGCAGTGCGATGCACATTGAGCCAATCCTCGGTCAAGCACTTGAGGCGGGCGATCTTGTAACGGACTTCGTCGTCGAGAATCTCCGCTCCGCCGCCCGGGATTGAGTCCAATCCCGCATCGCGGAGCCGCACAATCGTGTCTCGGATGCTCAGTTGGCTGTATTCCGCAATCGCGATAATCTCTGAAGCTGAATAGCAGTGCAGATGAACTTTCGGAAAACGTTGCTTGATGCCGCATAGCATCTGCTCATGCCAGTCAATCTTCAGGCCGGGATGCAGTCCACCTTGCATCAGCACTCCCGTTCCCCCCATTTCGACGGTTTCGCGAATCTTTTCGTAAATGGTTTCGAAATCGAGGATGTACCCCTCTTTCGCCTTCGGTCCTTTCAGCGGACGATAGAACGCGCAAAAAGTGCAATACTCGGTGCAGTAATTGGTGTAATTAATGTTGCGATCAATAATGTACGTCGCCACGCCTTCGGGATGGAGCTTGCGGCGCACCGCATTGGCTTCCATGCCGATGCCGATCAAGTCATCAGAACGAAACAGGTCGAGCGCTTGCTGCTTGGTCAGGGTCATGGGCGATTACATTCGCTACCGTAATTCTAGCGGAGGCAGGGCGATTGCTCCAAGTTGAACCCGCCGTCAGGCTGTTTTTCGATGCACGGGAATTCGGTCTACAGCCTTCCTGTAGCGAAGGTACTGGATCAAGGAGAGGATTCCCCCCGCGACCGCCAGGCCAATCAGTATGGCCAGAGCCGGTTTTTGGTAGCGGTCAAAGAAGCGCAGGATATGCCTTCCATACCGGGCTCCGAGGTACGCACCTATCACGTAGCGAACTCCGCGCCCGAGGATCAGGGCGGCCAAAAACTTTTGCCGTGAATACTGCATGGCGCCAGCGGCCAGCAGGAAAGGCACAAAAGGAAACGGCGGCGGAAGTATTGCGGGAACCGCGATCGCGCTGAATCCCCATCGTTCGAATCGCTTGTAAACTTTCGCGGCTCTTCTTTTTGAGAGCTTGCGTTCCATCGCTTCCTTGCCGCCTTTTCGAGCCAGAGTGTAAGTGATGTAGCCGCCCAGCACGGCTCCAATCGTCGCCATCAGGGCGTAATAAAACCACGGCTCGCGATGGCGGGCCGCCAGCCAGATCGTGAGGACGTCCATGCTCCCGGTGAGCGGAATGACGGAGTTGTCCGCGATTCCTAACAAAACCAGTCCCGGCCCACCCAGGCGGCGTAGTCGTACCCAGGTAGAAACTGCAAACAAAGAGTGGACATGTGGCAGCATTCGCGTTTGGCTAGAGTTCGTTTACAGTTGCGGAGTTGTACGGAGCGCCGAAGGCGCTAAATCATCTCCGCTTTTGCCGCATCCAGAAAGAACAATGGCGGTGCGGACGGTAATGCTCCGCATTCGCGAGCAAGTTGATAGAAGAGTTGCATGCCATCAAGGCAATCCGGATCGAGCGAATAGTGGATGTTCTCAGTCAGATAGCTTTTCACCTTCTCTCGGCTCAGGCTCAACCGTGGCGCCCAGTCGCGGACTATGTGGTCAAGACTCTCGGGGCGCAGCCCGTGGTCGCGTGATTGCTGAAACACCCTGGCGAGATCCAAATCGTGAGGCGCGTGGTTCAAGGCCGCCTGCCGTATGGCCCAGAAGGCAAAGACAAATGGCTTGCCGGTCAAACCTATCCATTCCTCGGCGAGATCGTACGTAAGATATTGGGAGCGATCGATCTTGAGGGCAGGATCTCCAATCACTAGGGCGGCGTCGTGCATCTCCAACATGTTTTCGATCTGAGGCGCCATCGGAGTAAACGTTTTATTTCCGCCCCACCATTTCGCGAACAAAACCTTGGTCAGTGCAACCGATGTCATGGATGATGTGTCGAGCGCGACGGTCTGAATCTTGTCCAACGGGACCTTACTGACCAGCAGGATAGAGCGAACCGCCAGCCGGGAAGCAATGGCTACACCGGGAAGGATTGCGAGGTGAGGGATGCTGGTATAGGCCGCTGCTGGAATGATGCCAATATCCGCGGATCCATCGTGCAAACGGGCGGCACACTGGGAAGGCAGGGTGTAGGAAATGTCGAACATCGAGCGAACGTCAGCGGAGCTACCGTCGCCATGCTCGAAATCCCACATCAGGGGCGCAGTATTAAGGTAGGAGATGGCGGAGATCCGAAGAGGTTTCATCGGGAAACTAGGTTGATTCTAACAAATTCAATGTTCATCTTACCTTGACACCGGTTTCCTGACGTGTATAGATGCCCGAAGATGTCATGGAGGTCGAAGTGGCCGAAGGCGCCGTCTCAGTTTGCAAAACCAGCGAAACATCCATGCAGTGGCTGGCCTTGGCTCTCACCCCGGGCTTGGGGCCTACGAAAGCTCGGCGAGTGATTGACTTTTTCGGCAGCGTGCAGGCGCTTTTCCGTGCATCTCTCACCGAATTGGAAGCGGCAGGCCTCAGGGCGGTCTCGGCGCAATCGCTCGGGACTGGTCGCTCGATGGAGTTGGCGCAGGACGAACTGGGAAAGGCCGCTGCCGCCGATGCGAGAATTGTGGCTCTGGATGACCCTGCCTACCCGGCACAGTTGAAACAGATTTATGATCCTCCACTTATTCTTTACGTGCGCGGGAATGAGGCCGTGATCTCGCAACCCGGAATCGCTCTGGTAGGTACGCGTCATCCTACGCCATATGGATCGGGCATGTCGGAGCGCCTGGCTTGCGATCTGGCCGCGCGTGGTCTGGTGATTTTCAGTGGTATGGCGCGGGGCATCGATACTGCCGGGCATCGCGGCGCGATCGCGGCAAAGGGTAAAACCGTGGCCGTGTGGGGCACGGGCGTCGATGAGGTATATCCGAAGGAGAACAAGAGGCTGGCGGAACAAATCTTGGCTCTGGGAGGCGCGATCATCTCTGAATTCCCAATTGGCACTTTTCCCGCGCCCCAGAACTTTCCCATCCGCAACCGCATCATCAGCGGCATATCGCTGGGAGTCTTGGTGGTGGAAGCTGCCGAATACAGCGGCACCCGCATCACCGCACGCTGCGCCTTGGAGCAAAACCGCGAGGTATTTGCCGTGCCTGGCAATGTCACCAACAAAGGCTCCTGGACCCCGAACACCCTGATCAAGCAAGGCGCGAAGCTGGTCGCCACATGGGAAGATATTTGGGAGGAACTCCCGACAGATGTGCGACTTACGCTCCAGCCCGAGGGCGGCAATGAATCGCAGGCGGGGCAAACCGCATCTCTATTCGGAGAAGCTGAGCTGTCGCCCCACGAAAAAAAGATTTTCGCGCTCCTCAAGGCGGACGAATCCACGCACATCGATGAAATTGTGGAAAGGCTGGAGCCGGCGCTGTCGTCCTCCGAAATATTCGCTGCGCTGTTTGAATTGGAGCTGGCGGGTAAAGTGAAGCAGTTGCCGGGGAAGAATTTTGTGAAAACTTTCTGAGCCGTAACTTGTTGATTTCTTCAGGTTCGTGCTAGCTTCACAAAAAGCGCAATAATCTACTGAGGACACATTGGCCAAAGGTTTAGTTATCGTCGAGTCGCCCGCCAAGGCGAAGACCATCCAGAAATATCTGGGAAAGGGCTTCACTGTCGAGGCTTCGCTCGGCCACGTTAAGGATCTGCCCAAGAGCACTCTTGGGGTTGACGTCGATAACAATTTCGAAACGGAATACATCGTCATTCCGGGCAAAGAGAAAGTTGTCGCCCGGCTGAAAAAGCTGGCGGTAGGGATGGATACGATTTACCTTGCGCCCGACCCGGATCGCGAAGGCGAAGCCATTGCGGCGCATTTGGCAGAAGAACTGGGCGATGGCGCCAAAGCCAAAAAGAAAAAGAAAAAAAGTAAAAAGGATACTGAACCCGAACCGGAGCGCATTCGTCGCGTCACTTTCAACGAGATCACCCAGCGCGCCGTCCGCGAGGCCTTCGAGCACCCGCGCGATATAGACCAGAATCTCGTGGATGCGCAGCAGGCTCGCCGCGTTCTCGATCGTCTCGTGGGCTATCAGGTTTCGCCTCTGCTCTGGGACAAGGTTCGGCGAGGCCTATCCGCTGGCCGCGTGCAGACGGTTGCATTGCGGCTCATTGTCGAGCGCGAACGTGAAATCAAGGCTTTCGAAAAGAAAGAGTATTGGACCATCGACGCCAATCTCGTGGGGCCGAAGCCGCCAGCTTTCGACGCACGTTTCCTGGGTAAGGGCGAAGAAAAGATCGAGGTCACCAACGGCGAGGACGCGGAGAAGATTCGCGCCGCCCTGGAGAAAGCCGACTGGCTTGTACGCACCGTCGATCGCAAGGAGCGCCGGCGCAACGCGACTCCCCCGTTCACCACCAGCAAGCTGCAGCAGGATTCCTCCCGCAAACTCCGCTTCAGCGTGAAGCGTACCATGATGATCGCGCAGCGGCTCTACGAAGGCGTGGAACTGGGCGAGGAAGGACTCGTCGGTCTTATCACCTACATGCGTACGGATTCAGTGCGGGTCTCGAATGATGCCCTGACCGAGGTTCGCGAATACATCAAGTCACAATTTGGCGATCCATATCTGCCCGAAGCGCCTAACACCTACAAAGAAAAGAAGGCAGCCCAGGCCGCCCACGAAGCCATCCGGCCAACTTCGGCCCTGCGTCACCCTGATCAGGTTAAGCAATATTTAAAGGAAGACGAATTCAAGGTTTACAAATTGATCTGGCAGCGCTTCGTCGCCTCACAGATTACCCCTGCTGTATTCGATCAGACCACAGTGGATATCGATGCCAAGTCAGGCGCGGACACTTTCTGGTTCCGCGTAACTGGGTCGGTACTCAAGTTCGACGGTTTCCTCAAAGTTTACGAAGAGTCCAAGGAAGGCAAGGACGAAGAGGACGAAGAACTCAAACACAAGTTGCCCGCGCTCGAGCCCGGCCAGAAACTGACGCTCAAGGCGCTAAAGCCGGAGCAACACTTCACCGAGCCTCCGCCGCGCTACAACGAAGCTTCGCTGGTGAAAGAGCTGGAAGAACGCGGCATTGGCCGCCCTTCCACCTATTCAGCCATTCTCAGCACCATTCAGGAGCGGCAGTATGTGCAGAAGCTTGGCGGAAAGTTCACGCCCACGGAAATCGGCCTGGTCGTAACCGATCTCCTGGTCGAAAACTTTCCCGACATCTTCGATATTCTTTACACCGCCCGTCTCGAGGAAGAACTGGACGAGATCGAAGAAGGCAAGGAGACCTGGACTCAAGCCCTCGCCGACTTCTACAAGAAATTCGAGAAAGACCTCCGCTACGCCTCCAAGCACATGGAGAACATCAAGCGGATGGAAAAGCCCACCGACGAGAAATGCGAGCGCTGTGGTTCGCCACTCGTTATCAAGTGGGGCAAGCACGGCTCCTTCTACGCGTGCAGTTCTTACGATAAAGAAGATCCCAACAGTTGCACCTTCACCAAGGAAAATCCGATTAACCTGCCGGACCTGGATTCTGCCGATGTGCAGGAGACGACCCAGGAGGAGTATTGCGAAAACTGTGGCCGGGTGATGGTGCTGAAGCGCGGACGCTTCGGTCAATTCATGGCATGCACCGGATACCCGGATTGCAAGACCACGCGCCGCCTCGATCAAGGCAAGAAAGTCCCGGACATTCCGCTGGACGAAGTCTGCCCCAAGTGTGGGCGCAATATGATGATCCGCCACGGCCGCTACGGCGAGTTCACGACTTGCAGCGGATACCCGGATTGCAAGTATGTAAAGCAGAACTTCATTGGAGTGAAATGCCCGCTGTGCAAGGAAGGCGAACTGGTTGAGAAGCGGGCCCGCAAGGGGAATACGTTCTATGGCTGCGGAAATTATCCGAAGTGCAAGTTCACCTCCGCGCACAAGCCCATCGCCGAGAAGTGCCCCACGTGCGGGAACGAGTATTTGGTAGAGAAGTTTTTGAAGGCAGGCCCGGTGATTGCTTGTCCGAATAAAGAGTGTGATTACGAGCGACCGGTTCCGGTAGAGGCTGCAGTCGTCGGGTGATTCCCTTCGTGTACCTTCGTGTCTTTGTGGTAAAAGTGTTTCGTTATCGCTGACGTAATCGCCGCCTCAGGAAAGCCGCATCATTTCTTCGTCTTCAGCATCTAGTGGGATGGTAAAATGACCAGGTTCCCACTCACACAATCCCAAATCTCTCTCGGAGGTTTTTCATGTCCAAAAAGCCCACAGCCGCAGATGCTGAGGTAATCATCAAGCTTTATGACCTGCGCCGCGAAGCCGAAATGCGCAAAGCGCGTAACTGGTGGCTGGTAAATTTCTGGCCCGAAAGCGCCGAGGACGTAATGAAAATTGGAATGGCCATGGGTTCCCAGGAGAACAACTGGCTGCGGCAGGTGGGCGGATACTGGAGCATGGTTGCAGCGCTCACGCTCTCGGGAGCGGTCAATCAGGATCTCGTACTGGATCCTAGCTTCAGCGGCGAGATGTTCTTTATCTTTGCCAAAGTGAAGCCGTTTATTTCGGAACTGCGCTCGAAAATGAAAAACCCCCGCATGTTCGCCAACATAGAAAAACTGATTAACAGCACCAAGCAGGGGCGCGAGTGGTTGAAGTACGTGGAACGCCAGGTAGCGAATCGTCGCGAAGCTATGGCGAAATCGGCGAAGGCCAGCTAGATAGGCAAGGCATACTTGTCATCCCGTCTATAACAACGACGGCGATGTCAAGGGTATACGAGAGCGTCGACGCTTTGGGTTTGAAAGAAGCGCCATTTCGCTCTCGTTGGGGTTTTGACTTTTTCACGATGACCAAGACTCGC